>OJKY01000463.1_pt1 | contig 33121 bp, 27 predicted proteins | sample 1596571 | NCBI WGS metagenome assembly OJKY01 (sample SAMEA4350170, study PRJEB24818) | metagenome | biome: human; feature: gut; material: faeces | place: Denmark | collected 2013-09 | reverse complement strand
ATCTCTTTCGCAGGGTGCTGCGCCGCACTCGCTTTGCTCGCACGCTTGCACCCTGAGCGGTGTTTTTTGTGACGCGCATGTCGTCACAAAAAACGAAATTTGATTGTTACTTCTTAGGAGGATACAAATATGATCCTATCCCGTAATTGGCTCAACGAGTTCGTTGACCTCAAGGATATCACCGATAAGGAATTCAATGACGAGATGACGCTCTCCGGCTCGAAGGTCGAGACCATCGAGCGGCCCGACGAAAACCTCAAAAACGTGGTCGTCGGCAAAATTCTCGAAATGAAGCGCCATGAAAACTCCGACCACATGTGGGTCGTGAAGATCGACGTCGGTCAGGCGGAGCCGGTGCAGATCGTCACCGGCGCGTGGAACGTCCATGTGGGCGACTATGTTCCCGCTGCGCTTTCCGGCGCACATCTGCCCGGCGGCATCAAGATCGAAAAGGGCGCGCTGCGCGGCGTCGAGTCCGACGGTATGCTCTGCTCGCTCAAGGAGCTTGGCATGACGGCGGAGCACGACTTCCCCTATGCCGTTATCACGCCTGCCGCCATTCTGAACGACTATCACCCCATCGACAAGGATAAGCCCTCCATTCCCGCCGACATCAAGCCCGGCGACAAGGTCTACGGCCCTGTGGTTGCCGCCAAGGTGCTTGAGTGCGCCCCGCTGGGCGACGGCACGTTCCACACCTGCCTCGACCTCGGCGATGCGACCACCGTGCCCGATACGCGCTGTTCGAACCTCCACGAGGGCGACCTTGTTGCCTACAACACCAAGAGCGATACCATCTGCACGCTCGAAGATCTGCACGCCGAGCAGAAGGAGTTCCCCCACTGCATCGCCGACGGCATCTTCGTTTTGCAGGAAGAGGACGCCGAGCCGGGTCTCAACATGGCGCGCGTTCTCGGTTTCGATGATTCCATCGTCGAGTTCGAGATCACGCCCAACCGCCCCGACTGCCTGAGCGTTATCGGCCTTGCACGCGAGGCGAGCGCGACCTTCAAGCGCCCCCTCAAGCTGCACGAGCCCGAGCCGCACGGCTGCGGCGGCAGCATCGCGGAGATCGTCGACATCGACATTGAGGACGGCGACCTCTGCCCGCGCTACACCGCGCGCATGGTGAAAAACGTCAAGATCGCGCCGTCCCCGCGCTGGATGCGCGAGAGACTGCGCAACAGCGGCGTGCGTCCGATCAACAACATCGTTGATATTACCAACTACGTCATGCTCGAGTACGGTCAGCCGATGCACGCTTTTGACTTCAGCTGCGTCGAGGGCGGCCACATCATCGTGCGCACCGCGCACGAGGGCGAGACCATTGAGACGCTTGACGGCAACGAGCGCAAGCTTACGCCGAATATGCTCTGCATCTGCGACGAGCACAAGCCTGTGTGCGTCGCGGGCGTGATGGGCGGCGCGAACAGCGAGATCGTCGGCGACACGGCGATGGTGCTCTTCGAATCCGCCAACTTCAACGGCGTTTCCGTGCGCCGCACGGCAAGCGCTCTCGGTATGCGCACCGACGCCTCCTCCCGTTATGAAAAGGGCCTCGACATGATGAATACCATCAAGGCGGTCGAGCGCGCCTGCGAGCTCGTGGAGATGCTTGGCTGCGGCGAGGTCGTCGACGGTGTGATGGACGTGGTCGCCAAGGAAAAGGCGCCTACCTGCATTAAGCTTGAGCCGGAAAAGATCAACGCCCTGCTTGGCACGGATCTTGAAGAGGATCTGATGCGCGAGATCCTCGTCTCCCTCGGATTCATTCTGAACGGCGACGATATTTACGTTCCCTCCTGGCGCGGCGACGTGGAGCATTACAGCGACATTGCCGAGGAGGTCGCCCGCTTCTACGGCTACAACAAGATCCCCTGCACGCTCATGCGCGGCGAGACCACGCGCGGCGGCTTTTCCGAGCAGCAGCGCTTCGACCGCGCCATCGGCGGCGCGGTGCGCGCGCTGGGCTACGATGAGATCATCACTTACTCCTTCATCAGCCCGACCTATTATGACAAGATCCGCATGCCGAAGGACTCTCCGCTGCGCAATTCTCTCAAGATCCTGAACCCGCTGGGCGAGGATACCTCCATCATGCGCACGACGATCCTGCCGAGCATGCTCGAGATCGTCGCGCGCAACCTCAGCTACCGCAACAAGTCCGCGCGCCTCTATGAGCTTGGCAAGATCTACCTGCCGCGTGAGGACGGCCTTGCCGACGAGCCGAAGTACCTCTCCCTCGGCGCCTACGGCGACGGCGCGGACTTCTTCTCCTTCAAGGGCAGCATCGAAACGCTCCTGCACGAGCTGCGCATCAGTGATGTTAAGTATGTTGCCTGCACGGACAACGCCTCCTATCACCCCGGCCGCTGCGCCTGCGTTTACGCGGGCGATACGCTCCTCGGCGTGTTCGGCCAGATCCACCCGCTCGTTGCGGCGAACTACGGCGTGGATACCGAGATCTACGCTGCGGAGCTGAGCTTTGAGGCAATGTATGAAAAGCGCGGTGATATCCCTGTCTATCAGCCGCTGCCGAAGTTCCCCGCCGTCACGCGCGACATTGCCGTCGTCTGCGATGAGACGGTGACCGTCGGCGCGCTCGAAGAGAGCATTCGCCGCGGTGCAAAGGGCCTTCTCAAGGAAGTATCTCTCTTTGACATTTACCGCGGCCCCGGCATTGCCGACGGGAAGAAGAGCGTTGCGTTCAACCTTGTGCTGCGCGCAGATGACCGCAGTCTCACCGGTGAAGAGGCAGATGAGGACGTTCAGTCCATTCTTGCCTCGCTTGAAAGCGAGTGCGGCGCGGTGCTTCGTTAAGCATTCCATAAGGAAAGATTACGATTTGGTTACAGTTGACAGCGCTCCCTTTACTTTTCGGATCCGCGTTGCTATACTGTGAATATGGAAAGGAGGGACTCTCCCAATGGAAGAATTTACCCGAAAGTTTAATGTTGCCCAGGAGAAGGACGCCGAGATCCGCCACATCCTGACGACCGTTTATGCCGCGCTGGAAGATAAGGGCTACAACCCCATCAATCAGATCGTAGGCTATATCCTCTCGGAGGATCCCACCTATATCACGAATCACAACAGTGCGCGCACGCTGATCCGCAAGCTGGATCGCGACGAGTTGCTGCAAGCACTCGTGCGCAGCTATCTCGGAAAGTAAGAAAAAAGCAACAGAACAATGCCCCACAGAGACCGCGGGTGCGGCCTCTGTGGGGTTCTGCATTTTTTCGCCACAGTTTGGTTGACAAGGGGGGCAAAAAATGCTATACTGCAAAAGGTTACAAAACGGTTACAAAGTTACAAATCGGTTACAAGGACAGGAGTGAGTCAGATGGCAGAAGTTACGGAAGGTCTTGTTTATCGCGGACACCCGCTGCGCCGTGTGGATAATCTCATCTACTACGGCTCGATGGCAGATAAATATATTGTGATGATGCAGGTGCTTGATACGGCGCCGCTCAAAGGCATCACACTTGCAAAGCGCGTTTCCATTCAGTTGCAGATGACGGACGCAAGCCTGCGTTCCCGCGACCGTGTGGTGCGTTCGACGGAAAAATCCAGTCTCGGTGAGGCGATGGAATTTGCCTCCATCTGGCTTGAGCGTGCGCTGAGCGGCAAGATGTAAATAAGCCGCCGCGCAGCCACTATTCTTTTTACGAAAGGATCACTCAGTTATGCGAAATCATTCACGATGCGTATCGTTCCTGCTTTCGGGTCTGCTTTCCGTCAGCCTGCTCGCACCGCTCTCTTCGGCGCAGGCCGCTTATGACGATGGTTCTATCCGCGATCTCGTTGATCGCGTGACGGTGCTGACGGAATCCGTTCAGACCGAGAGCGCCAACGAGGACGAGCTTGCCAAGCTCGATGAGATGCAGGCAGAGCTTGAGGACAAGGCAGACGCAAAAGAAGATGTGTCTGCGACGGAGACCGTCTCTATGGTCGTTACGGGTGGCACGATCAACGTGCGCACGGGTCCCGGCACGAATTACGACAAGATCACGCAGGTGGTCAGCGGCAAACAGGTCACCGTTGTCGGTGAAGCGAACGGCTGGTATCAGGTCACGTTCGACGCGACGACCGGTTGGCTGCTCGGTGAATATCTGCGCGATCCTGCCGACCTCGACGGTACGGTAGGCGCTAAGATCGTTTCCATGGCGATGCCCTATCTCGGCACGCGCTACCGCTCCGGCGGTGCGTCCCCCAGCGGTTTTGACTGCTCGGGCTTTACGATGTACCTTTACGCACAGCTTGGATATTCTCTGCCCCATTCGGCGACCGCTCAGTACAGAAACTGCGGTTACGCCGTTGCCAAGGCTGACCTGCAGCCCGGCGATCTGGTGTTCTTCTCGGATTCCTCCCACGCCATCGGCCACGTTGGCATCTACATTGGCAACGGTCAGATCATCCACGCGCGCTACAGCGTTGGCAAGGTCATGATCGACAGCCTGTCCGCAAGCTACTATGCTTCCCGCTATGTCGGCGCAAAGCGCATCGCGTGATGGACGAGCCTTTCACTACATAAAAAACGGAACGGTTTTCACCGTTCCGTTTTTTCTTTTATTCTTCCGTAGGGGTTTCCTCGGCCTTCTCCGCTTCGGCGGCGCGGATGGACTCGGCTTCCGCTTTCGCCTCGGCGAGGACCTTTTTCTCGCTCTTCGTCTTGAGCTGCTTTTCGTCGAACTGCGCCCAGAGATCGGGACGGCGCAGCATCGTGCGCTTGTAGCTCTCCTTTTTGCGCCATTTGGCCACATTTTCGTGGTGGCCGGAGAGCAGCACGTCCGGCACGCGGCGGCCATGCCACTCATCGGGACGGGAATACTGCGGATATTCCAAAAGCCCTGCCCAGTGCGATTCCTCGGTGAAGCATTCCTCTTCCGGCAGCACGCCAGGCACCATGCGGCAGATGGCATCCGTCACGGCCATGGCGGGGATCTCGCCGCCCGTGACGACGAAGTCACCCATCGAGAGTTCTTCGTCCACGCACTCGTCGATGAAGCGCTGGTCGATGCCCTCGTAGTGGCCGCAGACGAGAATCAGATGGTCATAGTGCTCTTTCAGCTCGCGCGCCACCGCCTGCGTGAAGGTGCGCCCGCAGGGGGAAAGGTAGATCGTGTGGCCGCGGCTGCCCGCTTCCTCGCACACGTGCGCCCAGCAGCGGTACAGGGGGTCTGCCTGCATCACCGCGCCGCGTCCGCCGCCATAGGGGTAATCGTCCACCTGCATCTGCTTGTTGGTCGTGTAGTCGCGGATCTGATGCGTTTTGATCGTGATGTATCCGCGCTCCTGCGCGCGCCCGAGAATGCTGACGTTCATCATCGCGTCGATCGAGGCGGGGAAAAGTGTTAAAATATCAATCCTCATCGGTTTCCAGTCCTTCTATCATGTGTACGCTGATCTCGCGCGCCTCTTCATCGACGTTGGTGATGAAAATATCCTTGACTGCGGGAATGAGATAGGTCTTTTCTTCGCCTTTGACCTTGTAGAGCTTGTGGGCGGGGTAGGAGAGCACGTCCACCACCGTGCCGATGTAGGTGTGGGGGAAGTAGTTGTACACGGTCATGCCCACGATCTCCGCGTCGAAATGCTCGCCCGGCTTGAGCTGTACCTCTGCGCGGCGAATGGAGAGCACCTTGCGCTTGAGCGCGGCGGCAGCGTCCATATCGTCAATCTCGGGGAGCTTCATAAGAACCATCTCGCCCTGTACGCGCTTGCTCGTGGGGCGGAAGGGCTCGCCGTCCATATAAAATGTGCGGAAGCCGCACAGCTGCCCTGCGCTCACGTCCCAGGGCTGAACCTTGACCTCGCCGCGCACGCCGTGCGTGTTGACGATCTGTCCGACTTCAATATATTCCGGGCGCGCGCTCGGCTGCGGCGCGCTCTTTTTGGAAAAGAGACCCATGTGTCATTCTCCTTTGAGGTGTTCTATCTGTTCAGTATAGCGGAATCGGTGGGAGATGGCAAGAATAAAAAACGTTCCCGGGAAGTTCCCGGGAACGTTTTTTCGGTTCAGTCTACGATGTCGACAGACACCTTTACGCCGGTGCGCTGAGCATAGGACCGGACGACCGTGCGGATCTCCTTGGCAATACGACCCTGACGGCCAATGACCTTGCCCATATCGTCAGGTGCGACGCGCAGCTCCAACGTAAGCTCGTCCGCGCCCTGCTTTTCCGTGACGGTGACGTCATCGGGATGCTCAACAAGGCTGCGGGCGATGTAGAGCAGCAAGTCTTTCATTTCTTGCACCCCGTGCTCTTACAGCGCGTTGACTTTCTTCAGCAGCGCACGGACCGTGTCGGTGGGCTGAGCGCCGGTCTTGATCCACTCCTGAGCGCGCTCAGCGTCGATCTTGATCTCAGCGGGGGAAACGCAGGGGTTGTAGGTGCCGATCTCTTCGATGAAGCGGCCATCGCGGGGATAGCGGGAATCGGCGACGACAACACGATAGAAGGGAGCCTTCTTAGCGCCCATTCTGCGCAGACGAATCTTAACCATGGTAATTACCTCCAAAAAATATAAATGTGTTTTGATTTATGATGAAATGCTCTTGCACTCGATCAACGAAACTTATTTGGAACGCTTTTTGCGTCCGAAACCGCGCGCCCGGCCGCCGCCGAAGCCGCCCATGCCCTTAGGCATCTTGCCGCCGCGCGTGACCTGCTTGATCATGGCCTGCATCATTTCGAACTGCTTGAGCAGGCGGTTGACGTCCACGACCTCAAGTCCGCAGCCGGCTGCGATGCGCTTTTTGCGGCTCGCGCCGAGAACGGCGGGATTCTCGCGCTCATAGGGCGTCATCGAGAGAATGATCGCCTCGGTGTGCGCCATCATCTTCGGGTCAAGCTCGGCATTGGCCATCTGCTTGCCCAGCTGGCCGGGCATCATGCCCGCGAGCTGCTCGAAGCTGCCCATGCTCTTGAGCTGGACGAGCTGGTCGTAATAATCGGAGAGGGTGAAGCGGTTCTTCTTGAGCTTTTCCTCAAGCTTTTTTGCTTTCTCCTCGTCGATGCTCTGCTCGGCGCGCTCGATGAACGACAATACGTCGCCCATGCCGAGGATGCGCTGCGCCATGCGGTCAGGGTGGAAGGGCTCGATCATATCGAGCTTTTCGCCCGTGCCCATGAACTTGATGGGCTTGCCGGTGGCTGCGCGGATGGAGAGCGCTGCACCGCCGCGGGCGTCGCCGTCGAGCTTGGTGAGCACCACGCCGTCGATGCCGAGCGCCTCGTCAAAGGCGGTGGCGGCATTGACCGCGTCCTGACCGGTCATCGCGTCGACCACGAGCAGGATCTCGGTCGGCTTGACGGCTGCCTTTACGCGCCTCAGCTCGTCCATCAGCGCCTCGTCGATGTGCAGGCGGCCTGCGGTATCGAGAAACACAATGTCGTTGCCGTGGTCGCCGGCATATTTGACGGCTTCCTGCGCAATGGTGACAGGATCGATCTGACCCATCTCGAAAACGGGGATATTCAGTTGCTTTCCGACGACCTGCAGCTGTGTGATGGCCGCGGGACGGTACACGTCGCACGCGGTGAGCAGCGGGCGATGTCCCTGCTTGCGGAGATAGCCCGCGAGCTTGGCGACGTTCGTCGTCTTACCGGCGCCCTGCAAGCCGACCATCATCACGACCGTCGGCGGTCTGGAAGCGAAGGTCAGCTTGGCGTTTGCACCGCCCATGAGCGCGGTGAGCTCCTCGCTGACGATCTTGATGACCTGCTGGGCAGGGGTCAAACTGTCAAGCACCTCGGCGCCGACGGCGCGCTCGGAGACAGTCTTGACAAAGTCCTTGACGACCTTGTAGCTCACGTCTGCTTCGAGAAGCGCAAGGCGCACCTCCCGCATGGCGAGCTTGATGTCCTCCTCGCTCAGGCGGCCCTTGCCGCGCAGATGCTTGAATGTGGCGTTGAGCTTTTCGCTCAGTCCTTCAAATGCCATGGAACGATTACTCCTTGAGTGCCGCCGCCTCGGCCTCGATCACGCCGGCAAGCTCTTCGAGCTGGCGGTCTTCATACCGGCGGAAGTTGAGCTGCTTGATCTGCTGCGCCGCGTCTACGATTTTTTCCACGTGGGGCTGAAGCTGCATGAAGCGCTTGATGAGCCCCGTTTTGTCTTCGATCTCGGTCATGTAGTTCTCCGCGCGCACGATCACATCGCGCACGCCCTGACGGGAGATGCCGTAGTTCTCGGCGATCTCGGACAACGACAGGTCCTCGTTATAGTAGAGATCGTAGAATTCCTTCTGGCGGTCGGTGAGAAGCTCTCCATAAAAGTCGAAGAGCATCGTCATGCGAAAGGTCTGGTTTTTCACGGAAAGTTCCTCCTTGTGCAGATTCCGCTGTAAAGTTTTAGCGCTTTACAACGAGGATCAGTTTACATGATTTTATCAGAAATGTCAAGGAAAAATCGCAAGAAAAAGGTCATGGGAGCAGAAAATTCTTCTGTTTTTGCATCGCTGCGTGCGCAAGGGGCAGAAAAGAGTGGAATTATTCACAGTTTCGTGGTATCCTAACGATAAAATCTCGAATGATCGATCACAGGAGGAATCGGTGATGGAACCGGTCAGACGCGAGATCGCACCTGAGGTGTGCCTCAACTATGTGCGGTCGGATAAATTCAAAACAGGAACGCTGAGCATGCAGTTCATCACGCCGCTCGACGAAAAAACGGCGAGCTTCGGGGCGCTGCTGCCGAGCGTGCTGCGCCGCGGCACGATGGCGCACCCCGATATGCGCTCACTTTCCACCGCGCTCGACCTGCTCTATGGCTCGTCGATCGGCTGCACGGTGCGCAAAAAGGGCGAGAACCAGTGCATCGGCTTTGCCGCGAGCTTCATCGACGAGGCATTTGTTCCCGGCGGGGAGAAGCTCCTTGAGCCGATGTGCGACCTTTTGGGCGAGCTGCTGCTCGACCCCGTGACGCGCAACGGCCGCTTTTTGAGCGACTATGTGGAGAGCGAAAAGCAGAACCTTGTCGACGCCATCCGCGGCATCATCAACGACAAGCGCGACTATGCAGATCTTCGCCTTTTGCAGGAGATGTGCCGCGGCGAGCGCTACGGGGTGGATAAATTCGGCACCATCGCGCGTGTCGAAAAGATCACGAATCAGACGCTCTTCCGCTACTATCAGGAGCTTTTGTCCACGGCACATTTGGAGCTTTTCTACTGCGGCAGCGCGGACTATGAGTGCGTCAAAGGTGCACTTTCCCGCGCGCTTGCGCCGCTCATGCGCGGGCGTGTCGTTCCGCCGGTCATTGCGGAAAAGTGCAGCGCACCGGAAACGCCGCGCGAGATCACCGAGCGCATGGACGTGACACAGGGCAAGCTTTCGATGGGCTGGCGTGTAGGAACGAACGACGCGAGCGCGATGATGCTTGCAAACCTTATCTTCGGTGGGTACAGCAACTCCAAGCTCTTTTTGAACGTGCGCGAGAAGCTGTCCCTCTGCTATTATGCCTCGTCCTCGTATCACCGTTCCAAGGGCATCGTCACGGTATCCTCCGGCATTGAGCACGGAGATGTGGAGACCGCCAAGCGCGAGATCCTTGCCCAGCTCGAGGCGGTGCAGCGCGGCGAATTCGAGCCGTGGGAGATCGAAGGCGCGCGCTCTTGCCTCATCGCCTCGCTCGAATCGCGCGGCGACAGCGCCGGGCGCATGGAGGAAAACGCTCTCGGTCAGGCGGCCACGGGGATCCGCGAAACGGCGGACGAGCTGATCGCAGCGCTGCGGGGCGTGACGGGTGAGCGTATTGCCGCAGCCGCGCAGAGCCTGACGCTCGACACGGTGTATTTCCTGACAGCGGAGGAGGACGGCGAAGATGAATGAAAAAGTCTATCCCCGCATCGGGGAAAGAGTGCTTGAAAAGACGCTGCCGAACGGACTGAAGATCTTCATTGTCCCCAAGCCTCAGCACCGCAAAAAATACGCCTTTTTCACCACGCGCTATGGCGGCATGGACATGCAGTTCATCAGGAATGGCAAAAAGTGCGATACGCCTGCTGGCATCGCGCATTATTTAGAGCATAAGATGTTCGACACGGAGGACGGCAACGCCCTCCAGCAGCTCTCCCAAAACGGTGCGGAGCCGAACGCCTTCACTTCCAACGCCATGACGGGCTACTACTTTGACTGCACCGAGCATTTTGAAGAGAACCTGCGCATTCTGCTCTCCTTCGTCTCCGTGCCATACTTTACGGAGGAAAGCGTGGAAAAGGAGCGCGGTATCATTGCCCAGGAGATCCGCATGGTCGAGGATTCACCCGACTGGCAGGTCTACGAAAGGCTTCTTGCCTGCCTGTACCGCTCTTCTCCCGCGCGCGTTCCCATCGCCGGCACGGTCGAGAGCATCGCAGGCATCACGGCGGAAACGCTGTACGACTGCCACCGCGCGTTCTACTGCCCGTCCAACATGGCGCTGTGCATCGTCGGCAATGTTGATCCGCAGGCGGTGATCGCGCTGGCGGAGGAAGTTCTGCCCCGCGAGCGCGGCGAGGAGATCGCGCGCTGCTACGGCGAGGAAGAGGACGGCGCGGCTGCGCAGCATGAGACCGTCACGCAGATGGAGGTCGCGCTGCCGCAGTTTTTGGTCGGCTTCAAGTGCGAGACGGACGAAGGAGACCTCCTGCGCCAGTCGCTCATCGGCGAGATGGCGAGTGATGTGCTGCTCGGCGATTCATCGCCGCTCTATCAGCGCCTTTACGACGAGGGACTCATCAACGGGAGCTTCGGCGGCGGCTTTGACCAGCTGCCGGGCGTTGCGTGCCTGTGTGCCGGCGGCGAGAGCGAGCAGCCGCAAAAGGTCAGCGACGCGATCCTTGAAGAGGCGCAGCGCCTTGTGCGCGAGGGCATCGACCCGCAGTTTTTCGAGCAGATCCGCCGCGCAAGCTTCGGCGCGACGCTGCGCGCGCTCAACTCGTTTGAAAATATCGCTGTTTCGCTTGCCGATGGGTATTTCCGCGGTTTTGACGCGCTCCAATTCCCCGAAGCCTACGAGAGCATTGACAAGGAGGACGTTGAGCGCTTCCTGCGCGAGAATCTGACCGACAGCCGCCGCGCCATTTCCATCATCGAACCCAAGAAAGAAGGGTAACAGACTTATGAATGTTTCCAACGCGCCCATCAGCTTTCCCGGCCTTTTCGGCGACTGGCAGTTCACCGTGCCGTCCAAGGCGCTTGACATCGGCAACGGCATCTACTGGTATGGCATCATCATTGCCGCGGGCATGCTGCTGGGACTCTATTTCTGCATGAAGCAGGCGCCGAAATACGGCCTGAGCGAGGATAACATCATCGACACGGTGCTCTGGGTCGTTCCGTTCTCCATCATCGGTGCGCGGATTTACTATGTGCTTTTCTACCTCGACCTGTTTCGCGGGAGCGACGGCTCGATCAACTGGTCGTCGACCTACCGCATCTGGGACGGCGGCCTTGCCATCTACGGCGGCGTCATTGCGGGCTTCTTGACGGCGTATCTTTTCAGCCGCCGCCGCAAGATCTCCTTCTGGGCGCTGGCGGACTGCTGCGTGCAGGGACTTTTCATCGGGCAGGCCATCGGCCGCTGGGGCAACTTTATGAACCGGGAAGCCTTCGGCGCGGCGACGGAGCTCCCCTGGCGCATGCGGCTCTGGACGTCGGCCACGACGTATATGGACGTACACCCTACGTTTCTTTATGAGAGCCTGTGGAATGTGATCGGTCTGCTGCTGCTCTATTTTGTCGTATCCCGCGCCCGCCGCTTCGACGGGGAGAACACCTGCTTTTACTTCATCTGGTATGGTCTCGGCCGTTTCTGGATCGAGGGGCTGCGCACCGACAGCCTGTATCTTTTCCACTGGACGCTGTTTGGCCAGCGCATCCGCGTGTCGCAGGTAGTTTCCCTTGTGATGGTGCTGGTCTGCACGGGGATCCTCATCTACCGGCTCGCGGTGAAGAAGGACAACGGGGTGAACCTTTACGTCAGGCGCGTGCAGCGCGCAGCGGAAGCGCCTGAGCAGGAGAAAAGATCGTAACCATGCATTATCACATTGATAAGACCGCCGCGCAAAGCGCGTATTTGCAGCTTTATCATCAGCTGCGGCGCGACATTGTGAGCGGCGTGTACCCGCTGGGGACAAAGCTTCCCAGCAAGCGCCTCATCGCAGGTGAAACCGGCGTGAGCGTTATCACGGTGGAGCATGCGCTGGCCATTTTGTGCGACGAGGGATACCTTGAGTCCCGCGAGCGCAGCGGCTTTTTTGTGAGCTTTGCGGCGGCGGATTGCTTTCCCGTCTCTGAGATGGAGAATGATCGCCGCGCGCTTTCCCTGCACGGCACGGAAGATGAATTTCCGTTTCCGTCGCTTGCCAAAACGATGCGGCGCGTGCTCAGCGAATATGGCGAGAGCATTCTTGTCAAATCTCCGAACAACGGCTGCGCCGGCCTGCGCGGCGCCATCGCGGCGTATTTGTCCCGTTCGCGCGGCATCAGCGTGCAGCCGGGGCAGATCGTCATCGGCTCGGGTGCGGAGTACCTCTACGGACTCATCGTGCAGCTTCTGGGGCGCGAGCGGGTGTTCGCGCTCGAAGACCCGTCTTACGACAAGATCCGCCGCGTCTATCAGGCGCAGGGCGTGCGGTGCGAGATGCTGCGTCTCGGCAGCGACGGCATTCGTTCCGATGAGCTTTCCCGCGCTACGGCGACGGTGCTGCACGTGACACCCTTCCACAGCTTTCCGAGCCTTGTGACGGCAAGCGCCGGCAAGCGCCGCGAATACCTCTGCTGGGCAGAGGAGCGCGGCGGCTACATCGTCGAGGATGACTTCGATTCGGAATTCAGTGTGTCGAGCAAGAGCGAGGATACGCTTTTCTCGCTCGAACCGAACCGCTCGGTCATCTACATGAACACGTTTTCCAAGACCATCGCCCCGTCGATGCGCGTGGGCTATATGGTGCTGCCGCCTGCACTTTCCGAGCAGTTCCGGCGCGAGGTGGGGTTCTATTCCTGCACGGTACCGGTCTTTGAGCAGTATGTGCTCGCCGAGCTCATAGGCAGCGGCGACTTTGAGCGCCACATCAACCGCATTCGCCGCAAGCGGCGCAAAAAATGAAAAAGCGGCGGCAGAGATGGCTTTGCCGCCGCTTTCAAAAAGTTTGGGAAATTGCTTGACGAGTAAAAAACTTTGTGATATACTCTTACTCGCATTTGAATAGATGCGCTGGTGTAGCTCAGTCGGTAGAGCAGCTGATTCGTAATCAGCAGGTCATGTGTTCGAGTCACACCACCAGCTCCAAAAAGCATCGAAAACTTCGGTTTTCGATGCTTTTTTGCTGCAAAAACGCTGAAAAAGGTGTGGGTCAAAATGTGGGTCAACTGCCTGACCCACACCGTGACCCACATCGGCTGGCAGTCAGCGGCTTTGCCGCCTTCTGCCAGCTCATGCCCCATGGGTACAACGAAATGCGCGGAAAGAGCCAAAGAGCACCGGAGAGGAAATTGTCTCCTTTCCGGTGCTCTGCTTGCCTGTGGGACTTATCGGATCTGTGCCATGAAGCTGCCCATTTTCTCCGCGGCCTTTTGTTGCATCTGTCGTGTGGCGTGGGTGTAGGTGCGGAGGGTGAAGCCCGCGTCGTAGTGCCCGAGCATACTGCTGACGGTTTTGATGTCCACCCCGTTTTGGAGTGCCAGGGTCGCGAACGTATGACGCAGGTCGTGGAACCTGATATGCTCCAGCCCCGCGTCCTTGAGAATCCGCTTGTGGAGTGTTACCACCGAGTCGGGGTGGTACATTCCTCCTGTTCTGCCGGATGGGAGCATCCACGGATTGTCGGGTGTTTGGCGTGTTCCTGCTTCAGCAGCTCCACGGCATCCTGCGGAATGGACACCTCGCGGATGGAGTTGCCAGTTTTGGGGCGGCTTAGCCTGCGGTATAGCGACCCTTCCAACGCCCGTCTGCGCGTTTGCGGATGTTGCCCTCGCCGTTGGCGCGCTTTTTTGCCATGAGCATCGCTCCTTTCTTTGATAGCCACAACACATATCACACCTTGCGCCGGAAAGCTACTGATTCTTCCAAAGAAATCGAAATATTTTTAAAAATGCTTTTATTGATTCCAGCAGCGCAAAATGTACACGAGTTTTGAACTGCCTTTAGCGTTTGTTAGGTCAACGGAGTGCCATTGTAAATCATTTGAAAATGTGTTATCTTCTTCGCAGAAGTGTCCATACAGAATTCTACATTTTTCACGCAAAGGGGCTTTTTATGAGTAAGGTCAAATCTTGGTGCCGCGCCAATGCCATGCTGGTCATTTCATTACTGGCCGCAGTTGTAACGGCATTTTTTTTCCGCCTGATAGGGACTACTTAGGTTATTATGACCTCAAGACGCTTGCTTGCCTGTTTTGTGTGCTGGCGGTGGTAGGCGCTCTGCGAGACCTGCATATCTTTTCTGCCCTTTCCCAGCGGATGGTACGCACCTTTTCCACGGTTCGGGGCGTGTGTACGGCGCTGGTGGTCATCACCATGTTCGGGTCGATGCTTCTGACCAATGATACCGCCTTGCTGACCTTTCTCCCGCTTGGTTGGTTTGTCCTTTCCTCTACCGGTCAGGAAAAACACGCCGCGCTCCTGTTTATTCTGCAAAACTGTGCCGCCAACCTCTGCGGCATGATCACGCCCTTCGGCAATCCGCAGAATCTCTATCTTTTCAGCTATTACGGTCTTTCCACGAAAACGTTCTTTTCGGCAATGCTGCCGCCATTCATCCTGTCTACTGTTCTCATTCTCCTGTGCTGCTTAGTGTTTCCAAAAGAACAGCTTTCCGTGCCGGAAGCACAGGTCACGGTAGACTCATGCCGAGCCGTTATCTATGGTGGGCTATTCTGTTTAGCCGTTGCCATGGTGCTGCGGCTGGTACCCTACGTTCTTGACTTGGCTGTCATCGTTCTGGCGCTCTGGCTATTGGACCGGCACGCACTAAAAACCGTGGACTGGGGACTGCTGGCCACCTTCGCCGCTTTTTTCACCTTTTCCGGCAACCTTGCTCGAATGGAAGCTGTCCACATACTGTTCGCCCGCCTGTTGTCCCATGGAACCATTCTGATCTCCGCGCTTACCTGCCAGATCATCAGTAATGTTCCTGCTGCCATTCTGCTCAGCCGCTTCACGCAGGATGCCTGCGGGCTTCTGGTTGGCGTCAATGTGGGCGGTGCAGGGACGCTGGTGGCTTCTCTGGCAAGCCTTATTACGTTTCGGGAATATACGCGCCGCGTTCCCAATGGCGGGAAGCGTTTTCTTTTCCTTTTTTCTGGGATCAGCTTTGCCTTTTTGACGATTCTTTTGGCTGCCATGTCCTTCCTGAACGGATGAGCCTTTATTGCCGGCATCTTTGGGAAAAATTCTTATTAATTTCAACAGTTCAAGATAGACACACTTTGTGCGGTCTTTCAACCTGTGGAATCAATGAAATTTCATTGAAAATCCCTGTTGCTGCTCCAACTCGTGATCGTCCGGCTTGTGGCCGAGGGCGACACGCTTTTCCCGCAGGCGTTGTAGCCGCTTGCGGTCGATTTGGACACCGTTGGCAGCGGGGATTGGTGCATATTGTCCCGGAAGATATTGCCCATGTGGTAGAGCAGCCGGGTGGAGGCCAGCAGGACGGAGGGAGGCTCCTGTTCGCCGCGCTCCATGCGTTTCATGAAAAATTCCGCGTAGGCGTGGCCGTTATCCCGCGCCGCCGCGAACCATTCGTAGGCGGCGTCCATGTCCTTCGGAACGCCCTCACCCATGAGGGTCAGCTTTCCCAACAGATACTGTGCGTAGGCGCTGCCGTTATCCGCGGCCTGCCGCAAATATGACACTGCTGTTTCGGCATCTTTTATCGTATTTTTGCCGCTGAGATACTCCTTTCCCAACCGGTAAGCGGCGAAATCGTTGCCGTTGTCCGCCGAGCGTTTCAGCCAATAGATGCCCTTGGCAGAATCGTGAACGTCTGCATCGTCGGAGAGATACAGCTTGCCGAGGGCGTACTGTGCTACGTCCAAGTCCTGCTCGGCGGCGCGTTCCAAGAACTTTTGTGCTTTGACCATGTCGGGTATCAGCAGTCCGCCGTCACGGTACGCCGTGCCGATGACGTATTGGGCGTATGCGTCACCGTCCTCCGCAAGCTGCTCCAACTGCTCCGCCGCTTCGTCACGCTCCTCCAGAGGGAAGCGGTCATCGTTCGCCACGCTTTGCAGATCCTGACACTCGTAACTCATGTCATAGGTACTGATCCTCTCTCCGTCATCCTGCATTTCCTCGTCCTCGAAGGAAATTCTGTTCATGCGAATATGCTCCGCTTCCTTGATGACCACATTCTTGATCTGGCGGAACTCCTTCTGTTGGGACAGCGGCGGACGCAGACGTTTCTTTCCCTCGGAATAGTAATCCTCCACTTGGCATTGCAGTTTCCACCATGTTTGGTAGCATTCATTTACGATGGGTAGCCGCACCATCTGATCTACGATCTCATCCACCAGTTTCTTCATCGGCTTCGGCAGATAGCCGTAGATTTTCTTGCCGCCGACTTGACCGAGCTGCCGCGACAGATCCCAAATCATCTGCTCCGCCTCCGGGTGGATGCAGGTCATTTCCCGCATGGCCTTCGCCAATTCCAGCATGGCTTTCCGCGCTTCCGCCGCCAGTTCATCGCGGGATTTGCCTTTTTGCTCGTAGACATGGAGCAGTTCCTGGCGGAAGATCTGATTGGTCAGCGTGGACTTGATCTGCTGGATACCATCTTTGGACAGGTATGCCTGATTCGTTTTCACCGACCATGCCATCATGTGGACGTGGGGATGGTTGCCCTCGTCATGGAACGCCGCGTGCCAGCGAAAGTCCTCCGGCGGTATTTTCATCGCCGCCGCGATGTCATTGATTCGCCGCCTTTGGCAGCGTGAAAGGGGACCATTCTTGGCGGAAGAATGGCCCCCTTTCAATTCCCTAAGACCGCAAGGGCTGCGCCCTTGACCTGCCATTGCCCGTTCATGCACGGCTGATGCTGCACGCGCTGTGCAAAGGAGTACCTGCCGATTTTCGTTGCAGCTTTCGACTTGGCCTGCGTCTATGTCCGCTTGACCTGCGTCTATGTCCGCTTGGCCGCTGCCTTTTGTATGGTTTCGAGGCTTTTTGCAGCGGCTCTCGTACCAGTATTGCAGCAGCGGCTGAGCGGAAAGAGAAGCACGTCAAATCGTTCAGAAGAAAAACTCTGACATACGGCCGCTGAAAAATGACTTGACATTGGCGGTTCGGGGTCAAGGGGCGTTAGCCCCTTGTGTTCTCTTGGGGTTCCAAAGGGGTGGTTCTCTGCGGCAGAGAATCACCCCTTTGATAGAAGACGCACTTGATGTACAGACTCTTGACGATCAGCATTGCCATGCTTCGCTCTCCAGCTCACAGAGCTTCTGTTCCAACCGCAGTTGACCGTTGGTGCGCTTGACGGCGGCGATGCTTTTGGCCCGTTCCTGCCGCAGCACTTCCTCGCTCACATTGAGGCTTTGCAGGAGGATGGACATTGCCATGTCCATCTCCACCGCCTGCTTGTAGAGCAGCGACGCGATACGATCCTCGAAGAGCTTCAGCCGCGCGTCGATAGCAGACTGCACCGCACGGGGCAGCGTGGTGCTTTCGCCTACGGCAAGCATATCCGCGTAGCAGTTCACCGCCTTTTCGATGAACTCATTTTTGCTGCGGCAGTTATCTTCCTGATACCACCGCTCTATTTTGGCGGCTGTTTCATCCGTCATACGGAAGTTCAGCCTGTTTTCATTTTTGCTCATCATTCCCTCCAATCCGCCGTAAGGCACGCTTGTTTTCGTTGAAGCACCTGCGCTTGCGGGAACAAAGACGCCAGCCGCTCCAAAAGTTCTCTCAAAAGACGCCACAACCGCCTGCGTTGAAACCCCCGTCAACTGCCCGCACTGTGGGCAGAAGTGATTGGGTAGCGCGTCGGTTCCGACGCCAACCCTTTATCCTGCTTTCTTTTTCGTCCTCGAAAAAACCGCAAAAGCGCAGGAAACGCAGTCATACCAACGTTTCCAACACATTGGTCGCACGGCCTTCAACACCTCCGGCACAAACGCCGCAACGTTCGTTTCGAGGGACTGCGGCGGGTACACACGCCACCCCAGCCACTAAACGCGCACACAGCGGCTCACACGCCGAAACACGGGCGTTTCGGAGGGGGGTGGTATCACTATCCTCGGACCGTTTTGCGCGGTTCGGAAACCCTGCGCGGCCGGGTGTCAGAACGGCATACTTTGCCGCTTTTGAGCCTTGGTCGAGGGGCGCTCTCGAAGAATGCAGAAAGCCTGCGGGACAGCGATGCGTTCATGCGCGTCACTGTTCTGAGGCGTCGCGGCCCCGCTGGGCTGCGTGATCCCGTTGCTGTTTCTCTCACCGCATTGATGGGCTTCACGGTTTTGGTTGTTCATGATAACAGCACGCAGAGAAAGATACTCGTCGGCTTCACACGCCGGTCCGCTCCATGCGTCTTGCCACTCGCTGCCGTTCCTTTGCTCTGTCCACAGCATCCATCTGCCGCCGATAAAACTGGTCGATGGAAAACTGAACCGGCAGAATAGTGTAGAGCAAACTTCCGTTTTGTTTGCGCCCGTCCTGTGTGATGACGGTGGTGTGCTCCGTGACGACGAGCCCGCGTTCCTCCAGCAGACGCACCTGCTTGGCAACGGTGTTGCGCGAGAGGTGCAACTTCTTTGCAATAGTCGCCTCACTCGGATGGCATCGGTTCGTCTTGCGGTTCGCGTGACGCAGCAGGCAGATGTACACGGCGACTGCACCGGCAGGCAGGTCAAAGTCCAGCAGCTCATTCGGTACAGGGAAGCAGTTCTTTGCACGTTCCCAACCAACCGGCGGTTTTGTCCTTCTCATGCATTACCACCGCCCTTCATGTGCTGCTCGACCCATTCGATAAATTTCTCTTTCGGCACCACCATGCGGCTGCCGACGCGCAGCGTTGGGAAGTCCTTTTCGTGCATCAGCTCGTAGGCACTGGACGGCGCAACACCGAGTACTCGTGCGACCATTGCCGCGTTAAGGAACCGCGGCAGATCGTCATATGTTTTGTAGGTTGACTCTTTCATTGTTCCTTTTGCATTTCGTATTTACCGCAAACGCACCTGATTGACTTGCGGTCATCAATCAGGTGCAATCGTAGCATAGCATATCTCAAAGACCGGGAGCAATAGCTCCGGCGCTTGTTGGGTACACAACAAAAACTCCATCGGAAACGGAGAGGGTGACCATGATCTATCGAAACGACAGTCTCTTTGAACGATTCAATGTGTTGTTCGGAAAGAAAAGCAGCATTGTGGCGGGCGAGGAATATCCGATGGGATACTTTGCCGCCGAAGCGTTGGAGGTGGACGACGTACTTCTTGCGGAATTAGAAAAGCTGACCCAGCAGGCGGGCGAGGAATTTGATGTGTTTCTGACCGCGCGGACAGGCTCGAGCGCGGGAATGGCGATCCAGAAGCTAGATCGGGCATGGGAGCTCATCCGGCAGCTCCCACTGTATAACAAGCTCCCATATCGGGACGGGTGCGGGAGCGTCGTCAGCGGCATGATCTGTGACCTGCGCGACGACGAGCAAAAACATGACCGTATGCTCACGACTGGAACGAGAGAGAATGAGCTGCTGCGGCGCTGGCAAGGGCGGTACCGCGGCATGGCGGCGGGAAATATTCCACATCGGTGTCACAACTGCGGGAGGTGGTTTTTGCTGGTGGGAGCCTACGACACGGTGTACTGCCGACGGACGGCACCGGGAGAAGCAAAACGCATCTGCCGTCAGGTCGGCGCTCACCGGAAGGAGCGGGAAAGGAACGGCAGGGAGTTTGCCTGCCGCGAATACGCGAGGGCGTACAACCGGTTGAAGACATGGAAACGGCGCGGGAAGTTCAGCGCAGAGGAGTGGAATCGCAGAGTGGCGTATATTCAGGATCTGAAGGAAGCGTTTTTGACCGGCGAGCTGAGTGATGCCGCGTATCGGACGAAGCTGGAGCGGGCTTGAGTGCAGAAATGGTTTGAAAAAGGGAGTCACTGCCCGACCGAGCGGGAACTCACTTTTATTGATTTCAGCAGCGTAAAATATATTGATAACTGGAAAAATTCCAGTCAGTTAAATTCAGATTAAGAAGGCTTTTCCTTGATATTTCTTTTTAGCCATGATAAAGTAAATTTGCGACGCAAGTTAATATGTCCATTCAAGCGAGCGTGCGTTTTTACTTTTGGTAAAAGCGCAGGCTCTATTTTGGCATTCGCTTGAATGACTAAAAACTTGCGTCGCAGCAGGGAGTTTGCGTTTTTCGGTGCGCAACTTCGTGTTGCGCACTTTTTATTTGCATTCAGCACTACTTGACTTCCCCAGCTAAGCAGGTATAATTAAATTGCACGATAATCTTCGCGAGCGACAATAAATTAATGTGCATTTTGTTGTCTTAGGTGGAACTTATTTTATGTCCCAAATATCTGCTTTTAGTATTCAAAACTGCATAACAAGAGCTTTTCTCATCTTAATGAGTTCGCTTTTTCTGCTTTATCCAGGAACGCAGGGATTTGGTGAAATCGCACAGGCGAAATATCAGATGTTTCTGCTCCTTTGCGGCGGATATACGGCTCTAATGCTACTTCTTCTGGCGGAGCGCGCGCTTGTCAGCGGCAAAAAGTGCAGAAATCTCAAAGCGGTACTGAAGGAAACGAACTGGACGCAGCGATTCCTTGCGCTCTATCTGCTATTCACTTGGCTTTCCGCCCTGCTCTCACCGTACTTTCCCGAAACGGTGATCGGCGTCAGCCGCTATGAGGGCGCGCTGACGATCAGTATTTATGTCGTCTGCTTTTTCCTTGTGCGCGCTTACGGGCGGATCGACCGTGTCCTTATCACTGTATTTGGCGCAGCGGTGACGCTGTTCGACCTTCTCTGCATCGCGCAGCTCTACGGCGGCAATCCGTTCACGCTTTATCCCGTGGGCTATGGCTATGCCGATGCGGGCGTCGCCTACTCCGGCGCGTATCTCGGGACGATCGGCAATGTCGACCTTGTCGCCGCGTTTTTCTGCCTTGCCATTCCGGCGTTCTGGGCGGCGATATTGAGAAGTCACGAGAGAAAAAGATACTATCTGATTGTGCCGCTTGCGCTGTCACTGTTCGTGCTGGTCAAAATGAACGTGCTGGCGGGTTTTGTCGGCGTATTTGCCGGTGGGGCGATCAGCTATGTGGTAACCGCGCCCGTGGGAGAAACGCATCGGCGCGCCTTGGCAGCAGCTTTTTTTTGCCTTGTGGTGGGATCGCTTGCAGCGCTCTATTGCTTCGACTTCGGCGGACTGTTCCATGAGGTACATAGTATCCTGCATGGCAACGCTGAGAGCAGCTTCGGCTCGGGACGGCTGCATATCTGGCAATGCGTGATCGAAAGGATTCCGGAGCATCTGTTGTTCGGCACCGGCCCCGACACCATGCTCTACGGCGGGCTGGAAGCCTTTACCCGCTATGATGAATCACTCGGCGGCACCATCATCGGGCGCATCGACGTAGCGCACAACGAATATCTCAACATTCTCTATCATCAGGGCATTTTTGCACTGGCGGCCTACCTCGGCGCGCTCGCTGCCGCGGCAAAAAAATGGCTGAGAGACGGCGGACGCAATGCACTCGTTGCAGTGCTGGGCACGATGCTGCTCTGCTATGGAATCCAAGCGTTTTTCGGCTTCAGTATGATCATGACAGCGCCTTACTTCTATTTGACGTTGGCGTTGTTTGATAAAAGTGATGTGTAAGAAGGAGGAAATCAGTATGCACAGTCAGAAAGTGCGATTGATCAGTCTGAATCTGGTACTCGTGATGCTTCTCACGATGCTGCCGGTGCAGGCTGCGGACATTGTCATTGATGATGATGGCCCGATGTACACCGTCGTGCTCAACGGCGGTGAAGGCACTTATGAGGGAGACAATACGCTCTCCATCAGTTACGGGAGCAGCACGCTCTATCTGGAGGATTATATCTTTACCAGAGAGGGTTACACGCTGCTCGGCTGGAGTGAAAAAGAGGATGCGAGTACCCTTGACTACACGCGCTTCGGCGAACTTTACGCCAAAAACACAGGCAAGGATTCACAGCTCTACGCCGTATGGGGCAAGGGCGAAAACTGTGCGCTGTATCGCGATGCGCCGGCCGATATCGAATCTGATCCGGTGGGCAGGTATTACGTTGCGGACAGTGCAACACTTCCTGCCGACAATCCATACAAGTTGATTGGTTGGGCAGATCACGACAAGGGGTTTCATGAGGTAGGCAAAGCAGCCGTTGCCGGTGAAATCTACGAGCCCGTTTATAGAAACAACGCCGTTCTGCTTGACGGGCGTGACGGCGAGAGCAATTTCAATGCGGAACTGTTCTATGCCGGTTCGCCAAATGACAAATATCTCAGAACGACGGTGATGGTTCGCGGTAAAAATGTTCCCTGCTTCAGCAAGGACGGCTATCTGCTCACCGGTTGGGAAGACCGTGACGGGAATCCTGTCGCTGCCGGAGGTAATGTTGTCGGTACATACCCGGCAGATGAAGATGGCGTTGTCACGCTTTATGCCCGCTGGAGCAAGGCGGATCAGCTTGGAAACGGCGTAAGGCTCGTCATTGACGGCGATGACATGACCGAGTTGCTGGATCGGGATGACAGCTTCTATGGTAACGGCTGGAGATTTTATCCCAATCCCAAAAGAAACGAGCTGCAAATTTACGGTGACTCCTATTATGGGGACGCCATCGCATACGATGGTAATTTGGATGCCCGGTGCAGTGGCGAAGTTGCCACCGGTCAGATTGAGGTCAACGGTGAGCTGTACGTGTATGCAGGCAGCAATGACGCCGCGCTGCATGTCAGAACGAGCGGCGTTTCCGCCATCCGCGCCGAAGAGGTGCAGTTCTCGGCCAAGGGTGGCATGACTGCCTGTCAGATCGCGGCGGAGGGCGAGGGCGTCATCGGCGTTGATGCTCCGATCATCCGCATCAACTGCGCCAATGTGACGATCACCGGCGATCCCGCCGTGCCCACGGATGCAAAGGTCATCTGCGGCAGCGGCATTGATTACAAGGTATCTGGCGATGGCAGGACCCTAACCGCTTTTGCCATCGAAAACAAGACCACGCTTGACGGCAACGGCGGTACGTTTGACGGTCAGGAAACCGTTAATGTCGACTATGATGTAAGCAACAAGCTCGATTTGAGCCAGTATGCTTTTACACGTAAAGGCTACGCCCTGATCGGCTGGGCGGCGGACAAAGACGGCAGCAAGTTTGTGGCGGAATATGATGGTGTGATCAGCAGCACCTCGTATGATACGCTGTATGCCGTCTGGATCAAAGTGCCGGAGAGTTATGCCATCTTCCATACCCTTGGTTATTCGGGCAGGCTGACAGGCGCAGTTGACAGTGTAGAGGCGTGGAAAAATAACATTTTCTACAGCTATGACCTGAGCAGCGGCTTTGTTATGCCGGAAACCACGGAGGGAGCGACCGTCTGGGAAGACATCAATACGCACAACCTGTATTACAGCGGCGAAGAAGTCGTTCCTGAAAACGGTTCACGATTTGAGATATCCCATGGAAAAGAGCCCGAAAATGGCGAGCACACCATTCTCCTTGACGGCAACGGCGGCACCTACGCTTACCGCACAGGCGGCGTCACGTATGAAGTGAACAGAAAGATTGCCGATTACAAGGCCGCCGAGGGCGAGACGGTCAACTATGTCTGCAACTTTACCCGTCCAGGCTACACACTTGCCAGCTACAATAGCGAACCCGACGGCAGCGGTAAGGAGTATGCGCTCAACAAGTGCGTCGTCACAGACGATATGGCACCGATCCAGATCCTATACGCCCAGTGGAAGAAGAACGGCGAGAGCGGACAGTACATCACGGTTGACGGTAAGCAGTACGACGCCGCGCAGACTTGGAGCGGCAATGGCTGGTACTATTGGTACAACGACGTAGGGTCAATTTCGCTCCTCGGCTACCGCGGCGGCTCGATCGAATCGGACATTGCTCTGCAGGTCCATTGCACCGAGGGACAGAACATCGTTACAGGCTGCATCAGTGCGCCGGAACTGATTGTTAATCTGAGTGGCAATCAGAATAGCGGCAGTGTGTCGCTGACGGTGAATGCCAAAGAGGGCGCAGCTCTCATCTCACAGGGAGATATGCAGATTACTGCGACAGGCAACGCTGTGCTTTCCGTTGTTGGTGCAGAGGGAGATCCTGCCGTCAGCGCGGGTGGAGACTTGGCGCTCAATCTATATGTTGAGGGACGGATCTCTGCGCGGGGCGGTAATATTGCCGCCATTTCGGCGACATCTATCAGCAATATCAGCGGATTGGATTGTCTAATCACTGCAGGTGCAGGACCGGAAGAAGCTGTGAAAGTAGACACGTATACTGACCAGCAATATGTTTCTTATGAGGTGCGTACCAAGACGCTGACGCTGCACGGAAACGGCGGCACGGCGGACGGGCAGGACACATATGTGGTTGAAACAAAAGATTTCTGGCTCGCTCTCAGCGATTACGCCACGGTCTTCACAAACGACGGAAAGTTGTTGCTCGGTTGGTCGAAATCGGCCGACGCCACCGAGATCGACTATGCCGCACAATCCAGCAAAAACTTTTTGTTTGATGATTCCTTTGCAGAGGACCTCTACGCCGTATGGGAGAGCGACAGCCGAAAGGGCGTTGTGCTGAACGACTACGGCCGGCGCAACGATACGACGGTCGACCCCTCCGACTTCAGACCCTATGTCTATCACGAGCGCTTTGTCGGCGCGGTCGATGCGGGCACGCAGTATACGCTGCCGGACTCCTATAAGGCGGGCTACCGCTTTCTGGGCTGGCGCTCCGCACAGGACGGTGAGCTCTACTCCGCAGGTACGGAGATCACCGTGGAGCAGAGCGTGACCTATACCGCGGAGTACGAGGTTCTGTCGATGACGATCAACGGCAAGACCTACCGCATGGACCGCGCGCACGGCAGCCGCAGCCTTGGCTGGGAGTATAGACCTGCCTTCGAATATGGATATTGGTCAGAACAAGTCCGGCTCGACATTTATGAGAATTACTCCGGCAAGCCGATCAGTATACCAAGCACGGCGTACATCACACTGTATGGCAATGTGACTGGTGAAAGCGGGCAACCCGCCATCTCTGTAGATGGAAATGCTCAAATTTATAGTGGGGCATCCGGAAATGGGCAAAAATCTGTTGTGATAACTGGCGGAGCAGGTGCTCCTGCTATTCAGACGTCTGGAAATCTGAATGTTGATTTAGATTCTCTGTGGGATAGACGCGGAGTACCCCTCATCGTACGTAGTGAGATGGGGCAGCCGGCACTGAAGGGCAAGAAAGTCAACGTCGATACTGTGATGCTGGCGGGCAGCTCGGAAAGCGATGCCGTCCTTACCGGCAGATATCACGGCGAGAGCTTTGTCCGCGTCAGTGACGAGCTGCTGACCGTTACCCTCCAGCCGGGGCAGACGGTCCCCGCTCTGCCCGAAGCGGACGGCGTCGTGTTTGTCGCGTGGCGCGCGGACGGACGCGGCAGCGTGTGGTACCGTCCCGGCGATGTGATCGAGGGTGCAGAAGTGACCCTGCGCGCGCACTATACGTGGGATGACAGCGGCGCAGTGATCCTCGACGGCAACGGCGGTACAACAAGCAACGGCTCCAAGTATTATGTAGCACAGGTCTCCGGTGCAGACCTTCGCCTGACGGAATCGACGGCGCGGAATGGATTCACGCGCGATGGCTACACCCTGAGCGGTTATAATGATCGGGCAGACGGCAGCGGCAGAAACTATACGTTCCGTCAGCTTGCAGACGGCAGCGCATGGGACAGCCTTGTCGGCAAGGTTTTGACGTTCTTCGCCCAGTGGACGAGGAACGGCGATCCCGTTACGCCTGAGAAACCCAGTAAGCCGACCACGCCCACGCAGCCGACTACGCCCCCACAGACCACCACGCCGGACGGCTCAGCAGACATCACGGTATCCGGCAGCACGGTGAAGGTGGAAAACGTAGACGTTGACAAGCTGGTGACCGACAACGGCGACAAGAAGACCGCTGAGATCGACCTTTCCGGCACCAAGAGCGGCATCACAGATGTGACGCTGCCCACTGGTGCGGTGAAGGAGGTTGCCGCCTCTGAGGCCGAGAGCCTGACGGTCAAACTGCCCGATGTGACGGTCAGCTTTGACGACAAAGCGCTTGCGGCTGTCGCTGAGCAGAGCAGCGGCGCCGATCTCAGCCTGAGCGTCAATGTAGGCTCCGCCAACAACAGCAACCTGACCGACGCACAGAAAAATGCCATCACGGGCGCACGTGAGCTTTCTGTGATTGAGGTGAGTCTCAGCTCGAATGGTGAGAAGATCAGTAACTTTAACGGCGGCAGCGTGACGATCGACGTGCCGTTTGAGTGGTCGATGAAGGGGCTTCTTCGCGCCTACTACATTGACGACAACGGCAATAAATCCGCAATCGATGTGACCTATAAAAACGGCGTTGCGACGCTGGTGCTGAACCACTTCTCCACCTATGTGGTGGAAGCAGTCGATGCACTTTCCTTTACGGATGTTTCGGTCAAGGAATACTATTTCGATGCGATTGCATGGGCGGTGAAGAATGCGATCACCGAAGGCGTGAACGACACGATTTTTGCACCCGGTGCAAGCTGCACCCGCGCGCAGATGGTGACCTTCCTGTGGCGCGCCAACGGCTCGCCCGAGCCGACGGTGACCGAGCTGCCGTTTACTGACGTTGCGGTGGACGCCTATTACGCCAAGGCGGTTCTCTGGGCGGTCGAAAACGGCATTACGACCGGTACGAGCGATACGACCTTTGATCCGGACGGCGTCGTCACCCGCGCCGAAGCAGTGACCTTCCTGTGGCGCGCTGCCGGAAACCCGGCAGCGGATGGGAAGCTGTTTGCCGATGTGGAAAGCACGAAGTATTACGCTGAAGCGGTGCGCTGGGCGGTCGCCAACGGTGTGACCAAGGGCGTAAGCGATACGTCCTTTGCGCCGGGCAGCGCCTGCACCCGCGCTCAGATCGTGACGTTCCTGTATAGAGATTGCATGAACGAGTAGAACCAACACTCAACAAAATGTACGGCGGTTCTCATTGAACCGCCGTACAAATAAATGGGAGTGAGTTTCATTTCGTGTTTCACTGTTAGATGATACCGAAAGATTCTATAGGGGCCACTTCAGTGAAAGATCGCTATGAAAGATGTCTCCGCCAAATGACTTTTATTGACTGGTACAAAATAAGCATAGCACGCGAAGCGGATATGAAGCCTCGGAAGCTATGCTTATTTTTGTTATAATGGGAGGGCAATGGATGGACGGTTTCTTTGGTGAGCCAAGCGCTCGAGCTGTAAACAGTCCTCCGCCCTCTTGTTATAAAGATTCGATTGAGCAGGTTGCTCCGGCCTATGCCGTGTGCGTGTCACGAACCAAATTGAATCGCAATAAGCCGGTGCGAAAGCATTGCAATATTTTATCAGGAAAGAAGGAATGCCCATGCTCAGTATCGGGATCGATGTGTCCAAAGGAAAAAGCACCGTGTGCGGAATGAAGCCAGGGGGAGAAATCGTGTACGCTCCGTTTGAAGTTCAGCACACAAGGGAAGGAATGTCGGAGCTCGTATCACTGCTGCACAACAGCGGCGAAGAGGTTCGTGTCGTTTTGGAAAGCACCGGCAGCTACCATTGCCCGGTGGTAGCTGCTTTATTGGAGAACGGAATATTCGTCTCCGTCGTCAATTCGTTGCGGATGAAGCGGTTTTGCTCACAAAGTATCCGCAAGGTGAAGACCGATCGAATCGACGCTATGCAGATCGCTTTGTACGGTCTGGCCTATTGGCAGGAACTTCAACCGACCAAACTGCCGGAGGATACATATCGGGAGCTTCAGCTTCTGGCGCGGCAGTATTACCAGATGACCTCCATTCTGATCAAGGCGAAGGTCGATTTTAACGCCATCTGTGACCAGGTTTTGCCCGGTATGCAGGAGCTCATGAGCGACCATGCAGGGCGGCACAAGCTTTCGGACTTTGTCCTGCGGTATCGTCACACCACTCACATCCTCGAAATGGGAGAAACGCGCTTTCGGAAGGATTATTGCAAATGGGCGGAAAAAAAGGGATACCGCAATTGCGAACGTATGGCAGCGCTCATCTTTGCCACAGCTCAAAACGGTATCCCTGTGCTTCCCAATGCACCATCCACGCAGATCGTCATTACGGAAGCGATACGAGTCCTCCGCACAGTGGAGGCGTCCCGTGACGCTATTTTAACACAGATGCAGGCTCTCGCCAAGACTCTGCCGGAATATTCTCTCGTGCGCGAAATGCCCTGCATCGGGGACACGCTGGCTCCGCGCCTGATCGCGGAGATCGGAGATGTCCGACGCTTTCACAGCAAGCGGGCTCTCATCGCATACGCCGGCATCGATGCGCCGCCGTACCAGTCCGGCAAATTCTGCGCGAATAACCGGCATATCTCCAAGCGGGGAAATCGCTATCTGCGTAAGACCGGGTACGAAGTCATGCAGAGCTATGTGATGCACAAACCGGCAAACGATCCGATTTTTACATTCATTGAGAAAAAACGCGGTGAAGGGAAAAGCGGTAAACTCGCTATGGTGGCGGGCCTGAATAAGTTCCTCCGAGTCTATTATGGCAAGGTCACAGAGCTCTACCGCAGCTTGCCGGCAATAGAATGAGCTGAGATCTCCAATGCTTTATTTGAGGCGGCCAAGTGTTCCGTTTTGCCGCCTCTGCTTTGCTATACTCTTTTTCTGCCGATAACTTTTTTTAATTTGGGCTTGACTTTTTAGCAGGTTTACAGCAGCGCAAAATATGATAAGCAATGATCTTGATTTTAGTTGGATTCTGTGCTACTGACCGATTTCATGAAGCATGTTTCCAATCGTATATGGGAAGAAACTCTGACCCACACGGGAAAATGAGCGGACAAAAACAGTGGAGAGGATAGGACGTACCTCCCACAATATACCGAGTGGAAGGGCTCCAAAATCCCTGAAAACCGTCAAATGGAGCGCCCCGATAGACTTTGTAATCAGCAGGTCATGTGTTCGAGTCACACCACCAGCTCCAAAAAAGCATCGAAAGCTTCGGCTTTCGATGCTTTTTTACTGCAAAAATTGTGTGCATGCGAGAAGGTATATGCCGATACCCACGATAACAACAAGATCTACGAGCGTGATGACGGTAGCAACAAGCAAGTGTCTGCTTGAGAGTGCGTCCGCTCCATCACGGTCGGCGCCAGAGCGGCGCATTTTCTTCCGCGCTCGCGTCACAGCGTTCTCCCGCTCGCGCGGCGCGAGGTATCGCGGATGATATAGTACGTCATCACCAGCAGGAGCGGAAAAAAGGCGAGGCCAAGCAGCTGCGTCAGTTCGAACCGAAGCGCCTCGGGGAGCGGGATGGAAATAACTTCAAAATACGCCAGCAGATGATAGAGAAACAGCCCGAGCGATAAAGCGTAGACACTGAGGCGGAAGGTCTGTCCACGGATCTCCTGCCAGGTAAAGCGGACGGTATTGTAGTCGAGCAGAATCAGCAGGAAGGGCATGGCGGCGCCAAGAAGGGGAGAGAGTGCCGGGTCGTTTGTTGTAAAGCTGCAAAGCGTGAGTGCGCCGATGGCGAGCGACAAAAGCACATTGATCGCGGCTTGCACTGCGCTGCGCCGGCCCTTTTTCGGGCGAGTCATGCCCAGCGATCGATACTCTGCATCGGAATAGTCCCGGCGATGCAGACCGCGTTGCGTCCTTTTCTGCTTCCACAGCGCCACGACCTCATACACGAACAGAAGGAAGGTAACGGCGAAGAGGAAGCTGTAGATCATCCGCTGCGTCAAAAGTGACAGGACAAGAAAGACGACGGCGTTGCCCGCGAATATGATGGCCGAGGAGGGGCGAGGCTTCAAGGGGTCAGAAGGCGGGGAAAGTCTTGAACGCATACGCTTTGCTCCTTTCTGCATATCGTGAATGAATTTACAGTGCGCTCTTGCTGCAAAAGCAGGAGAAAATCCTGTACCTGAAGGAAATGGCTCTAATCTCAAATTACCCTATTTGATTTATTATACAATATCTGCTCGCGTTTGTAAACGGAAGCCTCAAAAGCCGGCTGACAGCTTACTTTTCGTCAGTTTCGCTAAATAACTTTCAGCTTTTTCTGCTGGACAAGTGCAAAAGAACGTAGTATCCTATAAAAAATAGCCGAGTAAACCAGACGAGGTATCACACAAACTGGTCAAACACAACAAAATAAGGAGGAACACGCATGGCATACCGGGAAAGCTACGCAGGCAGGATCAACCGCAAGCTGAACAAGAAGCTCCACGTCGTCGAGGTGGCGTCCGGCCGGCAGAAGGCCGACCTTGTGCTCAAGAATGCGACGTATGTAAATGTATTCTGCAATGAGCTCAGTCACGGCGACATTGCCGTAGCCGAGGGGCTCATCGCGGGCATGGGCGAGCATTACGAGGGCGCACTCGAGGTCGACATGGGCGGCAAGCTCGTGCTGCCCGGCTTTGTCGACGCGCACATCCACCTGGAGAGTTCGCTCGTCTCCCCCAAGGAGTTTGCCAACGCCGTCATTCCGCACGGAACGACCACCGTCATCACCGACCCGCACGAGATCGCAAACGTCATGGGAACGGACGGCATCGAATACATGCTGCAAGCCACCGAGGATCTTCCCGTAGACGTGCGCCTCATGCTGCCCTCCTGCGTGCCCGCGACGCCGCTCGACGAATCCGGCGCGGTGCTCGACTACCGCGCGATCGACTCCTTCTACGAGCACAACCGCGTTGAGGGTCTTGCCGAGATGATGAACTACGTCGGCGTTGCGAACGCCGACGAGCAGGTGCTGGAAAAGATCGTCGCCGCGCAGGCGCACCACAAGAAGATCGATGGCCACGCGCCGGGGCTTGCGGGCAACGACTTAAACGCCTACATCGCCGCGGGCGTCTATTCCGACCACGAATGCAGCAGCGTCGAGGACGCCATCGCCAAGCTTGAGCGCGGACAGTACATCATGATCCGCGAGGGCACGGCCGCGCGCAACCTTGACGCGCTCCTCCCGCTGCTCACACCGCAGTACTACACCTACTGCATGTTCTGCACCGACGACAAGCACCCCAACGACCTCCTTGAGAAAGGCCACATCGACTACATCGTGCGCCGCGCCATCAAGGCGGGCGTCGACCCGATCATCGCCGTCAAATGCGCGAGCCACCACGCCGCGCGCTACTTCCTGCTCAACAACCGCGGCGCGATCGCGCCGGGCTTCCTCGCGGATTTTGTCATCATCGACAACTTTGACGATTTCAACATTCTTGAGGTCTATAAAAAAGGCAAGCTCATGTTCGACGGCAAGACCGTCACGCCCTTCGAAGCCCCCGAGATCGACCCGCACCTCGTCAAGCGCTCGCATGAGACGTTCCACGTCGCGCACCTTGAGGCGAAGGACTTCATCGAAGGCCGTCCGCGCGCCGTGCTCGGTATGGTGCCGGGCGAGATCGTCACGACTGACGCGGGCTACGCTGAAAAGATCAGTGTTGAGGACGATATTCTGAAGATCGCCGTCATCGAACGCCACAAGAACACGCATCACATCGGCATCGGCTACATCAAGGGCTACGGGCTCGCCTCCGGCGCGGTAGCGACCTCCATCTCGCACGACAGCCACAACATCATCGTCGTCGGCACAAACGAGGAGGACATGGCTGCGGCGGTCAACCGCGTGGTCGAGCTTGGCGGCGGCATCGTCGTGATGGACGGCGGCAAGGTGCTCGGTGAGGTGCAGCTCCAGATCGCTGGCATCATGAGTGAAGCGCCGCTCATCGAGGTCAACGAGGCGCTGGAAAATGCCAAGGAGCAGGCCTTCAAGCTGGGCGTTTCGCGCGGGGTCGACCCGTTTATGACGCTCTCGTTCATGGCGCTGACCGTCATTCCGACGTTGCGCCTCACCACGCGCGGCGTGTTCGACGTCATCAACCAGCGCTACGTGTGATACTCGCAGCAGAAGGCGTTCCGGTGCAATACAACGAACCAGACAAAATAATCGCCCCGCCGTATGATTTGGTGCATACGGCGGGGCATTGCTATGGAAGCGTGTTCTTTCATTCTGAAAAAGGCCGATCCGTTCGGTAAAGCGGAAGCTCCTTTAAGGGCGGTCAGTTTCTTTCTGATGCTTTATTATTTTGATCAAACGTGATAGTCCTCCAACGATCAGCGAGCCAATGGCAAGTTCAATCGCCATCAAAGCCCAAAGCATTACAGTTCCATCGACTCCGTGATCCGCAAGGTGGTTGGTCCAAAGCCATACAACAGCCGATGTCAGCGTGAAAATGCCCGATAAAACGTATCCTCTTTTCCATTTCAGAAACATTGATCTGATCATTGCTCCAGTCAAAAACGGTAAAACAAAAAGTATCAATACCGTACTGTTCATCTCGCCACGCTCCTTTCGTCAGCTTTCGATTTGTTCTATTAAGGTTATCACGAAAGTGCAAAGAATGCTACCATTTCTGCCAAAAATGCCCGGGGCAGTTCGCCCGATCGCTCTTGCCGGCAATCATGAAAGCCGCGTAAACCTTACTCTCACCATTGCTGCGCAAAATTTTGCTTGCAAATGAGACGGCTATCGCATATAATAGCTCTTGCACCTGCCGGTGTGATGGAATTGGTAGACGTAGCGGACTCAAAATCCGCCGCTGGCGACAGCGTACCGGTTCGAGTCCGGTCACCGGCACCATGCCGGAGCAAAGAAGGCTTTGCTCCGGCGCTTTTTTATTTCTCGCAAGCAGAAAAAGCACGTCGGTTCAAACCGACGTGCTTTTTGTCCTGTAAGATGACTTTGAAGCTTTTCAGCGCCGACCGCCAAAGCCGCCACCGCGGCCTCCGCCAAAACCGCCGCCGCGGCTTCCACCAAAACCGCCGCCGCGGCTTCCACCGAAGCCACCGCCTCGGCTGCTGCCGAAACCACCGACACTGCCGCTGCCAAAGCC
>OJKY01000458.1_pt1 | contig 33380 bp, 26 predicted proteins | sample 1596571 | NCBI WGS metagenome assembly OJKY01 (sample SAMEA4350170, study PRJEB24818) | metagenome | biome: human; feature: gut; material: faeces | place: Denmark | collected 2013-09 | reverse complement strand
ATTCTATACATCAAGAAATAAATGCGGAGTTTTCCGTTATCATTGTTTTGATAGTCTGCCTTGATAAACTTCTGAATTACAGGTTCAGCTTGTTCAGGGATTATGCGCAAATATTCTGACAGCGGAGATACAAACTGCGACTTTTTGACTTTTTTCAGGGCAGCACTAACACGTTTGATATTTGGAGTTGTATCTTTCCCTTCACAGAACTTGGAAAGGGGCAGCGTCTCATCGGCCAAAGCAAGCAGAAACTTTTTAACCTCGATCCACATAGCCATAGAATCGACATTTATAAAGCGCACAGGATTTAGCGAGACGCGTTTCGCGTCTTGCTTCAAGAATAGTTGTAGGCTTTCCAAATCCTTAAAGGTGGTCATAGTGTCCTCCTCTGATTATCCCTTGAGGATATTGATTCCGAGCAGAGGATCTTTATCAATAAGCTCATCAAGGTATTTTTGTGCTTGTTCCGCAGTGAGCTTTCTGACTCGCTCTTTCGCCTGGGAACGATATTTTAACTGATAGCGCTCTGTGGCGAACTGGCGAATCTTCGATTTACAGCTATTCGCTTTAGCATACCAGTCATAAACTTTTGTCCCAGTTGCTGCGCGAATCTGATCTCTCAACTCATCGGCGGAGGTAATGACATATGCATACTCGCCAGCAAAGAAGTCTATAAATCTCTTAACACAGATGTCAGTGTTTTTCAGTATGCCAAGCTTTCCACTCTGCAGGAAATCAATGGCATCATCAATATCCTTTTCTGTCGGCAAATACGATGTTCTATTCAAGGCATCGAAAATCTTCTGCGCGGTAAGAATATCCTCAGTGAACAGGCAGAGTACCGGAATACCGTTTTTCTGAGACCAATCTGCCGGACTGGTGCTGTTCGTAGCCTTCTCCCATGCATCGTACATCTTCCGTGTCTTCTTTGACTTACGGAAGTTGGTTAGTTCATGCTGCATGGTAGTAGTGAACTTATCTGTCGCTTCGTAAAGAGTCCCAGAGGGCACTTTGTTAAACAGATACTCATACTCATCGGCAGAGATAGTTGTGTGCAATGCGCGATCAAGAGCTTTACAGAATACTTCGTACTGATTATTAAAGAACTCAACAAAATCATCTGCCAAATTAGCGATTGTTGACGCAGTTTCGGCTTTGTTAAACTGAGCGTTGTCCTTAATTAAGCTAAACTGATCAACAATTGTTATAAGCTCAGGTCTCAGTTCCTTAAGCAATGCATAAGGAACCTTAACAATGTTAAGTTTTTCGATGAGTGCCTTTCTTGCTTCGACATATGTTTTTTGTTTAGTAGTGAGAACTCGGTTGATGTCATAAATAAGCTTCAGATCAATGTACAGATTATCAATCTGGCGGTTAGTATCTCCAAGTTCCCAAAGGTAGGAAGAATCATTCGAGAGCTTAGAATTTAACAACTCCAAATATTCCTTGGCATCAACCTTCAGGTTGCTGGCAATTTGAATCAATTCAGGCTTGTACTGAGCAATGTAATAATTCATGCCAGTTCTCATATTCTCAGCGCTAAGAATATCTCTAAACACCTCATCAATGGCGTTGTGCTGCTGATACAGCCTATAAATTTCTTCAACAACCTTTGATCGTTCGCGGTCAATCTTTGATTCAGGCTTAATGAATTCGCAGAGGAGTGATGTGAGCTGTACCATAGCCTCACAATACTCATGGTCATACAGTTCTTCTTCGATGAAATAACGTATGGCCCACATCGGATATTTGTTATTTGTCAAGTAGATGTTGATATTCTTGGCAATATCATCGACGGAATTGCGTTTCTCCTTTGCAATCTTAAAAATCTCACCAGTGATTTGACAGAACTTCATCTGCTCAGAGGTTTGTCTAACAATAAATTGCCCCTGAGCTTTGGGAAGATTCTTTATTACGCCGAAGATCAGTTCACTAAGATCAACGTAGTTAAGAGATACCGTATTATTGTTCGTGTCTCTTTTGTAATAGGTGCTATCAGCGTACTCTCCAAGAAGGAAGCCAAGAAGAAACACAGAACCGGTATTCGGAAGGAGGCCAAAAGGAGGTTTTCTGAGTTCTTTCCAAATATCCGCAACACTTACCATCGTACTCTTTTCAAAGCTCTGCTCAATGATTTCATTAATTGCAATTTTCATCTTTGAAACAGGATGCGACGGTTTAACTTCCCAATACTTCGCTGTGTTCCAGACCCCGTCCATTTGCAGTTTTGTTGAGATGTTTCTGACATACGAATAGTTGTTGGGAACATCAATCTTGCCCATTGCCATTTGAGCAACAGTCTCTTTGAAGCCGGTTTCAGCAAAGAGCTTATCATTTTGCGTGATTTCTTCGAGCCCAGCGCCAAAGAACTCACCGTTAATCTCTTTGAATTCCTTTCTTAAATTGGCTCCACCAGTTTTCTGAACGGACTTATTAGGCGCAGAATAAACATACAGAGATGTTGTAATCAATTTTCTTGTCCATTCATTAAGGACTTCCTGAGAAGTTTTCTTTGCAAGCTCAAGCTGGGATTTCTGATTGGGGATTGTAGAAAAATACTTTTCTTTTGCTTTGCTCTCAATGAATTTTGAAAACAACGCGTCAGTAAACGGCAAAGAGCTAAAGTCAACTACGATACAGCGCTCTCCAACTTTATCAAAAATCGCTGTAACGGTGTCTTTAATCTTACCTTGGTCGGCTTCATTCTTTGCAAACAAGAAAAATGTCGGAATATGATTTTCGGACTTATCAACCTTCTCTGCCTCTTGCTTTGCATTTGCAGGTGACACATTGATAATCCGCATTCTCCACTTTAGGTAATCAGTTGGCATGAATTGCTTTGCAACATCATATGTGGAGTCGGCAACAAGTTTTTCAAAAGTGATTGCTTTACGCGTTTCATCAATAATCTGATTCATACGCTCGGTATCAATAGCAGCAGAAGTCATGACGAAGAGAACTTCTTTTGCGCTTTCAATCTTACCAACGATACCCTTTGAAGCAAAATAATTCAGATCCTGCTCAACAGTAGATTCCTGCGGCGTCCCGGCAAAGCAGGCTTTGATGTTCACCAAGGTTGGACGCATCAATGATGTTGCACCAGTTCTTGCTTCTGCGCCGTTCTTTGCTTGCAAGGCAGCAAGAAGTAAAGTCACCTTCAACACTCTGCGTCTGCGCTCACCAAGATGCTTGTTGGTAGGATCGTCGCAAAGCGGTGCGAAGTTGTTGTAGTGACTGATCGTTTGAATAAAAGCTGCATCAAGATCGACGTTACTGGTTTTGAAGAAGTAATCCCACAGGTAATCTGCCGTCAAATAGTTCCATTTACCATACTCAAACGCAAAGTGTTCAATAAACCACTTGAAGTTGGTTTTGTCCTCATCTCCGGAGTAGTCTCCACTGAGGAACTGGAAAATGGTTCGCTGATTGGAGCTAATGTCCTTTGCAATAAACTTCAACAGATATGCTGCATAAGGGTGCATCGGTAAGAGGGCTCTAAAGTCATCGTCTTGAATATTATAATCCTTATTCTTGATGACATCCACGCTGCCACGCTTAACGCCGTCCCATAACTGTTCGCTGGTATGCTTCCACTCATCAGCAAGGTCGACTTCGTGTCTTAATGCTTGTCCAAGAAGTTTGAAGGCAGTGCTCTCTTCCAATTCTATGGTATCGAGCTTAAAACGCGCCTCAATAATAGACTTGGAGCCCTTGTCCTGGATGAGTTGTCCAGCAGAACTATGAGTAATCAAGAATAGATAACAACTGATGCGCGAAGATGCCTGCGCAATCTCCTGAAGGCCAGTAATGTTGTTCTGATTATTCTTAAAATACTCTGTGAATTCATCCCAAATAAAGACGATTGAAGAAAGATTGTTGCCTTTGCGCACGTCCTCCAACCAGTCAACAATATCCTCAGAAGACATAGACCAATTGAAACCTTCAAGCGCTGCGACCTCAATGATCGTATCGAGAAGGCTCAGTTTATCTTCAAGATCCAGTTCCTCTAAGTCTTTGACAATGCTATCTACCGAGCTATACTCAGTGAACTTGCCACGGTATTTGTTAAATGCCCCCTGGAAATTAAAGGCCGATGTCTCTGGATGCTTCAGAATCGTCAGCACCTTATCAGAAAGGCTTTCTGCTCCAGTGTATGTAAGTCCAGCATCTGACACTGCTCTTCGCACAGATTCTACAATCGCATTAAAGAGCTTATCCTGTGTGTTAATTCCAGCCGACGCACTACGCTGAACAACTAGAATTCTTCCTTTTGCTCTAACCCCCTTAACTCGTGCCAGTAAAGTCTCCATACCATTCTGAATGAAATACGGGGTGATAGAGTCGATGCTATCTTCAAGGATATGTTTTATGACGAATGAAGCATAGGTTTTACCTGTACCATAGGCACCACTCATCCAAATGCTTCGATCTTTTGTTTCATTGCTCTTTTCCAGTGTCTCAACAACATCTTTGAGAATGTTCTTGAAGCTGGTGTGGGGATAAAACGACTGCCATTTGTCGGGATAGATTCTATCACTATTCCGGCTAAATACCGGGATGAAATTAGGGTCAACCTTTATGTATTCGTTATACAATCTTACCGCCATTGTCTTATCCTCCTCAAATCAGCGAGAGCACATCAATCGCCTTTTTACCGTTTTTACCGGCAGGCAAATCAATGTTTTCCATGATGCCTTTATTGAAGTCTACTTGAATAAAGCTGCGGTAGTTATTTGCAAGGCCCTGAAGAATCGGCTTTAGTGTTTCGCGTTCAATACCGAAAATAGCACGAGGGCTCAATCCTGCTCTCTCTTCGTTATCTTCGAGCAGATCAGAAAGAGTAAAGCTGTACATACCTTCCATTCTTTCTGCAAATTTATAAAGGGAATAAAGAATCACAATTGGTTCCGCATCATACCAACTACCCTTCGTGATTGTTGCTACCGTTTTACCCTTAACTTCGCATTCTCCCTGCAATAAAAGCCAACCTATAGGGGATAGTCTAAGTGTCTCCTTCAAAGAGCTAAGAGCATTCTTCTTTACAGTTGCCGAGTATTCTTCACCGAGTAAGATAGGGAGATCATCCGCAAAATACGTCCTTCCCACTTCAATTTTCTTTGCATACCAATTGATAATTGGAGATTCATAGCAGAGATTTGTGTAAATCACGCCCCAGGTGATTGGCGAGTCACTTCCTAACAATTGTAATTTTTCACCAAGTGGAGTAAGCGCATTATTCTCAGTAATTTCAGCTTCTTTGAGCCATGTTTTGAAGCCAACAATCATATACTTTCCCATTCTCTCATTGGCCCAAAAATCATCCAACAGCTCAAAATATAACTCAAGCCATTCCTGTCTGAACCCAAAGTTCTGATATCTACTGATATTCTTTATGCTCATGTTATTTCCGCCTCCTGTAATGCCAAGTGATCTCGCTGCAATACATCCTTTATTGGAATCTAAACAATGCTCACAATGCCTACAGCCATCAATAACTATATCATCATGGGTGATGTTTAGCGCCCCAAACGCACATTCTGCCATACATTCTCCACAGTTTACACAATAGGCAGCTTTATTAAGGGCATTTTTGAATAGATACATAAATCTGACGGATAACGGCGATCTAATCAGTGCAGGAAGAGTAAGAATAGTGGCTCTTTTATCGGTTGAAACAGTGAAGTCCATGTTTATATCTTTGTATCTTATGGAATACTTATTATCCCCTATTTGAATGACAGGGCCAACCGTTGCCATCCATTTATCCCATTTATAGTTACCCTCAGTAATAATAAGTTTAACCGAGTCTTTTGCCTTAATCTCAGTAATCTTGTTGCCGCCAAACGAGAGTTCTTTCCCGCCAATTCTGGACTTCCAGCCACCTGACTGAAGATACTTTTTCTTCTCTTCATCCGATGAGAATGATTTCGTGATGCTTGTCGATACAATGTCCAGAAGCGGTTTAACCTCTTCGGGAAAAATATGATTTAGTACACATTCATACCATTCGGAAGCCATCGGGCAGAGTTTGCAACCAACTCTGTATGCACCATAGCGATAGAGCTTATTAAACAAAAGTCCATATTTGAAAATGTAAAGGAACAATTCACAAGAGCTCCATTCTAATATGGGGCTACAATTAAACTGAACTGCGTGTTTGTTTCCATCAGAAATCATTGTATAAGTGGAACGCGCATCACTTTCCTCTGCACGAACTCCATCAAATACCATGACCTTAAATGGACGCTGTGCCTCTGGATATTTTGTCTTGTATATTTCTTTAAGTTTTACAATAGACGGCGCTGTCTTATGCACGCTACAACACCAGCGAAGCTTTCTTGCCGGGAATCCTATTCTTCTCCATGATTCTTCTGCTTCGAACTCCGCTCTCGCTTCATACCACTCGAGGGAAGGCCAATGAGCCTTGGCCTCAGAAAGCGCCTGATAGGTGGTTTTCAATTCCATAGTCGTATCGCCAAAAACCACTACAAAACCGTCATGAGGAAGCGCTCTTTGCACTATGTCTAACATGACAATCGAATCTTTGCCTCCGCTGTATGCCACATAGAACATACTAACTCTACTCTTATAATCCAAATAGGCTTTGTAAGTTGTTTTTAGTGTTTTTTGAACCAATCCATCCATGACACTCTCATTTTTAGAAAGCATCATTTCTATATCTACTGGTGTAATACGCAAATCTTTGATAACATTTTTTAACGTAGGCATTTCATATAAGCCACCGCCAGATGCCTCGCAAACAAGTTCCCCCTTGTAGAAATATCTACGTGCTTCTGCCCACATCAGAGGTCCTTCGCAATCAGGAAAGTCCCAACCATAGTCTCGATCAAGCCCAAGAAATCGCAACTCTTCAGAAAAGACAGGTCTGACTTCTTTGGTAACCCCGGTAATTTTAGAAGGCAAAAGAATATATCCACCAGTTTCTATATCCCATTCGTAGTTATACATAATTGTTTCCTCACCTTTAGCGGGCGCTATGATTTGTCAGCACCACGCCGTTTGTTATGGTTACTCTCCAGTGCAATGAACACCAGTTTCGTTGACATAGAAGTATTTTGCACTTTCGAGGAAATTGGGGAGTTTGGCCTCAATCATTCCTTCTTCGCGCAGCCAATCTCTCATCTCAACCTTCGATGTGAAAGATCCTTTATGGACTTCTTCTGTCAGTATCTTTATCAGGAATGAGTCAAATGTATCCTTGCCGAATTCCTCTGCGACATAAATAGCGTTCGGATGCTGCAATGGGTCACCAAACATATATACCACATTGATTTTCTTGCTCTGTACAATAAGGTTCTCAAGGAGGAATTCGGTCCAATCAATATCTATCTGCGGATACCACAAAAAATCGTTAACTTTCGAACCAACAATATATCCATTTACTTCGAGAAGATCACGTATAATGCTATTCGCCTGCTCTATCACTTCATCTGTAATTCCGGTAAGCTCACGACGCATCAGAGTGGTTCGATTAACTCGGATGAAGTCCGGTGCAATCATCTGACATAAATATGCCGGAGCAACATAGTGGATACCGTTTTCGTCGCAAATATCAATCAGTTCCTCTATCTCAATGCTGTCATAGTCCTCGATATGCTGCAGAATAACGCTTCGATTCGAAATATCGTTGACTCCAAGTTTTGCAATATAGGGGCGAGAAAAACTAAACTCTTCTCTGAACATATAGTTCAAAGCAGCAAAGAGTTTATTGCGATCCTCAAAGTCATTGCGATACATGAATTCTGGGAATTGTTCAGCAACAGCATCATAAACAGATCTGATATTAACCGGAATTTCTTTACACGCCTCGCTTAAATAGCCGCGAAGCATTTCATAATCTTCCGGCTGAATATCAAACTGCTCTGCATGGATATAATAGCCATTGTCTATACTGAATACATTTGCGCTCCTGGACACGACTTGGCCAAGCCCCGCCTCTCCAAGCGATGTAAATTCCGCGAAAATCTCTGACTTATGTACGATGCCACGGTCTGAAACAAATGATTCGAGTTCATCCACAAAAGTTACCGATTTGGTTTTGCGAACAAAATCTCTGCCCGTACTAAATCTACACCCATACTTCTTCAATGCTCCTTGAAGGAGAAATCTGTTTGTAATCTGTGTGCCATCAAACTTTTCTTTTAGCGCATCAAAGAGTTCGCCATACGGAATGAGTGAACGCGGGGACGCCTCAATATAATCGTTTATGGTATCGATAACGCTTGGGTCCACAACCAAATAATCTGGGTGGATATACTTTCCACGGTCGCAAAGTACACCAAGTCTACCGACATCAGCATCTATAGCTCTCGTAGTAATAGATTTTGCACATGTCCCGAAGAGTTCAACCATGTACTGCCTAAACCGATCTGCTTCAAAGTCATCTGCAATTTTAAAGCCTGCCTGAAAGCGGTTTTTCAGAACATACTCACACATAAATACAACCGTAAGACGACCTCTATGCAGGAAATTTTCTGATTGCTGATAAATGCTATCAAAGACGCTATTCAACGCCTCTTTTGGAATTGAATTTTTTTCTGCCAGTTCTGCAATAGTGCTTTCCTTCTCTGAAGCTAGCATCACATCAGGTAGTGTTGTAAGAAGGGCATCTATCGTCGAAAGTAGAGCGGCCTCGCTCATATTTTCAGCATCATCCGTCTTAACTACGATAGCATCCAAAGTCTTAGAGTAGTAATAATGCTCATGCTCTTGATTATGCTTTATGCAAGCCCAAAGAACAGCTGCGAACTCGTCCCCCACCGTGTTCTTCAATTCATCAAAATGCAGAACATTATCACCATTCCGCAATGCATAGACGAGCATAATGAGATCATATTTCTGCTTCTCATATACATTCCAGAAGGTCTTATGGACTTTGCTCTCTATTTGTCGAATGCGTTCGCGTGTTACGCCATACAGGGAACCTACTGCTTCAAGTGTTTCGCCTTTAGACCGAAGCGCAAATATCTCTATTGCTCTCTCGTTTCTTCCGGCGAGAATACTACGAATGTTCGCTGAGATAGAAGAAATAAGCGTGATAACATCAAAGTTGAGCCATCCGAGAAACTTATTCGTGTCAGATGTTAGCACGGCCATATTCTCTTCTTTCCTCAATTTCTCATAGAGAAACGGAATATGCTCAACAGTCGTATCATCTGAACATTCAGACAAAAGATATGACAGTTTTTCACCAGCCGTTGCAGAGTAAGCCCTGATAAACGGCATTGCCTTTAGCTGACGCATGGAGTCTGGCAAATTGCCAATTTTTTGGGCTGCTTCGTTCATAGCATTTCTATACTGAATATATGGTGTAGCAAACTCCATAAGGACATTGCATATAGTGAGTACATATTCTGGGTTTAGATATGACTCAAGACAAATATCTTCTCCCACAACCTCTGAAGCATCTTTCAGTTTTTCAAAATGCCCCCGTTGATTGTCACTGAAACCCTCTGTTGAGTACTCATCACCCGTTAGCATAGCTTCAAGAGTGCTCTTGAATGCAGGGTCAAGTTCTACCCGCTCATGTTTTGAGACATGATTGGAAACAGCTGAGATAGTTTCCACATCTAAATTTGCAGGATCAGACACATAATCCTTGACCTTTTGCACTATCTCGTTGACCGACTTCGCGCCCATGTTTTTAATAGCTTTTAACTCGTCGGTAGTTCTGACCAACACTTCAGCAATCGTCTTAATCTTTGCATTATTTAAGCAGTTTGTCGGACGTACACCTAAATTGAGTGCAATAATGCCTACATCTTCAAACCACAAAGGATTTACATCAAACAGGTATGCAAGTGTATATTCACTGTCATCAGAAGGTCCTGTCGAACTCGAAGCAGTAGTTTCAGTCCCTATTGATGTAACTACAAATTCTTCTGTCGTTCTATCAGCTGTTTCATTCTCGGTATCATTTTCCGTGTCAGAACAGCTGGTCTCATCAAGAACAGCTTCTAAATTTTTTACGGGCTGTTCAGTCGGCTGTATCCATGAAGGAGATTCTGTTTTAGATGGCGTTGACTGATCTTCAAGAGCGAGGTATTTACCCGCATCAAAAAGGACTCCCTGCAACTCATTTTTTTCGCTCTCCGAACCTTTCCGGACGGCGTCAACTTCAGTAGTTGCGACAACAACCGGATTGTCCAGCATTGCTCTTATCGATTTTATATAGTCGCGTGATTGCCCGGAACTCGTTCTAAAAGCGACAAAATCAACATTCGTTAATTCTGAAATAAATATCTTCCCAGACGCGGAACAAAAGGAGAGAAAGTCCGAGTATTCAGCTGTAATCACATCGGCTATTCTAACCCGATCCATGTCCATAATAACGCCTCCAATTACTCTTCTTCGATTACTTCCATTAAATCTCCTATATCACAGTGAAAGACTTTACAGAGGTTAATCATTACTTCCATGCTGACAGGGCGATCATTATTTAGTTTTGTCATCGCATAGGAGCTTATTTCCGCAGCTTTTGATAAATCGCTTTTCTTCATTTTGTTGTCCTTCATTAGCCTCCACAGCTTATCATAGCGAACCTTCATGGGATACCTCCATACAGCATGGATTAGCGCCACTATCTCGTCGGTGCAAAAATATATTGTATATTTTACCATACTTCTACACAGTTTTCAATAGGTTTGATTGAATTGCAGTCCAAGAAGCGAAAAGGTGCAGCAAAATGGTCGCACCTTTATCGTTAATAGTGTAGTTGCATGTGAGAAAGGCTTATGATCTTTTATTCGATAGCTATTTAGCAATGTTGATATCGTTATCCCATAATCAGAGGCATAATTGACAATATAAAATGTGCTGCCTGTTTTTTCGGTAAGAAAACAAATACATCTACTGCTATTGTCTGCAAGATGGCGATTGCGTTTTTGCATACAGCTCTGAAAATAGTGCTCTGAGGTGTAAGCCACCTTAGGAGGCTTTGAGTGTATTCTTTGTCTATAGCGGCTCAACCTTTGAACTGTACGCCAACTTCCGTAAAGCGATCAAAAGGACCGCAGCTGTTCGCATGAGCAGGTGCGGTCCTCTAAAAAGTCGCTCGTATTGAACGGAATCTAATTTAGTCTGAAATAGCAGGTATTTTTCCCTTTTCCTTCTTTTTTTAGCTCTCCGGCTGCGAGCAGCTTGCGGAGGGCCCCCTCAATGGAACTGTCACTGAGCGTCGGGCAAAGCTCCCGGAGGTCCTGCTTGCTAAACCGCCCGAGTCTATTCTTGCTTGCTCTGCGCACCATTTCCAGTGCGGGCAGCTTGGTTTCCACAAGCGCCACGCGATCCTCAAAGTCCTTATACGCCGCAAGGAGCGTTCCGAGCAGGTATTTGATGAAAGGCACTACATCCTCGGTGCCTTCACGCCAGCCGGTTTGCGCCTGCGCAAGTGCGGCGTAATACAGGTCCTTGTTTTTGGCGATTTTGGCTTCAAGGGAGATGTACTTTCCAACATAAAAGCCGTTTCGGTACAGAAGCAGCGTCGTGAGCAATCTACTCATTCTTCCGTTGCCATCATTGAAGGGATGGATGCACAAAAAGTCATGGATGAAAACCGGGATTGCAATCAACGGCTCCAGTTCCATATTTCCGATTACACGGTTGTATTCTGCGCAGATCCTGTCCAATGCTTCCGGCGTCTCATAAGGGGCAAGCGGCGTGAACAGCGTTTCCACATGACCGTCCGGATAGGTAGCGGTGATATAATTCTGCGTGATTTTTGTGCGTCCCGCAAGCGGGTTATTCATGTGGCTGTAGAGGATTTTGTGAAGCTGCAGGATGTAGTTCTGCGTGATTGGTATCGCGTCAAAGCTCTCGTGAATGATACTCAGCACATCGCGGTAACCGGCGATCTCCTGCTCATCCCGGTTCCTCGGCGTGGTTTTCTCCTTGACAAGCTGCCGGATTCGGGTACTCGTGGTGACAATGCCCTCAATGGCGTTCGATGCCTCGGTGCTCTGTATCTTGGCAATCTCCACGAGCTTTTCGAGTTCCTCCGGGCGCTGCTTCAAATACAGTTCCTGCTTCCCGGCTTCCTTGTATATGGCCGCAATCAGACCAAGAACGTCCGAGTCCCACTTTTGTTGCCTGATTGCAGAGTAATTGAAGGTTCTCATTCCCTTGCCTCCATTCTGTTTCCCTTAAATATTAGAATAAAATAAGGGAATAGTCAATGGCTGTGCGATAAATCCCTTACTATTATGCCTGAATTAAGGGATTTATAATCTTAGTCGTAAACCGCCTATTCTTTGTTTATAGCGACGCAACCTTTGAACTGCTGCTTTTGAAGAAGCCACTTGCAGATAAATTTGTTTCACGCTGGGAACGTTCTTTCTTGAAGTCTCTCTACAAATACGACTTGATTTTATATCACTTTGGTGATACTATTGCAGATGGGGATATGCAGGAGGGACACACGGATGAATCAGAAAATCACACTGTATCACGGCTCCGAGCAGCTTGTGGAAACGCCGACTTTCGGGTTGGGCAAGAAAAACAATGACTTCGGTCTTGGCTTTTACTGCACGGAAAGCGAAGAACTTGCGAAAGAATGGGCCGTGTCCTCTCTGCGCAATGGCTTTGCCAATCGTTACAGTCTTGATACGGAATACCTGAAAATCCTGAATCTGAACAGTCCGGACTATACGATTCTGAACTGGATCGCCGTTTTGGTGGAGCACCGCCTGTTTTCCATCAAAACCCCGGCAGCGCAGCGGGCAAAACGGTACTTGATTGACAATTTCAGCGTCAACGTCAATGCCTATGACCTGATTATCGGCTATCGCGCTGATGACTCCTATTTTGACTATGCCGAGTCTTTCTTAAATAACGGAATTTCCGTACAGCAGCTTGCAAAAGCCATGCGGCTGGGAAAGCTGGGAGAGCAGATCGTCGTCAAGTCCAAATATGCGTTCTCGCTGCTGCATTACGAGGGATTTTCCATCGCAGAAAAGGAAAAATATTATGTTCTCCGCAAGGCCCGGAACGATGAAGCCGATCAACATTATGTGAGCATACTTGAAGAAGAAACCGATGGTCTGTATATGCTGGATATCCTGAGAGGAGGCATTCAAAACGATGACCCACGCATACCAAGAAATGTATCTAAGTAACGCACAGGCCCTGCTGGGCGATGCTTTTGACTATGCCATCAACGCCTGCGACATTTCGGGAAATGACTTTGTGAAGCTATTTTCCGTAAGTTCTGTCAGCAAGCGAATCGAGAATAGTGAGCCTGCCTATCTGGCAGGAAAAAGTGGAATTGAAGTCGTTGAAGATGTTCTTGTCGAGACGACCGGAAAAGCACCAACTGCCAAACCGCAGGTAACGTTCAGCCGTTCTAAAGAGTATTGGATTGGCTGGGCTATCGCGTACTATCAATGGTTCTCCGGCCGGAAATTCAGCGATATTTTCAAGGTCCTTTCGTTCGAGGATTTGCAGCAGATGTACGCTCCGCTTCACGAAGCAGACATCAGCAAATTTGCCGATATTGCCGATGCCAAAGTGCGTGCGTATTTTACAGATACCAATCTCAAACGCATCCGAACGACCTACGGCTGCACACAAGCAGAGCTTGCCAAGCGAAGCGGCGTCAGCCTCCGGTCAATTCAAATGTACGAGCAGCACAACAAGGATATCAATAAAGCCAGCGCGGAGACGGTTCTCAGCCTCGCAAAAGTCCTTGGCTGCACAATGGAGGATCTTCTTGAAAAGTGAGATCAATGCAACCATAGCCAAATATGAAAAAGAAAATGCAATGTGGCGCTGCACGATCAACAGAAAAACATCGCCTTTAAATTCCCCAGAGTCAAAAACGTCTTGCACTATTCTGCCTATAGAGCTATACTATTAGCGAGGTTTTATACAATGAAAAGTACATTTGATGAGTTGAAAGACTTAATCGACTACATTCAATCAGTATATACTGAGATTACAGATGAGTGGCTGCGAGAAACACCTACAAAAACGAATTTGAAAAACGCCTTGGTCGCTGACATTGACGCTGATGGTATAATTTATAAAAGCATAATGGAATATGTTCAGCTTCTGAACGAAAAAAGCGCAGATATCACATTGCCTCTTGCTAGCGTATGCTCCTGTAAAGTAACTGCGCGGGTAAAAGCGCAAAACTCGATTGAGTTTAAAATTCAAAACTACAAGACAGAGCGACATGAATTTGGTAAAATTCCAATCAACAAATGTATCAACGATTTATTCGGCATCAGGATCTTTTTGCGAGAGCCATTGACTTTTGATGAGGTTTATTCATTCATAGAAGATACTTATCCAAACAGGTACCGATGTATTGACTCATCAAAGTTTGACTATAAAGCTGTTCACCTTTATTTCAAAGAGAATAATCAGTCATTTCCGTGGGAGCTGCAGATTTGGAATATGTGTGACATGGATAGCAATTTCTCATCTCACAAAAAATACAAGCAGGAATACACCGCATGGGAGAAAGAAAGCAAGGAAGGAGGAATCATCAATGATTAAGCACTACATTATTATGAGTAGTTCGTACACCGATGGCAGTCGTGTAGCATTGGATATTACGGAGGATTGCTTTCTTAACAGCAAAGCAATTGCAGAAATGATTGAGGAAATCAGGAAAAACTGCGGCAAAGATGTTCCTCTATCAACGCATTTCATCGAAACAGAATCCGCTTCATGGGATTCTGTTGTAGCGTATGATCCATTCTTTGAGGATGTCGAATGTACTAAATCGACAACAGCGTTTTCTGAGAAAATCAAAAAAGGTAGAGTTTTGTCAGGACTGGACGTTGCAAATTACATTCTTTCAAAAATTCGGTGTACGCATCTTTCACTGGAAAAACTCGTTTATTATGCATATGCGGATTACCTCTGTGAGCATTCTGAGCGGCTATTTGAAGATCACATTTATGCATTCCGTCATGGTCCTGTCATTAACAGTGTCTATGAGACTTTTAAGCGAAGTGGCTCCCAATATGTGAAGCCGTTCGAGTTTGGTGACGACAGTGATATTCGGACTGGCGTAAAAGAGTTACCCGCAAGAAGCCGCATTCTGTTTGCTAAAGAAGGCACAGAAAAACTCTCGTCTATTGATAGGACGATTGCAAAATACGGAAAGTACTCTGCGGGAGCGCTTGTTGATCTCACACACCGCGCTGGCACTCCATGGTCTTATGTGGACAGTTCCGTGGCATATCAGGAAATTTCGGATAATTTGATTATGGCATATCACCATGTTGAGAGCGTATAAACTAGATGATTGTATTCTTTGTCTATAGCACCGCAATCTTTGAACTGCCGTCCTCGCAGAAACCACTTGCATAACCCTCTGCCCGGAGTTACAATGCAGACACTTTGAACATAGAAAACGCTTCCCGTCTTTTTTTGTCGGGAAGCGTTTTTTGACCACATGGATTACTACAGACGCGCGCGGAACAGGCGGAAAAGGGGGTTCAAAAGAGGGTACGAGAGTAACGGAATACGAGCGGAAATGATAGAAAAGCGTTAGAAACGTCCGAAAAAAGTTTTCGATTCCTGTTTGGGACCACGAGGCCGCTGGTTCGAAACCAGTCACTCGGACCAGAAAACCCGCTGAAATCATAAGATTTCAGCGGGTTTCCTATGTAAATTGTTTGAGTTTCGCGAAACGCTATTCTTTGATTATCGCGGCGCAGGATTTGCGCTGCGGATTCGGCAAACTGGAATTTGCGTTACTGTCTATCTTCTGAAAGGAGTCCATAAAAGTATACATCCGCCCAGTTTCCAGCGCTGTCTTTCGTTTGGCTTCTTTGAATTCCTTCCGCTTTCATCCCCAGCTTTTTCATAAGATTAACGGATTTCATTCCGTCGATTGTTTCGGCAAACACTTTATGTGCATTCATCTTATCAAAAGCATAGTCAATGACTGCTTTGCAGGATTCATAAGCGAACCCCTGTCTCCAGAAAGCCCTGTTGAAAAACCATCCGATTTCATATACGCCGTCATTGAACTCGTTGAAGAGAATATATCCAATCACTTTGGCGGTGTCTTTGCGTATCGCAGCAACAGCCCCCTTTTTTTCTATGCAGAATTTTTGCAAAAAATCAGCCGTTTTCTCAATCGTATATGCGGGCTCGCAGTTTTTCATTGTTTCAGCATCGCCCAAAATATCCTGCATATCGTTTATATCATTCATAGTAAAATCACGAATGATCATTCTGTCTGTTTTAATATTCATTAATATGTGCCTCGCTAACTCCCGATTTATTTTATTATAGCAAAATCGCGGCCAAAACACAATTGCAGCCATCCGGAGCATTCCGGACGGCTGCGTTCCGTTCATTCGATCAACGACTGTCCGCTTTCTGCCGCTTCAACTCCGCCAGCTCCGCTTTCATCTCTGCGATCAGCACCTTCAGCTTCTCCTCACATTCCTCGCACGTATGCGCATACACATTCCGCGCGTGCTTCTTGCCGTCGATCCATGTCGGAGAGTATCGCCCCTCAAAGAGGTGGCCGTTGATCTGGCTGATGCAGCCCGTGCCGGGCTTGCGGACCTTGCCCATGTAGGGCTGAAAATCAACGATGGCGGGCATATTCGCCTGCGGGCGCAAAACTCTGCGAGGCTTCTGGGGAATTGAAGAGATTTTTGAATTCATGGGGGCTTTTTGTCGAATTTGCGGCTTGTTTCCGGCTCTTTGTCTGTGATAAGATAGGCACACAAAGGAGTGTATTGCACATATGAAAGAAAAGCTGAAAATTCTGATTGCGAACGACGATGGGATCCGGTCGGAAGGTATTGCAAAGCTGGCCCGCGCCGCTGCCTCATTTGGAACGGTCTGGGTCGCTGCACCGGAACACCAGTGCAGCGGCATGTCTGTCCGCCTGACTATCTCTGAAAAGAGCCAGATGGCGGTCTACCGCTATGATTTCCCGGTTCCTGTGGAGGCCGCCTGGAGCGTAGACGGCACGCCCGCCGATTGTGTCAAGGTTGCGCTGAACGCACTGCTCCCATTCCGCCCGGATATTGTCCTGTCCGGCATCAACGACGGGCTGAACGCGGGTCTTGACGTCGCCTACTCCGGAACCATCGGCGCGGCGACAGAGGCGGCCATGCACGGCGTTCCCGCCATTGCATTTTCCATGCGCGACGGCAAATCCTTCGACGTTACCGATCACTACCTCTGCTCCGTTCTTGGCGAGCTTCTGGAGAAGCCGCTCGGCCGGGGCGAAATCTGGAACGTCAACTTCCCCACCTGTCCGCTCTGCGACTGCCGCGGCATTCTGTACGAGCGTTTCCCGGAAAAGCAGTCGTATTACGAAAACTATTATGAATGCGTCCGCGAGGAAAACGGTGTGCGCTATCTGTCGCCTGTTGCAAAGGTTTTGCACGCAGACGCCGTGACGGACGGCAGCGATATCCACGCGGTTCTGAACGGCTATGTTTCCATCGGCAAGGTGCGCTGCGCGCCGTTTTGAACATTTGTCTTTATACTGTGGACAGTTTCAAATTATTAAGCCGAAGTTAAAAAATTGACATATTTCTTGCATTTGACTTCTTGTATTGTCTCACATGATGTGGCATATTTGCTTCGGTAGAAATACCAGTATCTTGCGGGGCTGCGCTGTGCGCAGTCTCAGCTCACCACCGCGGCACTGCCGCGGACACATGTTTCAGGAGGAATATAGAAAATGAAGAAGATCATTGCACTGCTCCTCGTGGCGGTCATGGCAATCGGCTTCTGCGCCTGCGCAGCCAAGACCGAGCCCCCCGCTGAACCCGCCACAACGGAAACCACGACCACTGAGGCCACGGAAACCACCGAAACTACGGAACCCGCAGCTGAAGAAACCACGACCGAAGAAACCACCGAAAACCAGCATTTCGACAAACTGACGCTTGAGTTTGTTCCCTCCAAGGACGCCGACGTCATCATCACTGGCACGAAGAACCTTCCCGAACTCGTGAAGGCTGAAATGTCCAAGCTCGGCTACGACATCGACGAAGTCGACATCACGGTCGGCACCAGCTACGACGCCACCGGCGAGGCTATGGCTGCCGGTTCCATCGATCTGGGCTGGCTGCCCGGCGGCACGTACGCGCTGTACTCCGACGATGTGGATGTCATCCTGACCGCTACCCGTAACGGCCTGTCCAACGACTCCACCAACCCCGCCGACTGGAACGGTGAAGCCAACGCCACCAAGAAGGATGGCCCGCAGGTCACCTACTACCGCTCTTTGATCTACGCTACTCCGTCTGCTTATGGTCAGGAACTTGCTGCTAAGGTCAATGCTGGCGAAAAGCTTACCTGGGAAGACCTCGACAAGGCAACCTGGGCTGTCCAGAAGACCTCCTCTTCTGCCGGCTACATCTATCCGTCCATGTGGCTGATGGCCAACTACGACGGCAAGAAGATCTCTGATCTGTCCAACGTCATGCCCATCGACTCCGGTTACGGCACCGCGTTCTCCTACGCTGCTGCGGAATCCGTCGATATCATCGTCTGCTACGCCGACGGCCGTAACGACTACGAAGCATCCTGGACGCTGCCCACCGACCAGCAGGACGATACCGGCAAGCAGGGCATGGGCCGCTCCGACTCCATCTGGAACGAGATGAACGTCATCGGCGTCACCGAGGGCATCTACAACGATACCGTCGCCATCTCCAAGGAGAGCCAGTACTACACCCCCGAAATCGTCGCTGCCCTTCAGGACTGCTTCATCAACATCATCGGCACCGATGAAGGCAAGGCCATCTTCGACGTCTACAGCCACACCGGCTACGCCAAGGCGACCGACGCTGACTACGACGGCGCACGCGCTGCTCTGCAGGCTGTTGCCGAGTAATCCGTCATCAACCAAATAACGTCCAAATGAATAAAGCGCCCCGCGTCAACGGGGCGCTTTTCGTTTTACAGATATCTCAGCAAAAAGCACATCTCCGAAATTCTCCATTCAAATCCTCAGAAAGAAAAGAGTCGCAGCATGATTGAATTCAAAAATGTGTATAAGACTTATCCAAACGGCTTCACGGCACTGAAAAACATCAACCTGCAAATTGAGCAGGGCGAGTTTGTCGCCATCATCGGCCTTTCGGGCGCAGGCAAGTCGACGATTCTGCGCTGCATCAACCGGATGCACGATATCTCCAAGGGCGAGCTGACCGTTGACGGTGTCACGGTGGACTCTCTGCGCGGCAAAGAGCTCCGGCGCTACCGCCGCAAGGTCGGCATGATCTTCCAGAGCTTCAATCTGGTTTCCCGCAGCACGGCGATCAAGAACGTTCTGGCGGCCGATGTCCCAGATATGCCGTTTTTCCGGGTACTGCTCGGCATTTTTACAAAAAAGCAGAAAATGCGGGCATTAGAGAGTCTGGACAAGGTAGGCATTTTGGATAAGGCCTATACCCGCTGTGACCAGCTCTCCGGCGGTCAGCAGCAGCGCGTGGCCCTGGCCCGCACGCTGAACCAGAATCCGAAGATCATCCTCGCCGACGAGCCTGTCGCTTCCCTTGACCCCATCACGGCCAAGCAGGTCATGCAGGACTTCGTGCGCATCAACAAGGAATATAAAATTTCGATTCTGCTGAACATCCACCACGTGGACCTCGCGCTCAAATACTGTGACCGCGTCATCGGCATCCGCGCGGGCGAAATCGTTTTTGACGGCCCGGCCAGCACCATTACCCAGGAACAGATCGACGAGGTCTACAACGGCGCAAAGGCGCCCACCATGGGCGAAGGCGAGGGCGAGCTGCCGAAGGCTGCCAGAGCAGAGGGCTAAGCCATGGAAAACAACACGTCTTCTCTGATGAAGCTTACACTCTACGACCGCATCTTCAAACCCCAGACCGTAACGCTTCCCAATGGACATTCGGTCCAGCGGCGCAGAAGCCGCACGCCGGTAATCGTCCTTTTCCTGGCCGTTGCAATCTGGCTGTCTCTTCGCATGACAGGCTTTGATCTGCACGTCGTCATCACAAAATTCCGCAAGATGGTGGACCTTCTGGAGAAAATTCTTCAGCCGGACTGGTCGTTCTTCCCGAAGGTCGTTTCTCCTCTGATCGATACCATCAAAATGTCGATTCTCGGTACGGTCATCGGCTGCGTGATGGCGCTGCCGGTTGCGATTCTCTCGTCGAGCAACATCAACAAGAGCATTCCCGTCGTCTGGCTCATCCGATTCCTGCTTGGCCTTATCCGGACACTGCCGACTCTGATCATCGCACTCGTGTGCGCGCTGATCTTCTCGCTCGGCACGTTTTCCGGCACCATCGCAATCGCCATCTTTACCTTTGGTATCGTGGCAAAAATGCTCTTTGAGTCGATTGAAACTATCGACATGGGGCCGTTTGAGGCGATGGAAGCGCTCGGCGCGAACAAGTTCCAGGCATTCTGGTCCGCCTGCGTGCCGCAGATTCTGCCCGTTTATTTAAGCCACTTCCTGTACTGCTTTGAAATGAACGTGCGCGCATCGGCAATTCTCGGTTACGTCGGCGCTGGCGGCCTTGGTATCACGATCAACGAGCGCATCGGCTGGCGCGATTACAACAGCCTCGGCACGGTGCTGCTGTCGCTGTTCGTGGTCGTTGTCATCATCGACTTCTTCAGCGAATACCTTCGCAAGAAGCTGAGCTGAAAGGAGGCTGCAAGATGGAAAAGAAAGACAAAATCGCCATGCTGGAGCAGTCGCTTGACCGGAAGCTCACCACGCTTGAAATGTATGAAAACCGCCCGCGCAAGTGGATTTTGTACCTTGTGATTGTGCTGGCGGTCGCACTGCTTGTCGGCTGGTCGGCAGACGACATCCACTTTACGGGCCTCACCGCCACCGGTACGGAGGTCGCCAAGGGTGTCGTCCACGGCGTGTTCCACCCGGACACAAATCTGTTGTTCGGTACCGGCGACTCCGATGTGCCGTATCTGCTGCTGCAAACCATTGCCATTGCTGTGCTCGGTACTATTTTCGGCGCAATTCTGGCCATCCCCTTCGCGTTTCTGGCCTCGTTCAATATCATGCCGAAGGCGGTTGCGTACATTGTCCGCATTCTGATTCTGATGATCCGCACCATCCCGTCCATTGTCTGGGCGCTGATGTGGATCCGTGTGACAGGCCCGGGCGCCGCCTGCGGCGTTATCACGCAGTCGGTCTGCTCGATCGGCATGATCTCCAAAATGTACATCACGGCCATCGAAGATCTGGATACGCACATTCTCGAAAGTCTGGACGCCATGGGCTGCACGCCGTTCCAGAAAATCCGCTACGGCGTTCTGCCGCAGCTGACGGCAAGCTTCATCTCGACTACAATCTACCGCTTTGACATCAACCTCAAAGACGCCACGACGCTCGGCATCGTCGGCGCGGGCGGTATCGGCGCGTCGTTGGTGCAGTGTCTCAACTCCCGCCGCTGGGGTATGGTCGGCTCGTTCGTCTGGGGCCTGATGGTGCTTGTTCTGATCATCGAACTCATCTCCACGCGCATCCGCAGAAAGCTTGCGCACGGCGAATAAAAAAACTGGGGGCGCTCTGAGCGCCCCCAGCGTATCCTCAAGGGCCATTGCTATGGAAAAGAAATTGACAATCTACTATACCAGCGATATCCACGGCTGCTTCTCGCCGATTGATTATGCCACTGGCCTGCCGGCAGACTCCGGCCTTGCCAACTGCATGGCGCAGTTCCGGAAAGACGGCAACACCCTTGTTATCGACGGCGGTGACACCCTGCAAGGCAGTCCTCTCACCTATTATCTGAGCCATGAAGCGCGCGATGTCACAACGCTCCCGGCCGCGCTTTTAAACCTCGGCGGGTATGATTTTGTAACGCTCGGCAACCATGACTTCGACTATGGGAAACAGACCATCGAGCGCTATCTTGCCGCTCTGAACGCCCGCTGCCTGTGCGCAAATGTGGAGGGTATCCGCGGCGTGGAGAAAACGGCCGTTGTTACCATGGAAAATGGGCTTCGCGTCGGCCTGACCGGTATGATTACGCCCTTTGTCACACAGTTTGAAAGCGCAGAGAATATGGCCGGCATCACTGTGACCGACGCATTTGCCGCCGCATGGTCCGCACTTTCCGAGTTGCGGCACAAAACAGACCTCACCATCTGCATCTACCACGGCGGATTCGAAGCGGACGTCAAAACAGGAGAAATTCTCTCACAGACCAGCGAGAACCAAGGCTGCCGTATCTGCCGGGAGCTTGGGTTTGATATTCTGCTTGCAGCGCACCAGCATATGCAGGCCGAAAATCTTCAGATCGGCGGGACGTATACCTGCCAGCCGCCGGAAAAAGCCGCAAAGTTTATCCGCATGGACGTAACGGCCGACCGTGGAAGCGTCCATGCCGTCTCCCAGCTGATACCGGCAGGATCGGTCGCGCTTCCGGCTGCCGCAGACGCACTTCAGAGTGCCGAGGCACAGACTGCCCGCTGGCTCGATACACCGGTTGGCCGGCTCGATGTGCCGATTCCGGCGGAAGATCCTCTGACGCTGGCGAAAAACGGCTCCCTGCTCGCAAACCTCATCAATCAGGTGCAATTGGAAGCTTCCGGCGCGGACATTTCTCTCACGAGCCTTTCCAATCGTGTGGTTGATTTTCCGCAGGATGTGACCGTCCGTGCCATCGTCTCGGCCTACGCATTTCCCAACACGCTCCAGACCATCCGCGTCACAAGAGCTGTTCTGACGGCCGCGCTGGAACGGAGCCTTTCCTATTTTGATTTTGCGCCGGACGGAAGCCTTTGCATCAGCGACACATTCCTGCGGCCAATCATCCAGCATTTCAACTATGACTATTTTTCCGGGCTTACCGTCACGGCAGACCTTTACCAGCCGGTCGGCCGGCGCGTGCGGTCCATCGTCTACCAGGGCAGAGAGCTGCCTGATGATCAGACGCTCACGCTCTGCCTCAACAATTACCGCGCCTCCGGCGCCGGCGGCTACGGCTGCTACAAGAGCTGTCCGCTTGTGTCGGAAAATTTGACAGAAATCTCTGATCTCGTCACACAGTATGTGCTGCAGCATCGCGAGATTACCGTCGACAAAACCAAGTGGCTGCAATTTTGCAGCGATTGAACACAGAGCCGCATAACGCGGCACAGGAGGAATGAACTATGGAAAACAACGTATTCAAGGTCGTCTTGCTGCAGGCGCTTCCCGCGTCCGGCAAATCCGAAGTCCGTAACTTTATGGCGAACATCGAGCCTGAACGGCTCAAAAAGGAGTTCCACATCGGCGAAAACCTCCAGCTCGATGATTTCCCCTACGTCCATATGATGCGCCGCATCGACAATGAGCTCGAAGCTATGGGCCAGGCCAGACTCTTCTATCCGGGCGAGGAGCCCTTCATTGACGGAAGAGACTGGGGCACGCTCTGCTGCCTGTTGAACGAGGACTATCACGATCTGCTCAACCGCAACGTGCAGAAGCCCGATTCCTGCGCGCAGCTGCTTTTTGATCGTTACGACAGAGCCGGTCAGATCGTCGGCATTGCGCCGCGGCTCGGAAAGCTCCCGGAAGAAATCCGCAAAAAACTGGCGGAAAAGCTGGAAGCCGAGGCGGCCGCCATGCTGAAAGAAAAACAGGACGCTTATCCCGACTCCTTTGACGGCAAGACCATTATCATTGAGTGCGCGCGCGGCGGACCGGACGGCGCGTCGAGGCCGCTGACAGGCTCCGACGGATACCAGTATTCGCTTCCGATGTTCTGCCCGGAAATTCTGGAAAACGCCGCAATCCTCTACATCTGGGTCACACCGGAGGAGTCCCGCCGCAAAAATGCCGACCGCGCCGACCCCAACGATCCCGGCTCGAACCTGCACCATGGCGTGCCGCTGGCCGTCATGCTGGGAGAATACGGCTGCGACGATATGGAGTATCTTGTAAACACGTCCGAGCAGAAGGGCACCGTAACTGTGAAGGCGCACGGAAATACCTATCATGTGCCGATCGGTATTTTTGATAACCGTGTGGATAAGACCTCCTTCCTCCGCGCAGAGCCGTCCGCCTGGGACGCAGCACTGGTAGAAGATGTGACATGCGCCATCCGTCAGGCCACAGACACCATGTGGGCCGGTTACCGGAAATAAAGCAATGCATCACAAGCACAAACCGCCCACCGGAAATTTCCGGTGGGCGGTTTCGTTTGCCGGCATTTTGAAAAATACGAGGACGCAGGGTACTCTTTTTTGAAGTCTCTGCTGTCAGTCATGCTTGTGATCCTCCCGAATTCCGATTTATTTCATTATAGCAAAGTCACGCCCAAGGCACAATGCAGCCGCCCAAAACGCTGATATGCTCCCTCCATGCTTGACAGTTTGTTTTTCGCTGTCTCTCATGGAGGGAGCATATCAGACATTGCCCCGGCGGGGCTTTGGCTTATTTATAGCACTCCGGCTTCAGAATGCCGATGTAGGGGAGATTGCGGTAGTAATTTGCGTAATCGAGGCCGTAGCCGACGACGAACTCGTCCGGGATCTCGAAGCCGCACATATCGGTCTTGTAGCTCTCGGGATGGCGCGACGCCTTGTCCAGGAACGAGATCGTCGTAATGGATGCGGGGTTCCGTGCGCCGAAGAGCTGGCGCAGGTACTGCATGGTGAGGCCCGAATCAATGATGTCCTCGACGATGACGACATGGCGGCCCGTAATGTTGTTGTCCAGATCCTTGATGAGGCGGACGACGCCGGTGGACTGCGCGGATGCGCCGTAGCTGGAGACAGCGATGAAATCCATGTCAATGGCGCAGTTCATGCAGCGGCACAGATCGATGTAGAAAAACGATGCGCCCTTGAGCACGCACACCAGCACGGGACGCTTGTCTCCAAGCTTTGCGGTCAGATCCGCGCCGAGCTGCTCGACGCGGGCGGCGATGGCTTTTTCGGTAAAAAGGACGCGTTCAATGTCCTGTTCAGGCGTTCTGATGAGCATAAAATCCTCCAAAATAGCCGGAAAACCGGCGTTGTCAACTTTTCCATTATAAACAGAGGAATACAATAAGTAAAATAGATAAACCTAATTGAGCATATAATTTCCGCTTATTATAAACATTATAAAACAGACATTTACAAAACGTGAAAAATCGCATATAATCGGCCAGGAATGAAAAAATAAAACAAAAACTGCGGTAAAAAACGGATAAGGAGTTTTGAATTATGAGCAACTGCGCAATCGTAGGCATCAACTGGGGCGACGAGGGCAAGGGCCGGATGGTCGACCTCATTGCAAGAGATTATGACATCGTCTGCCGGTATCAGGGCGGCAACAACGCGGGCCACACCATCGTGAATGAGTACGGCAAATTCGCCCTTCATCTCATCCCCTCCGGCATCTGCCTGCCGGGCGTTGTAAACGTGCTGGGCAACGGCGTCGTGATCGATCTGGAGAGCCTGTGCGGTGAAATTGAGGCGCTGCAGAACGCGGGCGTGCCCATTACGCCGGAGAATTTCAAAATTTCCGAGCGCGCCACCATCGTCTTCCCGTACCACCGCGCCCTCGACGGGCTGGAGGAGGCCCGGCTGAAGGACAAGAAGTACGGTTCCACTCTGCGCGGCATCGCGCCGGTCTATTCCGACAAATATCAGAAGAAGACCATCATGATGGGGGAGCTTCTGTACCCGGCGTATCTTGAAAAGCGGCTGGCCAGCATTCTGGAGTGGAAGAACCTGACCATTCAGAATGTCTACGGCGCGGAAGCGTATAAGCTTGAGGATATGCTGGCGTGGTGCCGCGAATTCGGCTCGAAGCTTGCGCCTTACATCTGCGATACCAGCAAGTACCTCTATGAGGCTGAAAAGGCCGGCAAGAGCATCATGTTCGAGGCCCAGCTCGGCGCGCTGCGCGACATTGACTTCGGCATTTTCCCGTATACCTCGTCCTCTTCCTCCAATGCGGGCTATGCCTGCGTCGGCGCAGGCATCCCCGGCAGCCATGTCGACCGCACGGTCGGCATTGTCAAGGCGTATTCCACCTGCGTGGGCGAAGGCCCGTTCACGGCGGAATGGTTCGGCGACGAGGCCGAGCAGCTGCGCGTGGCCGGCGGCGAATACGGCGCGTCCACGGGCCGTCCGCGTCGTGTCGGCCCCATCGATCTGGTCGCGACGCGCTACGGCTGCCGCATCCAGGGCGCAACCGAGGTCGCGCTTACGAAGCTCGATGTCCTGTCCTATATGAAGGAGATCCCTGTCTGCACGCAGTATGAGGTCAACGGCGAAAAGACCGACGATTTCCCGTTTACCGCCGTCATTGACGAGGCAAAGCCCGTCCTGACGACCGTTCCCGGCTGGGGCTGCGATATCTCCGGTGTGCGCAAGTACGAGGATCTGCCGCAGGCCGCGCGTGATTACGTTGAGTATGTCGAGCAGGCCATCGGCGTGCATATCAGCTATGTCTCCGTCGGCGCAGGCCGCGACGAGATTATTTACCGCTAAAAGGAGCCGCCATGAAACCGACGTATGAAAGCCCGCTGGCCTCGCGCTACGCGTCGAAAACCATGCTGCACCTGTTCTCCCCGGATATGCGCTATGAGACATGGCGCAGGCTCTGGGTCGCGCTGGCAAGAGCCGAGCATACGCTTGGCCTGCCCATCACGCAGGCGCAGGTGGACGAGCTGGCCGCGCACGTGAGCCCCATCGATTATGACGTGGTCGCCGCGCGGGAAAAAGAGGTGCGGCACGATGTCATGGCGCATATCTACGCCTACGGCCTCGACGCGCCCGGCGCGAAGGGCGTCATTCACTTAGGTGCGACGAGCTGCTATGTGACGGACAACGCAGACCTGATTTTATACCGTGAGGCGCTGCGGTATCTGGAAAGGGAATTGAAGGCCGCCATGCGGAATCTGTGCGAGTTTGCTGACCGCTATGCCGCCATGCCCGCGCTTGCCTACACGCATTACCAGCCCGCGCAGCTGACGACCATCGGCAAGCGCGCGTCGCTGTGGTTACAGGATCTGATGCTCGACCTTGAGGAGGTGCAGGACACGCTGCGCGCGTTCCGCTTCCTCGGCTGCCGGGGCACGACCGGCACGGAGGCCAGCTTTGTCGAGCTGTTTGACGGCGATACGGCGAAGATCGACGAGATGAACCGGCAAATTGCTGCTGAGTTCGGGTTTTCCCGCTGCTATCCTGTCTGCGGGCAGACGTATCCCAGAAAGCTTGACAGCCGGATTTTAAACGCGTTGTCATCCATCTGCCAGAGCGCCTGCCGCATGGCGACGGACATCCGGCTTCTGCAGCACGACCGGCAGGTCGAGGAGCCGTTCGAGGACAAGCAGATCGGCTCGTCCGCCATGCCGTATAAGCGCAATCCCATGCGCTGTGAGCGCATCTGCTCGCTGGCCCGCTACGTGATCGCCGACGCACAGAACGCGCCCATGACGGCCATGACGCAGTGGCTCGAACGCACGCTCGACGATTCAGCCAACCGCCGCATCAGTCTGCCGGAGGCGTTTCTGGCGACGGACGGCGTGCTGCGTCTTGTGCAGAACGTCACGAAGGGGCTGCACGTGAATGAGAAGATCGTGGAAAAGCTCGTGCGGGACTATCTGCCGTTTATCGCAACGGAAAACCTGATGATGGCTGCCGTCAAGCGCGGCGGTGACCGCCAGCAGCTGCACGAGATCATCCGCGAGGCGTCCATGCAGGAGACGGCAAAGATGAAAAACGGCGAAAGCTGGGATCTGGTTGCCCAGCTGGCCGCCCGGCCGGAATTCGGCATGAGCGCCGAAGAGATCCGCGCCGAGCTGGAGCCTGCCCGCTACATCGGCCGCTGCCCGGAGCAGGCCGCAGCTATGACAAGCGCCTGCCGCGCGCTGATCGGAGCAGACGCACAGCAGGCGGAGGAATTGACACTGTAACAAATAAAACTGTGCCCGCGAGGGACGCACTCAGGCGTCTCCCGCGGGCTTTTTCTCTTCTTCTGTGTCCAGATACTGCGCTTCCGCATCCAGAATTGCCGCTTGCAGCCGTTCCCGCGCATGACGCGCCTCCGGGATCGTTCCCAGCTCGTCCAGAACCTCATCGATCGCCCCGCAGAGGCGGGCATAGAGCTTTGCATAATCGGTCATAATAGAACCTCCTGTCCAAAAATAATATAATTAGTATAGCACATTTTTTCTGGTTAGTGAACTATCACTAATTATTTTTTTGAAAAAAGATACCATAGTGATATACCATTAGGAGGAATCACTATGGACACCCGCGAAGCCATTGCCAGACGAATCCGGGAGCTTTGCCGTCAGCGTGGGATCACGCCGAACGGGCTTGCGACGACCTCTGCGGTTCCGCAGGCGACGATCAAAAGCATTCTGAACGGCGAGAGCAAAAATCCCGGCGCCGTTACGATCAAAAAGCTCTGCGACGGCTTTGAAATCACCCTCGGCGAGTTTTTCTCAACGCCGGAATTCGACGCGTTGGAGCAGGAGATCAAATAAGTGTGAAAAACAGGAGGCGGTGATGGGGTGAAGCTGAATCAGGCAGTCAGCCAGCGATTGGCAGAGCTGATGCAGGCACGGGCCATGACGCAGTACCAGCTTTCCACGAAAAGCGGCGTCCCAAAATCGTCGATCGGCAATATTATGCACTGTGCATACGATTCTGTGAAGCTTCGCGTCCTGCACGAGCTGTGTCAGGGCCTTTCTATCAGCCTGCCGGAGTTTTTCGATTCCCCGCTTTTTTGCCAGGAGAATCTGGAGCCATGATGGATGCAGAAGCCGTGGCAAACAGGAGTTCATATTGGAAACTTGCGGCTGCCCTTCAGTCTTTTCTTTTGCTTCTCCAAAAGAAAAGACTGGGAAAAGAAAACGAGCCCGGAGGGATTTCGATTTCCCTCCGGACCTCCTTGAAGCGACCAGGAAAACCCCTTCGGTTTTCTTGGATCTTTCCCGCGCAATTTGAAACAGCTCAGAACTTCTGACGCTGATCTTATACGTTTTATAGAGGCGGATGACCCGGTCCGCCGGTTTCTTTGAAAATGCCGCCCCGCCAACTGGCGGGGCGGCTTGCTGTCACATGGAGATCCAGCCGAAGGCGTTTGCGACGGAGCTGATGAGGATGATCGCGGCGAAGAACGGGCAGAGGAAACGGATCATGGCGTTGAAGACCCGCTTCCGGCGGAATCTGGGCTCACTGAGCAGGATCTCCTGCTCAATGCGGCCCACACCGGCGACCCGCGAGACGAGCAGGCAGATGGTAATGGCCGCGATGGGCATCATGACGGAGTTTGTCAGGAAATCAAAGAAATCCAGCAGCTGCATCCCGAGGATCCGCACGCCCGCCAGCGGCCCATAGCCGAGCGACGACAGGCTGCCGAGCACCAGCATCACGACGCCGACGATGGCAGTCGACTTTTTCCGGCCCCAGCCAAGCTCGTCCTGGAAGGTGGACACGGCGCTCTCCGTCAGCGCAATGGAGCTTGTCAGCGCGGCAAACAGCACCAGCAGGAAAAACAGAATGCCGATCGGCGTACCGAGGCCCATGGAATCGAAGACCTTCGGGATCGTGACGAACATCAGAGAAGGCCCGGCCTTCAGTGCGTCGGGGTCGCCGCCGGAGAACGCGAACACGGCGGGAATGATCATCAGGCCTGCCATGATGGCGATGGCCGTGTCGAAAACCTCCACGTTGCGCGTCGAGCCTTCGATGGAAATGTCCTTTTTCATGTACGAGCCGAACGTGATCAGAATGCCCATGGCGATGGACAGCGAATAGAACATCTGCCCCATGGCCGTTACGACCGTCATCCACGAGAAATGCGCGAGGTTCGGCACGAGAAAATATTTTACGCCCTCCAGCGCGCCGGGCCGCGTCACGGAATAGACCGCGATGATCACGGACAGCACGACCAGCACCGGCATCATGAACTTCGACACGCGCTCAATGCCGTTTTCCACGCCAGCGAAGATGATCGTCAGCGTCAGCGCGGCAAACACGACGAAGCAGACCTCCGCCGGGACGCCGTTGGAGATAAACGCGGAAAAATAGCCGTCGGCGGCCAGCGCACTGCTCCGCCCGAGCGCGTAATCGGCCAGATATTTGACGACCCAGCCGCCGATGACCGAGTAATACGGCACGATCAGGATCGGAATAATTGCGTTGATCCACCCGCCGAACCGCAGCCAGCCGGATGTTCCGAACGACTTGAACGCGCCGACCGGGCTTTTGCCCGTCATGCGGCCCAGAGACGTCTCGGCGACGATCATGGTATAGCCGAACGTCATGGCCAGCAGGATATAGACCAGCAGGAAGATCCCGCCGCCGTATTTCGCGGCCAGATACGGGAAGCGCCAGATGTTCCCAAGGCCAACGGACGCGCCTGCCGCTGACAGAACAAAGCCGAGCTTCCCGGAAAATGTGCTTCTTGTATGCCCTTTTTGACTCATGTCTTTTCTCCGATCTGCTGCGCAGCGCGCAGCTTTTACAGTGTATCACAGAAGTGTGTAAAAAACAATCCCCGTCGGAGAAACGTATCCCCCGGTTTCCAAGCGGAAAACCGGGGGAATTTTGCAGTCTAAACGGCAGATATCAGTTCATTTCCTCGAACTCCGCGTCGACGGCGTTGTCGGTGAAGTCATTGTTCGGGTTTTCATAGCGGGCCGAGCCGTGGTATTCCTCGTTCGGGTCGATGTGCACGCCGGCCTCGTTCAGAAGCGCCTCCAGCTGATCGGCGGCGCTGTTCATCTGCGCGGGATCCTTGGACTTGACGGCGCGGCGGGCAGTCTTGACGGCCTCAGCCAGACGCGTTTTGTCCTCTTTGGAAACTTTTTTCGCGTTTCCGGCCTGGAAGATCATCTGCTCGCAGCGGTCGCGGGCGGTGGCCTCGGCCTTGAGCTTCGCGTCCTCGGCAGCATAGCGCTGCGCGTCGCGCACGGCGCGGTCAATGTCCTCGCGGCTCATGTTGCTCGAGGCGGTGATGGTGATCTGCTGGGCCTTGCCGGTGTCGAGATCCTTGGCCGAGACGTTCACGATGCCGTTGGCGTCGATGGAGAACGTGACCTCGATCTGCGGAACGCCTCTGGGGGCGCGGCGGATGCCGGTCAGCTGGAAGCGGCCAAGCTCCTTATTCTGGTGCGCCATGGGGCGTTCGCCCTGCAAAACGTGGATATCGACGGACGACTGGAAGCTGGAGGCCGTCGTGAAGATCTGGCTCTTGCGGATGGGGAGCGTCGTGTTGCGCTCAATGATGCGCGTGCACACGCCGCCCAGCGTCTCGATGCCGAGCGACAGCGGCGTGACATCGAGCAGCAGAAGGCCCTTCACGCTGCCGGACAGAACGCCCGCCTGCAAGCACGCGCCCATGGCGACGCACTCGTCGGGGTTGATGCCCTTGAACGGCAGAGAGCCTGTCATCGACTGCACCAGATCCTGCACCGCCGGGATGCGGCTCGAACCGCCGACCATGAGAACCTTGCTGATCTGCGAAATGGATACGCCGGAGTCGTTGATGGCCTGATTGACCGGCTCGCGCGTGGCCTGCACGAGATGGTAGGTCAGATCGTTGAATTTCGCGCGTGTAAGCGGGATCTCCATATGCAGCGGCCCCTGCTTGCCGACGGCGATATACGGCTGCTCCACGGTCGTCTGCGTCATGGACGAAAGCTCGATCTTGGCCTTTTCGGCGGCCTCCCGCACGCGCTGCATGGCGGCGGGGTCGCGCGTCAGGTCGATCTTCGTCTGCTTTTTGAACTCGGAGACGAGATAGTCGACGATGCACTGGTCAAAATCGTCGCCGCCCAGACGGTTGTTGCCCGCCGTGGCCAGCACCTCGATCACGCCGGACGAGATATCGAGAATGGACACGTCGAACGTGCCGCCGCCGAGATCATAGACCATGATCTTCTGCGACTGCTCCTTATCGATGCCGTAGGCAAGGGCGGCTGCCGTCGGCTCGTTGATGATGCGCTGGACGTTCAGCCCCGCGATCTTGCCCGCGTCCTTCGTCGCCTGCCGCTGCGCGTCGGTGAAATAGGCCGGGACAGTGATGACGGCGTCGGTGACGGGTTCGCCGAGGAAGGCTTCCGCGTCCGTCTTGAGCTTTTGCAGGATCATCGCGGAAATTTCCTGCGGCGTGTATTTATGGCCGTCGATGGAGACCTTGTAGTTGGTGCCCATCTGGCGCTTGATGGAAGAAATGGTGCGGTCATGGTTCGTGACGGCCTGCCGCTTTGCGATCTGACCGACCATGCGCTCTCCGGTCTTGGAAAACGCGACGACAGACGGCGTCGTGCGTCCGCCCTCGGCGTTGGGGATGATAACAGGCTCGCCGCCCTCCATCACAGCCACGCAGCTGTTGGTGGTGCCGAGATCAATACCGATCGTTCTGGACATACGGAGTTCCTCCTGTGAGATAGGTGCGCTCAATACCAGCTGCCGGAGCCTGTGTCGGAGCTGGTCTGCGACTGGCTCTGACCGGAATAGGTTCCGGAATCGCTGTAGCTGTAATTGCGGTAGTAGTACGGGTCATAATACGCGCCGCGATAGCCGCAGCTGCCGAACAGCATGGCGACGATCTGGATCAGCAGATAAATGCCGAGCAGCCGCACGAGAAAATTCCCGCGGCGGCGGGTGCGGTGATACGTCCAGCGGTAGCCGCCGGGGCTGTCGTTGTCCTCCTGCTGTTCTTCGCCGGAGGGACGGTAGGTATACCAGGTCTGCCAGCTGTTCCCGGATTCCTGCTGCCAGTCGTCCGACTGGCTCTGCGCGCCCCAGGAACGGAAGAGATCCTCGAAGGGATTGTACTCCTGATAACCGGACTGGCTGTATTGCTGCCGGGCCTGCTGCTGGGCTTGCTGCTGCGCCTGCTGCTGACGGTAAGCCTGCGGGTTCTTGATCGCGTCATAGGCCGCGTTGATCTCGTTCATTTTCTGAGCAGCCGTCTTGTCGCCGGGATTCAGATCGGGATGGTATTGCTTTGCCAGCCTGCGGTACGCCTGCCGGATTTCGTCCTCCGATGCGTTCGGAGACACGCCCAGCACCTGATACGGATCTGTTCCCATGCAGTTCACTTCCTCTTTGTTTCGATTACGCTGATTATAGCGCCTTTATGCGCAGGATTTGTGAAGCATTTATAAACGATATGCAAAAAAATTGCGGACTTCACAAAAATGCAGGATTTTCGCAGTCTGTCCGCCGCAGAAATCAAAAAAATCCCGGCCGTCCGCACAATGCGGACACCGGGAAACAAAAGCCGGCAGCTGCTGACGCAAAAAACGGGGCTGTCTCAAAAGGATGTTTGAGACAGCCCCGTGCGCACAATACCTAGGGTGTATCTGAAAACTCCCAACGCACCCGGACAGCGGGCCTTTTTGCGGTGCGCCGCGTCATTTTTCCTTGAAATACGTCAGTATTCCTGCGAAAAAATGTCTTGCGCAACGCAAAAATCC
>OJKY01000453.1_pt1 | contig 33582 bp, 33 predicted proteins | sample 1596571 | NCBI WGS metagenome assembly OJKY01 (sample SAMEA4350170, study PRJEB24818) | metagenome | biome: human; feature: gut; material: faeces | place: Denmark | collected 2013-09 | reverse complement strand
ACACCTTCCGGCGTTTCTGGCCATTTTCCTTCTCGATACAGTTCTACACATTTCCTTTTGTACTCATACGTGTACCGCATAATAATACCCCCCCTACTGGGTGTCCAGTAAAGGGGGTACATATCAATGGTCAGGCTCCGTGTTTTTCCTTTTTCTGCAAATGCCGGAGTTTTCTCCGGCGCTTTTGCTTTTTCGATACAAACGTGGTTCAGCGTTCAAACAGCTTCCTCACTCCACTTCTAAGTGAACGGACTTATGAAACTGAGGCTCCACTAGGCCGGGGATCTCCACGGCGTCGGTAAAATACAGATTCTCGACGTACTCTTGCAGCAGGGACACCACATAGGGATGGGGCCGTTCATCAGGCCGCCGGGCCGCCACCGTCACCACCGCCGTTTTGGGCTGGAGCTTTTCCAGCAGCTTCCGGGAGGTGGAATCGAAGGAGGCATGGTGTGGCACCTTCAGAATGTCACAGGGGGTCAGATTCACGGTCTCCCACACATGGGCATAGGCGTCTCCGCCCAGAACGATCTCCTTGCCGTGGTAATACAGCCGCTGGCGCAAAGAGCACACGTTCATGGATTTGGCCCAGCGCACCAGTTCATATCCGTTCCGCTCTCCGTTGAAGGCCGCGTCATAGATCTCCTTCTGCCGCCGGTACAGGGCCGGTTCGCCGCAGAGGATATCCATTTTCAGGTCCGGCGTCAGCTGGAGGGAAATCGTTTCCGTCCCCGGCACCAATTCAAACTGCTTGATACGGCCGGGGTGGCTTTGCAGCGCCTCGGTATAGATCTGGAGGCAGAGAAGGGCGTTTCTCGCAGCCTTGGGCAAGTTGTTATCCGGATGGAAGGGGGCCAGCTCCGGGGCATTTTCCGGTGGCAGATAGGTGGTGTAAAACCGGTCGATGGTCACGGCGTCCAGCACCCGGCTGAGGCCACCGATGTGATCCCGGTGGAAATGCGTAGCCAGAGCCACGTCCAGATGGGTCACGCCCAGTTCCCGGAGAAAATCTCCCGCATAGATCCGCTGAGACCGGGGATCCAGTTCTCCCGGATGATCGTCCCGCACCAGACAGTCATGGCCAAAATCCACCATCAAGGCAAACTTCTGCTGCGTTCCCTCCATCTCCCGAATGAGAATACAGTCTCCGTTGCCTATGTTGATAAAGTCCAAAGCCAGCATACGCAGTCCCCCCCACTATGTTGTTGTTACAAAGATACCATACCGCGTGAACGTTTACAACGAAAAGCGGCCCCTGCGCCAGCCAAAATTTCCCTTTGGATTTTGACAGTTTCCACAAGAAACCCGCGGCGGGCAAAATGCCCGCCGCGGGTTCTCTTCGTTTTGATCGGTTTCCCTTGAAAAGTCACGCTTTTCCGTAAATGACCGTCTGCTGCCAGCCGCCGGAGCCTTCCTCCGTTCCGGTGTCTGGCAGGAGGTCCGTTTCCGGCTCCGCAGGCTCCTCAGCCGGTTCCTCCGGCGGGGCGGCCACGGCCCGGTTCTCCACTGCGATCTTCCGAGCGGTGATCCACTGGGTCCCGCTGTGCCAATAGACCGTGATCGTATCTCCCACGTTCAGCAGTGGGGCCTCCGGCACCTGGGCGGCGCTGACATACACGGAGAAGCCGCTCTCCCCCTCAAAGCGGAGGTAATAGACGCTGGTGCCCTCGATGACGGCGCTGCGGATCTCCGCGATGGTGCCCTTCGTCTCCCAAAGCTCCTGGTTTTCCGCCGGGACCTCTGCGTCCGCACTGTCGATGATGCCGTTGTTCACCAGCGTCCGGCGGTAATTCTCCTCGCATGCCGCCACGGTCTGCCCGGTCTCCACAATATTGTACTGTTGGACGTTCACCATGGCATACATCTTCACCAGACCGTCCTCGCCCTTCAAAGCCATGAAGTAGGTGGGCTGGTCGGCGATATTCAGCAACAGCGGGAAGGTGGCGGAATAGCGCATCTGCTGGACCTGGCTCTGGGCGGAGCTTTTGGCGGAGGTCTCCGTCGCGCCGGCGCAGGGGTAGAACCGGGTCTCCTTGGTGCGCTGGTTGGTGAGGATAAAGCCGATGTTGGACTGGTCGCTGGTAACGGAGGTCACGCCGGTGTACATATACACATCGTCATTGATGGCGATATAGTTCCAGCCGTCCGTGGTCAGCGTCACGTCCCGCTGGCCGAAGTAGGCGTTCAGAAAGCCGTTGTGGAACTGGCCGTAATAGTCATACTGATCCATGATGATGTCGGAGGAATACAGCCGGTCCACCCAGGTGGGCACATCCTCGTAATACTGGCTCTCGCCGCTGACGGCGTTCACCAGCACGGCACCCTTCACGTCCGTACCGCCGAAAAGCCCGATGCGCTTGACGATCCGGGAGCAGACCCAGTAGGGGGTGCCCTCCTCGTCGATCTCAAACACCGGCTCGTCGAACATCATGGTGGGATACTGGAACCGCAGGTGGCGGTAGAGGTTCCGGGAGAAGTGTTCCGCCGTGGTATACTTCATGCCCTCGTCCAGCCGGACCACCTCCGCCTCCTGGGTCACCATGTCGATGACGATATAGGCAGGCAGTCCGTTGGAGCGGTTGGTGAACCACTTGATGAGGTCTCCGTAGGCAAGGCTCGTGACCCGCACGGGGCGGCCCTTATAGTTGATCTGGGTGTAGTTGGGCAGGATCTCAAACTGAGACACCATATCCGCCAGCTCACCCAGCTTCCGGCTGCCCAGACGGGCGGCGGAGTCGCTGTCCAGCATGGGGATCTGGTCATAGCGGATCTCCTCCACCTCCGTGACGAAGTCACCGGTGGTCAAGGGCAGCAGCTTGCTGTATGCCCCGGCCCGCAGCACCACCCATGATGTGAGGGAACCGATGGCGATGGCGGCGATCATGGCGATCACCACGAAGAAGGGTATGGTGCACTGCTTTTTCACAAAGCCGAGATACCCTCTCGCACCGGTGCCCTGGAATCCGGAGGTCAGGACAGCGCAGCCGCAGTACACGGCGCACAGCAGGAACACAAAGAAGTAAAATTCCTCCGCATGGGGGTTCAGGGCGGGCAGCTCCACATAGAAGTACACCAGTCCCACCAGTGCCGTCACGGCGATGTTGATGAGGGTGCGGGTCACGGGAGTGCCGATGGGCTTCCGGGGCTTACGCTCCCGCTGAGGGCGCTCGCCCCCCTGTCCGAAATCTCCGGGGTTGAAGCCGCCGAAATTGAAGGTAAAGGGCATAGGATTTGCCTTCCTTTCCAAAAGTTATCAAAACTGATACAAATTTATCATACCGGAAAAGTATGAACAAATCAAGGCCGCCCGCCGGCGTTGAGCCAAAAGGCCCCTCTGCCGCCGAACGCGGCAGAGGGACCTTGATTTTATTGGAAGGACTGTTACTTGGTGACGACCAACTTGTCATCCTCCACAGCCAGCTTGGCGGTGTCGCCGGTCTTGAGGGTGCCGTCCAGCATCTTCTCGGCCACAGCGTCCTCCACCTTGCTCTGGATGGCCCGGCGCAGGGGACGGGCACCGTACTTGGGGTCGAAGCCCTCCTTGGCCAGTTCCTTCACCGCCTCGTCGGAAGCGTCCAGATGGATGTCCATGGTCTCCATACGGTCCGCCACGGTCTTGAGCATCCGGCGGGCGACCTCTTCAATGTTCTGCTCAGTGAGAGCGCGGAACACGATGATATCGTCGATCCGGTTCAGGAACTCCGGGCGGAAGGTCTGGCGCAGCTCCGCCAGAACGGTCTCCTTGGCCTGTGCATAGGCCGCGTCGGCGTCCGCCTCGGCCTTCTTATCGTCCGCGTCGAAGCCCAGCTTGGCGCCGGCAGCGGTCAGCGCCTTGGCGCCGATGTTGCTGGTCATGACGATAACGGTGTTCTTGAAGTCCACAGTGCGGCCCTGAGAGTCGGTGATCCGGCCATCGTCCAAAATCTGAAGCATGATGTTCCAGACATCCTCGTGGGCCTTTTCGATCTCGTCGAACAGCACCACGGAGTAGGGCTTACGGCGCACCTTCTCCGTCAACTGACCGCCCTCATCATGGCCCACATAGCCGGGAGGGGAACCGATGAGGCGGGATACTGTATGCCGCTCCATGTATTCGGACATATCGATCCGGATCATGGCGTTCTCGTCACCGAACATGGCCTCTGCCAGAGACTTGCACAGCTCCGTCTTGCCCACGCCGGTGGGACCCAGGAACAGGAAGCTGCCGATGGGACGCTTGGGGTCCTTCAGACCCACACGGCCACGGCGGATGGCCCGGGCCACGGCCTTTACAGCCTCGTCCTGACCCACCACACGCTTATGAAGGATATCCTCCATGTGCAGCAAGCGCTGGCCCTCGTCCTCTGTCAGACGGGTCACAGGGATACCGGTCCAACCAGACACCACAGCGGCGATGTCCTCCGCGTTGACGTCCCGGTGCTCCTGATTATTCTTGCGGCGCTTGTCACGCTCGATCTCCACCTGCTCCTTGTAGTCCTTCTCGATGTCCCGCAGCTGGGCGGCCTTCTCAAAGTCCTGGGCGTTGATGGCAGCGTCCTTGTCCTTGGACAGGGCGTTGATCTTCTCCTCCAGGCTCTTCAGCTCCTCGGAGGGTTCCTCCTGCTCCATCCGCACCCGGCTGGCGGCCTCGTCCATCAGGTCGATGGCCTTGTCGGGCAGGAACCGGTCATTGATATACCGGGTAGACAGCTCCACGGCGGCCTTCAATGCCTCGTCGGTGATGTGCAGCTTGTGGTGCTGCTCATACTTCTCCCGCAGGCCCTTCAGGATCTCCAATGTGGCCTCCTGACTGGGCTCACCCACCGTCACTGGCTGGAACCGGCGTTCCAGAGCGGCGTCCTTTTCGATATACTTGCGATATTCGTTCAGGGTGGTGGCGCCGATGATCTGGATCTCACCGCGGCCCAGAGCGGGCTTGATGATATTGGCGGCGTCCACAGCGCCCTCGGCGGAGCCGGCGCCCACGATGGTGTGCAGCTCATCGATGAAGAGGATGATGTTGCCGTTCTTCTGAACCTCCTGCATCACCTTCTTGATACGCTCCTCAAATTCGCCCCGGTACTTGGTGCCGGCCACCATGCCGGAAAGGTCCAGAGACAGGAGCTTCTTATCCAGCAGGTTCTCCGGCACATCGCCCATGGCGATCTTCCGGGCCAGGCCCTCGGCGATGGCAGTCTTGCCCACGCCGGGCTCACCGATCAGGCAGGGGTTGTTCTTGGTGCGGCGGGACAGGATCTGGATGACCCGCTGGATCTCGTCATCACGGCCGATGACAGGGTCCAGCTTGCCGGTCCGGGCATCCGCCGTCAGATCACGGGTGAACTCTGCCAGTGTCTTGCTGCCCTTGCCGTCCTCCTTGGCGGAACCGGCAGCCGGGGTACGGCTGTCGCCGCTCTGGGCCGCTCTGGGCGCGGCGGTGAGCTTCTTCATCAGTGCGGTATAGAGCTGACGGGCGTCCACACCGGCAGACCGCAGAATACGGACTGCCATGTTGTTGCCCTCCCGCAGAATACCGGCCAGCAGATGCTCGGTGCCGATGTAGGCATAGCCGCCCCGGATGGAATCCTCCATGGCGATCTCCACAACGTGCTTGGCGCGAGGGGTCAGACCCTGAGCGGGATTGCCGCCGGGAAGACCGGCGCCGACGCTTTTCCGAACCATTTCCGTCAGCAGGTCATCGGTTAGGCCCGCCTCCGTCAGGACGGTGTGGGCCATGCCCTCGTCCTCACGCATCAGGCCCAGCAGCAGGTGTTCCGTCCCCACATAGCCGTGACCCAATTCGCCTGCGGCCTCTTGTGCCAGCCGCAGGGCTTCCTCCGCAGTGGGAGTAAATTTATTTTCATTCATAGTTCAATACCTCTTTTATTCTGGGGTGTGCGTTTTGTTTGAACGCGCCTGTTAAGCGCTTTCCTTGCTGTCCTTTCCGGACTCCTTGGCCTCCTTGTGGGCCTCCTCCAGCTTGTGGATCTCATCCCGCAGCTGGGCGGCCCGCTCGAAGTTCTCCTCGTGGATAGCCTTCTTCTGCTCCAGCTTCAACACATTCAGCTGACGCAGATAGGAGAACCGGCTCTGTTCCTCATGGCTCATGAGGTCATCCTTCTTTTCCTCCTTGACCTCCTGCACCGGCGCTGCGCCGATGGCGGGCATGGCGTCGAAGAAATCATCGAAGGGGCTTTCCAGCATCCGGTTCATCCGACCCAGCAGGGAGGGCATGGGGCTGAAGAAATCTCCGAAGAAATCATCATTGCCAAAGAAGCTGTCCCGCATGGACGGCCGCCGGTTAAAGAGCTTCTGGGTATACCCCAGCTTTTCCGCGCAGGCCTGGCAGAGATGGTGTTCTTCTGTTCTTCCGTTGATGCTGCTGCGATATACAAAGCTGACTTCATTCTTTCCGCAATTCTCACATTTCATAATGCATTCCTCCATAAACTGTATATAAATTTTTTCTTAACTGTGTTGCGTGCCCTTCTTCAGGCGTTCAAACCTGTAAGATCAGCACCTGTCGCAGGATATCCGCCCGGACAGCGTCCCGGCTCTCCCGGGGCACCCGGCTCAGGGCCTTATCGCCCACGGCGGTGAGGATCGTCTGACCCATGTCCCGCTCCAACGCGCCGGACTGCACCAGATTGCTGAGGATGGCTCTGGCCGAAGCCAGATCCACGCTGCTGCCCAGACTGTTGATGACGTGCATCATCAGCGTCTGCCGGTCCACCTGCACCCGGGTGATGCGGATATATCCGTTGCCGCCGCGCCGGCTCTCTACGATGTAGCCCCGCTCCGGTGAAAACCGGGTGGACATCACATAGTTGATCTGGCTGGGTACACAGTTGAACCGCTGGGCCAGCTCGCTGCGCTGGACCTCCAGCACACCGTTCTCCGCCGTATCCAAGCTATCCTGCAAAAAGCTGGCGATCAAATCTGAAATCCCCATGGGGACATCTCCTTTCTCGTCTCTGTCTTTTGACTTTGACTGTCTTTAACCTTTGTTTGATTGTAGTATAGCACGATCTTTTCCAATGTCAATAGCTATTTTTGACTTTCTTTGACCATTTGTGTAAACAGTTTGTGAACGCTCATTTCCCCCATAGTTCGCATATACAGTTCAATATCTCTAACCGCCGAAAGGCCCTGCTTTTTCCAATGTTTTTCCGGTTTTTGTGACATTTTCACAGTTTTCTTTTTCCTTGGTAAGAATTTAACAAATCGCCCTTGCTTTTTAGAAATTGTATGATACAATGAAGGCACATTCTAATGGAGGTGTGTACACATGGCTTATAAGATTACTTCTGCTTGCGTCAGCTGCGGTTCCTGCGCAGACGTTTGCCCCGCCGGCGCTATCAGCCAGGGCGACGATCAGTACGTGATCGATTCTGCCGCTTGCCTGGACTGCGGTTCTTGCAGCGACACCTGCCCCAACGGCGCCATCGTCCCCGAGGAATAATTCTTAAAGGGATACATAAAACCGTCTCAGGCCCGATCCTGAGACGGTTTTTTTGTTTGCCGCCGGGACTTGCGGAGAAAGCGGTTCCCCTATATAATAATAGCAGCGTTCAACGGGAGGTGACGGCGTGGAGCATTGGGAATACCTGAAGCCGGACGGGCTGCGGTTCGTCTGGGATGATACGCTGTTCCGCCCCGGCACGGACTCCTTTCTGCTGTCCTCCCTGCCGAAGCTCTCCGCCGGACTGCGGGTCTGCGATCTGGGCTGCGGCACTGGCCTGCTGGGGCTGCTGCTTCTGCAAAGGCAGTCGGAACTGACCGTCACCGGAGTCGATATTCAACCGGCAGCTGTGGCGCTGGCAGAGCGGGCCGCCGCCGAAAACTGCCTGACGGACCGGCTCACATTTCAGTGTATCGACCTCCGGCAGGTGCGGCAGCACTTTTCCACCGGCTCCTTTGATCTGGTGGTCTGCAATCCGCCCTATTACCCTCCCGCCTGCGGAAAAGTCTCTGCGGACAACGCCCGCCGCACTGCCCGCTCCGAAACGGAGGCGAGTCTGGCGGATATCTGCGCCGCCGCGTCCTATCTGCTGCGGTGGGGCGGAAAATTCTGTCTGGTCCACAAGCCGGAACGGCTGACGGACACAGCCTGCGCTCTGCGGGAGGCGGGCATGGAACCCAAGCGGCTGCGCTTCGTCCAGAATCGACCGGACACAGCCCCTTCCCTCTTTTTGATAGAGGGCTGCCGGGGCGGCAAACCGGGACTTGACATCCAATCCCCCCTTATTCTTCAAACGGACACCGGCGCTCCCTCCTGGGAGCTGAACGCCATTTACTTTCGAGATCAGGAGGTCTGACCATGGCAGGCATTTTATATCTGGTAGCTACGCCCATCGGCAATCTGGGGGACTTCACCCCCCGTGCGGTGGAAACGCTGGAAAACGCGGACTTCATCGCCGCGGAGGACACCCGTGTGTCCATGAAGCTTTTGAACCATTTCGGCGTGAAAAAGTCTTTGATCAGCTATCACGAGCACAATCACGTCACCGCCGGGCAGAGCGTTCTGAATCGACTGCTGGCCGGAGAATCCTGCGCTCTGATGACGGACGCCGGCACCCCCGCCATCTCTGACCCCGGCGAGGATCTGGTGCGGCTGTGCGCAGAAAACGGCGTGGAGGTCCGGGCCATTCCCGGCTGCTGCGCCGCCGTCAACGCCTTAGCTGTCAGCGGTCTGCCCACCGGACGCTTCACCTTTGAAGGGTTCCTCACTGTCAATAAAAAAAGCCGCCGGGAGCACCTGAATTCCTTAAAGGACGAGACCCGGACCATGATCTTCCACGAAGCCCCTCACAAGCTCCGCACCACACTGAATGACCTGATGGAGGCCTTCGGCCCGGACCGCCGGATCTCCCTGTGCCGGGAGCTGACCAAGCTCCACGAGGAGGTTCTGCGTTTCACCCTGGCCGAGGCCGTGGCCTATTACGAGGAGAACGCCCCCAAGGGCGAATACGTCCTTGTGGTGGCCGGTGCCGCCCCCAAAACCGGCGCCGTGGTGACGCTGGAGGACGGCGTGGCGCAAGTTCTTGCTCTGAAGGAGCAGGGGATGCGGCTGAAGGACGCCGCCAAGGAGGTGGCGGAGCACACCGGCCTTTCCAAAAACGAGCTGTACGCTGCCGCCTTGGAGCGGTAAGGGCAAAAAATCCCGGCACGGTCAAACCGCGCCGGGATTGCTTTATTTTGTGAAGTGCTGGTGGTCAAAAATGTGGTCTGAGCAGAAGCAGTGATAGCCCTGGCATTTGGAACAGTAGCGGAATTCCAGCTCCGGGTGGTCAGCGTCCGTGCGGCCGCAGACCTCGCACTTGTGGCGGTAGCCTCGCTCCGTCTCCGCCTTCTTCTGCTGCCGGACGGCGGACTTGAATTGAATAGTCTGTCTGGACCGCTGGCGGCTCTGGATCCCCAAAATGCTCTTGATATCCTCCCAGAAGAAGATCACGAAGTTCAAAATTGCCACCACAGCGGCCAGAGCACTGGCGTAGGCACCGTACCGCACGGACCGAGCGATGTTCCACGCCATCAAAGCGATGTCCGCCCATGCCAGCCACTTGGCCTTCAGAGGGATCACCCCGTAAAACCAGACCTGCGCGTCGGGATACATCACTGCGAAGGCCAGGAACATCGTCAGGTTGATGTAATAGGCGTCGGACAGGCTCCAGCCGTAATACCCCGTAGCCAGCGAGAGGATCACCGTGGACAGCACGCTGAACAGCATACCGCTGAGATAGTACAGGGTGAACTTGGCGGTGCCCCACTCCCGTTCCAGCGTCCCGCCCACGAAGTAGCAGAAGGACAGCATGATAAACAGCGATATGGGGCGATAGGTAAAGGGCAGCAGCACAAAGGTCACCAGCCGCCACACCTCGCCATGGAGCACATGGTAGAGGTCAAATTTCAAAAAGCTCAGGGCCGCCGACCCGGCGAACAGCGTCAAAATGTACGTCACCGCGTTGGCGATAACAATGTAGAGCATCAGGTTCGGTATGCCGAAACGAGGATGGCTGTACGCAAACCGGTCGATCCATTGGTTCAGTTTCTTCAAAATGGGTCCTCCTGTCATTCTTCAGGTGTGCCGGAGGCAAAAACCGCCGGACAGATGGCATTATTATAACCGTTCCTGTCAGAAAAGTCATCTTTAAATTGTGAACGTTTTCCATCTGATAAATTTTTATAAAAAGATTCTCCGTTTTCGGTTGACAAACCGCCCCAATCTATGGTAAACTAATTAAGCGTTTGAGAGCCGGAGAACTCCTCTGCCGATGGAGAGATGTCCGAGTGGTTTAAGGAACCGGTCTTGAAAACCGGCGAGGCGCAAGTCTCCGTGGGTTCGAATCCCACTCTCTCCGCCAATTTCATAAAACACCATCGACCTGCGGAAGTACCCAAGAGGCCGAAGGGGCTCCCCTGCTAAGGGAGTAGGCTGGATAAAACCGGCGCGAGGGTTCAAATCCCTCCTTCCGCGCCATAAGGTGGCAACAATTTGGATATTTTAAGCGCAACGCTTAGAATGCCAAAGGGTTGCCGCCTTTTTTTATTTCAAATTCCGCACTCAGAAAAAAAGATATTTTCGCGTTATTTTGGTAACCGGAGAGATTTGAACTCCCCCTTTCACAGATTCAAAGGCAAAAACCTGAGAAGTGCCCTTTTTGCGGGCACAAAATAGAACGATCTTTTCTCAAAATTTTATACGATCTTTCGGGCGTCTGTTTGTTGGTTTCGTCGAAGCCATCAAAAAGGCGCCCTTTTTCATTTCACACCTTAATTCATCATCCGGCCGGAGCATTTCAGGATGCTCCGGCTTATTTTTTTGCTTACGAGGAGGACTCCAAAATGAATCATCAAAACGAACCCGCACAGCTCCGCTTCCTTGAGGAAACCGCCAATCAGTTGCGGCAGAACGGCTTCACGGTGGAACCAATCGAAGATCACCACCTGCCCGTCAGCATTGAAAAAGGGCGCCTCTGCCGTATCTCCGGCAAGGGCAGCGTATTGTACCGGCAAGAAAACGTAGACAATATCAGGGCACAGGACGCTTTGCAGACGGTGATTGACACCGTCAAAATGACTTCGGAATACATGGCGATTCTGGAAACCGCACCGCGGCTCAAAGCCAGCGGACTGGATGGCGACTACCGCGTCCTCGCGGACTTTGGTGACGCAGTGCTGGCGGGCCACCCCACCGAGCGCGGTGTCCAATTCGTGACTTGGGAGTGGGACTTCGACCGGGAGGGCGTCCATCACGGACATTATTTCCAGGATGACTATGATGCCGCCAAGCGGGATTTCGCCACACGCAGCGGGCTTGTTCAAAAAGGCGCCCTTTTTGAACCGGAGCAGCTTGCGGAGATCTACCGCGCGCTGGCGTTCGTCCGCGAACAGGATGAAAGCCTTTCCTTCGGACGGGATCGGGAGCTGGCGGAGCTGATGGAACAGGTCAGCGGACTGCTGCCCACGGATGCTCTGCGGCAGCGGGACGCACCGGAGCGGGGCACCATGACAATGAAATAAGTATCCACGCAGGCCGGACAGAAATGTCCGGCATTTTTTGGTTTAAGGAGGAAAAGACGATGGAAATTCATGGCACGATCCACTTCAAACTCATTCTTCCGCACTTCCCCGGCTTTCAGCAGGAGCCGCTGCCAGCGCCTGTTTGCAGCCGTTCACCGGAATGTGACGGCTGCCCTTATCCCCGCCATGGCTTTCTCTGCTGGGGCGCGGACGGAACCTGCCTGCGGACCAGAATGAACAAAATCAACGGATCGGAGGAAAAAAATGATGTTTCAAGCAATTTTGAGTAATCCCAGCCACCCGGAATACGGCGTGGCGACCATCCCGTTCCCCATCTCTCACCATCAGTACGCGCACTGTATGGAGCTGCTGGCGGCGTTGGAGATCGGCGACGCGGTCAAGGCGGACTGCAAGGTGGAGGAGGTTGATAGCTTTTTCTCTGTGCTCAAACGCACGGAAATGCTCACGGTCAATGTGGAGGAACTGAACTACCTCGCCAAGAGGCTGGAAAGCTTCGACACCGGCGAGGCCGCACAGTTTCAGGCAATGGCCCACAAGCTGGAGCCGTTCGAGTTAAAGGATCTCATCAACCTGACCTTCTGCTGCCAGCAGGCTACGGTCATCACCGACTTTTCCGACCTCGCCGCCATCGGCCGCGACCACTACATGAACCTGCACGGCGGCAGCGCAAGTGTGGATGAACTGAACAAACTGGACAGTGAGGAAACGGCAAGACGGCTCATTGAAAGCGGCGGCGGCACGATCACACCCTACGGCGTAGTCTACGACAACGGCATGAAGCTGGAACAGGTCTACGATGGCCGGTTCTTTCCCTGCTATTACTATGAACCGAACGCCATCACCGTTGCGGTGACCTCCAAAACCGAGCCAGAGGACACAGAACACATCACATGGCTGTTTCTCCCTATGGTGCAGGAGGAGATCGACCGCGCCCTTCTTCGTGGGGGCATCACCGATCCCGCCGATGTCCGCCTGCGGCTGGAGGACAGCCAGCTCCCCAATGAGGTAGATGTCCTTCTGGATATGGAGTACGAAACGCTCTCCGACCTCAATGAACTGGCAGAGGCGACGGATGGATTATCAAACGCGGATATAGAAAAGCTGGGTGCCGTGGTCATGCTGGCAGAGCCAAAGTCCGCAGCGCAGATCAAAAACCTTGCGGAAAACCTCGACCTTTTTGACTTCGCCCCCGACGCGCACTCTCCCGCCGAGTACGGCAAGTACATGATCCAGCAGTCCGGTCATTTCGACTATGACGAAAATCTTGACGCTTTTTATGACTATGAAAAGTATGGCACGGAGCGCATGAACGCGGAGGACGGGATGTTCACCGACCGGGGCTATGTTGCCTACAAAGGCTTTTTTCGCATGGAGGAAGTGATGAACGGCAGCCAGAGCAGCCGCATGGAGATGGGAGGGCTTTCACGATGATCATTCGAGCAGAACTGAAGTGTAAGCAGACCGGGTGCGAGGCAGACCCCTGTGCCGTTGCTGCATGGATTTTGCAAAATACGGTCAGGGTTGCATGGAAAATGACGGTGTGACGGAAACAGAGTTCGGCCTGCTGCGCCGCTTGGCTCCGCCCTTCCCAGAGCCGCGGCAGGGACAGAGGATGATGTAAGCAAAAGCGGCTCGATCCATTTGGATCAAGCCGCTTGATGAGCAGATAAACCGGAAATTATCTAACGTAGAGGTGAAAAGATTAGTGCGCCTATATCGACAATAATGCATATTAGTATCGTTGGGAGCATAAGGCAACGCCTTTCCTCCGACGATTGAGTTGTTCCCCACAGTAGTTTGAAGTCTACTTTTGTATAATCATAAGACAACGCTTTTGCTTGCAAATATACTGTGAAGCCCATTAGGATATAACTCACAAAGTGAACAAACAGCCAAAAGAGAGAATAGCTATTTGCCAAAAGAAACTGCCCTCCTAAAGGTTCTAAGGCCATCCACGAAATAATAAATGCTATCATCGAAAACATTCGAAAAAAATGGGCTTTTTTTCGAACTCGATTTCTCGTATGCGTATGTTCCCTCATAAGTCACACCTCAAAACAACCTCACTAAGATAGTATCTCCACATCATGTAAATTGAGTCTCTCGACGTCTGTGTTTGTGCTGACTTGCTCTGCAACAGTCTTCTCTGCCACAAATTTTTGTTTGCCACATCATAGCACACCCCCCAAAATGTGTAAAGCCAAATTCTACACCGAAAGGAGATCTTAACCTTGAAAGATGCAACACAATTTCATATCCGACCTGCCCGCCCGGAGGAGGCGGGCTTATTTTATACCCCGCACCCCGAAGAAGATAAGCGGCTGGGTACCGTTGGTCATGTCCGCATGGACTTCGGGCGCAGTGGCAACGAGTTCTGGCATACCTGGTGGCCCCGCGGCCCGGAGGAGCTGAACAGCCCCGCGTTCAAACTGGAACTGCAGGAGGTCGTGGACACGCTGCGGGAGAGTGTGCTGAAAAATCGCTTCGCCATGGAGCGTTTCTGCTATGACCACGGCGGGAAAATCGACGGCGGCTATGTACAGAACTACGGCTACATCGTGGAAACGGAGCACTACCGCTACTGCCTGCGCTGTAATCCGTCTCCGGGCGATTATAACTGCTACTGTACGGCCTATGATCTGGATGTCCAGCGGCAGAATATGGCGCTGGACAAGCCGCTGGTAGGCCGCGTCACCTATGCCAACGGCGATGCACAGGAATTTACCGATGCCGAAGCCTTTCTCAAGTGTGTGCGGGAGGAATTGCCGTATCACCCCACCACAGGCTTCCGTTACGAGGTGCTGACCGACGATCCCAGCGTCCGCAAGCAGGTGGATGACATGATCTTCGACTTCTACGGCGAGGAGAATCCCCGCCAGTTGGAGGAATATCAAAAAACGCCCAAACAGGGCATGACAATGGGAGGTATAAAGTGATGGACAGAAAAATGGTGAATTTTATCAAGGAGCAGTATCCCCCCGGCACCCGCATCCGGCTCAATTCGATGGAGGACCCTTATCATCCCATTCTTCCCGGCACGGAGGGCGAAGTAGACTTTGTGGACAATGAGGGGCAAATTTTTATGAAGTGGGACAATGGCCGCACGCTGCCGCTCATCCCCGGCGAGGACAGCTTCACCGTGCTGCCGCCCAAGCTGACCACCCTCAAGCTGTATATGCCCTTGACCGCCGATCTCTACGAGCGAAACGAGTACGGCGAATTTGATGACAGCAGCACACTTCTGGAGGGCAGTGAGCTGCGCGGCTATCAGGATCAGATCACGGCGGCGCTGGTGAAAAACCGGATGCCGGAGGAAACCGAGCGCGGCATCATGCATTGGTATGATGAAGCCGACAGCGTTGACCGCAAGGTGCGCTCCGCCGTCTTCACCGTAGAGGAACGTGACCGGCAGCTCTGGGGCGTTGCGGAATGCCGCATCGCCGGGGAATTGTCGGACACCGAAATGGATACTTTGAAAGAGTTTATCACCGGACAAGCTTCGGACGGCTGGTGCGAGGGTTTTGAGCAACGGGAGATCTCCGTGGATGACGGCGGTGAATTGTATGTCCACTTTTGGAATTCGGATGAGTGGAGCATCCAAACGGAACAGGAGCTTTTCTCCCCCAAGCTGGCGGATGGACTGCCAGAGCTGTGCTTCTCAACGCTCCCCGGCACCGGCGAGCTCATCTGTATCAAGCGCGGTGAGATCGGCTACTACCACAGTGATTGGAACACGGACGATCCCACGCATAACCGTGAACTGGCGGACTACAACAACGAGCGGCTCGGCGTTACCCCTGCGCAGGAAAAAGCCATGAAAACGGGCTCCATGTTCGGCTGGGACGTCCCCGGTGCGAACCCGAAAGTCTATGAGCAGAACGGGATGAAAATGGGAGGAATGACCCTTGGGTAAGAAGATATTCGAGGTATATCTTGCGAAAGAAGACGTACCCAACAACGAGGCGTATGCCAAGCTGGACTTGCCCGCCTCCCCGTGGGAACTGTGGGACGCTATGGAAAAAGTGCGGTTGAACGAGGGCGAGCAGTTGTACATGGAGATCGAAGACTACGAAGCCTTCGGGTACCTCGCGCCCTATTTGGACGGGTTGGATATCAGCCTCATCGAGCTCAACGACCTTGCCGCACTGCTGTCGCCGCTGGACGAGGTGCAGGAAGCCGCCTTTGAGGGACTGTTTTCCATGGAGGTGCAGAGAAAAGTAAACGCCAACGGCGGCGTCATTACGCTGCAGGATCTGCGAGATCTGGCGGTCAGCGCAAGAACAGACTGCTATCATGTGGTGGATGCCGCGGATGACGCCCAGCTTGGCCGCTTCTATGCGGAAAACGACTTTGTCCCCGAACTGGACGGCGTATCCAACGAGGTGTTCGAGATGCTGGACTTCGCCGGCATTGGAAGAATGATGCGGTGCAGTGAAAACGGCGTTTTTGTGGGCAGTCTGTATGTGCTGCGGGATGGCGAACTGACAACCGCGCCGCCTGTCCAAAAGGCGCTGCCGGGAAAGCCGGGATACCTCTTCCGGCTCACGCTCGGACTGCATCCCGACATTGGCGATGCGCGCACGGTGACACTGGATCTTCCCGCAGCAGAGGCAGAGCTGCTGGACGCACAGGAACAACTCGGCGTGGAGGGCTGGGAGGGCGTCACGGTCATTGATTATGACGGGATCATCCCCTATGCGGCGGACTTCACCGACCTGCCCATGGAGCTGGAGGAATTTAACGCCTTCACCAAGGCCGCGCGGGACATTCCGAGATCCGAGGTGCCAAAGCTGAAGGCTCTGTTGGAGCAGTTCGAGGTACGGGACATCGAAACCGCCCTGTTCTTGACGGAGCATCTGGCGGACTACGTCCTCACGCCGGACTTGAGTTCCCCGCAGGAAACAGCCATTGACCACCTACGCTTCATGACGGATGACCATTCGGCGGAGCTGCTGCTCTCCCATGTGAACCTCTACGCCTACGGCTGCGACCTCATCAGAGAGGACAACGCAGTGCTCTCGCCCTACGGTCTGCTGCACCGTGCGGACTATCAGCCCATGCTGTCACCAATGCAGGAAACACAGAAAATGGAGATGAAAATGAAATAACACCGCCTTGACCCGTAAAACGGGCAAGAAACTTTCAGAACTCCCCTTCCCGGCATCGCATCGCGGCATAGGTGATGAGATCCTCCGGCGTGAGGACGTTTCCATCACAGGGGATCTCACCCCAGATTTTCCGCGCGGCAGGGGCAGGGTTACACATTGCCATCGCCATAGCCAGACGGATCTCCCTGCGCACCTCTTCCACGGTGGTATGGTGTCTGCGGGCTACTTCCAGCAGAGCTGCTTCGGCACGAATATTCATTTGTTTCATATCGTTCACTCCTTCCTTTTTAGAACGGTTATCGTTCTCGTGGAACTACAATACCACAGGAGTCTACGGGAAATATGTCGAACGCAGTCGAAAAAAACAGAGGTCTGCAAAAAGCAAACCTCTGTCATACTGTTACTGGAATTCAGTGATCAATGCGTCCAGCACATTCATCACCTTACGCTGCCCGTCCGGGGAGAGCGTCTTCAAACGCTCGGAGAGTTCCGTGGCTCGGAGCATCGTCGCCGCGTTCAAACTGTCCTGAAGAAGCTCGTCTGTCCCAACATTGAGCACGTTGGCAATGGCAACCAGCTTTTCCAGCTTTGGCGGCTTCACGCCCCGCTCTACAACGCTCACATGATCCACGCTATAATCCACAGCGGCAGCAAGATCTTCCTGCGTCATGCCGACTCGCTCGCGAGCGGCCTTGATCCGTTTACCCAATGCGACCTGATCCATACGCAATCTCCTTTTGAACGGTATCCGTTCTTAAATTATATGGGAGATGGCGTTTGTTTCACAGGAGCACACGGGGCGATTACCGTTCCGTAAGAACGGAACATTCAGAAAAACAATCACACTTAGGGGCCGTATTCCCGGAGGGGGAAAGCGGCCCCTTCTTTTTTGCGCATTGTCCCTTCCTCCGGGAGTACAACCCCGGAAAGGAGCAAAAATGCGAGAAGAAAAATTATTGAGTTATCTGAAAGGAGCATGTACCGGGCGAAGGTACAGTGCGAGCAGCGCTGCGCTGGAAGCGGCTATAGGGATTAGCGGAACAGATCTTCGAAAACTTGTAAATCGTATGAGACGCAAGGGTGTTCCTATTGGGAGCGATCGATGCGGATACTTCTACGCGGCGACTGCCGGTGAAGTCTACTCCACGATTCAGCAGCTTCAAAACATGGAAAATGGACTTGCGGCAGCAAGACGCGGATTAGAGCGGTCACTGGATGCTTTTCCTTTGAAAGAAGGTGCATCTTGAACAGCTTTATCCCCTGGGTAGGCGGCAAGGGCAAGCTGCTGTGGATCATCAACAAGCTGATGCCGGATCACTATAAGCGTTTCATCGATGTATTCGGCGGCAGCGGCACAGTGACAATGAGCCGTCCTATCCAGCGGGGCTGTATGGAGGTCTACAATGACTACAACGGAAATCTAACGAACCTCTTCTGCTGCGTGAAAAACCGTACCATGGCGCTCTTAGCGGAATTGGGGTTCCTGCCGCTGAACACACGGGATGACTTCAACGTCCTCTATAAATTTTTCTCAAAGGATGAGATCACGGATGATTATCTGCAGGAGGAAATGGATCTGACTGAGGTATTCTTAGATCCTCCCGACGCGGAAGCCATCCGTGCCCTCATGTTGGAACGCGCGCCACGCGGAGATATTCGCCGTGCCGCAGATTACTTCAAGCTGGTGCGATACAGTTTCAGCGGCGGCGCCAAGTCCTTTGGCGGTAAGCCCTGCGATATCCGCCGCTTCTTCCATCTGATTTGGGAGTGCTCCCGCAGGCTGGCCAATGTTGTCATTGAGAATAAGGACTTTGAGGAGCTGATTCGCCAATATGACAGGAAGAATGCCGTACTTTACTGCGATCCGCCCTACTATATGGCAGAGGGCTGCTATCCGGTAGAGTTTCCGCTGAAGGATCACCAGCGGCTTCACGATGTGCTCATCGGGAGTGAGGGGTACTTTATTGTTTCGTATAACTATCAGGAATACATTTGCGATCTCTATCAAGATGGCTGCTTTATTTTCCGGACCTCGCGCCCAAATAGTATGTCGCAAAGGGCAGGAAGTGAATATGAGGAAATCATCATCACGAACTATGATCCCCGTAAGGCTTGCTGGCAGCTCTCCTTGGAAAACCTGCTGGGCGGTGACGGCGATACCCGCTATGAGATGATCCACGAGCCAAAGTGCCCATTGAAATGTTAAACAAATCAAAAAATAGGAGGCAAACATCATGAAATTCCATTTGAACCATGACCCCGCGAACAAGACCCTTGCCATTCCCCGCGCCGCGCTGCAGCTCTCCGGCCTTGCAGATGTCAGCGACCTGATCCTCCATACCGACAGCGGCTGTGTTCTGCTGCTGCCGGGAGATCCCACCGTGGCAGAGCTGCTGAAAACCATTTCTCTGCTTTCCACCGTAACGCCGCAGCTGATCTCCCGTCTGGCGGAGAGAAGCCAGATGGCAATGGAGGCCGGAATGACGGAAACGGCATGCGGTGCCTGTGAACGCAAACCCCAATGCTCCGGCCTTGAAATTCCACCCTGTCAGCTGGCGGAGGCGGGGATCTCGCCCACTGCCGCGCTGGAGTCCTTTGTAGAGAAGGGCAGAGTCATCGTGCAGGCAGCGGAGAAAACCGCCGCGGATGTGCTCATCGACGAGCTGGACGATGATGTCCGCACCATGCTGGAGGATTCCGGTGTGCGGATGGAGGGCGTATGCCGCCTGCTGGAAAAGGAGGAGATCTCAGAATGAATGACACCTATCTCTACCCCTATTCCTCCGCCGAGGCGAGAGAGCGGGACGAGCTTCCTCTCTGGCGGGAGAGCCACAAGGCGAACATCGCCTGCCGCAACGCCATCGAGGACGCCATCCGTCAGAGCTTCGACGGAATGCATCTGGACAAGAACTGTATCACGCCGGTGCTGGAGGAATACGGCTACAAGCGCACCGCGTGGGTGCTTGCCAATACCCTGCACGAGCTCAAGTGGGACGGGCGCTTCGGCCATGCCAACAAGCAGTGGGCGGAGCGCGCCTGCATCCCCACAGATCTCGACCACAACAGCGACTTTGTTGTCCGAAGCCATCCGGCCGTGCTGGATGGCTTCGTCACTTTCTACCGTAAGGCAGTGCAGGCGTTAAATCTCTTTGGCGCGGAGCATTGCGTTGGTGACCGCGCCGAGCAGGACTATACCGGAAAGGTGCTGGTGCTGTCACCGGAGGCGCTGCGGGAGCAGTATTGGGGGCAGGATTACCAACTTCTGTATGCTCGGAGCGGCTTTGGCTGCGAGCCGCATTCCAGTGGTCGAGCAGTCTTTGCCACCTGCCTCTCGGACGGTGAAACAGCCAGATGGAACCGGGAGGATTTCATCGGCGTACTGGATGACAAGTTTCTGCCCGACTGGGCGCGGGAAAAGTTGAAGGAGCTGAAAACGCAGGAACAGACGGACGCCCCCACAATGGGCGGTATGAAAATGAAGTGAGGAGGATACTTGCATGAGCATGACCTATTACACCGTGGACGATCTTCGGCCCGGAAGATCCGGCTGGGGTGTGAAACGTTTTTCCACGTTGAATGACGCGATCTCCCACTACCGGTCGCTCCCTATGGATGGGGCCCGCGTCCTCGGCATGGCGGATGATGCCCACGCCTATGAGCTCATCCGCTGTGTGCGTCTTTTCCCCGGCGATGCCCAGGGCGAGGATGTTCTGGCGGCAGATCACTGGCGCGGCGGCTTGGCGAAAAAGAACGCTGCTCTGAAAGACGCGCTGGATATTTGCTTGGAAAGCCTGCGTCCCCGTTTTCTGCTGGAGCCGGAGCGTCTGATCCCCGTTCCCCAGCGCAAGAAGCTGCGGAAAGAACTGCGAGAGGCCCTTCTCTGGCAGGGCTATGAGGAAAACTATGATTCCGCCATTCGCGCTGTTTTTGTAGAAGGCGCTGGCTGGCTCTCACCCCAGGATGTGAAAAAGCAGCGGCAGCTTCCTCTGGTGCTGCGCTATCGGGTGGATGGTATGACGAAGGATGGCGCCTACCTCTCCTTAGAAGTGGAGCCTTGGGAATATGACCTCCTGCTGGAGCAGACAATAGATCACTATAAAATGAAGAAACATTAAGGAGGAACACAAAATGAAACGAATGCTTTCCCTTTGCGCCGCGGCGCTGTGCCTGACCTTGACGCTGACGCCCACCGCGCTGGCAGCGGACTTTGAGCCTGCGGCACCGAACGCCAAGGTCTGCTACCCCACCGCCATCGTTCGCGGTGACGATGGTACGGAACTGAAAAAGATCTATGATCTGAGCCCCGAAGACGATCCTGCCGGTATTCCCCGCTCGGACTTCCGGCAGGACGGCTTCCACTACACCCTGACGGACCTTCTGAAGCAGGAGCTTCCTGAAAACGAGAGCCGTCAGCATACGGAGCATGTTTCTATCGAGAGTGCTAAAAAGGATATGGAATCCGTGCTGGCGCTGCTGCCGCAGGAGCGGGAATTCATCACGGATGACGGCCTCATGGGAACCCTGACGCTCCGACTTGATACCGTGCAGGTGGAGCCGTCTGGCTACGGCAGCTCCACCAGGGAAATCTCCACCAAGCGCAGCTACCCCAATCTTGCCGAGCAGGATACGCAGTATCTTCCCAAAACCATTACAGAAAACGGCAAGACCCTGACGCTCACGGACATCCAGTGGCAGACGGACAACACCGCCAATCTGGACGGCTACGCTGTGGCGGATCGCTACACGGCCGTTGCCACCTATTCCGGCAGCGCCACCAGCAGCTATGTGAAAGGCTATACCGTCACGGCGGACTACGCCGGGACCGTCAGCCGGATTGCCTTGAACCGTGTCCGCTATGTCGCCATCTTTGAGGGAACGCCCATTCAGCCCACGGAGCCTGCGGAGACACCCGCCACGGCATCCGCTTTCCGCTGGTCTTATGTACTCATTCCCATTGGGATCGTGGCAGCGGCAGGTGCGTGTGTCGGCGGCGCACTGCTGGTGAAGCACAGAAAAGAAAACGCGGATGAGGAGGATACAGAATGAAAAAGATTTTGACTTTCGCACTTGCCGTCAGTATGATGGCATCCCTTGCGGTCAGCGCCTCGGCGCTGGAATACAGCATTGCCCCTCCGAAGGACTTTGACTTTGGCAGGGATACATCTATTGAGGTCATCCACACAGCGGACGGCGGCGCTATGAAAAACGACGACATGAGCAAAAATGCCGCACTTATTCCGCCTACCTTTGGCTCGGAGAGCATGAACGCCCTCCATACCGGCGAGTACCTCACGCCCAACCTTGCCCCCGGTGGTATTCCCGCGTCCGGCGCGGTCATTGGCGGCAGTGCCGCCACTGTTGTCACACCCGGCAGCGCCACCGGCGTCATCACCCCAAGCAGCACGGTGAATGGCGGCGGCTATCAGCCCGCCGTGCTGTTCACGGAGGTGACGAGCGACCTCTACTACAAAAACGGCTCCCTCGGCAGGCTGGAGATCCCCACGCTGGATCTGAGCGTGAGGATCTATCAGGGAACGGACAGCAAGACGCTTGCCAAGGGGATCGGGCACTTCGAGGACACCTCCATCTGGGACGGCAACGTCTGCCTCGCCGCCCATAACCGGGGTGCCAACAGCTACTTCGGGCAGATCCACACGCTGAACATCGGGGACAAAATTACCCTGACCACCAAGCTGGGCACCCGCACCTACAAGGTGACGGATGTCAGCAAGATCAGTGAAACGGATCGCGGCGGTCTTGCGGACTCCGGCGAAAATATGCTAACGCTCTACACCTGCGTCCGCAACCAGCGGGACCAGCGCTGGTGCGTCACCGCAGCGGAGGTCTGAATCTTTCTCCCTTTTGCCGAATCGGTTCTGTTCGACTTCTGCCCCTCACTTGTGATATGGTGAAGCTGCGAAGAAGATTTTCCCACATACACAGTTAGAATGGAGGCAGAAAGATGAACGAGAGCAAAAACGTGAGAAAGAATGTCAGTATGATGCTCACCGGCATGGTGATCGGCGCGGCGCTGACCGGCGGTTCTATCGCAGTCGCAGCCGGGATCACGGCGGAACCTACCTGGCAGCCCATCTTTGTGGACGGTCAGCAGGTGGAAATGCAAGCCTACAACATTGCTGGACACAACTATGTGAAGCTGCGGGACATGGGCGAACAGGTCGGTTTCAATGTGTATTGGAACGCCGGAGTCCAAATCGACACCGGACATCCATACACGGGGATCGCCCCTGCCGCATCCGGTATCCGCGTCAGCAGCTACAAGGGCAGCACCCTCCGCCCCGGAGACCGCAGCGGCTTGAATATCAGTCCCAGCGCGGATATAAAAAGTGTGGTCTCCACGCAGCCCAATGTCATCCGCATTGAGAATGCCTCCGGCTTCTGGACCGCTATCGCGGTCAGCAGCGGCACATCCGACGTGGTCGTGACCGATCAGCATGGCCAGACCGCCGCTTTGACGCTGACGGTAGTTGACGGCAAGCAAGGCGCGAGCATTCCGGAATCCGGCGCCAGTCAGACAGACGCGGCACGGCAGGAGATCGTCCGGCTGGTCAATCAGGTGCGCCGGGAAAACGGTGTGCCGGAGCTGACGGTCAACGCGGCTCTGATGGACGCGGCGCAGCATTGCGCGTCCCTGCGTGTCGCATACCACCAGAATAAGGTGGAGTGCGAGGCGGTTGCGGCCTCCGGATATCCCCATGGATTTGGATCGAATATCACCGCGTTCGCAAATGTGCCCACCTCTGAAACCGCAGAGCGGGCAGTGGAGAATTGGCGGAATTCTCCCGGCCACTTCCAGACGATGATAAACCCTGATTGCGACACCATCGGCGTCGGGATCTCAACTGATGAGGGCGGAACGATCTGCTTCCTGTTCGTCGGTGATCCCAACGCGCACAATCCCTACGCATAACCTATCCGCAACTCAATATGCTCACATGGCCTTCCAGCATTGCCGGAAGGCCATTTCTTATGAGCAAATCCAAAAAGAAAGGTCAAATAACGATGAAAAAGACATGGCATTCATTGAAAAATCGCGTGACCGCGATGCTGCTGGCCCTGATCTGCGTTCTCGGTCTGCTCCCCACTGCCGCGCTGGCGGCGGGGGCCGACACCATCAAGTTAGAGCGGTTCGGCATGAGCGGCGTTTCCTATCAGTCTGCCAGCCTTGGCAGATGCACAATGCACCAGATGTATTACGGCGTGGCCGGAAAGACCTCCGTGGGCTTCTGCGGGACGAAGGGCGGCGGCATGGGCACCTCTCTGATCGGCCAGACCTGGGGCGATCCGAAGCCCGTCACCGATCCCACCGTCAAAATGATGATGGCCTATTACTACGCCCACTCTCTCGGCATCTTCACGGACAAGGCCCACGCCCTGGGCGTGGATGACATCTGGGATTCCGGTTATAGCTGGTACATGAACGCCTGGGTACAGGCCATCGTGTGGCGGTATAAGGACGGCTCCCTGGGTGACCCCGCCACTGCCTGCGCGGAGGAATTGATGTATGTCTGGAACTCGCTGAAGGGCGCGAGTTATACCAGCATCGACCAGACCTGCGACGGCGCCACATTCCGGGATCGGGCGAAATATATCCTGGATCTTGGCAAGCAGGATGTTTGGGGCGATTGCGACGTAAAAGAGTATTCCTTCACCGGCGCTGGCTCTGCCGCACACCCCGCCAGCACTGTGCAGAGCGTTATGATCGGCAGTCTTACCGTCACAAACGAGCAGTACACGCTGGTGGTCAAAAAGACGGACACCACCAACCCCACCAAGGGCCTTGCCGGAGCGCGGTTCCACGTGGAATCCACCAACGGCTCCTTTTCCAGGGACATCGTCACCGGCACGGACGGCACCTATACCTTCTCTCCCTTGGACGCCGGAACCTACGCTGTGACAGAAACGGCGGCTCCGAACGGCTACGAGATCGACAACGCGGGGCCTGAATATGTAGTCCTGCCGAACAGCGGCAGCAGCACCGTGACGATCACCTTTACGGACACCCCCACCGTCACCGCCACCGGTAAGATCCGCAAGGTGGACGCGGATGATCCCACCAGAGGTCTCGCCGGGGCGGTCATCAAGATCACCGGTGTGGATAACAATTTCACCGGCACCTATACCACCGGAGCAGGCGGCGCGCTCACGGATGTGCCTTGGGATACCATGCCCATCGGCAGCTATGTGGCGGAAGAAGTGACGCCGCCCAACGGGTACTCTCTGAGCAAGGACGCCGGCAAAGTCCGTCAGGAATTCTATTGGGACGGCAAAGCGGACGTATCTCTCGTTTTTGAGAATGACGCGAAGGTAAAGATCCAGCTCATCAAGCTGAACGATGCCAACAGCCCCCTCCCCGGCGCGGTATTTCACGTTCTCCGGGACGGGCAGCTGATCGGCACGGAGGTCACAGACACCTCCGGCAAGATCACCGTCCCCCATGTGACGGAGGGGATGTACGCCTTTGTGGAGGTCAGCGCCCCCGCCCCCTACGCCAAGCTGACCGCCCCCGTCTGCGCCCATGTGGATCAGGCCACTGTCAATGGCGGCGGCACCGTGACCGTAACGGCCAAAGACCAGAAGCTCCCCAATCTGACCATCCAGAAGCTGGATAAGCAGACCAAGCAGCCCATCCCCGGCACGGTCTTTGAGATCAAGGGCATCCATTACGGCTATCATCAGGACGTCACCACCGGGCCGGACGGCAAGGCGGTTCTCACCGCGATCCCTGTTGACAGCTATGAAGTAAAGGAAACATCCGTCCCTGACCCCTATGTGGTGGGCGGCGAGATGATCCAGACCATTTACCTCGGCCCCGGCGACGATCAAAACCTCGTATTTGAAAACCTGAAAATGCCCCGGCTGACCGTCACCAAAATCGACGCGGAGGATTCCAAGCCCATCCCCGGCACAGTGTTCACCGTAGAGGGCATCGACAGTGATTTCTCCGCCGATTGGACCACCGGCGAGGACGGTACTGTGACGGACCGCGTGGCCCCCGGCAGTTACAGAATTACAGAAAAATCTGTTCCCGCTCCGTACTACCTGCCCAGCAAAAACGCCGACCGGGAGCAGACCGTCAGCCTGAACGCCGGTGACGAGGTGAATGTCACTTTCAAAAATCGGAAAATGCCCCAGCTCACCATCTACAAGGAGGACAGCGTGGCTGGCGCTCCTGTGGAGGGAGCCAAGTTCCACATCACCTACACCAGCAGCGGCGAATCCGCCGAGGCTCCTGCCACCATCGATTACGGAAGTATCCTCACAGATGCCAAGGGTGAGATCCGGCTCCATGAGCAGGGCAAGCGGCTCTATCCCGGCGCGTACACCGTGACGGAAGTGGAACCCGCTCCCGGTTTCCAGATGAAGGAACCCTCCACCCAGAAGATCATCCTCCACGGCAGTGAGAGCAAGACCCTGACCTTCCAGAATACCCCGCTGAACGCCATTGTTGTCGAGAAGTACGACAGCGTGACCCATGAGGCGCTCCCCGGCTGCACCTTTCAGCTGCGTTTTTTGGGCGGCACCTCCGGCACCGGCGGCACGACCATCGGGCAGAAGGTCACCGGCAAGAACGGCACCGCCATCTGGACGGGCCTAACCGCGGGCACCTATATCGTGGAGGAGGTTGACCCCGCCGATGGGTACAGCATCATCAACGCCTCGGAAACGATCTATCTGGCGGACAGCGGTGAGCAGAGTGTGGTCACCGTCCGCTTTGACAACGCCCCGGACGGCATCCTGCTGATCCGCAAGGTCTGTTCCGTGAACCCCAGTGTGACCCTCGCCAACGCGGAATTCAAGATCACCTACGCGGACGGCACACTGATTGGGGACAGCAACGGCATCTTCCGGACGGATGAACACGGCGAGATCCGCGTCCCCGGCCTGAAGCCCGGCAAGAGCGTCATTGTGACGGAAACACGCGCGCCGGACGGCTATATCATTGATACCCAGAGCCAGACTGTTCAGATCAAGGAGGGCCGCACAGTCAGCCTGACCTTCAAGAACCAGCCCAAGGGTAAGCTCATCATCCAGAAGCGGGACAGCGCCACTGGTCAGCCCCTCCCCGGCGCGGAGTTCCGGGTGACCACTGCCGCTGGCTGCGAGGTGGGACTGGACGGCGTGATCGGCACCAGCACCCTGACGCAGAACGGTATCTTTACCACGGATGGGCAGGGCGAGATCACGATCACCAATCTGGCCCCCGGTGCTTATGTCATCAACGAGATCAAGGCCCCGACAGGGTATGTGATGGATCGTGCGTCCACAAACGTGGTCATCGGCAAAAACGGCGATACGCAGACTGTCATCGTGAAAAACTCCAAGGCCGGAACTCTGGTGATCGACAAGCGGGACTCCCTCACCGGGAAGCCCTTGCAGGGTGTGACCTTCAAGGTGACGACCTCCACTGGCGAGTTTGTACCCGCTGAAAACGGACAGATCAGCAGCAACGGCCTGTACTTCACCGACAAGGACGGCAAAATCACCATCCATGGTGTGGTGGGGACGTTGGTGGTGACGGAAACGGCCACCATTCCCGGTTACACCATCGACGAGGCCAGCCGTACCCAGACGGTGGTAGTCAACCCCAATGACACCCAGACACTGCATTTCACCAACACGCCCAGCACCACCCTTGTGATCGAAAAGTATATCGAGGGCACCACGACGCCGCTGAAGGGCGTGACCTTCCTTGTCACCGACAGCAGCGGCGCTGTTGTGGGCAGAAGCAACGGCGAGTTCATCACCGATGAGAATGGCCGCGTCGTTATCCATGATCTGGAACCCGGCACCACCGTTACGGCGCGGGAGGTCAAGACCGTGGAGGGTTTTGTGCTGGATAGTTCCCCGAAATCCATTCTCATCAAGGCGGGCGAGGTGCAGACCCTGCGCTTTTATAATGTCCGCGCGGGCGGGCTTACCGTCATTAAAAAGGACGAAAAAACCGGAGAGCGCATCCCCGGCGTCCAGTTTGAGATCCGGAAAATGGATGGCGAGATCATCGGCACCTGCACCACCGATGAAAACGGCGTGATTTATCTCCCCGAAGCGGAAAACGGCTGGTACACCGTGACGGAATTGAAGGCTGCCGAGGGCTACCGTCTGGATGACACGCCCCATCGGGTCGAGGTCAGGGATGGGCAGACCGCCACGTTGGAGATCACCAACCGGAAAACTGGCAGCGCCCTGATCCACAAAATCGACAGTGTGACTGGCAAGGGTATTTTTGGTGTAAAATTCCTGCTTTCTGACGCGGCTGGCAATCCCGTGGGAACCTACGAGAGTGACAATGAGGGATATGTCTATATCGACAGCGCATTGGCGGATGGCCGCTATACCATCCGGGAGATCGCGTGCGCGGACGGCTATATTTTAGATACCCAGCCCAAAACGGTGTATGTGGAGTACGGCGGCTGCACGACCATCACTTGGAAAAACACTGCCGTTACCGGCCAGATCCAGATCATCAAGACCTCGGCGGACTATAATTCCATGAATGGCTGGCCTGCCGGGACGCCCATCCCCAACACTGTCTTTGAGATCTACAACGCCCGTACCAACCGTCTGGTGGATACCATTAAGACGGACAAAAACGGCTTGGCGGTGAGCAAACCTTTGCCGCTGGCGCGGTATAAGATCGTGGAATCCAAGGCGGCGGAATTTTACGGGCTGGATAAGACACCCATTGAGGTAGAAATTGAATATGCCGGTCAGATCGTCAAGGCAAGCATGACTAACAAGAGCCTGTCTACCAACGTTTCCATCAAGAAAACCGGCTATGTGGAGGTCATGCCGGGGCAGCTTGTCCGTTACAATTTTGCTGACATTGCCAACAATTCCACCACGGCGCTGGAATCTTTTTATTGGCGTGACACCCTGCCCGTCAAGGCGGTGCGGCTTGAAAAGATCTACACCGGCACGTGGAATACCCCCGGAAATTATAAGATCGTGTATCGCACAAATCTCAGCGGCGGTACATGGCGCACACTGGCGGATAACCTTTCCACCAGCAAGAACTATGTGCTGGATGCTTCCCCCGCGGCGCTGGGGCTTGCCGCCAACGAGTATGTGACGGAGTTTATGGCGGCGTTCGGCATCGTCCCCGCCAACTTCCGGCAGGTGGAAGCCCCTCACGTGGACTGCAAGGCACTTGCCAAGCTCACCGGCGGTACGCAGTTCGTTAATCAGGCGGACGCGGGCGGCGTCTACAATGGGCAGTGGATCATGGCGACCTCCCGCTGGGTCACCCGCGTCTATGCCCCCAGCAAGCCCCTGCCTCGCACCGGTTATTAAGGACTAACAACGGATGCCGCTCCGCAAGGGGCGGCATCCCCATTTTAAGGAGGTTGAGATTTCTTGAAATACAGAAAAATGATTATTCTGACATTGACGCTTTTGCTTCTGACCTCTCTCTGCTGCACCTCGACGCTCGCTGCGGGCGGGGATGTTGCGGGAGCGGTGCAGCAGACATGGACGGAGGCGGCCAAGCAGATCAAGGCTGTGGTGGAGAAGGTGGTGTTCCCGGCGCTGGATATGATCCTCGCCATCGCCTTCTTTGTAAAACTTGGCGGCGCGTATTTTGATTTTCGCCAGCGAGGTCAATTTGAATGGACCGGCCCCGCTATCCTCTTTGCCTGCCTCATCTTCACCCTGACGGCCCCGAAATACATTTGGAGCATCATCGGCATCTAAAAAGCGTATCCCTTGAGAGCCGGGTCAGAAGTCTGATTCTGGAAGTGGGCTGGCGCGTGAGGATGGTCTTGCATAAAAGCTATTGCTTTGATATAATACTATCAAGAAATTGATACAAGGAGGACTTTCTATGCAGATCAGACCATCCTCCGCTCTGCGGAATGAGTACACTCAAATTTCTGAGTTGGCAAAAGCATCCGGTGAGCCGATCTTCATTACAAACAAAGGTGAGGATGACGGTGTTTATATGAGCATGGCCGCATACGAGGAGCGGGAAAAAATGTTCCGCCACCGCGACAAGATCTATGCCGCGGAGATCAGCAGACTGAGCGGAGAGCCTGTCTGCACGCCGGAGGAGCTTGACGAAAGAATGGAGGAGCTGTTCCGTGCCTACGAAAAGTAAACTGGTCTATCTTCCTCCCGCTCAACACGACTTCGAGGAGATCGTAAAGTATCACATTACGGAAGCAGGAACTCCCTACGCGCGGAAAATCTACGCTACAATGAAAACGGCCATAAACCGTCTGCGAGATTTCCCGCTGATGGGGCAAACGCATCCGGACCCGATCCTCGCCGCAAACGGATACCGAAAACTGGTTTTGACAAAAACTTATGTGGCGGTCTACAAAGTGATCGGCGACACCGTCTATATTTACGCCATTGTCAATGGCACGACAGACTATCCCCGCCTTTTGAAGTAATCACCGCTTTGGGATGAAGAATATGTCGACAAAAAACGAGTATTTGGCAAAGACGGAATCCTTGCAAAAAGAATTGGAGCCGATGTGTCGGGTTATCACGGAAACTGTCAAAGCCGAGGCAATTTATCTCTTTGGCTCCCGTGCTTATGGTATACCAACCGATGATAGTGACTACGATTTGTGCGTCATTATCCCGGAAAACTCCATGCGTCCGGCAGACGCGGTCAAGGAGATCCGCCGTGCGCTCCTGCCGCTGCAAACCATGTCTTTGGATATACTCGTATACCGTGCCGATACATTCTTCCGCCGCGCGCAAGGCGTGACCATGGAACGTAAAATCAAGCGGGATGGTATCCCCCTATACGAGAACTTTTCCCACAAATCATAATACCAATTATCGCGACAAGGCCGTCGCCCGAAAGGGCGGCGGCCTTGTCGCGTCTCCGGAGGTGAATGAACAATATTTATTTGGGATTTCGTCGCCGCGACAGTTTTGGATCAGCTCATGGACTGGGTCTATGGGCAGGCCATAGGCTTTCTCGGCAACTTCTTTGCCCTCATGGGCAATATGGGCGTGGAGCTGTTCGAGCTGGAATGGGTCAGCGCCATCATTCTCTTTTTCTCCCGCCTCGCGTGGGCGCTGTTTACCGTCAGCGTGGTGGTCTGCGCCTTTGAATGCGGTATCGAATACTCCACCGGCAGGGGTAATTTGCAGCAGTGCGGGATGAACATCATCAAGGGCTTTCTGGCGGTGAGCCTGTTCACCGTCGTCCCCGTCCGGCTCTATGCCTTATCGGTGTCGCTGCAAGGAACCTTTTCTGCGGGACTTACCGGCTACGGACGAAGCATCGGTGAGGTGGGACAGGACATCATAACGGAGCTCAGCGAGATCCAGACGCTCTCGGACGTGATAAACAGCTCTCACTTCGGTCTCGGCATCATCACCAGCCCCATTATGCTCCTTTTTTGCGTGATCCTCATGGGCTACGCGGTCATCAAGGTGTTTTTCGCCAACCTCAAACGCGGGGGCATTTTGCTGATTCAAATTGCCGTGGGCAGCCTTTATATGTTCAGCGTCCCGCGCGGCTATCTGGACGGCTTTATGGGCTGGGTGCGGCAGGTCATCGGTTTGTGCCTGACCGCCTTCCTCCAGTCCACCATCCTCATTGCGGGACTCATGGTGTTCAAGGACCACGCGCTGATGGGCGTGGGGCTCATGCTCTCGGCGGGAGAGGTGCCCCGTATCGCCGGCAGCTTCGGCTTGGACACCACAACAAAGGCCAATATTACGAGCGCCGTTTATACGGCGCAGGCTGCCGTCAACACCACCCGAACCATCGCCGCGGCGATCAGATGAAAGGGTGATGATATGACCTGGTTAACACAAATCACCATGGGCAGCCTGTTCGACGGTATCGGCGGATTCCCTTTGGCTGCGGTCCGCAACGGCATCACGCCGGTATGGGCGTCGGAGATCGAAGCATTTCCCATTGAGGTGACAAAGCTACGCTTTCCCGGCATGATCCATGTAGGTGACATCACTAAGCTGCGTGGCGCGGAGCTGCCGCCTGTGGACATCATCTGCGGGGGCAGCCCGTGTCAAGATCTCTCCGTTGCTGGCGCAAGGGCAGGTCTTGTCGGCGCGCGTTCTGGCCTCTTTATGGAGCAGATGCGCATTGTGCGTGAAATGCGGTTGGCAGAGAAAGCCCGTGGCCGGGAGAGCGTCAACATACGGCCGCGCTGGATGTGTTGGGAGAACGTGCCGGGGGCCTTTTCAAGCGGAAAACCGAAGTATGAGGACTTTCGGATCGTGCTGGAGGAGATCGTGCGGATCTGCTTTCCCAACGAGCTTATCCCAGGCCCCTATCCTTACGGATGGCCCGATGTCGGTGATCTCACGGCAGGCGATATGTTTTCTATTGCGTGGCGCTGTCTGGACGCGCAATTGTGTGGCGTCGCGCAGCGTCGCAAGCGCATCTTTCTCCTTGCTGACTTTGCCGGGCCGCTCGCGCCCCAGCTTTTATTTGATGTATTTGACGAAACGGAAAACAGTGAGAAGGAGGTCTCATAGATGTACCGATTCGATACGACCGGGCAGATGACGATGCTTGATTTAGACACGGCTGAAAGGGGCGGAGCTCCGCCCAAGCGCAGATCGGGCAAGCCGGACCCCGAACTGGTTTCGATCCCGTATTTCCACTTGGATCTGCTGTCCTCTCCCGTGGATCTCTTCGGACAGCGTCATTGGGAGTTCCGATCTCCATGGCGGGAAGGCAAGCGGCCCCTCAATACCGGGGCCGCGCCCCGCCGCCCGATCCGCGTCTCACTGTCCGGCATACTGGAGGCGTACCCAGCCCTAAAATATTATCTATCGAAAACAGCCTGTCTGGGCATCCTGCGCCGCGCCTTTGAGCGCGGCAAGGAGTTGCCGAAGATGCTGGCGCGTGCGCTGAAGATCCAAGCGGGGCTCATAAAGCCGGACAGCCAACCCACTGACCTAAAGGCATTTCATGTGAACCAGCGCAACGAGGGCATTGACCTGAACGGCGTGTCAGGCGCGTTGATGGCAACCACCAATATGCAGATGCAGACCTTTGTAACACAGCCAAATGGAGCCGCGGAGGGCTTTGACGGCTATAACGGCGTCATGGCCTTTGCCGCCAACCAGCGGGACGAGGTGCGTGACCTGCACGATGTAGCTGGCGCGCTGGGCGCACAGCCGGGGATGAAGCAGCAGACCTTTGTAGCCGGTTTTTCCGCCGGAGCAGGTGCCAGCGCAGGCGGCATTGGATACAACGAATCGGTTGCTCCAACCCTCAAGGGCAGCCCCGGCGGGAACTGTATGCCGTCTGTTTTATGCCTTAATGACCAGGGCGGCAGCGTGATGGAATGCAGCGAAAACGTGTCCGGAACCCTCCGAGCACAGGAGCATGGACACCAACCTCTTGTTTACGAAAATCACGGCATTGACAGCCGTTACACTGGCCCCCACAAGGTAGCGCCCACCATGTCTGCCCGTTATGGCACAGGTGGTAACAATATACCTCTGGTTGAGCAGAACGCGGGTGCCATCTGCATTGCCGGAAATATTGTAGACCGCCAGCCGCAAAACGGCGGCAACGGTCTTGGCTGTCAGGAGGATTTGGCGTACACCTTGACCGCCACAGACCGCCACGCGGTCGTAGAACTTTATCAAAAAACAGTTGGAGCATTATGCCGCGGAGATGAAAAAGGTATCGGTAATCAATACGTCAGTCAGGATAAGTGTATCATCAACGCATCCTGTTCTGAAACACATCACCTCATTCGCCGCCTGACACCTTTGGAATGTGAACGGCTTCAGGGCTTTCCGGACGGCTGGACAGACATCCCCGGCGCGTCGGATAGTGCAAGGTACAAAGCTTTGGGCAACAGCGTTTATTGGGACAAAGCCATTATGTTAATGATGGGCACAAAAATGGCATGAATACAAGGCTTCTGTGGATTTTACTGCACATAATACTCCACATTTCAACCTTTAATCATAGCAGCTAAAA
>OJKY01000440.1_pt1 | contig 34154 bp, 57 predicted proteins | sample 1596571 | NCBI WGS metagenome assembly OJKY01 (sample SAMEA4350170, study PRJEB24818) | metagenome | biome: human; feature: gut; material: faeces | place: Denmark | collected 2013-09 | reverse complement strand
CAGCACAGACTATATCATTTAGACCGTTTCCAGTCTAAGAGCACTTCGTGTGCGCTTGCACACTAACAGGAGCGCCTACTTAGGTTGTCCTCCTGATAGTCGTTGAACCTTTTCCCCGGAGCATAGGTGTTGTTCCAACACCCTTAGCATACCCGGTTGATCGGCTGCTACGATTTCCCATTGCACCAGTCCTTAGGTTTACTATCACCTTAGACCATCTCTATACTTCTTTCTGCTTTCGCTGCTGTCACGCTTACCTAACCGGTTACGTTGTAGCGATAGAGCTTTAGGGATTCCAGCAATTCACTTTCTTCTTCGATGAGGCTCACGCCTCAAAGGAACCTAGTTGATTCTACTACAGCAAGAGCATCAAGTAGTTCAGAAGATGGTTTTGCAAAACATACAGTTGCATAAATTATTAAAAATAGAATAAAATATTTTGTCATTATAATACCATATTTGTTAGTAGTTTGTTTTATTTAGTACCAGTTATTATAATAGTTTATAGAGGGTAAGTGTACATATTCCCTTATCACATGTTAAATTAAATTATGAGGTATCACATGTATAAATGTTGTAATGTAAATCGTATTTATTATTCTACTGCACTTGGTGAAGTTACTACACCAGAAGCTGCAACTTATATTGGAGTACCTTGTGCCACTCGTCATGATCGTGTTTTTTTGATGAGTATTGCACAATCTCCAACTGCTCTAACACAAACTAATCCAGTTCATATTTCTACTCCTGATAATCTATCTGGACCACTAGTAGATGCTTTACAAAATCCTGTTCTTACTAGCAGTATAAAACAAGATTCTGTATATCTTGTAGCAAGACTTTGTAATGCTCCAGTTGGAACAAGATATCAATTAATTAATTTTGTACAACCAGCTGCAGCAGCTGCTGCTGAGGTAGCAGTCCCTTTAGCGTAAGCTCTTACGAAGCGAAAGAAGATGTTTCATCAACTGCCTTAAACTCTAATAAAGATGATGTAGTAGTTGTTCCAGAAGTAGTTACTAATAAAGAAGATGAAGAAAATCTTCCTGCTGTAACAAATTCAAATATAAAATCTAATAAGAAATTAGCATCATTTATATCTGGAATTGGGGCATCTCTGGCTTCGGCTTTCGTAGGAGCATAAGTTAATCTGCTGGAACAGTTTCAATTTTGATTTTGAATCTGTCTGCAATATTTTTGCATCCTTTACATGGATCAATTGGGAGACAATTTCCTTGTCTCCCAACTCTGCAAACCAAAATTCTATCTATTTTGTTACCACCAATTGACAAAATAAGTCCTGTTTCTGCATGATTTGCCAAACAATGACGATTAGAACTTGGTCTACTGAAATTGATTCCGAGAATAGTATTCTTTTTGCTGAAAGCTACTGCACAAATAAGAAATTTAGATTTACTTTTAAGAGCTTTTTTCTTCATTCTTTTCAAAAGATTGTCCATAAAACACCTTTATGTTTGGGTTATGCTTTTAATATAAATCATTTTTCAAATATTTCAAGTATCTGGAACGAAATTTTTGTAAATTTTAATACCAGATAATACAGTATTGAATATAGGCACAAAACACGGAGGATACTGATGGATATTAAAAATAAACTTAATTCTTGGGCTAAAGAATACGAAGGTTCTGCCGAAATTCATTCAACAATTACCTTAAAAAGTAAAGACCTTAATGTTGTTGTTTCTGGAGATACTTTAGAAGAAGCATATAAAAAATTAGAATCAATTTGTTTAGCATCTGATAAAACAGAAACAAATAAAGAAGATTCTAATAAAGCGTCTGCAACAGAATCTATGGAAATAAAACAACTGAATTTTAATGAAGTAGCTAAACCATCAACTACTACTCAAGTACAGCAACCTGTACAAAATGCTTCTATTGGAACACCTCCAACAGATTTACAAGCAATTTTGAAAGGTCGCCAGTTACTAAGAATGTATGATGCAACCCAACCTTTGAAGCCAGATGAAGAACTTCAAAGAATTGGAAATATTGATTATGTGGTAAAAGCTATTAAATAAGGAAAATGAAATATGAATATGGGTAATTTAATGAATATGTTTGGTGGTGGAAACATGATGGGTGGAATGGGAAATGGAGGAATGAATCCAACTCAACTTCTTAACATGTTTAATTCTATGACTGGAAGTAAGTTGTCTCAAAAAGACATTCAGGCTAAAATGAATGAAATGATGGGAAATGCAGTTGATAAAGTTACTTTTGGTGTAATTGATATGTTATACAAAGAGTTTCCCACTGAAAAGATGCCGGAATTATTTAAAAATAGTGCAGATCATGACGAAAAAGTTAAAATTTTAACTGATCTTGTGGTTGAAGGTTCACCTAATTTCTTAAAGAAACTGAAAGAATCTGATGTAGATAAACTATATGATTATTTACAGAAGAAAAAGTGAAGGAGTTATGATGAACCAAAAGTTAAAAATATCTAAAGAAGTTTTAAAGATTAATCCATTTAAAAGTAAAATAAATGAAAATTTATTAGATAAAGCTTTTAGAGAATTGGATGAAACAGAAGATATTGAAGATTTTATTTATAATTTGAATAAAATTGTCACAAGAGAAATGACATTAGGAGAATATAGTCATGGCTGATAATAAGAAAATGTATGATAAAGATGAACTTTGTGATAAAGTAGAAGAAATTGCTGATTCTATGGCAGAAAAGCTCACAGAAGAAGAGCTTTTAGTTACGTATGCTGATCTAGCAATGGAAGCAGCTCAATATGCTCTAAGACTTGGCACTCATCATGAGTCTGTGTATAAACAAGGTTCCTATATGGATTTATTTAAGTATCTAATTAAGGTACATGTTTTTGATGTTGCATTAATATGCAAACTTAAAGATCATGAACAACTAAAGCAGATCATAGATGAAGTTGTTTTAGGAGAGTTTGATTCTGAATACCTGCGGAAACCACCCCGTTAATTAATATATCCTTTCTATCTATAAAGAGTTCATGTTGAACAGTGCCAGCCACACATTAGCACCTCCCGGTTCAACATGAACCCACTTTTATAATTCTATAAGACTGTCTGCAATCTCTTTTAAAGCCATTTCATGAGAAACAATAATAATTTGGATATTTAGTTTATCACTAAGGCTTTTAATAAGTTCTGCTGCTTTTATTGGATAATCTTTTCCTTTTAAAGCAACTAATGGTTCATCAAAAAGAAGAATTTTACTTACAGATTTATTTAATACTAAAATAGAAGCGCGTAAAGCAAATGCAATTAAATGAATTACACCACCACCAACTTGATCAGTTAATTTATCTTCTAGCACTATTCCATTTTTATCAAGCTCAAATCTTATTTCACTTGTTTTAGTATTTTTTCCCCTACTACTGAATCTCACATTAAATGTATAAGGTTCATCAAGAACTTCATTTAATGAAGCATTCACAATAGGATTTATATGAACTTCTAAATTCTGTTGTGTTTCTTTTATAGCTTGCTGAACTATCAATGTGGCTTCTTGAAGTAAATCTTTTTTTTCTTTAATTTTAATTAATTTTTTATTAATATCTTTAAGATTATTTTCTAAGATAGATTTTTTTGTAGTATCAGCAATTAGTCTTATATTTATTTGTTCCAATCTTTGTTTAAAGTCATCCATCATAATCATCTGTTTCACTAAGATAGCCTCCTAGATACAATTCAGGAACATCATCATATTGTTCAATTTGGAAACCATCAACAACTACTTCTCCAATATTATTAGCTCTACCACAAAATGGACAAAATACAGTATTTCCACAACTAGTAGCTTCGTCTATTTCAAATATATTTCCGCATTCTACACAATCTAAATGGCTTAAATTATTATGTCTACTCATTAATACCAAGTTCCTTTTCTAAATTAGTTAATAATACATTTAATTCTTCTGTTAATTTTTTTTGTTCATTCTCAAGTTCAATTTGCTTATTAATAGCTTCCTTTAAAGAGGAAAATCCCATAGCTTTTAGCTCTTTTTTATATACTTCTTTCTCTCCCTCCATTCTGATTTTAGCAGATTTTAATTCTGTTATTTTTGATTGAACATTCTTTACTCTCTCTTCAATTGTCTCCATTTTTTAAAGCCTCATATGTATTAATTATATAATTTTTACAAGTTTTACCATCAGTTAATCTATATAAATTATCTTTGAATGATAAAGAAATATCCTTAGATGTTGAAATTGTTCTAATGAATAATTCTTCTTTACTTTTTCTTTCCTTTTCTGAACGTACATGTTTATCTGTGATTTTATCTTTAGAGATATCAAGATAATAAGGTTCTATAGATAAGTCATTATAAACAATATACACTCTAGGTTTATAGTCAATCTGTGCTGCTGTATCTCTGACAATAGAGCCACAGTTAACTAAAATTTGTTTAGTCACTGGATGCTGGTAAACAAAACCATCATGATTATCTCCTGCAACAATTAATTTAGATTTAGGAAATAATTTAAAGATATTGTTAGCATTTCCAGATTCAGGCGCATTTGGTCTTGGTTTTTTTCCAGCATAAACAAATTGATGTATCACATAAATTTTAGTATCATCAACTTCTTTTAAAATGTTTGTAAAATCATCATAAAATGGATAACAAAACAAATTGGTGTCCAATAGAAGTCCCATATTGTTAATACTGGTAAAAATTCCCATACTTTCAGCAATTTGAAAACATGAGTTTTTAATTAGATCAAAGTTATGATTTGGCTCATCATGATTTCCAGCAATCGCATACACATTAGATAATTTATATTTATTAAACAAAGAATTTAGTTCAGTAAGAAGATCAGTAGAAGCTTCTTTTGCTTTATCAAATACATCTCCTGCAATAATGAGAGGGGTATCTTTAATTTTAGCAAGTTTAAGAATTTCTTCGATTACTCTGAATTGAGCTTCATACCAATCAGGTTCTTCTTCTCTACATACTGGTTTTATGTCTGTAAGATGCCAGTCTGAGGTTGCAATAAATAGTGGTTGCTTACTCATTCCAAGACCTTCCACAAGTAGGACAAACTTTAACAGAATCCAGTTCTTTTTCAAATTTATTTAAAGATTCTGTGCATTTCCTCATTGTTTCACTTAGTTTTACAATTTTTGATGCCAGCAATGTAATGCTGTTTGATGTTTCAGAAATTTTATTTAGTTTGTCATACTTTTCATAAACAATTGTTGTATCAGGGACTTCAATATTTTTTCTTTCAAGCATTTTAGTTATATTCCGTAGTTCTTTGATTTGTTTATCATTGTATGTAAATTTATCATAATTTTCTTTCAAAATATCAACCATATTTTCTGATTTTAATTTTGAATTAACTTCTGCCAAATCTGTATTGATAATCTTAATGCGATTAGTGTTTAAATTGATTTTGGAGTGTTTCTGATTACTCTCAAGTAATTTGCTATAAATTATACTGGCATTTTTATAAATGCTCTCAAAATCGCTTAAAACATCAAAAGAATCCATTTGTTTTTCAATAGCAATTTTATTAGCTTCAAGTTCCTTTTCTTCATTAATACATTCTTTAACATCTGTGTTTACTTTTTGCGACATCGCATCCATCTCTTCCAAGCCAATCATTTCATTGATTAATTTTGAAACATCACCCGATGTACTAGTGATTAAAAATGGTGGCTCAAATTGAGTTTGAACATTAATGTCACCCATTGAGAATAATTGTTGTATTTTTTCTGGAACTTTTTTATTCAAAGCCTTGAACTCTTCTCCATTTAATTTATAACAACTGACCTTATCACTAATATATCGCTCTACAACATGGATTTCAGAATTGTTTTCTATAGTGAGCTTTACAGATGTTTCAATAGATACATTATTGCTGTTATCTTTATGCCTTATGTTTTTATAATTTTTATTGAAAACTACCCATAGAATAGCTCTGATGATTGCAGATTTTCCGGAATCAGTAGGTGCAATAATACAATTAACACCATCAGTAAAATCTATACTAAGATGTTTCCATTTTTGAAAGTTAGTGATTTCAATTTTTAGAAATTTCATTAATTACTTCCTTTGCTTTCTGAACAGCACCTTCTGTGCGAAGAACAGCATATGCAGATACTCCTTTTAGATAAGCACTATTCTCCTTCATGATTTCTTTAATCTTACAAATCTCAATATAGATCAATGCTCCAATAATTTCAATCATCCTTAGTTCAGAATCTGGAGAAAGATATAGCTTATATAGAAAATAGCAAGCTAAAATAACAATATAGAACCAAAGTTTCTTAAATAGAATAATAGTGGTTCCGATTAGAATATGGTGAAGTGGAATTTGATTGTTCATTATAAATTTTCCTTTTTCTTAAATTCTTCTAACGTGTCACAAGGCTGATAACACTTTTTTTCTTTATGTGTTTTCGTTGTGAATCTGCATCTATCAGGACAAAATGTCCTTTGAAAAAGTGTAGATGGTTGCACTTTATTGATATAAATATTGTGCTTTTGATACACCCATTTTCGGATAACACTGAATTTCACATCGTCATTGTTTGCAATGTAGTTTGCCTTAATGTCTATCCAGTAATTTGAATCTGAACTTTCTTTTAAATTTAATTTATCTGCAAGCTGCTTATCAATATCAGAATTTTTAATAACAAAATCTGCTGTGTACGAGCAGCCTTGAAGAATAGTTGTTTCTTTCTTCTTTTCTTTTGTTTTAAGCTTCACAGTAATTGTTTCTTTTACTGGTTCTGCTAAAATTAAAGGTGGTGGTTGATATACATAAGGTACACCTAAATCTTCAAGAAAGTATACAAAATCAAGCTCTTCTTGAGAATCGAATTTGATATCATTGTATTCAGGCATGTTTCTTTGTTTCATACTTCTCTCCTACTAAAAAATATGTTCCATTTTACTGTGCCAATATCTGTATAGAAAGGAATTAAACTATACTCTTGACAAAATTTATTAAATCCATTAAAATCCAATTGGACATCTTTGATTTTAAGTTCTGGACAACCTTCCAATGGAAGTTTTACAATCTTTGAATTATCTAAGTATATTTGTTTATTATTGATAATATTTGAATATACTTTATGTGATTTATTTAAAGTTTTAGTAAGGAACTTAACTGCTGTAATCATTCCTACTTTAGATATACCTTCGATTCCATCAGAAGCATCACCTGCAAGAGCTAGCACTCGCCAAAATTGATCGGCAGGTAGATTAAATTTTTTCTGACGAAATAAAAGATCATTGTATAACAAATCTTCTCTTATATTATACACAGAACACCACGGTCTAATACATTGAAACAAGTCTTTGTCACCTGTGAGAAGAATAATATCATGCTCTGGATTATTATAAATAAGTGAAGCACAAAGATCATCGCTTTCATATCCATAGATTTGTTCAGTTTGAAAGCCGGATTGTTCCAATCCTTTTTTCAAAATATTTATTTGTGGATAAAGTCTTTGCAACTTCTTTTCAATTTCTGGAGGATGCTCTGTTCTGCAATTTTTATAATTAGGATATAAAAGTTTCCTATTGCTATTCCCTCCTTCAAAACAAAAGATAAATTTATTTGTAGAGAACTTTTCAGAAAGTTCAAGGAGTTTTTCCAAGAACTTATATATGCTTTCGATAGGTTCTCCATCATCTGAACTTAGTTCTGTAGTGTACTTAGAAAGTGCTATTGGGAAAAGCACTGAACTTGTATCTACAATAATTGTTTTCATATGCTTCCTTTCTGCTTATATTATTAATATAGTTCACTTTTCAAAAATATCAAGTGCAAAAATAAAAAAAAACTCCCGGATTTTTAGTCCGGGAGCAAAAACAAACAGAAAAGAAATCGGTAGTTAAAGGTTTTGTTTTTAGTTTTTGTATCTTGTAGGAGCTTGTGTAATACGCTCTTTCACAATTTTATCTATATCAGCTTCAAATTGCCTATATGTGGTTCGGATATCTTTGATATCTACACCATTCTCATTTTTAAGAACAGCCTCGAAACCAATTGTAATAGGTTCATATGAAACTTCTTGAACTGTTTTATTAACAATAATTTTAACTTCAGTCATTAATGTGCCAGCCATAATTTTCCCTATCTATATCTATGTCTTAGTTCACTTCTATAGGAATCTTTTGATTCTTCTTTAGAGGTTTCTTTAGATTCTTCATTGGTATTACTTTCAACTTCTTTTTCAATTGTTGGAAGTGATTTTGCTTCTTTGAAAGAAACATCAACAACTGCTAAATTTACTGGTGAGGATTCTTCTAGATATGTACCTGTTTCTCTATCTTTAAGTTTAGCACCTTTTAAAGTATAAATGCCAGAACCTGCTTGAGGCACATATTCTTTTTTATTTTCCTTTTCCAGTTCAGCTTTAATCTCTTCTGGTCTTTTATTTCTTTGGATAATGTGAGATACAGGAACAGTAAAAATATATTTATCATTCCCATTATCAATATCCGCAGTAGCTGTCACATGTTATAATAACACTTCTTGCTTCGACGGGTTTTTGGACCCTCCACAAGCACACCCTGAGTGACCCTCAGTGCAAATCTCACACCGTGCAGATTGCACAGTGTAAATCCTAATACCTTCATGAAGTAGATTTAGTGCTGCGTTAAGATCGCGGTCGATTGTTAGTCCGCAGGACGGACAAACAAACGTTCGATCACCCAACAACAAATCAGCTTTATGAAAACCGCAATTACTACAAGTTTTACTGGATGGATAGTACCGATCAACTTTGATGTAACTGTTGCACTTGTACATCAACTGCCTGTGTACCTCTGCCATGCCGGAGTTATGCACTCCTTTGCGAGTGCGCTTATCAGCGCTCTCTTGCATGGCTTTCACATCCAAGTCCTCAATTACTACAACACCGTGGTTCTTGGCGATCGTAGCAGTGAACTTGTGCATTGCATCCTGCTTGACATTGTTGATCCTTTTGTATGCCTTAGCTACCTTGAGCCGAGCCTTCGCTCGGTTCTTAGAGCCATTCGCCTTACGAGCTAGCAGCCTTTGCTTACGCTTTAACTGCCTCTCCAAGTTCTTGAGCATACCCGGAGTTCTGCATTCAGTGCCATCACTTGCTATCGCAAGCACCTTGCACCCAACATCAACTCCAACAAAAGAATCAGAAGAACTCCTAAGCTCTTCATCCATCTCTACTTGCACTGATACATACCAACCATCAGCCTCATGAGAGACTGTGTAGGACATGATCTTGCAATCAGAGTAGCGGAGAAGTTCCATCATCCTTACGCTTCCAACTCTAGGGAGCTTTATGTGCTTACCGCACAGCTTCGCATGTGCATTATCCACATAGAAGCTGTCATGTACTCCCTTGCGCTTGAAGCTTGGATGAATCACCTGCTTTCCAGCATAAACACCAGCTTTCAAGTTCTCAAAGAACTTCTTGTAAGCACTCTTTGTATTAAGAATAGCTCTTGTCTGGGATGTTCTTGCTGTCTCCGAAGCCCATTCGGGCTTCTTCACAGTCCAACGATTAGCAAGCTCATAAACTGAAGGATTCTTTCCAGTATCCTTCCAGCTTTTGTAAGCTTCAGCTAAAGCCCAATTATAGGCATACCTTGCGGTTCCTGCTGTCTTTGACAGCATGACCGCTTGTGCCTTGTTAGGCTTCAGTTTGATTTTATGTGCTCTACTAATCATTTCGTTCTCCTTTGTTACATGCTTAATATAGCACGTTCCAAGGAAAAGTCAAGCGGTTTATTGTACTTTTTTATAAGATTTATCTTGTGTTATTATATTTCATGTGGTTCTTGTTCAGGCAAGCTCGTTAGGCTTACCCGGCTTATCTCACTGGTCAGGTGAGGGCTTCCTGCATGTTTCCATGCAGCACAGACTATATCATTTAGACCGTTTCCAGTCTAAGAGCACTTCGAGTCCACTTGGACCCTAACAGGAGCGCCTACTTAGGTTGTCCTCCTGATAGTCGTTGAACCTTTTCCCCGGAGCATAGGCTTACGCCCTTAGCATACCCGGTTGATCGGCTGCTATGATTCCCCATTGCACCAGTCCTTAGGCTTACTATCGCCTTAGACCATCTCTATACTTCTTTCTGCTTTCGCCGCTATCACGCTTACCTCACTCGGTTACGTTGTAGCGATAGAGCTTTAGGGGTTCCAGCAATTCACTTTCTTCTTCGATGAGACTCACGCCTCAAAGGAACCTATTGATTCATCTAAAGAGATAATTGTTCCCCAATTAAATACTTGTTGATGTAATGATTCATACCAGAATCTAACTCTATCGCCTACTTGAATATCAATTTTACTCATTACCAACCTCACATTGATTTGTATTTTTACCTTATACTAATAATGTAATAGCTGGTAATGAATTTAACAATAAAGTTTAGAAAATTTCTGCTAAATCTGCATTAATAACATCCCAAACCTCTTGGCATTTCTTTCTAGCTTTTTGGAATAGTTCTGGTTCCTTTAGAAAACGGTTAATCATGTCAGACCTAGTGAACTTTTTTGATTCTCTTGGATTTCCATTTTCATCTGGAAGAATATTTCCATCACTGTCCAGATCAGCTTCATCATAAGTAAGCCAATCAGCAACATACCAAGCAGTTTTGCCTTGTCTCCTGATAATACCAATTTCATCAGCTAACCAATCAAATACAGAAACTTCATCAACAAACCCATATTGATCATATAGTGCAAGTTTAATTTCTCCAAGTTTTCCTGTACCACGGTTCTTGAGAATCTTTACTTCCACAATTTGACCAATTTTATGTTCATTTCCAAATGGGTCTTTTTTTGTGATCTTACCTACCTCTTTTGTATTAAGTCTGTATGAAACATAATACAAAAGTGCATTTCCTCCACTTACATGATATGCTGCATTTTTTTCATACGGATTAGGAGTAGCTCTATTTTGGCTAATCAGTACCCATAAGCTATCATGCATTCTAAGAGGAGACATTACTTTAGGAAGTTCTGTGCTGAATACTTTAGCTGCTTCCATCATAGCATTTTCTTTAGGTTCTTTTCCATCTGCAACAAGTTTTTTATTTTCTTCATCAAGCTGTTTTTGTTTGATAGTTTTAAGTGTATCGGTGCTATCAGTTACCAAAATAGCAGATGAATCTGAAAATAGTGAAACAGCTTCTTGGAATAAACTTTGAATTGTAATATCAAAAAGTTCTTCTGGAACTTGTACATCAATCTTTTCAGCAACATTTTTTCCATAACGTTTTGCTAAATTGATTGTAAGACCACCTTCTAAATCAGTATATACAGTTTTGTAATCTTTATAACGATCAGAATTACTTGCTACAACAGCTTCTGTAGCTACTGCAAGAGCAGTCTTACCACTTCCTTCTGGACCATGAATACGTACCGCAGTACCTTTTCTATATCCTCCATCAATATTATTACTTAGATATAGATTTAAAATAGTCGAGCCAGAAGAAATAGTATCTTCTTTTGAAAGAAAATCAACATATTCTAAATTATCTTTATTGATTTCTGGAAGATAAATATTTGCATCCTCTGATGCTTTCTCATCATTTTTCTTTCGCGCCATAAGATAATCCTACTTTTCTAATTTTTCTTTTAGTGCTAATTTTGTAAGAATGTATAAATCTTTACATTCTTTAGTAAAGTTTTCTTGAATGAATTTGTTGTTGCAAATTACTGGAATTATCTTAATTGCTGCCATTTCTTTAGTGGATGGTAAAAATATTAATGCAAGAGCACTTATTACAGTAATTACAGCAACAATATTTCTATTAAAAATAATTTTCTTGCATAAAGCATGATATTCCTCTAGTGATTTACTGTTCCACTCGGCAAATTCAGAACGTAAAAATGTTGCACAAATAACAAATATAGTTCCAAGTAAAGTAATTGCCCAAAAACCACTTCTGAGCGAATCAAGTCTAAATATCCAATAAAGCATTTCTTCAGTTATCATAATAATTCCTCATAATATCAATAATGTATGATTTACCTTTCATGCCACAAAATTTAGTTATTGGCATACTATTTTTGTAAAAATAAACAGTAGGAAGTGTTTCTACTTCAAATTGTTTTGTCAACTCTCTATTTTCATCAACGATCACTTTTAAAAACTTAACATTTGGATATTGATTTGCAATAGCATCAAATATTTGTGTTACAGCTTTACATGGAGCACAACTAATTGAGCCAAATAAAACTACAGCATTTTCTTTAAATTCTTTATCATTATTAACAATTTTCATAATTTACTTTCCTGTACTCCCGAATCCACCAATACCACGATTTGTTTCCTCCAAATCGTCAACTTCTACAAATTCAACTTCTTCTGGATCAGCATTTGCAATAATCAATTGAAGAATCCTGTCTCCTACTTCATAAGGTTTCACATGCTTTCCGACTTTATAAAAGAAAGCTTTCACTTCTCCTCTATAGTTGCGATCAAGAACCCCACATGAGTTTGACAAAACCATTCCAGTTTTATGAATACTTGAACGAGGACGCAAATCTCCCCAATAACCTTTAGGAATATCAAAAGCTACTCCTAATCCATATTCATACTTTCTATCAGCTTCATGATATTTTACAGAAGTTGCTACAAGATCGAATCCAGCATCTTCAGAATGCTTTCTGAATGGAGCTTTTGCATTGTCTGATAGTTTCTTGTACTTAATGATAACTTTTCTCATAATTTGACCCTTTAAAGAGAAAGGGAGGAGGTATCCTCCTCCCTCCCAAACTTAATTATTACCACTCATCATCACTGATAGTACCACTTTCAGAAGATGCAGCACTCTCAGTTTCTTTCATCACAGAAGAAACAGGTTCATTGAACACATTATCTTCAGTAGAAGAAGTAGTTTCTTCAAATTCTTCCGGATTGAATGAAGCACTGGTTTCAGATTTCTTAAGTGCTTCTACAATCTTGTTGCATTCACTTTCATTATATTCTGAAATGCAATCATCAATATTTAGATTGATAATAGTTTCAAATTCAGCATCAGAAATTTCAGCAGGACGTTCAAAAAAATCAATCTTGTCGCATTCAATCCACTTAACATTGCGACCTGCAATATTCTTTTCGCGTTCAACAAACCTTGCTTTAATTGACTTGCCAAGATTATCCCAACGATAAAATGAGATAGATTCGTCATTTACAGCAACATTTGCTTCGTATTCCTCATAAAGCTTCTTAGCAAAAATGCCGCGAGTTGAAGCAAAAGTCATAATTTCATAATCAGTATTACCAAGCGGAGAGTTTGGATGCAGTCTGATTACAAAAACGTTAAAGGTTTTATCAGTTTTCTGATAAAGTTTCTTTTCTCTGTTTTCATCAGTGAACATAAATTCGCAAACAGGATCACTTTCAAAGCTCTTGAGTTCAGGATTATAAGAACTTCCAAAAGAGCGCTTACAAACAGAACTGTGTGCTCCAAAAGAATGAACACGAACTTCTCGATCAAACCAAACCGGGTTTTCTCCAAGATCGTAAATCTTCTGTTTAGCAAAGTAAGGATGATAAGAATGCTTCAAGGGAAACTGAAGGACATCAAACTTATACACACCCGGTTCAGTGATAGTTAGATTCTTAACATTTTCAGGCTGCTTAAACCACCAAAGCTTATCATTACTTTTAACATTGTTTTCGGCATTTTCTTTCATCTGCCGAATCCGATCAGGAGTAAAGCCAAAGTTCCGAGTAAATGGAGTACGATTCATAATTTCTTTTCCTTATCTTTATCTATTAGAGGTTGTCAATCACACTGGCAATATTAGTAAGCGAGAATGTCAGAATATCACTTTCAGAAATTAGCTTATTACGCTTTTTAATAGCTTTCATAAATGTATTTGAAGCTTTAATAAGTTCTTCAAAATTGGGATTAGTGTTATTTTTATTCTTATTAAAGAATGTATAATTAGAACTAATAGAAGCATCAATCGCTTCGAGATGATTTGCCATATTGTTCAATCTGTTTTTAAGCAGGTTAACAAGTTCATCAGCTTTCTCACAAGTAGTGATTAGAAATTCCTGATAAGTTTCATGGAGGCAACCAGTTTCATCCCTGATAACAACAACTTCTCTACCACTATCTTCATCAATGTAGTTATAAACAATTTCACCTGCATAAATGATATCTTCAAACGGATTGCTGCGTTCATTAATAATACCATACTTACGACACCGCTTAGATTTCATAGTGATCTCCTTATTGATTCTTAGTCATATCTTCAGTTAGAAATTCTTTTCTTGAGTAATATTGTCTTTTAGCTGTCATAGCTTCATACATATACTTGAAACGCATTGCTCGAAGTGTAGCAAGTGCAACATTTTCTCTTGCTTCTGACACCTCTGAATCAGAGTTAATTACATATTTGATAGAAGTTTCGTTAACTTTGTCAAGCCCAAATTGAGCAGGGTTCTTTTTGATTGCTCTATAAGTTTCCCCCTCAATTCTTTTCAGCTCTGATTCTGCAACCGCCAATTCTGCTTCAAGTCTTGCTCGCATACACCCAATCTCATCCCATTCAGAAGCAAGTTTTAAAATATCGTCTTCTGTGGGATTCTTTGGACAAATGGTGTATTTTTTGCATTTGTCAAGTTTGTTTTCATATTCAGCTTGAGTTATAAGTGGGATTTTCATGATTAATTTTCTTCCTCGTTTTCTTCTGCATTCTCAATCATCTTATCAATAATGTCATTAAAAATATCAATTGGAGTTAAAAGCCCGTATGAGGAGTCAAACAAGTTTTCAATAGTTTTTGCTGCTGCATCTGTTATGCGCACAACTTCAATGTAATTCCAAATGTCTTCTCCATTTTCGAACTCAAAATATTGATTAGTTCCAAAATAAATTTCAATTGGATTTTCATAGTTTTCAATCGTATTTGAAATTTCATCCAAATCTTGAAAAGTTTCTATTACAGAAAAACCTTCTACATTAAACTCACTATAATAATACTTAGAGAATGTCATTAGATACTGCATATACTGTTCCTTTCTTGCAACATTTTTAATATAGCATGAATTTTGATATTATCAAGCCTAACAACTCATATTTCTGATAAATTTCCATAAATTTTTTCCAAAAACAGAAAGACCTTCTTCAATGCAAGGAGATTCCATTGCTTCAATAAGAGTGCAAGCAGTATCCATATCATTACAATTTTTTGGATTCTTGATTACATATTCAAGAATTGCAATGATACCATGTCTAATTGCTTCATAAGGCATCTCAAGTTTTTGAAAATCACTTAAAATTTCCTTATAGTCTTTTAATGTGGAGTTTTTTCCATAAAGAAGCCTTTGAACAATATCAAATAATTGTGGATTTTCTTCATAAACTATTTTATCTTCAATGACCTGTTGCTCCACTGGAAGTGTATGGATGCTATAAAGCAATCTCATAGCTTCTCTTGGACATCCATCACTCACTTCTGCAATTTTAGTTGCAATAGATTTACCAACTTTGAAATTGTATTTTATCATAGTTGGTTTGATTAGTTTATAAAGAATTTCTTCCTTTGTGAGAGGTTTTACTTCATACTTGGTGAACCTATTTATAAATTGTGGAAGCAGAACTTCCGGATTAGTAGTAGTTGCAAAGATGTAGACAAATTCTGCTAAATGTTCCAAAGTATAGAGGAAACTTTCCTGAACTTTTTTTGATTGAGAAAGTTTATGAACTTCTTCCAGAATAATAGCTTTTTTATGTGTTCTTCCTCCAAATGGAACTGTATTAATAGTTTCGCATACAGTTCTCGCAGTTTCCATATTGCACATGAGACCACAATCAATATACTTAATATCAAGCTCATCAATTGCTAGCTCATTCAACAAACAATTTACAAAAGTGCTTTTTCCACAGCCTGATTTACCAATGAACATGATTGTTTGCGAAAGTTTATTGTTGGTAATAGCAGATTGTAGTTTATTTTTGATAACGTCATTTCCTACAATCTGCTCAATTGATTGAGGTCTTTCACTAATGGAAAAGTCACTCATCTAGCACAAATTCCTCAATATTGGTTTCTTTGTTAGTTTCAAAATCGATGTTGTATTCCTGTTCTCTAAGTTTTAGGAATTTAGTTAGATTTTCCAAAGCTTGTTCATAACTGGAGCATACTCCACCAACTTCTTTACTGAATCGATTTGTAGGCTTATACCAAATAAATACAGTCATAATTAAATAACCTTAGGTTCATAATAAGTAATTGTCTTTTGTTTTTCTTCACATTCACATAGAGTCTCGAAGTCAAACCGCCATCCAAGTTCATATGCAGTCATATCACCAGTTGCGTGCGCCCATTGATATCTAATAAATTTATTTCCAATTTTAATTACATACAAGCAAGAATCCCACCAACGATAACTCACATATCTTTCCTCATAAACAGCATCCCACCTCAATTCTCTAAGCCATTCGATCAAATCTTCATCAGTTGCATTTGGAACATTGAACTTCTTTTCATATTCTTCTTTTAGGAAATCAATAATCTCTTTTGTATTCATTTACTTAGTATCTCCTATGATATCATTAAAACACTTCAATTCTTTTTCTGATAACTTTAATGTAGCATCAATTTCATTGAAGTCAAGTACCATTTCAAAATAATCTTCTGATTTTTCCTGAGTTGCATAATGTTCATTATCGAACATAAAGACAACTTTAGAATCTCCCATAGGAGAAACTTTAACAAGTAAACCAAATGGTGTATACTTTTTAAATGAGTTCTTTAAAAATTCATTATAAAGTTCATGCAAAGCAAGGTTTCGATCCCCTTTAGGAACAATGTCAAAAATATGACCAATAATACCATTAATGCTGCAATTTCCTGATTTTATCAACGAAAATGAATACGAATCACTCATTCTAGAAAGCTTTCGTTTGTAATACCTTTGTAAACATTTTTCAGAGTAAACAGCAAAGTTTGTTTTGTAAGAGCTCCACTGTTTCCATAAAATTCTAAATCAAGAACTTTCACTCTACCTTCATAACGATCAACTGGCTTAACTGTAACATTTGAATTATTAAAAATAATCGCCAATTCAGATTTAAGCTTACAAGCTGCGGTAAATACATCAAGTTTATTCAGTTCTGCCATGTTTTAATATCCTCCTGCATCTTTTTTAAATTTGAATTTCATAGGTTCCTCCTTGTATCACACTTTTAATATAAATCGTTTCAAAAATATTTCAACTGCATTTTGTAAAAAAATTACAAAAAGAAGGTGGGTAGGGAGACTACCCACCTCATTATTAAAGATAATCTTCTTCTTTGTATTCTTGCTTTTCTGCCCAATTTGTAAAAGTAATTTCAGGTTCAGCATGTAGAGGAACAGTGAGCCATGGAAATACTTTTTGTGTTTCCACTTCCATTACTTGTTTTAGAAGTCTAACATACTCTACGACTTCATCTTCATAAACATTACTTACAATGTCATCATGAATTACAAGAACAGGAAAAGACTTGAGCTTCTTTTGTTCGATTAATTTTATCAATCTACAAAGACAGAACAAGGTCACACAAGAACCCGAACCCTGAACAGGGCCATTCAGTAAAGAATTTCTAGTCATAATATCGCGAATGGTTAGACCAGTAGGATACTCTACTTTACCTGTTTCCAAATATTTCTGATAAGTATTATCGCGCCATTCTTTTGTAACTTTCATTCTGTTGTTCCAAAAATCTTTAATGAAGCCGTCAATGTATTCCTCATACTCAAGGTAGAAGAATTCTGCTTTCTCTATTGGAGCTTCTCCTTGTAATCTGCAATTATTTAAATATTCTTCATATTTACTTTCCATGTTTAATGCTTTAATAGCTCTATTCTTTGCAGTTTCAGTAGGAGTTACATGCAAATCATTGTCATCCATTGCTTTCCACAAACTTTCTCCCATTGTTTGTTTAGCACTTCCAAACAAAGCTGCAAATGATGCTGTTTTACCACCATTTCGTAGAGCTTTTGCATATTTAGTATGATGTTCTTCATCATATTGTTTTAAAGCATGGAACTCTTCATCATTTGTAAAGAATACATAAAGACAATTATCTTTGTGCATATCAACACCACCATCAAGAGATGCAATCATGTATGGGTCTTTTGTAATATTAGCACTGATGTTATTCTCCAGACCGCTAAAGTCACAAGAAACAAGTGCACAATCTTTATTATCAGGAATGAAACAGGATTTCAGCAGCTTAACTTGTTCAGGAATGCGAGAACTTTGATTCATCAGATTAGGACTGTTTGATGCCATTCTGAATGAAGCAACGTTATTCAAAGTGTTGAAAGCTCTGATTCTACCATCATCATTTGTTTCATCAAAGTACGACTTCAAATAAGTTGTTGCCATTTTTTCATATTTTCTTTTTTCAAGAATATATTGAATAAACGGTTCCTGATCTACCATTTTATTGAGCCACTCGTGATCTGCTTTTGGTTTGGATTTCTTACTGATACCTCTAGGCCAAAGTTTCTTTCTATTGATAAAGATATCAATAATCTGAGCATCACTTACTAATGATGCTTTCTCTTTATAAATAGATTTCCATTCTTTCCATACTGGTTCATCTTTGATTTTTTCTTCTACTTCTTTTAATTTATTTTCGCAAAAATCATAACTTTCTTTAGCTCGCCCCAAGTCCATCTTAATGCCATGAAGTTCCATCTTAGCTAAAGCAATACTACCTTTATGAAACAGCTTAAAAGCAAAATCTTTATTAGGATTTGTTTCTTTATTCCATTCTTCAAGTTGATCTAATGCACAATACATTGTGTATACAACGTCAAGAGCATTGTAGTACAAAAGATCATGAATAGGTGCTTGTTTAATATTATTAACACCATTAGTTCCTTCTGCCTCAAGATATTTATGCACTGTATCTTCATAAGAAATTCCATAACGCCAAAATGTATTAAATTTCAGAGAAGTAATACCATCTTTATTATTTAAAAGATGACTCAAAATAACAACATCAGCATATAAATTTTCTGGATTACAATCCAGTTTTTTTCTGCACCAGCAGTAGTCAAATTTCCAGTTAGCTCCAACAATCCTCGGATTCAAAGAAAACAATTTCTGAATATAAGGAATTGTCTTATTTGTGATTAGAAAACCTGCTGAACCAACACTTTTATCATACATAAAAGCAATACTATATGCAAATTGGTTTTTATTATAGCATTTCAATCCAGAAGTTTCTAAGTCACATGCAAGGAGTGCTTTTGGATTATTCTTCAAATAAGCATAAGCAACTTCCATCCATACAACAGCTTCATTTTCTGATAATACTGAAACAGGAGAAACATCTTCTGGTCTATCTGGAATAGGCTCAAAAGATTTCTTATATGCTCTTCTGATATCTTCTTTTAAATATCTTGTATAAATTTTATAACGACCTGTTTTTTCAACAGCACAAGCTTTCTCAATTGCTGTGCTAGCAGCTCTCCATCTCTCATTAAGATTATAAGAAGGGCTATTCACTACATCAGTAGTATAAAAAGTATGAACAAGCCAGCAGTTCCAATCTCGTTTTGGAATTACAAATCCATGCCATTTAATAATATCACCTAAGTTTCTAGTCCATTCCTGACCTACTGTAGATTGAAGAACATTGTTCCCAAAAGCAATTACCAGTCTTGGTTTAACTTGCTGTATAATGCGTTCCAAGCGGTTTAAACAGCAAGTATTATGAATGCCTTTCATTTCAGAAGTATGACAGCCAATTACATTTACAATTGTGCAATCATTCCATGAAATATCAATGGATTCAAGTTGCATTTTGAGCCAAGCATTATCACTTCCAACTCCACAAATACCTTGAGCATCTTCTGTTTCTGATGGTTGAGGAAGCAGCAATAGAATACCATTTTTGCCACTTCCTGTAGCTTCCAGTTTTGGATTAGAAGCTTTCAGATACAGTTTACAACTGGAACAAGATGTCGTATGGGATAGTTTTGTATCAGATTCTCTATAAAAAGACATATGTATTACTCATTGTATTTTAATTAGTAAAGTTCTGATTCCATAATTTTTAATTTTGAAAAATGGATCACCAGATTGTAGATATTGCTCTCCACTGTAATCATCCTCTTTGGTATAACCAATTTCTACTCTGATATCGCCATACATTTGCTTGTAATCTTCTAATTCTTTAATAACTTCAGAAATTGTCATTGTAAACTCCATTATACTTTATAAATACTATTGTTCATACAAAAGGAACTTCCACATATTTTCTCGATGTATAAAATTTTAGTAGGTCATCAATCTCTTTATCAAGTCTTTCAATTTCATGACTTCTATCGTATGGATTTTGGAAATGAGCGTCAAGAATCTTACGAATAGTTTCACTACTATAATCACTCTTTAAACGAATAGCATAGATTTCTGTTTCGGAATTTTCAGTTCTATCTACTAGCTCAAAGTCGTGACGCTCGTATCGTTTGATTGCGAATTCTATTACTTTTGATCCAATAGTTCTTTTTAATTTTTCCACTTGGTCTTTATAAAGATTAATTGAGGTTACTTTCGGCATTGTCTTTACCACACCTTTTACACTTTAAGTCTTTTGAAATAAAAGCTTTACAACTACTACACCTTAGTCGTTCTTTCTTTTCTTCCTTAAATTCCTCTTTACTTGGTTTAATTATACTGTCCTTAATACGATTCATAAAGTCTAAAAACTCAGATAATGTACAAAATAAATCTTGAATAGTTACCATTATTACACCTCTTAATGTAAATTATTTTTAGAAAAAATCAAGTCTAATTTCCAATTAATTGTACAATATGTGCAAATTTATCTCCAATGATACCAATAACATCTTGACTGATGATAAACTTATTTCCAGAATTTAGAGCATTGATTAAAAGGTTCGGATCAATCCTGAATCGCAAGTTAGCATCAGTATCGATCTTTATTTTCCTTTTATGACTTCCATGGTTACCAATACCAGAAATAATCATATTACCATTCTGTACTGCAATAAGAACTTCTTCTCTATCAATTGCTGACTTTGTAAAAATCTTACAACTTTCAACAATAGAAACAATCTTCTTTACATCAGTAAGAATAAGTTCACTTCCGTTTACTTTGATTAAATTATCAATTATCATATCTTTTCTGAGTTGCAGTTCCTGTTCTGACCAATCAGAAAGAGTAATGACAATTGGGTATCTTTCATCAGAGCTTAACGTATGTACTGCAAAGATGATTCCATTAGAGTTTTTAAACTGAAGCCAGTCGTTTCCAACAGAATAAAACAATGGTTTATAATTTGACAACGGTTTCACCACAGCATATTTAATAAACATTTTGTCAACATCGTTCTCTAGAGTTGAATAAATAAACTGCATACCATCAGAGCCGATCATTCTATCTTCTGCTGCGTATACATACATAAATTTTACACTAATAGAAGAATCTTTTGCTGTACATCTGGAGGCAGTGACAAGTTTTTCCATAAAATCAGTTGGAAGATTTTTCCAATCATTAACTTCAGGGATAGTATCAAAAAGAGTTGTTTCTTCCAAAGAAATTTCAACACAAGTTACACTATCTTCTGTGCTTATAATAAGAGTATCAGCAAGCTCAAGATTCACTTTATCACTAGTTATACTTTTTAGAGATAAGAAAAGTTCACTACCTCTCACACGCATTATTGGAAGCTCGTAGTCAATCGGGAGCATAACAGCCGCTTCTTCGTTTGTAGTACAAATAAATGTCTTTCCATTCCTGTAAATAACAGAAAAGTAATTATTAGGATTAGTATTACCTAAAGATAAAGCTGGCATACACGTTGCCAAATCTTTAAGTAGCTTCGTTCTTTCGATCTGCATATGCTTCCCTTTCTCTTTGCATTTCTATAAAATGTTTTCTTCCAGAATGCAACCATTCTCCTCTATTACTATGTCTATGTTTCATGTATTTTCTAAGCTTTTTATCTTTAAGCTCATTTAAAGGAATATCAAAAGCTGGATCAAATAATTTAAAATTATATGGAATAGCTCTTTTCATTTTAAAATAAGCTTCTGTGATAAGTTTTCCAGTAAGAAGTTTCGTATCAGGTCTGCGTCTAGTTGATTGTACTTCCATAATACGAACAGGATGACAATTATCTTTTGTACGTTTTGCTCTTTTACTGATTCCAGTACCACCATCATTAAAATATATTCCTGATGGAAACCTCTTCATGAATTCATATCTGATTAAAACTTCAGTGAAAGTAATTTCGGTTTTTTTCAAATTATCTGTATCATTAAAATCGCAATAATTGAAGCCAAGACCAAAATGTATATTAATAAAATATCGATTATCAGACCAAATGATAACACCAATAATAACATCTTTATACATTAATACAAAACGATGTTGACCATAATCTTTCCAAAGCATTTTTTCAAATAGCTCAACATCTGGAATCTTGAGTCTCTCTGTGTATCTAGTTGTGATATAATTATAATAAAACTTTAATTGTTCATCATATTGATGGTTGTCATATGGTAGAGAAAAGCACTTATAGCCTTTTTTAAAATGTTTTTTAACGTCGTGATCTCTTTCAATAATGTATAAACTATTATCTCTTTCATAAAGATATTGAACATCATACCTAAAGTATTTCTTATCATTGGTAGATGGAAACAAAACTTTAGCGTTTAGATTGGAAAAATAAGGAACTCCATTTTTTTCTATATAAGGAGGAAGAAAAAATGAAATTCCTTTAATTTTTGAATTCTTTTCTATAAATCCTTTCAGACCAGAATTATCTGAATATGGTATAATGTTTTCATTTGCAAGAAGATATGGCTTAGAGCAATAAATATTAGGAATAACGGATGCCTTTTCAACTGATTCCAAATACTCATCAATAAATTTGCTCTTATTCATATTTCATTCTCCTAAACAAAGTTCTTCAAAGTATGGGAGTTTTTTTAGAAATTCACAAAAATCTCGCCACTCTTTTAATTTATGATTTTTTCTCTGATGATAAATTGTCTTTAACTGTAAGTAATTAGTAGTCACACGTGCAGTAAGTTCAAATCCAACTGGAATATTATATATAAACTGCTCAAAAGTAATAAGACCAGAATTATATTGATCTTGAAACTCCTCTAAAAGATCAATAATTGTACTATCTACAAACGAATTGCAGCACTCTCTAATATTCATTTTAGAAGCTCGGTGCATGGTACTCTGACTGCTTCCAATATCAAAGAAATGATATCTTTGCATCTCTGTCCATACTTTAATACTGGTTGTGATGTTCATTTGAACATTGATTAATTTTAAAAAAGAATCATGACCAGTACCAGTAGGAACAGTGCCTAACTTAATTCCTCTTGTAAAATTCTTATTGTTGGGATTTAGATAGTTTTCCAGTAATTCATCGTTAAACTCTTTCTCATCAAAAGTTGTTTTCATAGGCAACCCTGATGCAAGTAGAGCTTCACAAATCCCATACACATTACAATTACTTACTTTCATTAAACTTATTCTCCAATTCTTCGATTTTTTCATTTACTTTCGCATAAGCGCTTATAGTATCCTCATTTAGCAAAAGCTCAATGATATGGCGTTTATCCTCTGGAAATGCTTCTTTAACAATATCAAATACTTGAATTGCTGCTTCTGGAATTGAATCCCTAACACCGGCTATGATATAGTAATATGCCTTTTTATAGTCTTCAAGTTCTTTCTCTGGAGAACCTTTAAGCCCAGCTCTAACAATATACTTCACTGCATTTCCAATACAGAATGAAAGCTCTTTACAAATGATAATTGGTTCAACTACCATTGAATATCCAGTGTAATGTTTCGGACTATTCACCATATCTTCTACATCATTCATACATCAAACACTCCTAATGTTAGTTTATTGAACAATTTGAAATATTGTTCTGATTTTGATTTAAAAAGCAAATAATCTCCAATGGATAATGAAGATTTATTGCAATAGTCAAATGCACTTTCCAGTCTTTGCTGTCTAGCTAAACGGAACTCCTCTTTAATTGCTAACTCTTGGTAATAATGAGCTTTTCTTAAAAGAAAGAAAATTGCACACAAGTAAATAATAAGCGGCACTATTATTATAAAGAATATATTTACAATCATTAATGCTCCTTTCTCATGTTCCACCTCTAATATAATACAATTTTCTAGGAAGTCAAATAGGTTTCCAATATTTTTTCAAAATAAATATTGGAATATACAGCATGTCCACCATTTCCATTAGGAATTACATTCGGACAAAGTCTACACACCTCTAGAAGTCTTGGAACTTTAAGACCCTCCATAACGCTGAAAAGACCAGTTTGATTTCCAATACACAATTTGCATGATTTAAAAACTTGTGCAGCTTCTAGAAAATTGTTAATGAACACATGAGGTACATCTACTTTTAACTTGTCTTTGAATGATTCGTATTCATTATCTGTGCCAATGAAAACAATATCATTTGCATATGGTTCTAAAATCGAGATATTCAAAGGAAGCCAATACCTTTGACTTCTAACAACGCAAATTTTATCAGAAAAACTCTTCTTTATTTTATCATCTGGATAGACGTATAACCATTTGTTGAAGTCATCAATGACTTCTTTAGTTGGAAACAAATCTTCATACCATTTAGTAATCGCACCAGCTCCAAGATTTAGACCAAAAGTTCTAAAAGCTTCCAATCTGAATCCATCTTCTGTATATGCACCGTCTTTTGCATAGTCGTGTACAAAAACATTATCAATATAAGGTTGTGCTTTTAAGAGAGGAATGAGCATGTCAGCCAATTCCTTAGTCATTGTGACATTTCCACAAGGATGTGTTGAGTTTTCATACATAAGATTTTTATTATAGTAAGCAGGATAATTGATGATAAGAACCATATCAAACTTACTAATATTTTTTGAACCTGCTACAGTAAGACAAAATGGCAGAGAATAGATGCAATCTCCGAAATTACTTGCATTTACAAATTTCATTTTTCCAAAACCTCTCAATACAATCAAAGTGTCGCTTTTTAACTGTCACATGTCCCTAAGAACACTTCTTGCTTCATCAAAGCTCTAACGAGCTTCTCCACAAGCACTTCCTGAGTGACCCTCAGTGTAAATCCTAATTCCTTCATGAAGTAGATTTAGTGCTGCGTTAAGATCGCGGTCAATTGTCAGTCCGCAGGACGGACAAACGAACGTTCTTTCACCCAACAGTAAATCAGCTTTATGATACCCACAGCTACTACAAGTTTTACTGGATGGATAGTACCTATCAACTTTGATGTAACTGTTACACTTGTACATCAACTGACGGTGTACTTCTGACATGCAGGAGTTATGAACTCCTTTACGAGTACGCTTGTCAGCGTTCTCCTGCATTGACTTTACATCCAAGTCCTCAATTACTGCAACGCCGTGGTTCTTGGCTATTACAGCAGTGAACTTGTGAACTGCATCCTGCTTGACATTGTTGATCCTCTGATATGCCTTAGCTACCTTGAGCCGAGCTTTCACTCGGTTCTTGGAGCCTTTCTGCTTACGAGCAAGCAGTCTTTGCTTACGCTTCAACTGCCTCTCTAAGTCCTTGAGCATACCCGGAGTCCTGCATTCGGTGCCATCGCTTGCGATAGCAAGCGCCTTGCACCCAACATCAACTCCAACAAAAGAATCAGAAGAACTCCTAACTTCTTCCTCCAGCTCTACTTGCACTGATACATACCAACCATCAGCCTCGTGAGAGACCGTGTAGGACATAATCTTGCAGTCAGAGTAGCGGAGCTTCTCTGTCATCCTAACGCTTCCAATTCTAGGGAGCTTTATATGCTTATCACATAGCTTCGCGTGTGCGTTATCTACATAAAAGCTGTCCTTGCGTCCTTTCTTATGGAAAGTAGGATGCTTGATAGCTCCCTTGAAGAATGACTTATAAGCCTTGTCGAGGTTGAAGATAGCCCTCCGTGATGCTCCGTCTGCGACTTCGCTTGCCCACTCCGGTCTATCCTTAGTCCATTCTCTTGAAAGCTCAACGTAGGAAGTTCTAACTCCTTGATCGTAAAGCTCTTTCCATCTTGCTAGAGCCCAGTTATAGGCATACCTCGCGGTTCCTGCTGTCTTTGACAGCATGACCGCTTGTGCCTTGTTAGGCTTTAACTTGATTTTATGCGCTCTACTAATCATTTCGTTCTCCTTGTTACACTATCAATATAATGCATTCCAAGGAAAAGTCAAGCGGTTTATTGTACTTTTTATAAGATTTATCTCGTGTTATTATATTTCATGTAGGTTCCAATGTTTTATTTTTACTAAATGTTTGAAATAACAGCATTTTAATCTCTCTTTTTAAATTTTTTAGTGCTATGATCTTCTTCATATTTTTTCAAAAGTTCCAGATCACCATCAGTTACATTGTAGCTATCCAAGCAATAAGAACCTTCTTCAAAACAATGAAGAATCATCAAATAATTATCTACTAAGGTGCCATCACGAGTAACAGGAACAGTAGCACATGTTACTCTATTTTTCTTATCCTCCCAAGACCTATTCAAAAGCATTACATAAGTCGCATATTGATCTTTTGAAATACCTCTACTGAATCCGGTTTCTTTATCAGATGAACCTGAAGCTTGATCTGCTACAAGCAAACATGTTTTAAAATCAAGACTAATATTTCTAAGAGCAATTGATTTCTGTTCTGCTTGCCGCCAATCCTCCATCCTTTCAGTACCTTTATTGGCTTTAATTTGATCGAAATGGTCAATTACAATCAAATCAAATTTAATACCTTTTTCATAATAATTCTGAATAATATTATGAATATCTTCCACTGTTTTAGTTCCAGCAGAAAATGGAAGGATTTCAAATACAGAATCACCCATATGTTCTTTCAGAAGTTTCTGATATTTTAATGCTTCTTCTTCTGTTAATTTCTTATTTTGTGTTCTTTTAATTAAAGAAATATCTACTGGAAAAGGACGCTTTCCTCTACAATTTGCACAGCTCTTGTAACCCTCTTTAAAAGAACCGTCAGGATTCTGATAAGCACAATCTCCACGCCTGTTAATAGACTGGCAGGAATTATCTTTATTATATTTACAATCTAAAGTTGGAACATAGTAATCTTTATTTGTAGGAAATGGAGTTTTTCCAGTTAAAGCAAACCACAATCTTCTCAAAGACTGTTCTTTACTCAAATCACCAAGTTCAAACAAAAGAACATTTTTCTTTTCCTTAATTGCATTCAAAATAATATGAAAAATATTTTGAGTTTTACCAGCTTTTGCTTTAGCTCGCATTAGAATGAAACTTCCTTCATGCATATGCATAGAAAGTTCCTCTCCAAAAGCACCACTCATATGAAGAAGTGGTTGTGCATCTGGTTTAAAAATAGACTTTACTGCATCTTCATCATTTAGAAAATCAACAGTTGGAAGCTTCTCTCCTTTGGAAACTTCCTTATACTCTTTAAGTATCTTAGAAGCCGCTTCTGGATCGACTAAGTTAGAATCCGCTAGTGATTCCCTGATCTTTACTAACTTGCGCCTATTTGCCTCTAAAATGGTCTCATCGATGAGATAAGGAACATTGACTTCATCTTCATCAGAAATTTCAGATAGAGATGCTAGAAGTTGATCAATATATCTAAGTTCATCCGCTGATACAGTTTTATTTGCTACTTCAGTGTCATAAATATCTGCAATATTACTGTTAATTGCACGATGATATTTTTTATAAAAATCAATACACCATTTTTCAATTCTAGAAGCACCAAGCTCATCAAAGATTTTTTCATCTTTAAGAACATCAATGTATTCTTTTACAAACTCTGTTGATGTGATTAGCCCAATAAGAATTTTTTTAGTGTTTGACTGGTCTACAGAAATTGTTTTCATGATCTCTCATCAGAAAATTTTTTAAATATTAATGTTTTGTTACAAAGACTCAATGAAACTGTTTGACAATCTTCTGTTTCATATTTATGTTCTAGATAAGAATGCTCTATATGAGGTTCTCCAAATAAAGCACAATCATCATTGCAACAACTTGAAAATGGACCTTGTGCAAATGGACAACATTGCGGTTTATAGCTGTTTTTTCTCTTTATAAGTAGAACTCCAGATTCGCTTATTTTACCTTCCATAGCCACCTCCAAACATATTATTTCTTGACTTCATAGAAAGAGAAATTTCAAGACCACCATCTCTGATTAATCGGCTTTTCAATCTGCTTTCCATTTCTGAACTGTTTGTAGAACTATGTGTAGTTTTCATCTCATTATTTCTATGATTTAATACAGAATACAAAAACTTGTACTCATCATCAGTATAAGACGAAACAATATCATCAAAAACAAGAATATCACACTTCTTACAAAAATCAAGTGAGTCAAAATAAAGTGTTTTGTTTTTGATTGTTTCCATAAGTTCAAATACATTAACAAACAGAATATTGGGGGATTTAAATTTATATTGCTCCACAATACTGTTAACAATCGCAGCAAGAAATGTAGTTTTGCCTACAAAACTCTCACCGGTTAGCATGATGTTTTTATGGAAGTTATTTGAATTTGCTCTAATAGCTTCCACTACATCTGGTCTAAACATATCAAGAGAAGCGTTTAAATACGCTTCAGGAATGCCATAAGCTTTCTTCAATCTATTAATATCATCACAAGAAATACTTGAAGCTTGACATTCTTTACAAAATTCCCACCATTGTTTTTTAGCATTCCAATAGCAAAGATTTTTATTACATTTTGGACAAATTGGTGTTTCTTCTTCCATTCCTCACTCCTTAAATATAAAATAAAAAGCTACTGCAATGATACAATAAATCACCATTGCAATAGTTAATATAGACCAATTTGAAAAAATTTCAAGTAACATTTTTAATATTTTTCACATTTTTTTAAAATGAAAGAACAGTTGAGTTCACATTACTAGTTCCATTGTATTGAATTGTCTTAAAGCAATTCACATATTTTCCTTCCAAAAATTTTGAAAGATTTGTGTCGTTTTTAAAGAGCCAGTCAAAGCTAAACCACTTTTCAGCAGAAAGATGCTTACATTTCTGAAGCATTCGGATACCATCTCGCAGGTCCTTATAAGTAAAGCCACAACGAATCGCTCTTTGAACAAAAATTCTTCTATTTTGAGTAGAACGAATTACACTAAAACCATTTAGTTTAGCATATTTATTCCACAACTTTATAACAAGATCAGCTTTCTTTTCTGTTTCTGTAGGAGCATCGATAAAAAAAGTCATTTTCTCATAAATTTCCTATAATCTTCTTCCTCAAGATCACCATAATAACTTTTACCGTCTTTTGGCATAGACCAAACATTTGAATAATCTTTATTATCTTTTGTAGAAATAAGATCAAGAGCTTCCTCATCATCTTCCATAAGTGCTTTACGAAGTTCTCTTTTAATACTGGACCTTGTTTTTTGATTAGCCATAATCTTATCTTTTTTCTCACTTCGTGCAGTTGTAAGACCTCCAATCGGACTATGTTTTCTAGAACGGCTCATTTTTCTTCCTTATCGTATTCTTCTTTTGAAACTTCAACTAATTTGTTATTTAAAATTTTATAATATTTTGTATTATTTTTAATATGTTCTTCCAAATACTTAGCAGCTAATTCTGGATTTTCTTTAACAAGATCAACAAGATATCCAGTGATTTGTGCTCCAACTGTGTACTTAATTTTCTCTATACCTGATGTTTCTGATCTGGCATTTTTAAAATCTAACGTATTCTTATCTTTTTTGTAAGTGATTTCTACACTAGAATTTTCACGTGAACCAACAGAAACGAGTTCTCCGCTGAAATATTGTACACCGAGGTCATAATTTTTAGGAGAGAACCCAATGTTAGTGTATGTACCATTATGGTACACAAGTGCATTATGACTGCATCCAGCTAACATTAAACATGTGAATAAAAGGATATATTTATACATTTTTCTTATAAATTTTAGAAATAATAATGCAATTATAAGGTGCTACTTCGGTTTCCATAGTAGATGTAAATGCGTCAATAACTTCTCTTTCTTCAAGATTAACTAATTTACTATGAACATAGAGAAGTCCCATATCTTTAATTTTATGTGCGGCATTTGGAATTGTACCATGAAGTTTGCAATACTCTTCGTACTTCTTTTGGTCAGGAAATACTAGAATAAGTGTACCTTGATCTTTCAAAATTCTAATAAATTCTTCAAGAATTTCTTCAGTATTTTCAAAATCTTCAATCAGATGTGAAGAATATACAACATCAAATGTATTGTCTTTCATTGGAATACCTTGTGAAACATCACAAGGAATGTCAATTTTATAGCCTTCATAATCTCCATAAGGAACAGGAAGGTCACAACTTACAAAATCTTCCCTAATTAGATCACCTCCAAAGCCAATATCAATTCCATAACAATCTTTTTCTATATATGGAAGAATTATATGTTTCACAGATGATGTTTCTTTTTCCATTTATTCCTCACTAATAAGTTTTTCCAATTTTACTACAGCTTTCTTCAAAATTTTTAACTTACATTTATAACAAAGATCTTTACAGTCTCCTCTATATGACTGATAAGTTCTGATATTTATAATGGCTTCATAAGCTATGTCATTGCTCGAGCCTAAATCAATTGACGTATCACCAAACTGACTCCAACCGAGTTCCTTTTTACACTCATCACAAACATAAATACATGTTTTCTTTTCTTTAATCATGATTTGCCATATTTTTAATAGTTTCAATTCGTTTATCGTAATTAGCAATAGTTTTAGAAATGCTATCTAAAAATTTCTTTTTTTGCTCCTCCAGTTCTGCAATATGAATTGCTCTTGCTTTAGATGAAGTTTTTAGAATGTTCTTCACAAAACTTTTCAGTTCCTTTTTAGTTCTTTTATTAGCTTTATCCTCTACTTCATCTCCATTTGTATATTCAAATGTAAAGATTTTAAGCACTTTACCGCCACATTCAGAACAAATTTTTAGACAATCATTATAGTAAAAATCTACACAAATTTCGTGTCCATTTTCACAAACAGCAACCACTTCTCCATCCCAACTCATATTATTTGCTCCTACCTTTCTTCTTCATTACTACGAAGTCAAAAAATAAATTACAATGAATGTCTCCTAATACTTCATAATCTCCATTGCTTAATTGATCAAGTTCATTCATAGCACCAACTAAGTCCTCTAAAGTCAATCGCAACAATAAAATATATTCCCTTCCAATATATTTTCCTAAGTTATCTTTGTTCATAAATAAATTTTAAATACTAAATTTCTAATAACTTTTTATTTAGCTCAGAAGCATAATTAGAAGCTGCTTTACAAATTTCATCACGTACCAACGGAATCAAACTAGAAGAAATTTGTGGATTCAAAACAACCTTAATAGTATTATCATGATCCGTAAGTTTTACTGTGGCTACATATTCTCCTTTATGTTCTCCCCAATAATTATACTTTATTGTGAGTTCTTCTAATTTAATCATACTTAATCCTTTACAACTTGGAAAATTTTTTCTGAAAGCTTAGTTAAATCAAGATTATCAATAGTTCTAGGATTAATAACATTTATAATTGGAAGAACTTCTTTCAGTAATTGTTTATAATACTTATTTTTAGATTTCAGCTCACTAACTTCTTCTGAATCTGGAATTAAACGTAAATTTACTATATTTGTAGTTGTTTCAATATAACCATCTGTCACTGTTACAGACCAATATCCACAAGTAGGAACATATCTTGGTACACTTTTAATTTTATAAATTTTATTATCATAATAAACATTTTTACCAATAGCAAATTCATTATCCATCATTACCTCCAAATATTTTCGATATCACAAGAAAATCCTAAAAACTTCCTAAGTTCCATTACCTCATCTTTACTAAAGTCACCAATATCATAAGGAGTTTCTGTATCAATTATATCAACTTTTGTAAAAAGTGAAAGTGCTTTTGCTAATTCTTTCGCATGTTTTGCAGCTTCTTCTTCTCCTGCATCAAATAGAATAAAAACATGCTCATAATTCTTTAGCAAGTCTGCCTGAGCTGGCTTCCAAGAGGTTCCAAAAGTTGCTACAAAGTCATCTCCTCCTGCTTTAATTAAATCGAACGGACCTTCCACTACTGCAACAGATTTTCCCTTGCAATTATCGATATTATACAAAATTGATTTATGTGGAACAACTTCTTTTCTATCAGAACATGAAAGATATCTTACTTTTGCATTACTTAATATAGCACGACTTGTAAAACTTACAAGCCTATTTTGATAGAAAATTGGAAAAATAATTCTGCTTGCCAATTCTCCAACATGATTTGTGAACTTCAAGTCAAATTTTTTAGTCACAGCAAAAGGATTAAACCCTCTTTGTTTCAAATAGTCCGCATAAAGTTCATCCATCTCTTTCAGATTATTTAAAACAAGTTTTGTAGGTCTTTTGAAATTTTCATCAGAAACTCTAACTTGAAATCCATTATTTGAATAGTATCTCTTAAATATATCCTTATATTCAAATTCTGAACAATTAGAAAGAGCAATTATAGTTTCTTTTAAAGAATGCTTACCACATCTAAAGCATGTAATTGTCTTTCCAAAAAGAAAACCACCAGTATATTGATGAGCAGATTTTCCAGATGATGAATGACAAAAAGGACAATTAAATGTTAAGATATTGTCCTTTCTTAGTCTATAAGGAATAGAATCTGTCACATGTTCTTAAGAACACTTCTTGCTTCATCAAAGCTCTAACGAGCTTCTCCACAAGCACTTCCTGAGTGACCCTCAGTGTAAATCCTAATTCCTTCATGAAGTAGATTTAATGCTGCATTGAAATCTCGGTCGATTGTCAGTCCGCAGGACGGACAAACGAACGTTCTCTCACCCAACAGTAAATCAGCTTTATGATACCCACAGCTACTACAAGTTTTACTGGATGGATAGTACCTATCAACTTTGATGTAGCTGTTACACTTGTACATCAACTGCCTGTGTACCTCAGCCATGCGGGATTGCTGCACGCCTTTACGGACGTGTTTATTACTACCTTCCTGCATTGACTTTACATCCAAGTCCTCCATTACTGCAATACCGTGGTTCTTGGCTATTGCAGCAGTGAACTTGTGAACCGCATCCTGCTTGATGTTTCTGATCCTCTGATACGCTCTGGCTACTGCGAATCGAGCTTTCGCTCGATTCTTGGAGCCTTTTGCCTTACGAGCAAGCAGTCTTTGCTTACGCTTCAGCTGCCTCTCTAAGTCCTTTAGCATACCCGGAGTTCTACATTCAGTGCCATCGCTTGCGATAGCAAGCAGCTTGCACCCAACATCAACTCCAACAAAAGAATCAGAAGAACTCCTAACTTCTTCCTCCATCTCTACTTGCACTGAAACATACCACTCTCCTGCTTCGCAGGAAATCGTGTATGACATGATCTTGCAATCAGAGTAACGGAGAAGCTCTTTCATCCTCACGCTTCCAACTCTAGGGAGCTTTATGTGTCTACCACATAGCTTCGCATGTGCATTATCTACATAGAAGCTATCCCTACGACCTTTCTTATGGAAGGTCGGTGGCTTACTTATTCCTTTAAAGAATGACTTGTAAGCCTTGTCGAGGTTCATGATAGCCCTTCGTGGCGCTCCGTCTGTGACTTCGCTTGCCCACTCCGGTCTATCCTTAGTCCACTCCCTTGAAAGCTCAACATAAGAAGTTCTAACTCCTTGATCGTAAAGCTCTTTCCATCTTACTAAAGCCCAATTATAGGCGTACCTTGCGGTTCCTGCTGTCTTTGACAGCATGACCGCTTGCGCCTTGTTAGGCTTTAACTTGATTTTATGTGCTCTACTAATCATTTCGTTCTCCTTGTGTTATACTATCAATATAACACGTTCAGAGAAAAAATCAAGCGGATCATATAACTTTTTAGGATTTATCTTGTGTTCTTATAACACGTGGTTCTTGTTCAAGTGAGTTCGCTACGCTCACCCGGCTTATCCGACTGGTCAGGTCGGGGCTTCCTGCATGTTTCCATGCAGCACAGACTATATCATTTAGACCGTTTCCAGTCTAAGAGCACTTCGTGTGCGCTTGCACACTAACAGGAGCGCCTACTTAGGTTGTCCTCCTGATAGTCGTTG
>OJKY01000420.1_pt1 | contig 35545 bp, 62 predicted proteins | sample 1596571 | NCBI WGS metagenome assembly OJKY01 (sample SAMEA4350170, study PRJEB24818) | metagenome | biome: human; feature: gut; material: faeces | place: Denmark | collected 2013-09 | reverse complement strand
ACTCGTCGCTCATGGGCGTCCGGCGTGGGCCGCGCATGATGTCAAAGCCGCAACGCTCCAACATGGGCTGCAAAATGTCCAGAAACTCGTTGTTCTCGAGGGTTTCATAGCACTGCTGGCCATCGGGGCGCTTATAGCAGCACTGGTTGGCCTGGTGGTACGCCGGGGACAGATAGATCTTCGGCTTCTCCGCAGGCGCGTCCTCGTCGCTTTCCTGATAATCCGGGTAGCCGAAGGTGTACGAGGACTTCACGCTGGCGTACTCCTTCTCGTACACGCCGCCGCCGTTGATCACCACGCCGCTCTGCGGGCTGGTGTTGCCCTCGATAGTGCGGAAGCCCTTGCCCACGATCTCCGTCACGATGCCCGTGTGATCGTCGCCAAAGAATACCTGTGCCCCCACCTTGGGGGTGCTGCCCAGCTGTCCCGCTGCCTTGAAGTACCGCTTCAGGTAGTACACGCCCGCGCCCAGACTGTCGTCCGGCAGGTTCTGCAGCCGCTTCGCCTCTGCTACGCCGAACGCCTGCACGTTCACCCACGCCACGAACGTGGTGCACCACGGGTATCCCTGCTTTTCCCCGTTATAGAAATGGGGGATGGCGTCAATGTCCCGTGCGTACTTCGTGAAGTTCTTGTCCCCGGCGTTGGCGGTCTTGCTGTCGAGATAGTGTGTCTCCGGCGTGTCGTTGGAAGCCTTCTCAAGATAGCCCAGCTCCTCCCGGGCTATCTTGATGACCTTACTGGCGCCGTTCATGCTGCTTCCCCCAGGTCCTTCTCCTTCTTATAGCTGGCGCTGGAAATGCCCAGCACAGCACCGAGGAAAACGGTGATGCAGGAGATGGTGCTCACGATCTGCTCCGCATACGGCCAGCCCCAGATACCGGCCAAACCGGAGTACAGCGCCGCAATAGCGGGCAGCACGATGATAACGCACCACTTGATGATGTCATACATACGATTGCTCAGTTTCATAATTCTTCCTTCCCGGCTTTACGCCTCTCGCTTGATGGGCAGCTTCCTTACTTCCTCCATGACCCGTTTTGCGCTGCCGTTGCCGCCCATCTTTTCATACGGCTGATACAGATAGTCATTGAGGTTTTCGTACTCGTCCTGCGTGATGTACCCTCTCGTCACGTACACCATGCCCAGATGGATGATGCGGTCATGCGCCAGACCCACCAGCATCTTCCGTTCCACATTGTTCTTTTCCCGCCGCTTCCCTATCAGCGCCCACAGCCCGTTACTTGCCAGCATAGCCAACACGATGGGCAAAAGCACTCCCTGTACCCACGGGTTCATTCGCCGCGTTCTCCTCTCAAATTATTTTTGCACCCTCGACACCCTTCGACCGTTTCTGACACGCCACCTGTGCTATCCTGCTTGCAGAAAGGAGGTGTTCCCATGCCCGAGTATTTCACCCTGTTTAACGCCGTCACCGACGCCATTGCCCAGCTTGAAAAGGCCGTTGCCGCGCTCAAACAGGCACAGCTCGATGCCGAGGAAGCCTACATCCGGCGGGGGGAGTAATTCTCCCCGCCCCTTATTCTGCGTACACGCTCTCGATCAGCGCACACAGCTCCGTGTACTGCTCGTCCGTGATGCGCCCCACGGCGAAAAACACGTCGCACTTCTGCTGTGCCTCCTCACGGGTCTTGTAGAACCGCTTGTTGATAAGCTTCGTCATAATGTTGTACATAGTCGTTCTCCTTTCAGTTTGTCGTTACGCTTCCTTGTGTAGCCTGATGCACACGATACCGCTGCCGCCGGAACCGGGGTAAGACACGTAATCTCCCGACACGACTTGCGCCGACCCGCTTCCGCCTCCGCCTCCGCCAGTATTAGCTGCGGCAGAAGTCTGTTGCTTTGCTCCGCCACCCTCGCCCCCGGAAGCTGCGGTTGAAGAGCCAGAACCCATACCGCCAGCTCCGCCACCGGCATAGAGTTTCCCGGTTGCTTCACCAAATTCGCGGGTAGTAGTGCCTTGTCCGGTGCCGCCAATCCTTGTACCGATTGTAAGTGCGTTATTCCCGTCGCTGGCTCCGTCGCCGGGGTTGCCGTCTGTAGAAACAGAGCTTTTGGTACCACCTACGCCTCCGCCAGAGCCACCGTTGCCGCCGTCCCACGTAGAAGATGCAGATTTTCCTCCTTCTACCGTATAGCCAAAAGCAACTGTATTACCTCCAGCAGGGCCCACTTTTCCATAGGCGTTTTTCCCGGATAACGCAATTCCGCCCGCGCCGATTACAACGGAATACTCGACGTTTTCTTGAAGTAGCGCTTTTTTGATGGTCTTTGTAAACCCACCTGCGCCACCACCACCGCCGTTCCACGTCGAATTAAATCCGCCGCTGCTTCCATTCCCAGCGCCCCCGCCCCCTACAAGAAAGGCGTCGATGTACGTGTCCTTCGTCACCGTAAGCACGCCACTTGTAAGCAGCTCCACAACCCCGTCATCCAGCCGTTCGTTGTACGTTCCGGTGTACTCAAACTCTAATCGTTTAGCAGTACCCCCCCCCCCGCAATTAACGCTTTACCGATAATCATGCTCATCCGATAACCTCCATATCCGCCTGATAGATGGTTTCCACAGCCTCGCCCAGCTGCTGCGTCAGGCTGTCTATCTCGTTGTTGGCCTCCTCCAGTGCCGTCAGCACCTCTTTGCCGTCACGGTAGAACTTGCCCTCCGTGTACGTGTCGCCCATGCCCACCGGCCTGTCACCGGTGTACACGGCGGAGGGGAAGAACTGCTCGTTCCGCTTGTCCATTTCGATGATGTTTGTAACAACACCGTTTTCAACCAATGCGTATCTCACTTAATCACGCTCCTTAATCCGAAATCTTGGTGGCGTTTGCGGTGAACCATGCGTAGAACTCCGGGGAAACTACCTGATAGCGGTTCCAGAATTTTATGGTTTTTGCTGTTGCTTGTGTCCATGTGTTGTTGGTAAACCTATACACTTGTATATAATTTGCCGACAAGTCGCCGGGGTTATGCCCAAAGCACAGATCAGTTCCAGCAGAAAGCACCTTCACACCCATCACGCCATAAAGACTGGAGCCAGCATAGGCAACTGTCCCGTCATAATCGAAGTTTTCTGTAAACAAAGCGCTTGGCATGGTAAGTGTGTCATTAAACTTCCACGTTCCACTCAGCACGTTCTCAGTGGGGTCGTCTTGGTGCAGACGGATACACACGATACCGCTGCCGCCAGCAGTTCCTTTCCCGCCGGGACTGGAACTATCATAATATCCTTTCCCGCCACCTCCTCCGCCGCCGGTATTGGCCGTAGCGTCAGTTGTAGAATTACCTTTTGCGCCGCCCCCTTCACCACCAGCTCCCGAAGTTCCAATGTCTCCGTATTTTCCCGAGCCTCCGCCACCGCCGCCGGCATACAGCTTACCGGTTGCTTCGCCAAATTCTCGCGTGGTAGCGCCTTGTCCTTTTCCGGGGGTTCCGGTTGTCGGGGATCCAACATTACCACCATCCGATCCGTTTGACCCGCCATCTCCGGCGTTCACCTGCCCGGTTGCGGCGACGCCTCCTTTTCCGCCTCCAGAACCCCCGGCGGCAACAGTTCCACCTGAAACCGTATAGCCAAAAGCCGAAGTCTCCCCTCCGGAGTTGCCACCACCGGTTCCGCCCGCGCCAATAACAACTTGGTATGCCACCCCTTTTTGCAGTAAAGCGTTTACAATAGTTCTTGTGCATCCACCGCTACCTCCGGCTCCGCCGCTGTTGGATAATCCAACAGTCACACCACCGGCACCACCGCCAACCATGAATACATCCACATACGTATCCTTTTTCATCGTAAGGATACCGGTTTCCAAAAACTCCACTACACCGTCTGCGGTACGCTCATTGAATGTACCGCCCGTGTAGGTGAAATCCAGCCGATTGGCAATTCCGCCTCCCCCTGCTGTCACCGCTCTGCCTGTAATTGCCATATAAACCTCCGTTCCCGACCTCCGAAACGGAGGCCGTGTTTATTCTTTGTGTACGCGCATACAGATGATGCCCGAGCCGCCGCTTCCGCCCGAGGTACTGTCGCTGGGAGAATGGGCGTAATTAAAACCACCGCCTCCGCCTCCACCAGTATTAGGAGTTCCGTCCCCAGCAGAACCACGGAATTTTGCACCATTGCCACCGCCGCCTGCGCCACCGGCTCCGGAGTCTGCATTATATCCGTCGTCGTATGTAGCGCCACCGCCGCCGCCGCCGGAATACAATTTCCCAGTAGTCTCGCCAAACTCCCTTGTAGTTGTGCTCTGTCCGGTTCCGCCTGCGCCACCGCCATTGGCACCGGAAGCACCATCAGAACCACCGCCCCCGCCAGGTGCACGACTGACACTATTCGCATAGCTGCCACCACCACCGCCAGAGCCGCCGTTGCCACCTGTCCTGGTACTGGTTGATGCGTGTTTTCCACCCTCCGATGCTGTAAAAAAACCATCGGATCCAGTGATAGATGTTGTCCCTCCGTCTGTGGGGCTCGCTCCAGTTTTTGTCGACCCCCCTGTGCCACCAGCCCCAATAACTATGTTATAAGTGCCTTTTCGAAGTAGGGTATTCAAAACCGTCTTTGTGTAGCCTCCACCACCCCCACCGTTACATAAAGCTGATAGTTGGCCGTTTTGTGCGCCTCCACCGCCGCCGCCCACAAGAAACAGGTCCGTGTACACGTCCTTCTTGATGGTCAGCACGCCGGTAGACAAAAACTCTATAACGTTATCCTCTGCGCGGCGGATGTACTGCCCGGAATACTCGAAATCAATATCCGGTGCTACACCACCCCCCCGCTATTTGCGATTTACCGATAATAACCATCGTTAGCTTACCTCCTTTACTTCGTACACCGTCACCTGAACGCTCAGGTCAGCGGTGGGCTTTTCGCCAACAGCGTAGGCGGTGAATGTCCCGTTGTTGTTGGCGATATAGATAGCGTTGGTGCCGTCGTCCAGCATCTGCTGTATCGCCGTTGCGTCTGCCTGAATGTCCGCCTGACTGGTGGCCGTTCCGCCTGTGATGGTCACGCCCTGGGTGTAGGGGCTTGCGCTCCCTGCCCAGTTTGCCGCCGCCAGCGTCAGCGATAGCTTCTTGTCCGTTGCCTTGCCCGCCACGGCGTTAATGGCCTGAGAGGGCGTAGCCGTTGCCGGGTCAAGCCCAAGCGTTTCGGCCACCTCGTCCGTCAGCAGCGTGGACTTGTTCAGCGGTGTGCCCTCCGTGGTGGGGTTGTCCTGCCGGGTCATGTCGTACACGTTGTCCTGCCCGGAAACAGGCGTGAGCTTGACGCGGCCAGGATAAAGGGAAATTCTGTCCTGCATATCTGCTCCTTTCCAAAAAAGATGGAGCCGACTACGTTCCCATAGTCGGCTCCTATTGCCCTTTCCCGTGCCCCGATTGGCCGGGAGTAACGTTTATTATTTGATTTCGTTGGAGTACAAATCTCCCGAGTAAAACCACGACTTGGCTATGTTCTGCACGAGCTGGTCTACCAGTATGAGGATACTTTCAATATCGTTGGCCTTTCGATAGTCCAACGGCATCTCCGGCACCTCCGGGGCGTCGGCAGGCACAGGCAACGCACTGCGTATTTCTGCGATGTCCGCGAGGTACTTGTCAATGTCCGCCTGCGTGGGAATGTCCGTTTCCGTCCACCCTTGCTTTGCCGTCACCGTCACGCTGTAACCATTCGCTTCCAATTCCTCCGCCACATACAGCACAGCTCCCGCAACGCGGTTCAGGTCAGTGTAGTTGTACGACCCCTTGTTGTCGCTCAAGAGAAGCACGTCCGCCGGGGTGCCGCGCCCAGCTTCTATTTCACTGAGCGCGGCAATGACCGCATCCACGTCCGCCTGTGTTCGGTTTGTGATAAGGCCCAGATCGTCAAGCGCCATCGGTTACACCTCCCCGGAAAACAGGTCGTTGCTGTAATAGAAGTACGGGCTGATGATCCACGCGCCTGTGACTTCCGCGTTGTACACCACCGTGTTGGACAGCTTTATCTCCATCTTGTGAAGATTGCCTGTAGTCATCAGGCCCCACGGCGTGTAAATGCTTACGCAGTCGCCCAGCTTCTCGCCACCATATACCACGGTCGCCGTGTTCGTGTCACGCAGCGAATAATACTTGTACAGCCGGTCCGCCACTGCCTGTCCAATTTCATCAGATACAAGAGTTGCCGCCGTAACTTCCTTTACGTTCTCCCGGTCGGATGCGGTCACGTTGGGGTTGATGGCACTGTACACCGTCCTAGTGTCTTTGTACTTAACCCCATTGATGGTCACGTTGCCGTTGCTGGCTTCTACATAGCTATGCGCCGTCACGTTTACCTTTGTGACCACCGCGCCGGTTGTGACGGAAGACCCGACGAACGTCCGCCCGCGTGGGATAAGAATAGGCTTTGTGGGCTGGTTGAACACCCGCAGTTTGTTCCCGCCGTCTGTTGCCAGACACACGCCCCATGCAAATATGACCTGCTGGATAGCGCTTCGGTTGGTGCCCTTAACAAGTACGCCTTTCAGCGTTGTGTCCTCCACATCGCTCGCATACTCCACATCAAAGGGCTTTGCAAGCGTTTCTAAGAGCGTTTTCGCACTCACCCCATCAAGGTATGCCCCTCCGTTGAACGGCGTGTATTCAAGCACTCCAAGCGCGTCCTGGCACTCTATCACATACACGTTTGCGGACGTGCGTGACGAGTTGTTAATGTAGTATGTCCCCAGATGCCGGTTGTCGTTCCACACCTCTACCGGCTGTTTCAGCTGGAACAGGTAATCCACATCTTTCAGGCTGTCAAGCGTCCACTTCAGCGTAGACACCGGCAGCTCTACGGCAGCTTCGTTCGCCTGGTTTACGATGGATGCGTTGCGTATTTCGTTCATACCGAATTTACGCACCACGCCCAGCACGATCTCATTGACCCGCGCCCGCCGATGGGGGACTACTGTCTTTTTCAGCGTGACTTCCACCTTGTCAAAGCTCTCTACCCGGCAATCGCAGAAGTACACCGCGTTGTCAGGCTGGAACGACTGCGCCCGCCGCAGCACCGCACCCTGATACCACGAGATTTCTACTTCGCTGCAATACTCTCCTGTGTCCTCGTCAAAGGTGAGCTGGATGCCCATGCTGGAATACTGCTGTGTAAACGTCATGGTGATTTTTGGCGGGTTGGTAAACTCTCCGCTGTCCCCGGAAACCTCCGTAGACCAAAAGCCTACCTTGTTCTCCGCGTACACGCCATCAAAAGTGCCGTCCAGCACCCAGCGGCTCCGTTCCAGCGTGATAATCTTCCCTGGCGCCGCGCCGTGCGGGATTTGGGAGAGATCGCCTGTCCCCCCGGTGGCGACCACAGTCGCGTCATCCGCCGCACCAGGGGCTATGTCCTTGTACAGAATAGTCGTTTTTGACATAGGCCACCTCTCAGGGGCGGAGCTGCGCGTCCATCGGGACGAAGTTTACCTCGATCTCGCCCCAATAGTTCACGCCCCCATCGCCCTTCTCCAAGTCCTGCGACGCACTGGTATAATATGCTTCATACGCAATAGTAGTCTGACCGTCTGCCGCTTCCAGCATAACGGAGTCATCCACGCTGTGTTTGTACAGGTAGTTCCAGAAATCGTCCAGTCCCTTGTAGTTGTCGCCGCGCCGAAAAACCGTCAGTTTGTGGCCAAGGTATGTCCCGATGATGTCACGCACCATGCGGCCCGTCATTACGCGCCCTGCGTTTTCGCCGTCCAGCACGTTAAAGTTTCGATTGTACTTGGAGATCGCCACGTCAGCGTCAAAGGAAATGCCGTTCAGTTTGATGTAGTTCATCCCTGCACCTCCGACAGATTTACGCCAATGCGCGTACCCTCCGCCTTGTTCAGCCGGTATACGACCTTGCCCAGCACGTCCTTATCCAGCACCAACACGGCTTCATTGCTGCCGCCGTAGCCGCTTTCCGCAAGAGCCTGTTTGAACGCCTGCACCATCGTAGCAAGGGGCGTTTCAATGTTCGTCCCGGATTTCTGATCGCCAAGCACTGCCATAAACTCCCGGTTCGGAGGAATGACCGCGCCCTGCGCCAGACGTGGGATTTTAAGCTCGTTTACATGGGAAATATTGATGCCGAAGGACTTACCGCCGATACCCGGCACCCAATCCGGTATCTCAAAGTGTATCTTGTTCAACTGGTCAATAAGCCAGTTGATACCCTTGATGATGAGGTTTACAGCCGCCTCAAAAACGCCGACGATGGTATTCCAGATACCTCGGAAAATTTCTTTGATACCTTCCCACGCCTTTTTCCAGTCCAGCGTAAACACGCCGGTCAGGAATTCAATAATGCCGCTGAAAATCTGTTTCATGCCCTCGACTACGTCATTGACGTAAGTTTTCGCCAGCTCTATCAGCTCATGGAACCTACCGTTTGTGCTTTCGTCAAGCCAGTCAAGCAAACTTGTCAGCCCCAGTTTGAACCAGTCAAAAATGCCCAGCACAAATGTCTTTACACCGGTAAGCATTTGAATGACAGACTGTTCCATTTCCTCCAAGTCAAGGGTTAGGATGCCGGAAATAAGGCCCAACGCTCCCTGCACAATGTCCTTGATACCGGTCAACATATCTCCAACCGGAGTACCGGCAAGGCCGCACTTTTCTATAATGGTGTCTATGATTGCTCCAAAGATATACCCCACAAAATCCAGCAAATCGGCCAGCAAAATATAGGCGTGGTGTACAAAGTCGATAATGTTGTCCAGCGCCGCGCCCCAATCGCCGGAGAATACGTTGCCGATAAACCCGGTGACGTCTTTAAACAGGTTTACAATGTCCTGCCCTATCTTCTTGAGCTTGTCCGCAATTTTATCAAGAAATGCGAAATTTGCCGCCGTGCTGAAATCCGGTAGAATAATACCGGACCCGCCGCCGCTTTCACCGCTTAACTTGTTGATCTCATCAAACGACGCAAGCTGTTTACTTGCAGACTTCGCCGCTCCGCCAACGCCTTTATATGCGTTCTTCTGGTCGTTCAGGGACTTTGCCGCATTGGCGCTTTCTTTTGCCGTTGTTCCAAATAGGGCGGATACAATATTTGCGATAAACGAAACCACCGTAGCCAGTACCTTAACCAGCGCAGTAAACGCCGGGATGATGATCTGCACAAGCGGCTGTGCCAGCGTCAGCAGCGCACCTTTTAGCTGCGCGATAGCGTCACGCGCCTCACCGTTTACGGCCACCACGTCCGCCAGCCAATCCCGGAGTGCCGCCAACGCACGGGCAATGATGGTAAACACCAGCGCCCGCTTTGCCAACATTTTTACGCGCTTTGTAAACGCCTCCATGCCCTGGGATGCTTTGTCTAACCCTTCTTGTATCTTTCCAGCGTTCTTCCCGGTATTGCCAAGCTGCTTACTTAACTCACCGGCCTTTGCTTTCATTCGGTCAAGCTCCGCTTCGCCCTCGCGAATAGCGGCATTCTGTTTGTCCAGTTTGTCATTCATGGCGTTCCATTCTTTTCCCATAGACGCTACAGCGGCCTCCTGCTGCTTAATAGCATCACTGGTGAAGAACTCGCCGCCGCCCTTCATCTGCGCCAGTTTCGCCTTTGCTTCGTCAAGCTGTGCGCCTAAATTGTTGGCTTGGTTAAACAAAGTATCTCGCGCGGATTTTTTGTTATTGAGCTTTTCCTGCAGCGCTTCTATTTTCTTTTCCAGCGCATTGAGTTCTTTCTGCGCCTGCTTATCGTCAATTTCGGCCTTGATGATAACGGAGCCGTCCGCGTTTGCCATATAATCACCTACTTGCTTTTATGGTATTTATGTGGTACTATAAACAAACCACAAAAAACTTCTTGGAGGGTGGAAGAAAATGGATAAAATGACTAAGTGTAAGACCTGTGGTGCAGATATTGCAAAATCCGCGAAAGTATGCCCCGCCTGCGGGGCCAAACAGAAAAAGCCGGTCGTGCTGATCGTTATAGCTGTGTTTATTGCTATCGGCATTATTGGCACTGCGCTTGGTGGGAATTCCCCAGAAAAGGTGGGGGATACAGATGCAAAAGGCGGAAACGGATCAACTGCTCCGCAGAAAACGGAATTTGCAGTTGGTGACGTTGTCTCCCTTAAAGACATTGAAGTCACATTTGTGTCTTGCACCCAATCAAGCGGAGAAGGTTTTTACACACCAGACAGCGGCAACGTGTTTCTATTTTGCGAATTTGCCATTGAAAACAAATCCAGCAAAGATATTTCCATAAGCTCTATAATGTCCTTTGAAGCGTATGTCGATGACTACTCCACAAACATGAGCATGACCGGAACGTTGGCCGCAGACAAAGGTCAGCTGGACGGTACTGTTGCATCAGGGAAAAAGATGTCCGGCGTAATAGGCTACGAAGTCCCAGCAGATTGGAAAACGCTTGAAATCAGATTTACCCCGGATTTTTGGTCTGGAAACGACATTACATTTATTGCAAATCAATGACCGCTACGCAGCCGCCCTCCGGGGCGGCTTTTTTACGTCCAGCCTTTAATGATTTCTTCCTCAGTTTTCGAGTACCTCCGCTTGATGTCGATAGCGTCGCGGTTTCTGCGGTAAAACTCCTTGTCGGCTTTGTCTTTCAGTTTGCCCTTTGCTTTTAAGTCTCGGATCCTCACAATTTGCGCAAAGTAGCAATCCCCGATTTCTCCGTAGTACGAAAGAAACGTCCACCAATGCAGATACGGCAGCGCCCGCACCTCTTGCCCCGCTATGCGGTTGATTGGAGCGACAAGCAGGCGGAAGTCCTGTTCCCAATCCATCAACTTGGTTGATTTTTTTTGCGCTTCCTCATTCCCTCCGTTGATAAACCAAAAACACTGTTTTATCGCTTCTTCCATATGTTCCCAAGGCATAGTGAAAAAACCGGGGTAAAACATTCCCAACACGCCAAAGCACTTTTCTTCGCTCGTTAGTTCCACAGCAGACAGCACCGAGAATATGTCCAGTATCACGCGGAAATCTGTTTCTATTGGGTATTCCGTTCCACACACCTCAAGGCTCGTCGGAAGGTCGTACATCATCTGTGGTACTTGGCTGTATACTTTGCAAGCTTCTCACTGTGAAAAGCCTTTTCCCGCTTAATCCCCTCGTCCAGCTCGTCCATGATGGCAACCATCAGGTTCATCCACAGCGGCGCACCGTCCGCGATGGCATACACGCTGACATTCCCAAACAGTGCTTCACACACCGGCTGCTCAAACACCCCGTCAATGGTCTCGCGCATTTCGGCGTCCATATTTCGGAGCCAGTCAAACATTTCGCGGGCGCTCATTTTTTCTACGTTATTGTCCCGCGCATCCTGCTTCTTTTTCAGCGCGTCAAACGCTGTGTAAAGCTTGTCAGCAAACGCCGGATCGCTGGGATTAAAATACACCGTGCATTTGTCATTCAGGTGGTATTCCTGTACGCCGGTGGTGATTGTCAATTCCTTCATGTGTTCCCTCCAAAACAGGGGCGGTTGCCCGCCCCTTTATTTAGGCCGCAGTAAACTCAATAGCGCCGCCGCTGCCCTTCTTCACAGTGCCCACAGTGCGGGTGCCGCCGTAGGTGATCTCGCTGGTGATATTCAGAGTGCCGCCGCCCTCGCCGCCGATGCCGGTGATGGCAATAGCGCAAGCGTCGTAGCGCTCCGCAAACATCGCCTCGCCGCTGGTGGCGTAGAAGTGGCCGATCATCATGTCCTGATTTGCCAGCGCCTGGGCATCTTGGTCTTTGACGGCCAGGTTCCACATCTTCACCGCCGCAGCGTCGCCCGCGTCCAAGGGGATGGGATCAAAAGTCTGCGTGATGGTGGGCTTTTTCATGGTCGTAAAGGTGTGGCCCAGAATGTCCTGCTTGGTGTCGGTGCTCCAGTCCATTTCCTCGCTGCTGTCCTCGACGCGCTTACCGATAGCACTCCACACAGGGACGGAAGCGGTGCCGGTGTTCAGGTACGCAATGAGCAGTTCGCGGTCAATGGTCTGGCCCTTCGTGGTGTTGAATTCCAATTCTGCCATTATACATTCACCTCGTAATTCAGTTTCATAAGGATTTGGTGATCTTCGTCCCCGTTTTCATACATGGCAAACAGGGAAGATCGCGTGGTTGGCTCCATGCTGATAACGCGCTTGTCATCGCCAATGTCGGGCTTCTGACCATTTGCCCAATCCCCGATAGCGTTCAACAGCTCGTCAGCCTTAAGCCGTTTGTCGTTGCTGTTCCCCGGCTTCACGCGGTAGATTATCTTGAACTGATACTCCGCCACATAACCGCCGGTGATATACTTCCGCACGATGTAAGCCGCCTGAATGGTCGACATCGCCATAGCGGATGTGTCGGCGGGAAGAAACTCAAAGCGGATAAGGTCGACTGACAGCTCCGGGTATGTGTTCAGCCACACAAGCAGCTTGCGCGATACCTGATCCTCTTCCGCCGCCGACACGGCCTTTTTAATCTTTTCCAAATTTCTTCACCGCCTTATCTGCCACCCGCACCCACTTCTCCATGTTCTGCGCTTTGGAAGCGTCAAACCAATGTGCCTGTGCCTGCGGGTGCATTGTTGTGTTAAATACAAGATTTCGGTCTGTTGTCACCTTGTGCCCGCCCTTTGGGGCGTATGTGCTGCCGGTTGCCGGGTCTACCATCACCTTACCGTAGTACAGAAACCGGGCGTATGGACCTGGGTAAATGACCTCATTGCCTACCACCCGCGTTCTCTGCGTCAGAGAGCCTGTAAGCGCAGGCACAAAGGGGGTGGTATCTTTCATCACCTGTTGCGCTAAAACGCTTTCAGCGCGGCCACAGGCCCTTGCAAGCTGCCGCTTTACCTCGTCCATGCCAGACACGTCAACAGAGAACTTGAGCGACATCTCATGCCCCTCCGACTTCCCAGTGTCTCATGTCCACGCTGCCAAAATCTTTCTCGTCCACTTTTGTCACGTTGTAGCAGCCGTCCTGTGCCATAGCCACGTCCTCTTTGTCTGTGACAAACTCGCCTTTCACAAAGAACGTCAGCCCGCCATTACCGTTCACAGACAGCGTCCACAGCCCGGACTTGTCCGCCGCCGCAAGAAACGCCTGCGGGGGCGCGTAAGTTTTGGCCTTGCCTGTCGTGCCGTCCACCGCTTCCACGGAAAACGGAATGTACAGGTTTACTGCGTCCGCGCTCTCAAGTCCGCTTTCTCGGACGTTGACCGCCTTACTGGCTTGCAGCATAACCCCGCGCAGGATGGTCACATACAGCTTTGTGATTTCCTCAAAAGTCGCCGGGTCAGTCTCCTGCACGGCGTTGTATACCGTTATAGTGTGGGGCGCGTACAACCACAGCACCCCCCTCCCCGATACAAAAGCCCGGTATGCGCCAGATACTCGTTACAGGTCGCCGCCAGCAGTTTTTTCGCACCGTCCGTAGCGCTTAGTGCGGATGCGGCAGCTTCTCCGCCGCTGGCCAGCGTCCGGGAGTACCCGCCTACCGTTTCGCTTTTCACGTCATCGCCGGTCGCCGCGTTCGTCAGTTTGGTTGCGGCAAGCTGCTGCGCGGCTTCGATCAGCTGATACTTGTCCACAAGTGCACAGCAGCACATTTTTACCGCGTCCATATCAGCGTTATCTTTTGCCCGGTTCTGCGTGTAGTAATCGAGGAAGGAGCTGGCTCGTACAGCCAGACGCGGAAAATCCTCCTCGCTCACGGTGCCCAAATAGGTCCCGGAGTAATAATCGTAATCAGCGTATGTCATGTGAGCCAGCTCCTTCCAAAACTGCGAGAATTTCAGCCTTTTTCATCGAACTGCTGACCCCTTCCACCCCGTTTTCATCGGCATACTTAAGCATTTGTGCCTTTGTCATGTCGGTGAAAACGGTGATGTCAGGGTCAGGCTTATTCAGCAGTTCAGTTAGCCCCCCACCGCCGGAGTGATGGAGCCGACCACCACACCGTCGATACGCTCAGCGAAAAGAGCCATGCCGTTGATAACGGTGTCAGATGCGGTCATGTTGGTGTAATCGGGCTCCTCATGGATACCGATATAGCCGGTGGCATCGGTGGTGAAATCGAACACCTCGCCAAGATCAGCGCCGTTCACAGGAATGTAGTACAGGACAATGTTGTCCTTGGCGGTGGCGTAAATCTTGCCCTTGGGAACGCTGGAATTGAGAATCACGGTGCCAAGGCCGAGGAAGTTCTCAACGTAAGTCATTCCGAACGCGGTCTGCAAGGTAATGTTTGCGCTTGCGAGGTAGTCAGCAACATCCAGCGGGTTCAGGAAATACACCGCACCGATTTCGTCATCTTCAAACAGCCCCTGCAGCCGGCCCCATGCCTGAGCCAAGGTCGCCTGGAAGGTCTCGCCGGACACCTTGCCCGTGCCGGTTTCGAGGAAGTCGAAAAAGTCTTTACGAATACCCTTCTGGACGTCCTTGAGCATTTCGTCGGTGGTCATTTCTACCGCCTGATCGTAGCCGCGATCGGTGATTGCTTCGGCGGAGGTGGCCTTGCGCCACTTCTTGAGCGTAATCTCCTTGTAGTCCACGGCTTTGGTCTTGTACTCGCTGAGGGGAATGGTCTCACCCTCAGCAACAGTGCCGCTCCCCAGCGTGCCAGTGGCCTTGTAGCACTTGAGCACAGTGCCCGCCTGCTTGGGAATCTTCCGGGTAACGCCCAGAGCCTCCATCAGCTTCTTGATGGAATAGCCAAACATTTCGGTAAATTCGATTTCGCGCACACGCGCGAGGGCAGCTTTCTTAATGAGATTAGGATCAGCAGCCATTTTTATTCTTCCTTTCTAAACAAATCCATATTTGCGGCGATTGCAGCGCGCCGCTCCGCTCTGTCAGTGATTTGCATGATCTCGTCCTTTGTCATCGGCTTCCCGCCACCGTTAAAGCGCGCACCAGTGTCGACGCGAACGGTCTGCTTGGAGACAAGCCCCTTGTAAGTGCCGTCTACGAGTGCATCAAGAGACTTGGTGTCCTTGATTTTTTCCCCGTCCAGCTCCAATGCGGCCATTTCCTCGCCGCAGCCTCGCATAGCAAGGTCGAGATTCGCGCCGGTGATGTTTTTGCTCTCAAAGTAAGCACGGACAGCCTTTTCCTTTGCCGCCTTGCTTTCCTTTTCTGTGATGTCGGTCTTAAAGGCTTCAAAAGCCGAGTGTTCCTTCTCGTACTTCTCCTTATAACCGCCGTCACCTGCCGCCTTGAGGTCGTCCAACTGCTTCTGGACGCTTGGCAGCTTCTCCGCGTCCGCCTTGTACTTCGTGAGATCGTCCTTGAGGGGGTCGACCACGCCCAGATGCAGCGCAACCAAGCGATTTTCGATCTCTTCTGTGCAAGCGTCGCCGAGAATATTTCTGATTTCCGCTCTCGTAAATTTCGCCATTTTATTCGTTCTCCTTTTCTTTGGCCCCAATTCTTCGGGGGCGAACGTTGTATAAAAACCGCTGTGCTTCGCGGGTTTTACTTAAAACAAAAGAGCCAACCACCGAGGAAAACTCGGTAGTTGGCTCCTATTGCCCTTCCCGGTGCCCGATTACACCGAGGATTGATATTTGATTTTCTTTTGGACTTCCAGAACAATAACGCCATCACCCTTTCGCCGCACTTCGGCGTTGTTCCCACGCTTCAAGATGGCTTCGATAGCCTGTACCATTTCATCTCGGCTCATCTTTCACCGCCTTTGTATCAACTTCGATCAATACCCCCGGTGCCGTGTAAAATCTTGCCGTATCTTCGCCGATTGCGCAAGTAACAATACCGCTTTCATTTTTCATAATTGCGCCATTTACCCATTTGGGAATACCCCAAATTTTTCTCAATGTTCCAACAGGTATTAAATCGGGATTTACCACAGTAAATACTTCTATGTGGGAAAACGGAATGTGTTTATCCAGCTCTTTGATATAAGCACTACTCATACAGCACCTTCATCCTTTCCCGCTGCTCCGGCAGCCCCGCCGCCTTGCTGAACGCCTTGTACTTGGCGTTCAGGCGGCGCAGTTTGATATTCACTGCCTGTTCTTCGTCTGTCAGCCCTGCGGCGTTGTACGCTGTTTTTTCACGCTTGAGCTTGCGTATGGTGCGCTCCACCTTTCGCTGCCCCTGCGTGGCCTCGTATGCCGTATAGGTCTTGCCATCAAACGTACAGCCCAGACCATCGTCAATGTGGGCAAGCTGTTCGTCTGTGTAAGTGCGCTCGCTTACGCCCTCAACCCAAACGTTACGGCGGTGGCGGCAGTTAGCCCCCTCAAGTCCATCAACGGCCCCAAGCCCGCACACATCGTAAATGCTGGGGTAAATGTCATTGCTACGAGTGGAATATACGAGGCCTTGCCATGCTTTGTGAGATGACCACGGTGATTTGCCCGGAATATCGCGTGCGCCCGCATGGGCAGAAACCTCAAAATATGGCGTCTCAAGATATTCTGCCGATTGCTCCGTATATTTAGCGCAAATTTGATTTACGCCAGTCATCACTGCTCTGCGCGCCGCCACATCAATTTGATCTCGATGCCCGCTCTCATAGTCAACTACCTTCAATCCGCTGTCTGCAAGCTGCTTTACTGCCGTTTTGATAGCCTGATTGTAGCTGATCGCGCCGCTCTGAATCTGCATTTCTGCATTATCCAAAGCCCACTGATAAGCGCGCGCGGGCTTTAACATCGTGTTGCCCACAAGGAAACCCATAGAAGCCGTTAAATTGCGGAATGTATCATGGGTCTGCCGCTTAATTGCATACACTGTAGCCGCGTCTACAAGCGTTTCTGGCTGCGTTACATGCGCAAGGTCGATAATCTCGGTGTAATACTTCTGGTTACGCTCTACAACGTCATTAAGCAAACTATTTAGCTTTTGTTTGCTAATTCCTGCTGTTTTGCTAATAGCTTCTTCGATGCTTTTAAGGTCAATGCCGTGCGACCGCAGCGCCCGAATATCCTGTACCGTTACCTCGTTCAGCTCATCCGCAGCTTTAAGCCGTGAGCAGATTTCTTCCAGCAACGTGATTTCAAGCGCACGGAACAATTCTGCCAGTTCTTCCGGCAGCGCGTCAAGAACTTCCGGCTGAAACGGATATTTCATTTGCTTTCCTCCGTTTCACAATCTCGTCATAATGCGGCTTCACGCGGATTACATTCCAGTCGCATTCTTCCGGCACTTTTCCGTAGAATATCACCCATTCCGGCGAAAGCCGTTTCATCATTTCTTCGTAGCCGCGCAGAAACAACCGCTTGCTTTCTTTGTTTTGCTGTGTGCCTACCGAACTAACCGCAACAAACCCGCCGACTGGCTCGCCATCAAAGCACCAATCGTAACTATCCTCGTCGCCCCATGAAATAGATGGGTAGACCGTCATCCCGTGTAGTTGCCAGTACGCCGCCAGCCAGTGCTTGCGGTAATGATTGTATATCTGCATCGCAAGCGGCATGTCTGTGTAGGTGGAGAAGTCCGGCGCGCACACCGCCGCAAACTGCGATAGTTGCGGAATGTACTTGTCAGGCGTGTTCCAATACCGAATGAATTGATAATCGTCCACGAAGAAATGCACGATCTTGCTTTTCGTGTCTTTCGCCGTGTAATGGTAATTTACGGGGATAAACTCGCCATAGGGGTAATCTTTGACCGGCTCAATCTGCGGGATACCGTACTTTCCGACCCCTGGGAACATGAACTTGTCCAAATTTTCAAAGTTTATCATTGAAAATTGTTAAAAAGCCCTTGTGAATAGCTTTCGTTTTATGTAAGCAACGCTTTCATATTCGCCCACACTAATTCTTTGGACATCAAAACCCCTTGAGCGTATTTCGTTAAGTTGCTTGTTTAATTTGGTGACTTCCCTTGTTGGTGTGCTTCGGTCAACGCCGCTGAGATGCACAACGGCGGTATTCACATTTTCGAGGATGCCGTATTTGTCCTTTTTATTACCTTGCACTTGAACTGTTCCTTGACTGTTTTTCAAAACAGCGTGCGGCGTGCTCGTGTTTTCAATCCAGATAGTGTTCTGTGAGAGTTTTGCAACATCATTTTCTCTGGCAAAAAGGCGAGAACCAACAGAAACGCCTTGCACTGTGCGAACATTATTCTTCGTAGTGGCAGTTCCGCCACCGGCTCCACCTCTACCGCCCATCATTCCACCTCCTGTTGCTGTTCGCCCGTCATGTCCTGCATCTTCGGCAGCGCCGCCTTTGCGGTCGCCTCGTCCTCATTCATCCACTTCATGCGGAACTCCCAGTCATTCATGATGCCAGCGCTGAGAAGCTGCATATCGCGGGAAAAGTCGGCCTGCTTGTCCTCAATGATGCTGTCATCAAAGTCAATGGAAATTTCGACTTCCTCATCAAGTCCTGCGTCCATGTAGCGATTGCCCAATCGAAGCAGGATGCGACACAGCTCCGTAATCGCTTGCTCGAGCAAAATTTCATGCTTCTTGATAGTGCGGAACATAGTACTGTTTTCGCTAATGACCTGTGTAGCCGTGGCAATGCTTGTCTGATCGAATTTGTAATGATGCTCGCCAAATCCGCATTTGCTCGACAATACGTTGAGCATATCTTGCATACCGGTGTTAAACTCTGCTGTGCGCAGCGTCATATCGACCTGCTGCAAAATGTTTCCATCAGATGCGCGATCTTCCGGTAGAACGTAGTAAACCGTTTCGCGCTTATCAAAGACTGGCCTACCATTGATGTCCTTGGTTGCTTCCGGCTGTACCACGATGCGCTTTTTCCCCAGCACAAACTCATTCACATAACTATCGTATGTAATATCAACGCTTTTGAGCTGGTCGATGGCGGAAGCGAACACTGCAACGCCCATAGGGTTATCTTCATCAGAGTTCGCAATGTTCAGGCGGTCAATGACAAACTGCGGCTTGGCGCTTCCTGTGCGGACAACAGGGGGGATTGCTTCAAAGCCCCGCACACTTGTTAGCGGCACTTCCTCCGCGTCGTACAGGTAGTTTTCAATGTCGTATTCGCCGCCGTTCAGCCGATGCACCTGAATGTAGGTGTATTCCGCATCATCAACTCGTTTTGTCCATGCGAAAGCGCACTCACGAATAATGCCATTGTCCCACGTCAGCGGGTAGATGTTTGCAGCGGTTACATAGTTGATATGAATTCTTCCGGGGTTAGCGATCTCTGCTGTATCAGGGTCAACGCTCATATCCTCCATGATTGGAACATAAGCAACGGTACCAACCGCGGATTTCCGCTCCTGCAATTCATTGGATTTTACTTCCCAGTTATTATCAGCAAGAACCGCATCTACAAATTCCTGCTCCTTCTTGCCCTCAAGCGTGATATTCACGCGCTCATTCATCAGCAGGTTTGCCCAGTCCTCGCATACTTTCTTGCCCATGTTGACGGAATACCTATGGCATTCCAGTTCTTCGATGCCATTCCACACCGTATAACTGTGGAAGTCTTTTACATCGCCGTCATACCATGATTTCCATACATCAATCAGCGAGTAAAACTTACTATCGACCGTATCAAAGCCTAATTCCTTTAATGCTCTGCGAATATTCACTCTTTCACCGTCCCATCATATGACCGGCACGTTCCAGGTCTTTGTAATAAGGCTCTATGCTGTATTCAAGTGCGTCCAAACTATCAATATCGGACGTTCCATCGTCAAGGCGCTCGTCCTCAAACTTATCAGGATCATAAATCGCAGTTTGCAGCGCATCGATCAGATGGGGGCAGTTGCGCGAAACCTTAAAACGCCCCTGCTTCATCAGCAGCACCACGAGCCTGATCCTATCTGTGATTTGCAGTTTCATTGCGTTCTTTACCTGCGTCCCGAGGTGCATTTTCTGCGCGGTATGATCTAACCCGCGAATCAGCACCGTTTCCGCGCTGTCTGCCCGCGTCTGGCTATATCCGTACTTTGCCGTAACCATTTGGCAGAACGTAGCAAAGCGCCGATTCAGCGCGTCAGGGTCAATCTCTTCGGTTTTGATGTATTCTTCTTCCAGCGCGACCACACGATAATCTTTTGTAATTCCGGTCGCCTGAAACTTCGTTGCGGATTTCGTGCCGCCAAAGTCAACGCCAATGGAAATAACAGAGAATTTCGTCTCCTGTTCCTCTGCCCATTTTAAAGGATCATCGATCAAATACTTTTCGGTGTCGTTTGCAAAATCCTTGTAGACAACGCCCTCCGCCGCTACCCACAAACCGCGCACATATCGATCATAAAAGATACCGGCGTACATATTCGCGTAACGCTCGAGCGTTCTTGCACTCAAGCCGGGGTTGTCAGTCATTTCGAAGTGGAGATATAGCGTGTTCCGTTCGCGGTGTCGCTTAATCCACTCCTGATAAAACCAGTGATGCGGACTGCCTGGGTTACAGGAGAACCACATCTTTGCCCCGTCCACAGAGCAGCGTGCAAGCGCCTGTTCCACAAACGAGCGCGGCATCAGCACCACTTCGTCCAGCAACACACCCGCCAGCGTGCGGCCTTGAATCAACGTATAGCTTGCCTCATCCTTGCCGCCGAACACCTCAAAATAATTCGTCACGGCGCCGCGCCGCACTTCCATTACCTTGTCGCCACGCCGCCACCGAATGATATAGCGCTCTTTGGCAAAACTCATCGCCATAAACGGCACGATGATGTTCTTTGTGCAGCTATCCACCGTACGCCCACACACGCCGAAACGCTGACCGCTGAAATTCTCCATCGCCCAGCGGACAAACGCCCACATCATGATGGAGGTTTTGCCGGAACGCACAGCGCCGTCGCAGATTAGCGCATCATAGCTGGAATATGGGAAAGCAAGGATTTTCTTTTGTTTTTGGCTAATCATTTTCGTCAGAACAAATCCTTACAATCGCCGCAACTTGGTTAAGGTCCAGATAAATAGGTTTATTTTCTGCAATTCCGCTTATGTCATAAGATGTTACCTCTCCACGTGCGGTTTTCTCAAGTGCGAATTTATCGCATTTAATCGTAAATTCTGCACCGCATTTAAAGATTACCCTAATTGACATTTTACTCATCGCTCTCAAGCTCCTTTGCCATTTCCTTTAGGCTCTGACTAAGTGCGTCTTCCCTCACCGTGTCGGCAGGACTCCCGCCGATCATCGCCCACTTGTCGATCAGCGTTCCCATCGCCGTTGTGATTTGGCTGAGATTTGCCGCTGCCAGTTTCTCCGGGTCGTTGAGCATTTCAAGCCCCTTGCCGATGAACGAGCACACAAGGTCTTTGTGGTCGTTCATGTATTCCATCACATCGGCGGTGTTCTCTTCTTTTTTTTGTTCGCACTTTTCCACAATGTCGGCATTCGCCCGCACAAGGTTCTTAACGGTCGTTGCGGACACGCCGTTGATTTTCGCTGTGGCGCAAAAGTTGTTCGTCTGCACATAGTCCGCCAGTATTTTCTTTTTCTGCCGGTCTGTCAACCTTGCAGCCACTGTCACCACCTCGCTTTGTCTGACACACCGGCCTCCCACCACTGGCCTTTGTCGTTGGCACGTCTGTACCCGGCTTTCGCCTCACCTGAATATAACGTCTTCCCTGGGACACATTGCCAAGAGGTGCGGGAAGTCCTGTCTACTGACACACTTTCAGGGCGGCGCTATGCCGTTGCCCAACGGTAGTGTCCACAGCTTTTGGTGCAGGCAGTAGGATTTGAACCTACGAACCAAAAATTGTTATATTTGAGCTGTATCCACCCAGCTTCTGCCTGCATATTGCTCCCTCCGGGCGGAGCCGAAGCCCCGCCCATCAGGAAAAGAAGGGTGAAAAGAAAAAAATGGGAGATGCAGAGTTTGTCCCTGCATCCCCACGTTATCACATTTTTTCTTATTGTTGCATTTCGTTGTGCAACATCACTTAATTTCTGCGTTCACGTATGGCGCGTACTCTTCTTTTATCGCACATTCTTTCAGCGGGCAGTACCGGCAGTTTTTAGCAAAGGGGCACTCGCGTCGTTCTGCTCTGGATATACATCGAGATACAGTAGATGTGCTTACACCAAAATGCCGCGCAATCGTGCTCATGCGCCAGCCGCACTCAAAGTATAGCCTCAAGTATTCAACCGTCTGCTCTTTCACCCTACCACCTCCTCCGGGAAGAATGTCTCCCGCACGCCGCCGCACTCCGCCACGATGTACCGCCCTGCCGGATGCACATACACCACCGTACCCTTACGAACAGGGAACCGCTTTTCATCGTTGGCACCGGAGCCGGGGTACTCGCTCGGCAGCGTCATAAATTGCGCCCGGATGGTGTCACCGATCTGCATCGCCGCCTCCGCCTCCATAGAATACGTCTATCTCCAGTTCGTTCCATCTATACCCCGGTCCGCCATCACCAGGGGGCCATGTCGGTATATTATAGCTTCCGCCTCCCGCCGCTTGCCACTTCGGCGGCTTATATGACGTACCGCACTTGACGCATTGTATCCAGCTTTCCCCCGGTGCCTGGGCGTCCGGGTACCGTACCGGGCTTTTGCTTTCCGGCGTACCGCACACCGGACAGCATATTTCATATTCCTTTTCGCATTTCAGTATGATCTCCGCCATCACTCCGTACCTCCTCAATAATCCGTTACCACGACCGGCAGCCGCCTGAATGGGTCAAACACCACCTTGTCAACCTCGAATGGCTTTACATCGTCGTATAGTTGGCCGAACCTCTTAATAGCCTGTTTCTTTGCCCAGCAGAAGCAGTATGCTACATCGTCTGTAAATTCGTGGCCCTCCATTTGTGCAGCGCGGGTGAATATCCAGCAGAACACTACTTCGCACCTCCGTCCATCTTTGTAGTACTTGCAGTCCTTGCACCGCACCACGGGGACAACATCAGCGGCGGGGATAGCATTGATTGCGCTTTTGATGACCCCTCGGCTAAAGCCAAAATTGCAACCATCCCCGTAGTCCTCAATTACGTCTGCTTCGCCCCACTCAAATGTCTGAATGGCGGCTTCTTTTGTGATGTATTCAGCCATTGGCTTATCCTCCCTCGTGGCAATATCCGTTTTCGTCCGTGTCCTTTGCCAAATAGGTGCAGTGCAGGACATTTCCGATCACCACTGATTGATAGCAGTCTTTGCAGTGCGTCACGACCACGGCATCGACGGTGGGTGCATCTTGCAAAGCATCATCAAACGCATCAAACGCATCTGTTGCGCCTCGTTCAATTTGCTCGTTAAACAAACGCTCTAATTCTTCCGCATCAATCAGCCGCATTGTTGTCACCTCCGTCCATCTTCTCGCACCACTTCGGGCGAATGCTTATCATCACGGCCTTGCTCATGCCTTTTCCTCCTTCCACGGCGTATCCATCACTCTACCTCCTGCATCCAGAACTCGCGGCGGCAGTCATAACAAGATAGGCTCTCACAGTAGTTAACGTCCTTCATACCCTGTTCTATATCGCACGGGTATACACAAGGTATGTCAGTGTCAGCGACAACTTGGGCATTAGGATACCGCTCCAGAAAAACGCTCTTTCGCGTCTTTCGCGGGTGTGCAGCAGCCCATTCCTCTACTTCTTTTACAACATCCTCGGCAGGAATCCCCCCGGCCAAAGTAGGCAAGTGCTTCCCAGTAACCTTATACATTCTCCTGTGCTCCTCGATAAACTTCACAGCGTCCATTTACTTCTCCTCCACTTCGTTCCCCCAGCAGTCCCAGCCGTCCGCCTGTTGGCGGGCAAACAACTCGATGCGGGGCAAATGCCCATACATGGTGTCGATTCTTTCTCTGATCTTTGCTGGTTTCTCTGAGTGTTTCCCCAATTTCTCGCTTAAAAACTGCCGCACATTTGTTACTGCCCGCTTTGGGATTCTGCCTTTTTTGAACGCCAAACATAATTCGCATTGGCTCAAGGTATAAAAGCCGTAGTTGGTTCTCTGCTTATCCTACACAAAGGCTACCGTTTTATACTCAAATCCCCATGATTTGCCCAATTCTATGGCAATATCCAAATTGGGGCTGGTCGCCCACATATACAGCAAGCAATCGTCTGCACCGATTTTGTTCACTGGCAACGCCTTCAGTTCATCCAACGTCATGGTGGGGTAATGGTCATTTACGCCGTTCTCATATTTTTTCGCTTCATCGTAATGTTGGAAATTCATTTGCTTTTGCCTATAAGCCCACGGTGGATCAGCGTAGATGACGTTGTACTTCTTGTCCGTGATAAAAATATCCACCACTGCCATCACATTTCCCTCCATTTGCACCCATCACAGGCGCCCTCGTGTGCGTTTTTGTACTTCCCGCAGTATTGGCATAGCTCGTTCTTTATGGTGTGTAATTCTTCTTTAAGTCGCAAAACCTTGTTTGTTTTCGACACAGCCATGTCAAGTAATTCCTTGATGTCTCCCGGCGTCAGCCCTGTGTCCTCATAGGCGGCGAGGCGGCTCCACGCTGCTTCTTCCCACTTGCAATTCATGGCGCAGTTCCCGCCAACTTCGAGGCATTCGGGGCCGAGAAAATGTGTGCAACATACGCCGTTTTCATGCGTGGTTTCCTTGCTGTACGTAGTCAACCGATCCATCGTGCTCCTCCTTCACCGCCACAGCCTTTGCCAGCTGTGCCATGCCCTGCTTCATGTCCTCTATCTGCTTGTCCCGCCGTGCAATGGCGTCCTTCAGGCTGTCGTTGGCTTTCATCAGTACCTCGATGTGCCGCTGCTGGTTCTCGATCAGGTCAGCGGCATAAACCTTAATGGCGCCCTCGCACCCATCTTCCTGCGCAGCAGGGCAGGTTTTGCAGCAATCCGGGGCTGCGCTAACACAACACCGCAGCGCGGCCACGATCTCATCTCTTGTCATGTCATTCCTCCTCCGAAAAATGCTTTTTCGTTACGGCGATGGGAAACTGCTCGATCTCGCTTGCCCACCGCGCCGTGCCTTTGCCGTGTATGCGCTCAAAGCACAGCGGGAACCCACCTATTCCGTCAAATAAGCTCCCCAGCGTCGCTCCCTCCGGCAGATACCGTGCCATGCGCCGCAGCATCCAGTCCCAGAAGGGCAGGGCGATGGAGTTGCCCAGCGCCTTGTACCGTGGGCTGTCCGCGTCCTTGTGCTTCTTGCCCTTTTCGTCTATCCATTCGCCGATGTCCGTCCAGTGGTCAGGGAAACCTTGCAGCCGTTCGCATTCCATCGGCGTCAGGCGGCGCACGACCATGTGTGTGATGGCAAGGTCTGTGCTGTCCTTAAAATCTCGTGCAGAACAGGTGCTTCCCGTGCTGCTTTCTTTGTACTCACCGATTGCCTGCCTGGAATATGTCAGCGGCACTTGATTGCCGCCTGTTCCCATACGGGCTTGCAACGCCGGGACCTGCTCTCCGCACTCGCGGATGACGTCACAGGCGTGTGTCATGTCCAGCGCCACCGCTGGTGCAACCACAGCGGGCTTATTCCCGCCGCACTCAGCGTTGAGTGTAGGGGACAGCTCCTCCTGATAGCCGATGCTCCGCGCCTGTTCACTGTTGCCCAGCTTAAACCCGGCGCATACCACCGGCTGATTGTCCCCGCTCATGCCCGCCGCTGCGGTCAGTGTGGGCGCTCGGTCGTCTGTCCACAGTTCCGAGCCTCCCTGCTGTGTGGCCATGCAGAAAATCGTCTGATCGTTCCCCGTGCCCAGCGTTCCGCTTTTCTCCGTCTGCACTAACGCACCTTTTCCTCCTCCGTCACAGCCCCCCCCTGATGCGGACTGCATACGATGTTGGGGCCTCTGTCGGCGCAGGGGCTTCCGTCCGCTCTTGCGGTGAGGCTCCTTGCGACTGCCGGATTAAAACCGCTTTCAGTCGCTCCGGCAGGTCCTTCCCCCGCTGCTCCGCTCTCCGCAGGATGCCCAGACACGCTTTCGCGGTCAAATTGTATTTGGGCAGCGGATTCACCTCCAAAATCTGCGACAACCGAGATTCTTCGGCGACGCTGTGGGGTCCCCAGACGGATAACATTTCCTGTACGGCTGTCTCGGATGGTTTTTCCCCAGTCCTTAGCGTCGTGAGTTCGCCAAGCGATAGACCACCCATCACCGTCGATGGCTCCTGCTTTTGTCCATTTCCACTTTCCCGGCAGTCCAGATAGAGAAAATCCTGGTTCTGAGATACGCGCAATTTCTTCCAACACGGCTGCGAAGTCTTTTCCTTTGTTGCTGCTAAAGGCTCCGACCACGTTTTCCCACACGAGATACCGAGGTCTAACCATGTCACCTGTCCGTCCATTCCTTTTGTCCGCCTCCCTCATTTCTTTTACGATGCGTACCTGCTCCATAAACAGGCCGCTTCGCGCTCCCGCCAAACCGGCGCGTTTCCCAGCAATGGATAGATCCTGGCTAACAAGGTGAACCACCTGTAATACACCAAACGGGTTCAATCTCTGCCCCATTTATTTTCGTAATATCGCCTAAATGTTTCACCTAAATCACCTCCTAATCTCCAAACACAACGCCGCACTCGTCCTTCATCACGTCCTTGATGTGCTTCCGCTTGATGCGGCCTTCGTTTATCTCCTCCGCCAGTTTCTCCAGGCACTCATACAGATACGCGATGCTTTGCGTGTCCCGGCTGTCCGCTGTCTCCTCCTGGACGTGCCAGCCGCATTTGTCCATCAGCACCATTGCCACCATGTCCATGTTCTCCCGTGTGCCTTGCAGCTTGCCACGCATAAAGATGCGGTCGTCCCTGCTTAAATGCTGCTTGCCCACGTCACACCTCCCGGATGGCAAACCCGTACCTACTGCGGAACAGCTTTGCTTTCATGGCATACTCGCGGGTACGCATCCCCTTCACGTCCTCCACCACCGGCAGCCAGTACCGCTGGCCGTAGCTGTCAGGAGCCGTTCTGCGCTCGTACACGAAGTCCGCGATGTAGTCGATACTTTTCACGCGGTCGCCCTCAAACGTCGTGTACGCCTCTTGCAAGCAGTACCGCACCTGTAATTTCAGCCCCTGTATCTCACCGGCCTTTTGCAGCAGCATCAGCGCGTCGTAGCGCTCCGCCTCCTTCTTGCTGTCGAAGGCCAGCTTCCCGCGCTTTGTCTTCTGCGCCTTGTACTTCCCCGGTTTCCGCATCTTCTCCATGACCTGCTTCTGCGCCGCAAGACTAAGCCGCGCCAGGTCGTTACTCATCAGGCCCATTCAGTTTCCCTCTTTTCTCCAGCCCTCGTTTGTTCATCGTGTACCGCACCTCATGGACGACGCGGTTTTCTCCGCAGCGTTCGCATTTTCCGCCCAGCGTCCGCCGCCATCTGGGGGCGAAGATGTACTCGTCCTCCATGTCCCGGATGCACTGTCCGCACAGCTTCGCCGTGGCGATCTTCCAGATGCCAGCGTTCATGGCTTCGCCCCCTTGATGTACTTGCCCATCCAGGCATCACGTGCACCGTCGGTCTTGCCGACAAGTGCAGCAGGGGCATGCCCCCACCGTTCCCACTTCTCCGCATTTCGGCAAGCCGCTTTCCAGTCTTTCATGGGGGTCTTGCCAACCATCCAGCCTTTCGCTTCGTAGAAGTCGATAAAGCCTTGCGGGTCTACCGCCGAATGGCGTTCAGCCACGTAGGACTGAACCTCTGCCAGTGTGGGTGGGGTAAAGCGCTTCGCGCGCGTACTCCCACCGTAAGGTGGGAATAAGTCTTTGTCTTTGTCTTTGTCTTCTTTCTTTGTCTTAGTAGGCTTGGGGTCATTTGCGTTTGCTTCTGTTTGCTTGATTTTGCTTGCGCTTGCTTGCGTTTGCTTGCCGCCTTTCGCCCCGTTCCTTGACCGTTCAGCGGAAAGCTCATCGTCCCTGTCCAGCATCGTCCGGAACACCGGAAACAGTATGCTTTCCGCGCCCTCCAACTCCGGCGGGATGCCTGTTCTTGCGTACTCCAGAATGGCGATAAAAAGACGGCCTCGCTCTGCATCGGACAGCGCCGCTGTCTGCTCTATCCAGTCATAGTAGGCTTTCACGTAGCACTTGCCCATTGACCCCACTCCTCCTGCATCTTTCCCATTCACGTCACCCCCTTAGAAAGGCAGATCTGACATGTCGTCCTCGTCCATCTCCATGAATTGGCTCTTGACGTCCGTCCGAGGAAACGTTCCATGCGCGTCCATGTCCTTCCGGCTGTCGCCAAAATACATATTGTCCGCCACGATCTCGGCGCTTCTGCGGTTGTTTCCGTTCTTGTCCTGCCAGTCACGCATCTGCAGCCGGCCCTCCACCACCGCCATGCGGCCTTTGGTGAAATACTTGGAAGCAAACTCCGCCGTACCGCGCCACGCCACAATGTCGATGAAGTCCGTGTCCTTGGTCCCGTCTGCGTTCTTAAAGTCCCGGTCTACCGCCAGTGCAAAGCTGGCAACGGCGGTACCGTTATTGGTGCGCCGCAGCTCAGGATCCCGTGTCAATCTACCCATGACAAAAATCTTGTTCAGCATATCAAATCTCCTTATAAGTAACTTTTTCCAAATTCTCGCCGGAAGTCCTCTTCCGTCCAGCCCTGCTCCTGCATGGCCTTGAGCTGGCCGTACCGCCGCAGCCTGCGCATTTGTTCGCCGCTGCGGTGTACGGCTGTCTTTCCGTTCCTGTGGCACCTGTTGCCGCACAGGTACACCACCAGACCGTATTTCTCGCTCTTCTTGCGGTTCGCGCCGCCCAGCAGATGATGTTTCTCTAACGGATCGCCGGGGTCATTCCTGCCACACAAAAAGCATCTCTTCCTCTCCATGCGCTTCCTCCGTCCCGTCCCACTCGTATTCCGGGCAGCTGTGAATGGCGTAGCTGTGCATGATGCCCGCCTTGCGGCCTCCTTTTTTCTTCACCGTAGGCGTAGCATCCCATCCGGGCACCGGCTCCGGGGCCTTCCTCGACCAGCTACAGTCGCCGTAGCACTTCTTGCACGTCCAGCAGGGCTGTATGTGCAGCTTGTTCATTTCGCCGCACCCCACTCTCTGTCCAGCTGGTTGTCCAGCAACCGTATTTGCAGTTTCATGGAGTTGATGGCCTCCATAGCGGACTTGTATACCACCTCTGCACAGTCTCTCTCAAACCGAAGCGCGGCGATCTCCGCCTTGCCCTTGCAGATGTCAGAAATGATCGTCACCGGCACGCCGTTGTCGCGTTCTGTAAGTATCTGTTTGGCCAGAGCTACCCGGTACGCCTTTTCGGCCTCCGCATATTTCTGCCCACGCCGTTTCAGCTCCGTAATGGCCACGTCCAACATCCGGCTCTTGTCTCGGATGTCATTTACCAGGTCACTCATGCTTCTTCTCCGCTGCGTTGGCCGCCTTCATGCAGCCCCAGCACAGCCGCTTTCCGTATCTGTCCAGCGCTCTGTCGGAGATGTCATCCGGGGAATACCTAATGCCCTGGCACGTCACGCTCTTAATGGGCATACCGCAGCTCTCGCAGATGACAGTGCCTTTAGGGTATGTTACAGGTGCAGGCTTGTCGTACTTGCTCCTGTCCGCCTCCCAGTACACGTCCGCGCCAAAGCCCAGCGCCTTACAGGCCACGGAGATAGCATCCGTTAGTGCCATCTTGAAGCACTCGTCAGAGGTATAAGGGCCGTTCTTTTCCTTCGCCACAAACGCGCTGCCGCCTGTGCCGGGAATAGCCTCCGACCATGCGCCGTCTACCTTCACAAACAGGTCAATGTCCAGAAACGCGGCCACTTCACCGTTTGCGCCCTGTTCCAGCCGCTTGTCTGTGATGACGTACTTCCAGCCAATGCCGCAGGGGCCGAACTGCTCCGTCAGGGTCTTCAGCCGCCACATGGGGTTGATGTCCGTCTTGCCCTTTAACCGGCCAGCGCCGATCTGCCTTTTGGCACTGTCCGGCACGCTTCGTACCGCGTTATAGATAGCCAGGTTCTCCATCACTTCACCCCCATGTTCATCCGCTCGGCGATCTCCGCACCGTCCACCGCAACACCGGCTTTCAACAGCGGTGCAATGTCGCTCTTGGCCACCGTGGGCGCGGCATACGTCACCTTGCCGTCATAGCCGTTGTCCATGCACCACCGCACCAGCTCCTCCATGTTGGTGATCTCAACCGCCGTGCTCTTGCGGTAGGTAACGGAACACTTTGCCGTCTGGAAGGGGTGCCCGTCCAATGCCCGGTCAACGTAGCCCCGCAGCCGGTCACGCTTGCGCTCCATCGTGCGGCGGCGCTCCGCCAGCTCCTTTTCCTCGTCCCGGATGGCCTTTGCCTCCGCGTCCAGGCTCTTGGACCAGCACACCATGTTCTCGATCTTGTGCTCCCTGTCCATCTGCAGCTGCTCAAACGCATCGTAGTCCAGCAGCTCCCCGGTCTCCGGGTCGATCAGCGCCTCCAGCGCCTGGTCAATATGGTATAAACTCAAGCTCATTTCTTTTCCTCCCATGCGTCCACCGTTCGGATGCACACATCACACCCAACGGTCTTGCCGTAAATATTCTTGTACAGGGTATCTGTTTCCTCGCCGCACACCGGACATCGCGGCACCTTGTAGGGCTTCGGTTCCGCCCGCGGCTCCTTGTAGTCAAACACGCTCATACCGGCCTCCCAGCCGCTTTCAGCACTTCCCGCATGGGCTTCCGCGCATTGAGTATGGACATAGCCCGCGCCGTCTCCCGCCTGTATTGCCGCCACAGGTCGCTCAGCTCGTCGCTCTGGTAGTACCCGTCCCCGTCGTTGCAGATCATCACGCCCTGCTTCTTGGCTTCGGCCACGGCCTTTCGCATCTTCCGGTCCGTGGCGTGCAGCGCCGCCGCCAGGTCTTCCCGGCTGATGGCATTCCTGCGCCCCTTTGGGATCAGACAGGCGATCCGCTCCGTCTCCGCCGTCCGCATGGGCAATTCCGCTTTCTTGTCCTCGCCGAACAGATACGCCCTGCTTGCCCGCAGCGCCGCCTCCAGCGCCTCGGTGACTTCCTCCGTGGGCAGACACACGCCGTTTTCAAACCGGCTCACCATGCTCACGTCCATCCGTGCGTCTGCCAGCTTCAGAATGCCGCTGACCGCCTCCTGCGTCAGCCCCAGCTCCAACCGCCGTTCCTTCAGTCGGTTCATCGCTACACCTCCGTCCACTTGCCGTTCTTAACGGTGTACCACACGCCGGGTTTCAGCGTTTCACCATCCACAATGCCAGCCAAAATAGTAGCAATATCACCATTGGTATTTCTCTCAACGCACACAATAGCGTTTCCAAGCTCACCCATTACGCGGCCACAAACGCCGGTGGTCATAGCCACACAGCATTTGCCGGTGGCAGATGCTGCGCCACTATCGCCGGTGGCGGATGCTGCGCACCTATCGCCGGTGGCGGATGCTGCGCCACTCCAGCCGGTGGCATATGCTGCGCCCCTATCGCCGGTGGCGGATGCTGCGCCCCTCCAGCCGGTGGCGGATGCTGCGCCCATCTCGCCGGTGGCGTATGCTGCGCCCCTATCGCCGGTGGCGGATGCTGCGCCCATCTCGCCGGTGGCGGATGCTGCGCCCCTCTCGCCGGGGGCGGATGCTGCGCCCCTCTCGCCGGTGGCATATGCTGCGCCACTCTCGCCGGTGGCGGATGCTGCGCCACTCCAGCCGGTGGCGGATGCTGCGCCACTATCGCCGGTGGCATATGCTGCGCCCCTCTCGCCGGTGGCATATGCTGCGCCACTCCAGCCGGTGGCGGATGCTGCGCCCCTATCGCCGGTGGCGTATGCTGCGCCCCTATCGCCGGTGGCGGATGCTGCGCCCATCTCGCCGGTGGCGGATGCTGCGCCACTCTCGCCGGTGGCGGATGCTGCGCCACTCCAGCCGGCGGCAGATGCTGCGCCACTCCAGCCGGTGGCATATGCTGCGCCCCTATCGCCGGTGGCGGATGCTGCGCCACTCCAGCCGGTGGCGGATGCTGCGCCCCTATCGCCGGTGGCGGATGCTGCGCCCCTATCGCCGGTGGCGGATGCTGCGCCCCTCCAGCCGGTGGCATATGCTGCGCCACTCTCGCCGGTGGCGGATGCTGCGCACCTATCGCCGGTGGCGTGGTTTTTCTTTTCAGCGTCTGCCTTTTTGATGGCGTTGTCAAAGTCGCACTGCGCCTTGACGTACTCCACCTGGGCCTTGACAAGCCCCGGAATACCGATCTCCGCGCTTAATGTCAGTTTCTTGCCGACGCGTTTCGTATCGTCGCTTTTCTTGTTACTGACCTCATCCAGCTCCGCTTCAAAATACCGGGAGCCATCACCGGGCACGTAATAGCCCAGCACATCCAGCGGCATCTCACAGGCATGAAGCCCTCTCACGCATAGTTCAATTTCGCCATCGACCTCCGCCGTCTTGCCAAGCGTATACTGGAGTCCACGGCACTTCATGTCCTTGCCTGTTGCCTTATAGACCTTCATCTTCCATCCCTCTTTCTTATCGCCTTTTTGGCGTTCTCGCGCCTTGCGCTGTTCATGCTGTAAAAATCGGCCTCGCTGTACGATGCGTACCGTTTCGCCTTGTTGGCCTCAACGTCCCGCCGGAACGCTTTATAGTCCTCGCACTCCCCGTGGCACCTTTCGTGTCTGCGCTGGCAGCCCTTGCAGGGCGGAGCCGTCCGGTTCACCAGCCCGATCATTCCCACTTCACCAGCGCTTTCACCACACCGGCCTGCGCCGCGTCCTCGTGGCTCATCAGCACGTCTACCGTGTAGCCGTACACCCCGGTATCTGCCGCTATGTAAGTCTTACCGCCCAGCGTCACGGTGCTGCCCAGTGGGATAACGTCAGGGTCTACCGCCACGGCCTCGCCAATGTTTACCCACAGGCCGGATGCCGTCAGCACCTTGCCGTCCCGCTGGTTCATGTGGGCGTAGGGTGTACAGCACGCACAATACCCGGTAATGTCGCATACCAGCACGTTCTCCGCCTCCGGCTCCGCGATCTCTGCCGTGGGCGGCGACTGCACCGCGTCCTCCTGCACCGGGGGCAGCGTCAGGCACCACGCCACCAGCACCAGCAGCATCGCCCACAGGACGATTGCCACTACCCACATACGCCTGCACCATCGTCTGGTGCGGCACATTCGGGAGTATTCCCGCGCCCGCCTGTTCCGCTCTCTCATCGCCCCAGCGCCTCCACGCCCTTGACGATGGCCCAGCTCAGCCACGCCGCGCCGATAAACGCCAGCGTCCATGCAAACCAACTCATGTCGTTTCCTCCTGTCGAATGTACTCGACCTCGATAATTTCCATTCCGTTCTGCCGTGCCCATAACATCACGGCAATTTCAGCACATGTCATAATCTCTTGCCTTTCCTCTGCGGTCGTGGTATACTATCCGCAGAACATTTTGGTAGATGTTTCGGAGATGCCTCGTTCGGTGTGCCAGCACCGGGCGGGGCTTTTTCTTACCCATTCTCGGCGCGTTTGGCGATAATGCTGTCAATCGCCATTTCGATACGCTTCTTTGCGTCCGGTGGCTTTCGATGCCCATTCAGCAGCATACTCACATAAGGCCGGGAAACGCCAAGCTCTGCCGCTACCTCGTCGTATGTGATTTCGTGAACGTGCATCTTGCCGACCAGTTTGCCTGTCCAACTCTCCAGCAAATTTAGCCCTCCTTTGTTTTTTTGGTGCGCCGCAGGCGAGAATAGTTGCGGTATTCCCGCCTGCGGCTAAATTTGTGGTTGCAAAAGTTAACAAAGTATGCTACTATGTGCTTGCAGGTGACGTCACGACGTCCCTGCCGGGGCTCCGGTGTCCGTTGCGGGAGCATCGGAGCCTCGTTAACTACCGTACCTTCAAGCAATAAAGTAGCGTTGACACGGATACAATGTATCGGGGTCTGGTTTTTTGTAACGTTTTTCAAGCCACAAGCCCATTATAAACCTAACAAAGTTAACAGTCAAGCCAAATTGTAAAGTTTGTTAAGTTTTGTCGTGTTGCACAAAATGGAGGGCTTATTTTTGTTTTATTCTAACTATGTGAAACTATGCAGCAAAATTAACAAGTCTCCGTCTGCCGTGGGGGAAGAATTGGGTTTTACCAGGGCGTCTGTAACCGGATGGGGGAACGGTGCAACTCCACGGAAATCGTCTCTTATAAAAATTGCCGATTATTTTGGCGTTACCGCCACAGAACTGATGGCCGGAGTAGGCGAACAAGAATATCCCCCGCCAAAACAGGCGGGGGATACTTTATCCTCGCATCTTTCGCATCACGTTATCATACATTCGCGCGTTGGTTACTTTCAGCGCATCCATCAACTCGTCCACTATGGCCCACGCCTGTTCCGGCGCGCGGGATGATACTGCTTGCATAAAGTCACTGTCACCGTCTACCACATCAGGAGCCGGTGCGCTGGAATACATAGCAACCGGTGCAGGGTTTCTCTGCCCTTCGTGCTGGTTTTGTATAATGTACAGCGCGGCCAACTTCTCGTAGTTCGGCCAGCTTGACTGTTCCGTTTCCAGTCTGGCTATCCAGGCTTTAAGTTCCTTTTCGTCGATCAAGGGGAACTACCCCCTCTCAGCCCTCCACGGCATCCATACACCTACAATACCGCAGAACCGATGTATAATAAAATCAGCCACCCCGGAATACTCCCGGCTGGCATCTTTCCCTTTTTTTACGCCCGGTTCCCCCTACCGGGCACAAACAAAGAAGCCGCACCTTTTTAGGTGCGGCTTCTTTCTTCGTCTGCAAATTTCTGATACGCTCTCCTGCGGCACCGCTTCACCGTTTCCGGTGACACGTTCAGCAGTAACGCCGTTTCACAATAGCTCTTCCGCTTCACGTCACATTCAATAACGCACACCGCTTCGTCAGGCGGTAGCTGGGCGCTCATAACATACGCAATAGCCCGCTTTGGTGCCATGCTCTGCAATCTGCGCCGTATCTGCTTGTGGTAGCTGTCCATAACACGGTTTTAGCCGTGAGCTTGCGGGACTTTACGCCGGGGAAAGAGGCGGCTTGTCGTAGCTCTTTCCCGCCCAGCAGATTTGTTTTACTTCACGATCTTCCACGTTCCGCTTTTCCCGTCTGCGCTCCGCGTCACCTTCACGGTGTACGTTTCGGTCACGGCCGGCTGTTCCGGTGTCTCCGGCTGTTCCGGCTCCTGCGGCTTCTCCGGCTCCACATATTCCAGCCCGCAGAACTCGCACAGCGCCTTGCAGTCCGCCACGGCGCAATCCTCCATGTGCTCATGGAACCACGCCGCGTCCTCCGGGTTGTCGTGGTACACGTGCTCCTGGTACACGGCGTAGGCATTCGTGTCGTCCAGCTCGTGCAGGTCGCTCCGCGTCGCGGTCCGGCAGCCGTGGGGGTATATGGCCTTGCGGTACTTCACCATCAGCTCCGCCAGCTTCTTCCCGTTGGCGCTGCTGGGGTGGTACATGGACAAAAATCCCTTTACCGTGCCGTACCCGGTGGGGCCGTTGGTGCTGCCGTTGGTGTGGGACACATAGTGCACCTTTGCGCCCCACTTGTTGCTCTCCTTGATGGCGCGGTACATATAGTCCGGGCCATACTCGTCGCTCATGGGCGTCCGGCGTGGGCCGCGCATGATGTCAAAGCCGCAACGCTCCAACATGGGCTGCAAAATGTCCAGAAACTCGTTGTTCTCGAGGGTTTCATAGCACTGCTGGCCATCGGG
>OJKY01000417.1_pt1 | contig 35621 bp, 29 predicted proteins | sample 1596571 | NCBI WGS metagenome assembly OJKY01 (sample SAMEA4350170, study PRJEB24818) | metagenome | biome: human; feature: gut; material: faeces | place: Denmark | collected 2013-09 | reverse complement strand
CAAAGACCTGCTGAACGGAAAAATGTAATCTATCAAACGAGGTGTCAGGAGCCATACGGTGCTTCTGACACCTTTTTTGTGGATTTTTGTGAATTTGATTAAAAAGTCCTTGACAATTTGTCTCTGGCAAAACAGCAAAAAGCATACTTATTAGCTGCGGAGCCAGACTTGCTCCCTTTGACATTGCAGAGCTGCGGGAACTGATGAGCTATGACGAATTGGAACTGGATACCCTCGGAGATCGCAAGACGGCGTTGTTTGTCATCATTTCTGACACGGATGACACCTTCAATTTTGTCGTGGCGATCATGTACTCCCAAATGTTCAATCTACTCTGCGACAAGGCGGATGATGTCTATAACGGGAGACTTCCTGTCCATGTCCGCTGCCTTCTCGATGAGTTTGCCAATATCGGTCAAATTCCGAAGTTTGACAAGCTTATCGCCACAATCCGAAGTCGTGAGATTTCAGCGTCCATCATCTTGCAGTCCCAATCTCAGCTCAAGACTATCTACAAGGATGCAGCTGATACCATTGTGGGTAACTGTGACTGTACTCTGTTTCTCGGCGGCAAGGAAAAATCTACACTGAAAGAACTGAGCGAGGTTCTTGGAAAGGAGACAATCGACCTATATAACACATCAGAGACCCGCTCCAACAGCAATTCGTATGGCTTGAATTACCAGAAGACCGGCAAGCAGCTTATGTCGGAAGATGAGATTGCCGTCATGGACGGAGCAAAATGTATTTTGCAGCTTAGAGGTGTGAGACCTTTTCTCAGTGAGAAATATGACATAACGAAGCATCCAAAATACAAGCTTCTGTCCGACTATGACAAACGCAACGCCTTCGATATTGAGAAGTACCGAAGCCGCAAGCTGGTCCTCAAGCCGACTGAGACCTTCGATCTTTATGACATGGGCGAGATCGAAGTTGACTAAAGCCCCGTCGTTGCACTGCGCAATGAGCTGAACGCTCGAAGCAGAACAATGACGGGGCTTCTATTTTTTTGCCCATTTTCAATATCCAACCATCCATCCATCTTCAAAAGGAGGAAATTTATGGCTTTTATTACTCAGGCAGTTACCGTTTTGCAGACTCTCGTTGTGGCGCTGGGCGCTGGTCTGGCCGTGTGGGGTGTGATCAACCTGATGGAGGGGTACGGCAATGATAACCCCGGCGCGAAGTCGCAGGGCATCAAGCAGCTGATGGCCGGTGGCGGCGTGGTTCTGATCGGCACTACCCTCATCCCTCTGCTCTCCGGCCTCTTTAGCTGAGGCACAGTAGGTCAACAGCCGGAGGGAGGGCAAACCCCGCCCTCCCTCTTCATTTTTCATCACAAGGAGAAAATTTATGGCTTTTATTACTCAGGCAGTTACCGTTTTGCAGACCCTCGTTGTGGCGCTGGGCGCTGGTCTGGCCGTGTGGGGCGTAATCAACCTGATGGAAGGTTACGGCAATGATAACCCCGGCGCGAAGTCGCAGGGCATCAAGCAGTTGATGGCCGGTGGTGGTGTGGTCCTGATCGGAACCACCCTCATCCCGATGCTCTCCACCCTCTTCTAACCCGTAGCTCAGCCTAATCGAAAGGTGGTGAAATATTGGGCTTTATCTTAGAGAAAATCGAGGAAGCGATAAAAGAACTGCTCATCGGCATGATCGAAAGCAACCTGACCAATATGTTCACCGATGTCAATGAGAAAGTCGGCACGATTGCTGCGGAGGTTGGTCAAACTCCCTCAGCATGGAACAACAGCATCTACACGATGATTCGGGGATTGTCCGAGACAGTCATTATCCCGATTGCCGGTATCATCATCACCTTTGTGTTGTGTTACGAGCTGATTTCCATGATCACCGAAAAGAATAACCTTCATGATATGGAAACATGGATGTTTTTTAAGTGGTTTTTTAAGGCGGCTGTGGCGATCTACCTCGTAACCAACACCTTCGACATCGTGATGGCAATATTCGACATAGGACAGAATGTGGTCTCCGGCGCAGCCGGTGTGATCAGTGGAAGCACCAACATTGACATCGCAGCCACTCTGGATGAGATGCGCACCAGCATGGAAGCAATGGGCGTTGGAGAACTTCTTGGGCTGGCGATTGAGACGCTGATTGTCAGCCTGTGTCTCAAGATCATGTCCATCCTGATTACAGTCATCCTATATGGCCGTATGATTGAGATTTATTGCACCGTGAGCATCGCGCCCATTCCCATAGCGACCATGAGCAACCGGGAATGGGGCAGTATTGGAACCAACTACCTCAAGGGCTTGTTTGCGCTGGCATTTCAGGGATTTTTGATCATGATCTGTGTGGGCATCTACGCTGTCCTCATCAACAACATGATTATTGCGGCCAACATTCACTCGGCTCTTTTTTCCGTGGCAGCATACACAGTCATCCTGTGCTTCTCGCTGTTCAAGTCCGGGACGCTGGCGAAATCACTGTTCAATGCCCACTGAGGAAGGAGGGTGATTGTGGGCAAATATAACATCATCTACGCAGATCCCCCGTGGCAGTACCGGACTTATTCAAAAAAGGGGCAAGGTCGCTCCGCAGAAAGCCATTATCCCACCATGAGCATCGCGGATATAGCGGCGCTTCCAGTTGGAGAGCTTGCAGCAAAGGATTGTGCGCTTTTTATGTGGATCACCTTTCCATGCTTGCAAGAGGCACTGGAAGTCCTGTCTGCATGGGGATTTGAGTACAAAACAGTGGCGTTTGTGTGGGTGAAGCAAAACCGAAAAAGTGACAGCCTGTTTTGGGGCATGGGATATTGGACACGGGCGAATGCAGAGCTTTGCATTCTTGCCACAAAAGGACACCCAAAGCGCCAATCACATTCCGTGCATCAGGTTATCATGACCCATATCGAAGAACATTCCAAGAAACCGGAGGAAGCCCGTGAGCGTATCGTACAACTCATGGGCGATCTTCCCCGCATTGAACTTTTCGCCCGACAATCCCCCGAAGGATGGGATGTATGGGGAAATGAAGTGAAATGCGATGTGGAGCTTTCAGCGGAGAATGCACCATGCTGAGATTAAGACCGGTCTCACTCCGAGAGGCAAATGAGTATGTCCGGCAGTTTCATCGTCATCATAAACCCACAGTGGGACACAAATTTTCCATTGGGTGTGAGACAGGCGGGAAACTGGTTGGCGTGGTGATCGCTGGCCGCCCGGTAAGCCGGTATCTCGACGATGGAAGAACTCTGGAAGTAACCCGCCTATGCACAGATGGAACGAAGAATGTTTGTAGTTTTCTCTATGCTGCTGCGGCACGAGCTGCAAAGGCTATGGGCTATGAACGTATTATCACCTATACGCTGGATACAGAAGCAGGAACCAGCCTGAAAGCAGCGGGATGGAACTGCGAAGGCAGAGCCGGAGGCTTGCGCTGGACAGGAAAACGCACTCCCCATGACTCCCAATATCCAGAACAGATGAAACTCAGATATTCCAAATTATTGAGGAAGGAGGCATCCAATGGCATTCGTACCTGTCCCGAAGGATCTGAACCGTGTCAAAACGAAGGTCATGTTTAACCTGACCAAGCGGCAGCTTATCTGCTTTGCGGCGGCTGGCGCGATTGGTATACCGGTCTATTTTCTTACCAAGGCCAGCCTTGGTATCACCACGGCGGCGATGCTGATGGTGGTGCTAATGCTGCCCTGCATCTTCTTTGCCCTCTATGAGAAGGACGGCCAACCGGCAGAAAAAGTTATCGGCCATATGATCAAGGCCATGTTTCTGAGGGACAAAGTTCGTCCGTATCGAACACACAATTTGTACTCTGCAATCCAACAGGAAATCAAGGAACAGGAGGTGTTGCAGATTGAGCAAAAAACCTAAGAAGACAGTCTCACAAAAGACTGTCAAAAACGGAAAAGTGTACGGTGATGCACTTTCTGCTGCTGAAAAGAAGCGGATTGTTATGCAGAAGAAAAAGGACAAGCACGCTAAGAAAATCCCCAAGTCCGCACAGCAGACGATTCCCTATGTGGAGATGTGCAGGGATGGCATCTGCAAGGTAAACAGCCGCCTTTACACTAAAACCATCCGTTTTTACGACATCAACTACCAGCTTGCCCAGAACGAGGACAAGACAGCTATTTTTGAGCACTGGTGCGATTTTTTGAACTACTTTGACAGCACGATCTTTGTGCAGCTCTCGTTCATCAACCAGAGGACAAATATCAATGAGTTCAGAAAGTCGATCCGTATCCCCGAACAGGAGGATGCCTTCAATGACATCCGCAGCGAGTATTCCCAGATGTTGCAGGATCAGCTCACGAAGGGTAACAACGGCCTTCTCAAGTACAAGTACATCACCTTTGGCATTGAGGCTGATTCGCTCCGCGCTGCGAGAGCTAAGCTGGAACGGATTGAGACCGATATTCTCAACAATTTCAAAACCCTCGGCGTGAAGACGGAGCCGATGTCCGGGTATGAACGGCTGAAAGTGCTGCACGATGTTTTCAATATGGACACCAACGAGCCGTTCCGCTTCTCCTTCGACATGGTTGCCCGGACAGGGCTGAGTACGAAGGACTTTGTTGCGCCCACTTCCTTCGACTTCCGCGAAGGGAAATATTTTAAGATGGGCAAGACCATCGGGGCGGTCAGCTTCCTGCAAATCCTTGCCCCTGAGCTAAATGACCGGATGCTTTCTGACTTCCTTGAGATGGACAGCAACATCACGGTCAATTTTCATATCCGCACCATTGACCAGGCACAGGCCATCAAGCGGATCAAGATGAAAATTACCGACCTCGATAAGATGAAGATCGAGGAACAGAAAAAGGCCGTCCGCTCCGGCTACGATATGGAAATTATCCCTTCGGATCTGGCAACCTTTGGCGGCGAGGCCAAGCGGCTTTTGCAGGACCTTCAGATGCGCAACGAGCGTATGTTCCTCGTTACCATCATTCTGATGAACACGGCTGGTTCCCGGCAGAAACTTGACAACGCCATCTTCCAGACTGCTTCCATTGCCCAGAAATATAACTGTGCGCTCAAGCGGCTGGACTTCCAGCAGGAGGACGGCCTGATGTCCTCTCTCCCTCTCGGCTACAACGGGATTGAGATTGAACGCGGCCTGACCACTTCCAGCACAGCGGTGTTCATCCCATTTACGACACAGGAGTTGTTTCAGGGCGGCGAGGCGCTGTATTACGGCCTAAACGCACTCTCCAACAACATGATCATGGTTGATCGCAAGCAGCTCAAGAACCCCAATGGACTGATCCTCGGAACCCCCGGCTCCGGTAAGTCCTTCTCAGCCAAGCGGGAGATGACCAACGCCTTCCTGATCACAAAGGATGACATCATTGTCTGTGACCCGGAAGCGGAATATTACCCCCTTGTCCAGAAGCTCGGCGGTCAGGTGATCCGCGTGTCCCCAGTCAGTACGGACTACATCAATCCGCTGGACATCAACCTCAACTATTCCGAAGAGGAAAACCCGTTGACCCTGAAATCCGACTTCATCCTCTCCATGTGCGAGTTGATTGTCGGCGGCAAGGACGGTTTGCAGCCGGTGGAAAAGACCATTATTGACCGCAGCGTCCGTATGGTCTATCAGGACTATCTTTCCGATCCTGTGCCGGAGAAGATGCCCATTCTGGAAGACCTCTACAACATCCTGCGCAAGCAGACAGAGCCGGAGGCTCAGCGAATTGCCACCGCCCTTGAGATCTATGTTCACGGCAGTCTGAATGTTTTCAACCACCGCACCAATGTGGATGTGAACAATCGTTTTGTCTGCTACGACATCAAGGAGCTGGGCAAGCAGCTCAAGAAGCTCGGAATGCTCATCGTGCAGGATCAGGTCTGGAACAGGGTGACGGTCAACCGCGCCCATCACAAGGCTACCCGATACTACATGGACGAGTTCCATTTGCTGCTGAAAGAGGAACAGACTGCGGCTTACAGTGTTGAAATCTGGAAGCGGTTCAGAAAATGGGGAGGCATCCCCACCGGGATCACCCAGAATGTCAAGGACTTGCTGTCTTCCAGAGAAGTTGAAAACATTTTTGAGAACAGCGATTTTGTCTATCTGCTCAATCAGGCATCGGGCGACAGACAGATTCTCTCAAAGGCGCTGAACATCTCTCCAAGCCAACAGCATTACATCACAAATTCCAACGCCGGTGAGGGCTTGATCTTCTACGGGTCTACTATCGTGCCGTTCAAGGACGATTTTCCCAAGAATACACAGCTCTATCGTGCGATTACCACGAAGCCCGAAGAAATGGAACAATAAGGAGGATGCGACTATGACGATTGATATTAAGAAGATTACCCCGGAAGAGCTGGAAGAAATGTTCGAGGGCTGCGACGCCAAGATTCCCTACATCGATCTGGTGACGGGCCTTCTGGACTTCTGCTGCATGATGGATGATGTCACCGAACTGATCCAGTTCATCCATCGGGAGTCCGAGCTGAAAAAGCACCACCGTCCCTACCTCCATGTTCGGGATGCGCTGGAAGCCAAGGCGGATCGAATGATGGAGCGTGTCTCCACGCTGTATCAGAAGACCCTTGAGCGTATGATGGAGGGCTTTCCCGAAGTTAGTTCGTGTGAAGACTGTGAGGACTATGACCGCTGCAAGTGCTCTACCGTCTGTGACGAGGACGGAAACCACTGCGAGACTGCGCTGGGATCTGTCACCATCCCGAAGGAGAAGTACGAGTGCATGGTGGATGACCTCCTGACGATGGCTGAACTGATCGACATGGTGGCCGATATGCGTACCCGCGACATGGACACGATCCGCGCCTTTGCCAAATTTCTCCCGTCGTATACCGCCTATGAGAACAATCGGCTCAGCCTTTACCGAGACGCTGCAAAGGAGGCCGAGGAAATTTTTAACCGTTGGGCTGATGAACTGGAAGATGAGGAAGAGCCGGACGAATATTTCTCTGACTGATCGCCTCGGATCTCACAAATGGAAGGAGTGAGCGTGATACAGCTTGATACCATTTATACCGGTGATTGCCTCCAAGTGCTGAAAACGCTGCCCGATGAGAGTGTCCACTGCTGTGTGACATCCCCGCCGTATTACGCATTGCGGGACTATGGTGTGGATGGGCAGATTGGCCGGGAAGCAAGGCCCAAGGAATATGTATCGCGCCTGACTGATGTGTTTGCAGAAGTCAGGCGCGTTCTCCGTTCTGACGGAACACTCTGGCTCAACATCGCGGACACCTATGCCGGGAAAGGCAATCAGGGTGATTTCACCGATCCGAAAAATCCCAACGGACGCAATGGACAGACCGTAGCCCTCAACAGCAAGGTTGAGGGCTGCAAGCCGAAGGACATGATCGGCATCCCGTGGATGCTGGCATTTGCCCTGCGGGACTCCGGCTGGTATCTCCGCAACGACATCATCTGGATGAAGGAAAACCCCATGCCGGAGAGCGTGAAAGACCGCTGCGCAAGGTGCTATGAGCATATCTTCCTCTTTTCCAAATCCCGGCGGTATCACTTTGACCACCTCGCCATAGCTGAACCGATTTCGGAGGCTACCGCTCAGCGGCTCAAGCGAGGTGTTGGCAGCAGTAAATACGGGGTAGCAATACCCGGCCAGCAGCAGAGGCAGAGCATCAACCAGCCCCGCAGTCACGGGGCAATCACAGATAGCGAAATCAATCCGCTGCGCAATAAACGGGATGTATGGATAATCAATACCGTCCCCTTCAAAGGCGCTCATTATGCTGCATACCCGCCGAAACTGGTTGAAACCTGTCTTCTCGCCGGATGTCCCGAAGGAGGCATCGTCCTTGATCCCTTTATGGGCAGCGGGACAACCGGCATGGTGGCAAAGAGGATGAATCGTCACTATGTCGGGATCGAATTGAACCCCGATTTTACTGCAATGGCGTATGACCGGATTGGAGGTGATCGGTAATGGCCGAGGAAGAGCTTCACCGACAGCACGAAACCCTGCAAGCACGGGACAAGGTAGTCCTTAAAATGACCCGAGACGGAGCAGCTGAGGAAAAACTGACTCAGGGCAATGAAGAGCGGATTTCCCAGAGGCCGGAGGAAGCGGTATTCCAGCGCAGCGAAGAGACCCCTGCATCAGAAGAGGCTCCCGTCCCACACAAGCCCTCACAGCAGCATCTCTACCGTGGAGATACTGCGAAGGTTGCCGCTCAGAGTGTTGCAACCCACGAACTACGGAAGACACAGGCCGTACAGGGTCTCGATACCGATGAGACATTGGCAAAAGCCTCTGAGACCGCCGCATCTGCCCCTGTCACCGATGGCGAGGCAACCGGCAGAATGCGCCGGTTGGAGCGAAAGTCAGAAAAAGCGCATGAGCGACTGGATGCTGCCAGAGAAAAATTACCGACACATAAGGTGCTCAAAAAGGAACGGGTGTTTGATGAGGAAACCGGCAAGGCCAAGACTCGCCTTCACTTTGAAGATGAGCTGAAAAAGCCTAAAACGCAGAGTAAGCTCACCTTTGAAGCGGAAAAGGCTGCAAACAAGGTTGGAGACAGCCTTGCTTTTGCAGTGCATGGGAAAATCCATGAGGTCGAGCAGGATAACTCTGGCGTGGAAGCTGCCCACCGTTCGGAGATCGTTGCGGAAACGGCTGTCCGGCATCATAGCCACCATCAGAAGTCAAAAGCCAATAAGCCTTATGAAAAGGTGTCCAAATTGGAGCATGAGGCAGCTGTTGCCGATCAGAAACTTCAAGTGGAGAAGGCATTTCAGGCCAATCCAGAAGCGAAGAAAGGCAATATGAACCGCCACTATCAGAAGCAGCGCATCAAGAAGGAGTATGCCGCAGCATGGAAATCCGGCTCCCAGACGGCCAGCTCCGCATCGGCAAAGGCCGGAAAGTCAGTCCGCGAGAAGGCATCGGATAAGGTCAGGGATTTTTTCTCCAAGAACAAAAAGGTATTTCTTTGGCTCGGTGCGGGTGTGGCGTGTATCGTCCTCTTTGCTGCCGGATTTAGCTCCTGCACGGCCATGTTCTCTCAGGCCGGTTCTTCCGTCATCGCAACCTCCTATCTCAGCGAGGATGACGCAATGCTGGGGGCGGAGGCACAGTATTGTGATATGGAAGCGGAGCTGCAAGCCTATCTGGACAGCTACGAATCCACTCACGATTATGACGAATATCACTTTGATCTGGATGAAATAGAGCATGATCCCTATGTGCTGGTGTCCATCCTTTCAGCCCTCAATGAAGGGCAGTTCACGCTTGATGAGGTACAGGGAATGCTCGAAATGCTTTTTGACAAGCAATACATCCTCACCGAAGAGGTAGTCGTGGAGACAAGATACCGCACCGAAACGAGGTACGACAGCGAGGGAAATCCTTATTCTGTGCAAGTGCCATATGACTACTATATTTGCTATGTCACACTGGAAAACTTCAACCTCAGTCATGTACCGGTCTACATCATGAGTGAAGATGAACTGTCCCTATATTCAGCGTATATGTCTACCTTGGGCAACCGAGAGGACCTGTTTGGAAGCTCGGAGTATGTGGACAAGTATATCACAAATCCTCCCGCTGACTATGATGTCCCGGCGGAATATCTGGACGATGCCACATTTGCCACGCTTTTGACCGAAGCAGAAAAGTATCTTGGCTACCCGTATGTATGGGGCGGCAGCAATCCCAGCACTTCCTTTGATTGCTCCGGCTTTGTCTCCTATGTGCTGACCAACAGCGGATTATGCAATACTGGTCGGCTCGGTGCGCAGGGGCTATATAACATCTGCACGACGGTTTCTGATCCGCAGCCCGGAGATCTGGTGTTCTTCGTTGGCACATACGATACACCCGGTGTTTCCCATGTGGGAATTTATGTGGGAGATCAGGTCATGTTGCACTGCGGAGACCCGATCCAGTACACATCCATTGCCTCTTCCTATTGGCAGAACCACTTTTACGCCTATGGAAGACCACCCTACTAAGAGAAAGGAGAGCACTGTATGAATCCGAAATATCAGAAGGTCTGTGCCGAAATCGACAAGGCCGAAAAGAAAATTGCGGACCTGCAGCAGCAGCTCAAGGAGCTGCGTGACAAAAGGACTGAGATGGAAAACCTCGAAATCATCAGCACCGTCCGTGCGATGGTGATGGACAAAGGCGAGATCATGGCGTTCCTCGCTGCTATGCAGAAGGGTGATGCCAAGCCGTCCGTAGAGGCTCCGATGATGGAGGTGGATGAGAATGCGTAAAAAAACACTTCGCCTGTTGGCAATGCTGGCGCTCTGTGTGGCCGTTGTTTGCAGCTTCTCTGTAACTGCCTTTGCCTATGCAGAGGATACGGAACAGAATCTCCCGGTTACAGAAGCTACCCAGCCGGAGGAAACCCCTGAGCCTGATACCGAGCCGGAAGAAGTCCCTTCCACCATTACGCCGGGTGAGCCGATTGACGATACCGGCAATGCCTACACCCGTGATCTTCTCTATGACAAAGCCACCAATAAGCAGTTTATCACGATTCAGACCAAAAGCGGCAACACCTACTATGTAGTGATCGACTACGATGCTCCCGTCAGCGAGGATGAGGAACAGTACCAGACCTATTTCCTCAACATGGTGGATGAGGCCGATTTGCTCGCCCTAATGGATGAAGAGGCCGTTTCCGCATTGGAGACCTGTACCTGTTCTGAAAAGTGTGTTGCCGGGGCGGTTGATACGACTTGCCCTGTCTGCAAAAACAACATGAGCGAGTGTACCGGCACGGTGCCTGAACCGGAAGAGCCTACCACACCGCCCGACGAAGCGGCGGAAGATCCGGAAACCGGAGGCAGTAACCTCGGCATGATTCTGGTCGTGTTGTTGATTGTTGGTGGCGGTGGTGCTGCGTACTACTACCTCAAGTTTGTCCGGGGTAAGAAGCAGAAAGACGAGGATCTGGACTTCTACGATGACGAAGGGTACGAGGAAGAGCCGTATATCAACGAGGATGACCAGCCGGAAATGGAAGAGGATGAGGAAACGGAGGATGATAAGGTTTGATTTTAGTGGTCGCAGAAAAGCCCAGTGTCGCTCAGACCATCGGAAAGGTTCTCGGCGCAACCAGCCGAAAAGACGGCTATTTGGAGGGTGAAGGCTATCTCGTTTCATGGTGCGTCGGCCATCTGGTCGGCCTTGCCGATGCGTCGGTGTATGACCAGCGGTACGCCAAGTGGAGATACGACGATCTGCCCATTATACCGGAGGAATGGCTGTATGAAGTCCCGAAGGACAAAATGCAGCAATTCAAAGTTCTGTCTGCTCTCATGAAGGACAAGCGTGTCACCGAGCTTGTGTGCGCGACGGATGCTGGGCGTGAGGGTGAGCTGATCTTTCGTCTGGTCTATCAGAAAGCCGGATGCACAAAGCCCTTCAAACGCTTGTGGATCAGTTCCCTTGAAGACAGCGCCGTCCGGGATGGGTTCCAGCATCTCCGGGACAGTGCTGAGTTTGACCGGCTTTATGAAGCTGCTCTCAGCCGTTTTAAGGCCGACTGGATTGTCGGAATCAATGGGACAAGGCTGTTTACTACCCTGTACCATAAAAAGCTGGTAGTAGGTCGCGTCCAGACACCTACGCTTGCCATGCTGGTCGAGCGTGACGGGAAGATTGCCACTTTCCGCAAGGAGAAGTATTTCAATGTCCATATTCAGAAGGACGGCTTGAAGGCCAGCTTGGAAAAGGTCAAAACCGAAGACGAGGCAAAAAGAATTGCGGAGGCTTGCGATAAAAAGCAAGCCTCCGTTTCTTCTCTCAAGAAGGAACACAAAACGGTAAACCCGCCCAAGCTTTATGACCTGACCACTTTGCAGCGGGAGGCAAACCGCTATTTCTCGTTTACCGCCCAGCAGACCCTTGATCTGGTTCAGTCCCTCTATGAAAAGAAGCTGCTGACCTATCCGCGAACAGACAGCCAGTTTATCACCGATGACATGGAAGGGACAGCCAGACAGGTTATCGGTATTCTTTGCCGGAAGCTGCCGTTGTTCGTGGGCATTGAATACTCACCTGACATTGCCCGGATCATCAATAACGCAAAGGTCTCGGATCACCATGCCATCCTTCCCACCGTTCAGGTCGAAAAGCTGGACATTTCAGAGCTGCCGGAATCTGAGCAGAAGATTCTCAGACTGGTGGCTACGCGCCTGATCTGCGCCACCGGGGAAAAGCACCTTTATGATGAGACCTCCCTTGAGGTTTCCAGTGAAGGTTTCCTGTTTACGGCCAAAGGGAAAACCATTGTGCAGAACGGCTGGAAGGACATTGAGGCACGGTTCAAAGCAACGCTCAAGTCAAAGGAGAAGGAAGACCCGGAGGCCGCGCTTCCTGCTGTAAAGGAGGGCGACATCCTCCAATCGGTCACGGCCAGTGTCTCAGAGCATTTCACAAGCCCTCCCAAAGCGTATACCGAAGACACTCTTCTCTCTGCGATGGAGACTGCCGGAAACGAGGCGTTTGACGATGAGACGGAGAAAAAAGGCTTGGGTACTCCGGCTACCCGTGCCGGGATCATCGAAAAGCTGGTGAAAGGAGGTTTTGCAGAGCGTAAAGGAAAGTCCCTCGTTCCCACAAAGGACGGCATGAATCTTGTCTGTGTCCTGCCGGAGCAGATCACTTCGCCCACGATGACAGCGGAGTGGGAAAACACGCTTATGCAGATTGAGCGTGGGGCTGCGGATGCAGAGGCTTTTCTGGCCGGGATTATTACAATGACTTCGGAGTTGGTAAAGGCGTACCCATTTCTTTCTGACGCAGAGGCTTCCCGGTTTGATACGGCGCGGGAAACCGTTGGGAAATGCCCACGCTGCGGTTCGCCGGTCTATGTAGGAAAGGGCAATTTCTATTGCTCTAATCGTGCGTGTTCCTTCTGCCTTTGGGAAGACAACAAGTTCTTTTCCAGCAAGAAAAAGAAGCTGACCAAAAAAATAGCAAAGGAACTGCTCGAAAAAGGCTGGTGTCGGGTAACAGGCTTATACACGCCCAAAAAGCCGCAGCTCTACGATGCGGTAATCCGGCTGGATGACACAGGCGGCAAATATGTCAGCTTCAAAATGGAGTTTGACCGATGAGCCGCCCGAGGTATGTGGCCTCTTGCAGCGGAGGTAAAGACAGTGTAGCGACCTTGCTGCTGGCTGCCCAGAATAACGAGCCGCTTGATGAGGCGGTATTCAGTGAGGTGATGTTTGACCGTAAGATCAGCGGTGAGGTCCCGGAACACCGGGACTTCATCTATGATCGGCTAAAGCCTTATTGTGAAAACCAGCTTGGCATCAAGTTTACTGTTCTTCGGGCAGACAAAACCTACGACGATGTATTCCATCACATTATAGTGCGTGGCCCCCACAAAGGACAAAAGCGCGGATTTGTTTGGCCGGGGATGTGTGCAGTGAACCGAGACTGCAAAGTTCCGCCCATTCAAAAATATAACGCCGCGCTTTCCACGGATACCATCAGCTATGTTGGAATTGCGTCGGACGAGCCGAAACGCCTTGCACGGCTGGAAGGCACCAATAAGGTAAGCCTTCTGGCGAAGTATGGCTATACCGAAAAGGATGCGCTCAAACTTTGTTCTGAGCATGGGCTCTTATCCCCGATCTATGATCACTGTCGGAGAAATGGCTGCTGGTTCTGTCCCAATGCCAGCGACGCCGAGTTGCGGCATATGCTTGGAAATCACCCTGAACTATTTGACCGACTGCTGGATTGGGAGGCAGAAGGCAATGTCTTCCACCGCAGAATCACACGAAGAGAAACCCCGTCTGAACTCAAAGCTCGCCTTTTGCGGCCAGATCAGGCGGGGTTTTCCTTACCCCAAAAGGAGGTGCGTTGATTGGCTGAAAACAAAAACGCTCAGCAAGTCCGTGAAATCACTGACAAGCTGGAACAGGGCATCAAGGAGTTGTTTGAATCAGAGCGGTTCAAGGAATACCTCCGCACGATGTCTAAGTTCTACAACTATTCCTTCAACAACACGCTGCTCATTGCCATGCAGAAGCCAGAGGCTACTTTAGTGGCCGGATATACCACATGGCAGCGGAATTTTGACCGTCATGTGATGAAGGGAGAAAAAGGTATACGGATTCTTGCCCCTGCTCCCTACAAGGCACAGATGGAGATGGAAAAAATCGATCCCAAGACACAGAAACCGGTTCTGGATGCAGACGGTAAACCTGTCACTGAAATGGTGGAAGTCATGCGTCCGGCATTCAAAGTAGTCAGCGTTTTTGATGTCTCCCAGACGGAGGGCAAGGAACTGCCCGACATCGTGGCGGATGAGCTGAACGGCACTGTCGAAAACTACACGGCTTTCTTTGAAGCGCTCCGTCAGGTGTCTCCCGTCCCAATCGGCTTTGAGGACATCCCCGGAGGGGCAAAGGGATATTATCATCTCGAAGACCGGCGGATTGCTATTCAGGAGGGTATGAGCGAAATCCAGACCGTGAAGACGGCCATTCATGAGATTGCTCACGCGAAGCTCCATGCCCTTGACCAACCGGAGCCTGAGCCGAAGTGGAAACTGGTTATGGTCAGTGAGGGCGGCACCACGCGGGATTACCGGATGGGCTTCGAGAGCGAAGCGGAGGCACAGGCTGCTGCGGAAGCGGATGACTGGCGGTATGTGGATGAAAACCGATTTGAATGGCGGCTTGAGGTCGCAGAAGACCTCTCGGAGAACCAAGCACAGAAAAAGGACCGGCACACCAAAGAGGTGGAGGCAGAAAGTGTAGCCTACACGGTCTGTCAGCGGTATGGTATCGAAACCTCTGAGTATTCCTTCGGATACATTGCCGGTTGGTCTTCCGACAAGGAAACCAAGGAGCTGAAAAGTTCTCTGGAAACCATTCGCAAATCGGCTGCTGAAATGATTGGCAGCATCGACGAAAAGCTCAAGGCCCTGATCGCCGAGAAGGAAGTGGAACTGGCAAGCGAGCCGGAGTATCCCCCAAGGGATGAGGGCATACCGATTTATCGTTATACCTCAAGCCATGCGAAGGAAGCGGGTGAGCTGGATGTCTACTATGCTTCCTACGATGCGAATGTAGCCTGTAAAGAGACCATTGAATATGCCATCAGCAGCAACTACGCAGATAACCGCCTTGCTGCCGAAGCTGCGGTCACAAGTGTTTTGGCGCAATTCTCCCCGGAACGGGTTCAGTATGTGCTTGCCAACACCATCCAGCAGAAAGCCCATGATGGCCGGATCTCCGAGAAACACAAAGCGTGGGCATCTGGTATGGAGGTATGTCCAGAAAACGCGGCTTTCTTTGTTGTCGATCAGGCAAATCCCGGCCTGAAAAATCTGTTTATCACAGAGTTTCAGCGTCAGATGGATGTACGGGAACAGAATGCACTTACTTCTGAGGAATCCAGAGACCCGGAGGTTGTTGCTTGGGAACGGGACGAGATCACCTCGTTTACGGTCAAGGTTGAAGAGGTGCAGTCTCCCATTGCATCAGAGAAGCCTTTACAATCCGCTGCGGCCAAGCATAAGCTCACGCCCGAGGAAAAGCAAATCAAGGAAGCGGTCATGGATACGCTGAAAGCACGGATCGCCCATGCCAATGATGGGATGCTGGCGACCTATAAGTCATCGGATCAGTCGTTCCGCACCATGATGCAGTACAAGGTCAGAATTGAAGGCAATCAGGTGACTCAGAACGGCGAACCGCTGTTCGCAATCCACCGGCGCTTTTCCTCCCGCAAGACACAGGGGTGCTATCGGGAGCTGCTGCCACAGCTGGAATATATCAGGCAGGAAAAGTCCGTTGATACCCGTCCTGAAAAGCCCTCTATCCGCGAACAGCTCAAGGCTGCTGCAAAGTCCAAGCCGGAGCATTCCGCACCGGCAAAATCGAAAAAGCGCGAGATGGGATTGGAGTGATGGATATGAGAAAGAAGACAGATGTAGACATTCTTGCCGAGCTTTCCAAGCTGGTCGATGCCCATGTGCAGCACTACAAGGAAGACTTCGAGTATGACCGCCGCGCCATCACTCAGGCGGCAAAGGCCGAACTGCCGGAGGACAGGACGCTCATTTGGTTCTGTCGGGATTGCGGTACTCATTGTTTCCGGGAGAGCCAAGCCTTTGTCCGGGACACTCGCGAACACACTACTCTCCGCTTTTATGCGGAGCAGTCCGGCGAAGACATCACAGCCCGTATCGTCGTGCCTAAGTCCGTCAAAGGAAAAAAGGTCATGGGCGATGTGTATGAGGTCAATTTCCGCGATTTAGCGTACAAAGTGTCACAAGATTCCATCGATCCGGCCATGACCCGCATGACCTTTGCAGATGGATTTGAAACGGAAGTCCCCTTCAACAAGAGTCTGCGGCAAGCTGAACTGCTGACAGAGGAACACGGCAAGATTGCGGCGATCCATGTGATTCCCACAGATAAGGAGAGGCTGGCTGAACTTCTTGCACAGCAAAAGCAGCGCAGGGATCGATTGCCCGAAGCGGCCAAGGAAGAAACGCTTGCCCATCTGCCGGTTGCCGCATATCGGCGCTATCAGGCTGTCAAGCAAGAGCATCCCTCAGCGCTGATCTGTTTTGCCCAAAACGGATACTTTGAACTCTACGGGGAGGATGCAAAAAGAGCTGCGTCGCTGCTGGGTACAAAGGTGTTGCAAAAGAAGCTCCGGGGACACGAGGCGATCCCCGTCACCGGCTTCAAAGAAGAGCTGTGGGTAGCAGCCTCAAAAAAACTGTGGAAGGCCGGTGAGGATGTTCTGCTGCATAAGGCCGGAGAGGTTTTCAAGGAACTGAGAGCTGCCGACTATATTCCCATCGGCGCAGTGCATGAGGTTGACGGGGTGATGAGCCGGATCGACAAGGTGGATTATGCCGCCGACCGGGTATTCCTAACCAATGTGGAGCAGCAGGAGCGCCACATCCAGTACACTGAGCCGGTAGAGGTAGTCCGAAGCTGTGTGGAGGATGCGGGTCTTGCCGTCTATGAATCCACAGCCCGGAACATGACCAAAGAGACTGTAAAGCCTCGCGGTTCCATCCGGGACAAGCTGAGCGCAGCGAAGAAAGAACATCCGCCACGAACTGATGTAGCGAAAAAGGCTAAAGAAAGGGGTATGGAATTATGATGTTCACCGTGGAAGAAACCAATTTCATGAGCTACTTTGATATTTCCAGCCGGGAGGCGCTGATCCACGACATGAAGACCACGCCTCTGAACGACTTGGATGACGAGATGGCCGAGATGCTGTACCGGATGGTGCTGCGGCTTGAGAAGATGAGCGATGATGAGTTCGACGAGCTGTATATTGCGCCGGACGAACTGTTGGATTGAAAGGAGGATGTCTATGCCCGTTCTGGATGGAAATTTTGAAGCTTTTGTCACCAACCTCGGAAAGTACAATGAGGGCGAGCTGGTTGGCGAGTGGGTGAAATTCCCGATCTCTGCGGAAGAGATGCAGAAGGTGTTTGAGCGGATCGGCATCGGCTCGAAGGATGAGTTTGGTCAGAGCTATGAGGAATGGTTTATCACCGACTATGAATGTCCCATTTCCGGTGTCTATGATATGCTCGGGGAATATGAAAACCTCGACAAGCTCAACTATCTTGCCGCCCGGATCGATGAGTTGGATAAGTGGGAGCAGGAAAAGTTTGCGGCCATCATGGAAGCGGGGTGCGATGAAGTCAATGACATCGACGATCTCATCAACCTGACCTACAATCTGGACTGCTACGACATCATCCCTGATGTGCATGATGAGTCCGATTTGGGCTACTACTATGTCCATGAGGCCGGTATCTATGAAGAAAAGGATCTTGGCCCCTTGGCAAACTACATTGATTATGAGCGTTTCGGGCGTGATGTTCGGATGGAAGAGAATGGCCGTTTCACCGATGCAGGGTATATCCGCAGCACTGGCGGCAGCTGGAACCGGTATTTCGACGGCTCTCTGGAAGACATCCCGGACGAATACCGGATTACCGGAGGCGGCGAAGAGCCGGAAAAAGACGGAAAGCTGCTTGCGGTGGTTGTGGAGCCGGGAAAACAGCCGGAGTTCAGAGACATCGACCCCGGCCTTGCGTCGCTGCAAGCACTGGTTGGCGGCGATATTCAGGCCATTTATCCCTATGACGATCCAGTGGCACTGATCTGCAACGATGAAGGGAAACTTCAAGGGCTTCCTCTCAACCGTGCGCTGCGTGACAATGGCGGGGAGATTTATGACATTGTGGTCGGGACATTTGCGATTGTCGGTTTGACCGATGACAGCTTCGGCTCTCTGGACGGGGATCTCGCTCTCAAGTATGAAAATCTCTTTAAGCAGCCAGAGCAGTTCGTCAAGCTCGGTGACAGAATCGTTTCAATCCCGATGATTTCCGAAGAACAGCAGAAGCAAGCGAGCCGGGAGCAGAAGGATTTTGAGGTCAACATGGATACCTCTGGCCTCGCTGTCGCTGGGCATATTGGGACATGGCATACCATTGATCACCGGGAGGTAGACGGTACAGCCTTTTATCTCATGGAGCACGATGCCTTTGGTGATGAGGCGGCGTGCATCATTGTGGACGAGCGAGGGAAGTTAGTTCTGGATCAGGTCTACGACGGCTTTGAAGAGCAGACGATGGAGCAGCTGCATCAGGAAGTGATGCCGGTTGACCGGATGCCGGATGAGTCCGTTACCGTGGATGACATGAAGGCATACGGCTACGCATGGGGCGGGATGCTTCCGATGCGAGAAGATGCTGCCGCTGAGGTGATGAAGAACTGCACCGTCTTCCGGCTTTACGGAGACAACACCGAAAGTCGCGTACAGGATGCCAGCGATCTGAAAGAACACGCCCAGAAAGGCGGTCTATTCGGCGTGGAAAAGGTGGAATGGAAGTCCGCGTTGGAACAGGAAAACTATCTCAAGGCAGCTGAGATGTCCACCGAGGATGACTATGGGATGATCGATGGGATCATCAACAACGGGCCGAAGGAGGACAGGAGTGCTGAGCACGGCGGTAAAGCTTCCATCATGGACAGGCTCAAGGCCGCAAAAGCTGAACCGCAGGAGATAAAGCCTTCCCCTCATAAGGAAGCGAAAAAGGATCGTGAGTTATGAGCAAAAGTCAGAAATGGAAGGATGAGTGGGCATTCTTTCTTGATAAAGACGGACGGCGCAAATATGCTGACCTTTGCCGTCGCTGCCTCCATGACTGCAAGCAGAGTTTTCGGGCTGTGATTGTGGACTGTCCGCATTACTGCTCGAAACGGTCTGAGGAAGCAGATTACTGTCAGGATAAAGGTTGAAAATCGACCTTTTTATTCGCTGAGAGGCGCGGGAAAGACAATGCCAATATGACTTCCTGTCCGCAATAGATGCGCCAGTACAGCGCCGAAATTAGCCAGAAATCAGCCTTTACTTTATCACCCTATAAGAGCCGCAGCCGATACCTGTCCGGGTGTCGGCTGCGGCTCTTTTTTTGCATTTTAGGTCTTTAGAATTATTGCTTGGTCTTTGGCTTCTGTATGATTGAACGCCTCCAATTTATAATATCTTTAGAGCTAACTCATGTTCTAAAGAAGGAGGTGGTACGATGGATGCTAAGGCAGTCGGGCAACGGATTAAAACTGCAAGGGAAAAGAAAAATATGACACAGGAAGACCTCGCAGCACTTGTTGATATTAGCCCAACTCATGTAAGTGTGATCGAACGCGGTTCAAAAATCCCACGGCTGGATACCTTTGTTGCAATCGCTAATGTCCTTGAGGTATCTGCGGATTCTTTACTGGTTGATGTAGTAGATCACGCAACGAAAAGCGTCGCTTCTGAGCTTTCTGCCGCCATCGAGGATCTCCCACACGATGAGAAAATGCGAATACTCAAAGCAGTAAGCGCATTAGTTGAAAAGTAGCAGTTGGAAGAGCCACCGGCTCTTCCAATCTTTTTTTCTTGCATTCGACAAGGTTTGCGCATCTTCGACTATCTTTTAATTATATACTTGTTCTAAAGAGCAAGTATAAATTCTAAAGATGGAGGGATTTCTCGTGAGAAATTTTCAGGAAATTCTTGAAAGGATCGCAAAGGAAAACGGAATTACCCCAGACAATGTTTTACAGGAGATGCAGAGAGCGATTGATGAAGCTTTCAATCATCATGATGCTGATGCACAGCCTTTCTGGGACATGATGACCTTCAAGGGCGACAGGCCGACACCGGAAGAGTTTATTTATCAGGTTGCGATGATGCTGGATCAAGGGAATAGCATAGCACAGTGACGCAAAGCCCCCCTGTGAATTGCAAGGGGGCTTCACTCTCATAGTTCGGCAAGAAGTCGGTCTTTATAAGCGTTGTCAAACACAGCGTAGTGGAAGTCGAGCGCCCGATGTTCCGAACACAGTTTTTCTCCCAATTTCGTGAGCTTATTATTGAGAAGCGCCTTAGATATGCCGGTCTGGTTGATGAAACTCGCCCACGAAAAGGCTTCTGCAACGGCATCCGTCTTAACGGCCAGAGGAACAAGGTGCTTTGCTAACCGAACAGCAGCGATGCTGTCTATATCCTTTGCCTCGTTTTCTTGGGAAGTAGCAAGCTCCACAGACAGGATGGAGTCAAGTTTCAGAAAATGTTCATCATCGTTTCTTGTGAGGGTAACGGATAGGTCAATCTTACCGCTGGGTACATTGATATATTCAGCCAACTCAAGTTCGTAATGAAAACCATTTAGGACAGCGGAAAATTGAAACATTTGGCAGATACAGGCGGATTGTTCAGAGTCATCGTCTTTGTCGAGAAACCCAATCGGATTGTATTCGTCACAAGCCCATTCAACATGATCTTCTTCTGTAAGTTTGGCAATTTGGTCAAGCATAACCCGCTCTTCCTGGTCCATGATCTCTTGCATCATAGCAGTACCCTCCAATCCTAAGACTATTTATTCTTAAATTCTATAACAACTTCGCCATCCGGCGCAATGGACATCTGCATGGTTCGTATATGCTGCGCCATGAATTGTTTTTTCTCCGCGTCGCTCATCTCAATGCGGGTCGCTTTTAGAGCGGCTGAGAACATTTCATTGACATTTAGATGGACTGCGCTGTCTATATACCGGTACATCTCTTTAATAAGTGCGCCAAATTTCAGTTCGTCAGCATTACCGGAGTAAAAGTCATCTATGTAGCAGTAGAAGATACCGGTATTGACCAGTGCAGCCTTCAAATCCGGGCCGCTTTTTTCGTGCTCAATCATCATCAGAAAGCGAGCGTCCGGCAGCGAGGAAATCAGTCCCCAGTAGTCAGAGTCGCTGGAAACGATGATGAAAGAATCCACCTTGTTGATATAGTGTTCCTGACAGGCTCGTGCAGTCAGCTTGATGTCTACAAGGGATTTGCTTTCTTTGACCCGCTCAATCAGAATATGCTCCACCGGTATATTGGTAAAATCTTCGAGGATACGCCACGCAGAGGCAGTATGAATGTCATCAAACAGAATGATGCTCGAAATCTTCTGCGTGTATTTATAGTCAAGGTTTCTCAGAACAGCGCATAGCTTGTACGGATCGGAGTTTTCGCAGTCCACCACTACAACCGTCTTCTCGCTGCCTTCGATGTACTCATAGATGCTGCCTTTGACATAGCTGCTGACATCAGAGACTTTGCTGAACTCGCGGAAATAGTCATTGTGCCATTGATACAGCAGCACCGCAAATTTCTTGTCATTATAGAGGACATTGCCTTCATCCTGCGGCACCCAGTTGATATACACCTGATAGGGGTAATAGGAGCGATTGGCGTAATAGAGATAAGCAGCCTGTCTGGTCCCTTCCTCCTTCAAGCCATTGGGCATGATAAACAGGTCCTTGATATAGTCCCAGCTAATCCAGAGAGGAAACAGTTTCTTACAGTTGTTGATTCGGTCCGAAATCAGCCGGTTGATCTCGATAACATGGTGGACGAGCTTTGTGCTGGATTTCTTTATAAAGTTGATCCCGTCCGCACTCAGCTGATGCAGACTGTCTGCTGGCACATACTCTGGCATGGAAAGGATTGTTCGGTAGTCGATCCTCATTGCGCTGTTGATGTGCCGGAAGTTTCGCTCAATGGCAGTTCGGATGATGCTCAGATGCCGGATAATGCGAGCAGACTTATCCGCTTCCAGTCGCTCAAAAACTTCCATTTGGGGCGCTTCATGCTCATTTTCAAATATGTGCCGAGGAACGCCGATCAGATAGGCCACCTTGGAGACCAGCTCGTAGGTGCTATCCTTGTATATGATTTTGTCTTCATTGGCGATAGCAGCACCAACAGCCTCTTGGACTTCCATGTGAGATTACCCCTCTGTTTCATTGTGTGCAGCCGGAAGGCTCTCGTAAAAGCGTCTGAGTTCTCCAAGGTCTTTTGTGCGGTTTTTGATAGGGAGGGATGCCCACGCAATATCATGGTATCTCTCTGCTGGTGCATCTCTCAGTCTTCGGTCAATAATGCAGACAATCCCTGTATCCGTAAAGTTGCGGATCAATCTGCCAATACCCTGTTTGAGCTTGATTACCATTTCCGGGACGCGCACATCCATCAGCGGATCTTTCGCGATAGATGCTTTGTACTCGATAATAGGATCAGGAACAGGGAATGGCAACCGAAAAATCACTACATTCGATAGGCTCTTACCCTCAATGCTGATGCCTTCCCAATATGCGCCGGTTCCGAGCAGTACCGAGTTGGTATCTTCCTTAAACTCGTTAAGCACTTGATCCTGAGACGAACCCGGCTGCTGCATCAGAACTTTATACGGCAATTCCTTCTGACTCAGGATGGAGTATACCTCTTCCATGTCGGTCTTGGCCGTAAAGAGAACCAAGGCTTTGCCACCGGATATGTCAAGAACTTCGAGTAGCCGCTGCACTCCCTGTTCTATGAATGCCTCATGTTCTTTGGTGGGATGCGGCAGATCGTCGCAGAAATAAATCATAGAGTGCTCGTCATAAGGATAAGGAGAGGGCTTCGGCTCTGAGAGACAGCCATGCTCATCTGTTGGAAATCCGGTATTGCTAATGAAATAGGCATACTGTTCTTCAAGGCTTCCCTCCGTCGCATTCGTCAGCGTTGCTGAGGTAAGAATTGTCCGGGCACTTCCGCTAAAATACAGACGGTTGGTAATCTCTCGGGTATTCTTCGGGCAATAGACAAGCTCAGATTGACTTCCCTTGCGTTCTATCCAGAGAAGGTAGTCATCCACTTCTGCAATCATTTCCGCAAGGGTTTCACTCAATTCGTCCAGCTCATCCGATGCCGCTGTTGACCGATTATTATACTCGAAGCTGGAATAGACCTGAATGCTGAGAGCCACACTCTTGACGGCTTCGATCATTGCTTCCAAAAGCGCTAAGGATTCCTCGCTCCCGTCAAAGAAGAAGCGCTCAGCATAGCGCATATCCTGTTGCGCCGTATTGATTTGCTGCTGCATCTGTACCTTGAGACAGTCAAAGAATAAGTAGACCGCCTTCTGTGCTGTCTCGGTCTCTTTGAGAATATTTTGCCGGTCAGAGGGCTTAACTTCGTTGGCTGCGCTTCTGATAAGACCAAGAATCCTTCCCTGACTGACGCGCTCCGTTGTCGCACTTCGCACCTTATCATCCAAGTTGTGTGCCTCATCCACAACGATCAGGTCAGCTTCACGGTTGATCAAACCGTCCTGTCCACGCCGCAGTTGACGGAGATGCGCAGTCAAGAAATCCTGATTACACAGCACAATTCCATCGGTATATCTTAATTGAGAGCGGATGGCATAGTAGAGACATTTCTTTTCGCAGGAGCCACAGTTGCGCATACTAAAACGCTGGATGTTTACCTTATCCCAGATGTTTTGCGGTATGGTTGCCGTGAACTGCTTGCGCTCTTGGAAGCCTTGTTCTATACCTTCGGCAAGCTCTTTAGGGACGATGGCATCCTTTGTGTCAAGGTACTCGTTCGCTCTTTTATGGCAAAGATAGTGCGTCTGGCCTTTTGCAAGAATGACCTCTGGATTTGTTTTCAGAAGGGACATAACATCGTGAACATCATTCCAGAGCTGTTCCTGGAGGGCAATCGTTGAGGTAGCGACAATCACCGGTTTATTTAGCTTTTTGTTATAAAGCAGGACAGGCACCAAGTAGCCGAAAGACTTTCCAATCCCAACACCGGCCTCGACAGCAAAATGTTGGTTGTGGATGAGAGCGTCCACTATTTCAAAGGACATATCCTGCTGCCCTTCGCGCATTTCAAAGCCGTGTTCCGGGGCGACATCCCAGAAGAAGTCTGTTGCCGCCTTGCCAATCGCTTGCAAATCGGTCTTGCGCCTTTTTGCTTGCTCTTCGGGAGAATTGAAACCGAAATAATAACTCAAACCGTATACCTCCGTATGCCTCTGTTTACATCCAGTTATTTTATAAGCTCCCGTCTCCTTTGTTTCCTCCAAATTCACAGCCGTACTGATGTCCATGCCCGTAATACCATCGTCCATAGCGATAGCCATAGTGTGGAGGGCAGTTCGCACAATCGCCCGTGCAATGCCCCGGATGACCAGCATGGGCGGATGAAAATGCGCCAGCCATGCCGATCCCCGCTAACAATTTTGTTAAGAAGCCGACTTTAGGAGCGGCTGGAGTCGGCTCATCGTAAACGACGCTGTCCTGCGCATCGTTTTCACTTCCGTCATCAAACAGCTTCACATGGTTTCGTGCAGCGACTCGCTCCAGCACCTCGTCATCCACAGTCCCCCACAAGTCCTCTAATTGATCTTGAGTAAAGCGGCATTTAGCAGAGTCCAAAAGGATTTTCATAGCTTCTTGATTGCAGCAGCTGGAAAGGTCGTATATCTCTTCTGGAGTGAACTGAACACCATAGGCCACAGCCTTCTTGATGAGCCGGGATGCAGCAGCCTCATCCATGTATTCCTGCGCCACCTCTGCAACCTCAGAGGATGCGCCAAAAGAAGTCAGTGAGGACATCTTTCGGATTTGGGTGCTTGTCGCCCAATCATAGAACTTTTCGTAGTAGGTGTTCCAGTCCATCCATATCCGCTCCCTTCATACGCCGGGTTCATTCCACTCCCAGCGCTTTGAATACTGCATCCTCGGCACTCTGATAGAAAATCAAATTGAAGCAGCCAATCAGATCTGACGGCACAGAGCCGAGGTCTGCCGCCGATGTAATGGGAAGCAACACCTTCTTTGCCCCGCTGTCCAGACAGACTTGTAACGCATTTGCCAGCTCGTCTACCTTCATCATCGTCCCCGCAATGCTGATCTCGCCCATGACCGCCAGACTACTCACAGTGGGCTTATTCAATGCAATGGAGGCCAGCGCAATCAAGGTGGGAAGGGCGAGCCTTGCAGTCATGCCGATTCCCTGCAAGTCCTGATAATTGACGATATAATCCTTCGTCGTGGTGCTGATTGTCCCGCTGATGTGTCCTGCATTGGCTTTGAGGAAGTTGAAAGCGGTGTTTGTCGCTTCCTTCACCTCCCGGTCTGAACCAAGACCGGTACGCTCGAACTTTCCGCTGCCGGGAAGCATCTGCGACTCCAAACGGAATACGCCAATCATCCCGGATTTTCCCTGAGACACGGTATACACCTGACCGGGATTGCACATTCCCTCCGGGATCAGCTTGCCGCCGCCTTGTTCCGGTACGGATACATAGGTTTCCTCAAAGCTCTCCTTGTCAATGTAGGAGAAGTTCACATCATAGAACTCCATACCGCCCAGCTTTTTCAGCTGTTCTTTGACACGGCGACGCATCTCCAGTGCAAGCTTTAGGATCTCCTCCAACTGCTCCTTTGTGAACTCGCCGTCTGGATAGACCAGCTTGACCAGTCCATCCACCATTCGTCTCACCGCTATGGTGTCTCGCTGATTGAGATTAGAACCTAAGCGAAAATACTTGTCGAGGGCATCTCCGTACTGTTCCTTGCGCAGCTCACGGATAAACTCGGCAAGATAGTCTGTGATGAAGCCGTAGTCATCCGTGAAATGCTCTGGCCGGAATTTCGGAATCTCCCAGCCGGGGAGATAGCAGTGAATGCGGTCAAGGAAGGCCGTATCTGTCCCCATCTCCGGCGGGAAGGGATCGAACAGGCTGGATGTCTTGAGCAGCACATCCACGCTCTGATTGATATTGCCCACAAAAACCATCGAAGCGCTGGCCGCCTTTTCCTCCTTGCCTCGAGCAAAGGAACCGGAGGCCATGTAGTCCTTCATGATCTGAACGCCATCTTTGTCCTTGAACTTGATACCGGCAACCTCGTCGAAGGCCACGCAGTCCCAAAGTCCAACCAGACCTACGGTTTTGCGTCCCATGTTGTAAAAGAGATTGGCGACGGTGGTTTGACCGCCAGACACCAGAATGCTGTTGGGAGAGATCTCTTTGTAGAGATGGGATTTGCCGGTGCTTCTCGGTCCCAGCTCGCAGAGGTTAAAATTGTTCTCCACAAGCGGAAGCATACGGATGATGAGCAGCCACTTCTCGCGGTAGGAAAGTGTATCTGGCTCCATGCCGATAGAGCGCAGCAGCACATCCATCCATTCGTCTTTCGTGAACGCATTACGACCTTGTTTCAGATCAGCGATGTCCACATGGGGCATCTGAATGGGCGTGAGCTTGCGGATGCGGATCGGTGTTCCGTTCCGGTCTTCTTCCATGTACTCGTAATCCAGTTGAACAATGCACCAGATACCGCCGCAGAGCAGCCGGTCAAACTTGGCAGGATACTCTTCATCAATGGGGATGTCTTTCAGGCCGAGATTGGAGAACTCGGCCTCGTAGTAGTCCCGCTTGATGTTCAGGTTGACCGTGATCTTGTCGATCACAGTGTAGCTGCCACGCTGCCGGAGTATGGAGAGGATCTTCTGCGCCTCATCCGGGCGGACGAAGTTTTCCGCCAGAATGCGCTTGACATTGTTTACCCCGTCCTCAACGACTTCCGGGTCATCGGAGCTGCAATACTGTCCCAGAAGGAACTCCAACACATAGACCGGGACATTTGCGCCCTCTTTGATTTTCTTGGTCAAGTCCTTGCGGACGATTTTTCCATCGAACTGCTGCCGCAGTTTCTCTTTGATCACAGACCGTTTATCTTCGGTCTCCATAAAATCAGCCATTGATACCGCCCCCTGTCATGCTCTTTTCTCAAAACCCGTAATCATCGGCAAACGCCAAATCCATGATGACAGGGTGACGGAACACTTCAAGCCCTGTTGCATCATCGCACACGACAAAGAAATACTGCTTGTCCTTATCGTACTTTTTGTCCTTGAACTGGAACTTCATGCGGAAAATACGCTTCTGCGCATCCTGATCCCGGCTATCTGCAATGTAGCTATTCTCGTTGGAAATACGCTCGTTATCTTCGGATAGGAAGAACAGCCGGTAGGTCGCGGGTTTCACCACATCGCTGATCGGTTCAGATTGGATGAAGTCCAGAATGGTGATCTTGTTGGTGATCTTACGCACCATGCTCACAAGTGCAATACCAGCATTCCGGGTCTCCATGTGGCCGCGCTCCATCTTGATGTCAAGCACCGGCACCAACATCTCCTGTGGAGAAGAGCCGCCGTGGACATAGTTCTGACCACCACCGGCCACCTTGAATACATCGTCACTGATGGGGAAAGAGACCCATTTGGTGTCTGTGCTGCGTAGAATCGTTCCCATGCTCATGCTGGCAATGCCATCCCCGGAAACCGGCTCCGATGCAACCACAAAGCGGCGGTTGACAAACGCGGTCTTATCTTTGATGCCGTCGATCTTGTCGCTCTCAGCCACCTTATCCCTCTTATAAATAAAGCCGTGATCTGCCGTGACGATGAAGCGGTATGTATTGGCACTGGTGGAGATGCGCCGGATTAGGTCAATAATCTCCGAGGCCGCCTCACTGCAAGCCACAAAGACTTCATCCTCGGTGTTTGGCTTATCGCCTCGTGCGTCAATCTGGTTGTGATAGACATAGACCACCTGTTTACCGGTAAAGACGCTCCGCAGCTCCGCAACTTTCAGCGACTTGATGCTGTCAAACTGCACACAAGCCGCGTCACTATTGTACTTTTGCAGGATGGCTTCCCGCTCAGAGAGATTGTCGCAGGGCAGACCATCCACCAACACCTTGAAGTCGTCGGTCATAGTCAGCTCGGTGTGCGGAAGCAATGCAGCCATGCCAAGACGGGTGTAGGAGGGCAGCACACTCAGCTGCACCTCCAACTTTGCCGAACACTTGGGATCGTCCTGCATTCTGCGGAACAGTTCCTTGCCCACTTCATAGCGCATGGCATCCGAGATGATCACCACGGTGCGCTCCTTGACATTCTTGACATTCCGGGCATAGAAGTCCCGCTGCAATGGCAGCTGCGTGAAGGCATCCGACTCTTGCATAGCGCTGTTCCACTTGGGCAGTAGCGTCTCCAGATACTCGTTGGTGTAGATATTCTCCACAAGGTCGCGCAGCGGCTCAAAGGCTGTGGTGTCCTCGATCTGGTCATAAGCGGAGTAGAAGCGGCGGTACTCGTAGTCAAGCCCGGAGTCGGTCTCCTGATACTGCCGCAGGATGTCTTTGAAGCTATCCGGGCAGTGGTAGTTTCCGGCCTGAATCATTTGGTATGCACTGCTGAGCATCTGATACCGGCTTCCGGCCTTTTCCCCAAAGTGCATTTTGCTTCGTTTCTCACAGAGCTGGGGGATGGTCAGCTCGTCCAGCTTTGCGCCGGTGTCCTCAGCCACCAGCCGTTCCACAAGCCATTTGATGAGGATCTGGTCAATGGCAGCAAAGGTATCGCAGTTCACCAAGTCCTCCGGCGGGTAATCGGAGAAAACAGCCTGTGGATTCAACCCCGCCGCGACATGGGCAGACAGCTCATCGTACCGGCTGCGGTACAGGATATTGTTCATCAGGTTGTCCATGAAGGCGATGATGTTTCCAGCCTTATAGGAGGAAAACGCCTTCCACGGCTTCGGCAGCTCGGACGGCATATACTTGGCCGTATAGGTGACGAACATAGTCACGACCAGCTTTTCCAGCGTGGGCTTCACATCCGCATAGCCGAAGTGCTGCTCACACAGCTTCCAGAAGTCGCCCAGAAGTCCATACTTTTCGGTCTCCATCAGGAATTTGTTGTCTTCCAGTGTGCTGTCGGTCAGCATGACCCGGATGACTTCCTCGAAGGAGCAAGTGCGGGTGCGGCAGATCGCAGAAAGAAGGCCGGTGATAATGTTTTCCTCGTTGAAGTTCTCGATCTCCAGATCATAGAACCGCTGCGTCCGCTCTTTGCTGGCAAAGAACTTGATGTGCTTTTCGATGATGGGCTTGTACTTCTCATCGATTCCCAAATCCACCGAAAGCAAGGAGGCGCGGTCTGCAAAGAACCGCTTGGAGTACAGCATGGTGTCCTCCAGATGGTTGTCCCGCACATCCGGCTTCGGGAAGGGGGCATAGATCAGATAGTTGGTCGTGGTGTCCTGACGCTCCAGAAAGAGCTTGGTGGCAAACTGATTGTCCGGTTGCAAGAAGTAGACCTTGGCGTTGTCCAGCGTCACGGTCTGCATATCTTCCACGAACTCGCCGTTGTCATCGTACCAGAAGACCAGCTTGCGGGTGTCTCCCGTAAACTCGGCATTGAGCCTGTCAATGATTTGTTTGATGTTCATTTCTGCCATTCCGCGTTTCTCCTTCTGAATCTGTCCAGAGCTATCCCCCTGCACATTGTACCATTGGTCGTAGCATTGGTTTCATAGACTGCTTGCTAATTATTAAATAGGGGAAATGACTCAGACTTTCTGCATAATCCCCATAATAATTTTCACAAACTCGTCCCATCCAAGCGTGATGCTCATAATGGAACTGATGAAACCAACAGCTGTAACAAATTTTCCAAGTAGCCTGAAAATGCCATTATCCTGTATGGCTCTGTTGGATCGTGCATTAAGAAGACCCAGCCAATAAAGTGCATCAAGGGGGAAGCTTAGAACTCCACGCATTCCTTTGCCAAAACAGGCAATCGGGTTCCATAGTTGCTTCTGCTCAGTTTCGGTCAGCCGGTATATCCGCCCGATATGCTTTTCCATCGAATCTATACAGTGCTGAATAAACTGGTTCATGCGAACTTGGATTATGTAGCTGTCCATCTGCGATACCATGCTGATCATTTCAGGGAAGACATTGACCAAAACTTGCATATTCGTCATTTTAATGTGTTTCAACGGGTCAATGAACTCCGCAACAATACCATCGTACCCCAATTCAGCTTGTATATCATCAACTTCCCGTATACATTCCTGGTATAATTTGGGATCGACTTGATGGTATTCCATGTAGCGATTGGCAAGGTCAATGAATTTGTCGCGAAATGCTGCTGTCTTCTTCGCTCTCTTCTCATAGTCAGCCAGCGCAACTCTGGAGAGGATATGCCCTATGAGCATAACCAAAAAAGTTGCTATTATGGGAATCCATCGGTAACTCATAGGGCGCATCCTTTCTCAAATTTTAGCTAAAACAAGGTATTTTCTACCGTCACTGGCGGTCTGGATTTTCTCGTAGTTGACCTTCACGCCATCGTCCAAGTCAAGCTCAATACGGCTCAGGGCAAGGTGGGCGATCATTTCATCGTAATCACGGCACTCCTTGAGCTGTTTCTGGAGCTTTTCTTTCCGCTTGGTGGAAGCCGCCACTTCACGGGTATTGGTGCTGTGGTCAATCATATCCTGCATCCGGTTGATCTCCGACTCATAGACCCGCTGCATCTTGTGGAGGTAGTCCACACGGAGGTTACCAATGGTGTCCGGCGTGTAGCGGTGGAGGTAGATCAACGCCTTGAAGCCATTCTGTTTGCCGCTGTCAAACAGCCAGTAGATAGGCCGCTTCTGATAAATCTTGCAGTGATCTTTGAAGAAGTCTTTGAGGAAGTAGCTGCGGATGATTTCACGGCTGCTGTTTCCTCTGCCGCCGAGGGCTTTTGCAATGAAATCCAGATTTTCCTCCAGCGTATCTTCTCCATAAACAACTTTCAGCCAGCTGCACAGGCGGGTGACAATATCGTCTCCCAGATACTCTTCGTCGGTGATGGGCAGAATCCCATCCGCATCCGGGAGGAAGGTTTTGTATTTGCTCTCATCCCAGTCCCCACCGGCGTAGGCCAGCCCCTCACTGTCCAGCGAATAGCGGCCAAACATACAACCCACGGCATAGGACAACAGGCTCTTAATGTCCCTCTGTAAGTCGGCCTTACGGACAGTCACATCCTTGTCCTCCACCTCGGGGGAAAGCTCGTCCTGTAAGCCATAGATGTCGATGAAGATACGGTTCAGCTCTTCCTCATTGGCTTTCAGTTGGGCAAAGCGTTCATTACAAGCTGTTTCCCACATTTCAAACGCAGATTGAATCGTATATGTTTTCGGCTTATCCTTCTCATAAATTTTGAAGGTAGCTTCACTCTTTTCAACAGCGAACTGCGATGTAGGTGGATTTACTCCATTACCGAGTCCGCTATAAATTGATACACCGTAGTTCAGTAACGGATGTCGCTGGAAGTCCCACGAGGTTTCAAAGGAGTCCCATTCTTTTTGAGCAATCGCAACACAGTCTTTCACAATAGTAATAGAGTCGTCAACTAAACCAGAAGAAATCAAAGGCAATTTCCGCAGATAACCTGATTCAAAGCCCATAGATGGAGACAAAATTTGAAGCAAAGATGTAGCTATTTTGGAGTTCATAAAGCCAAGCAAGTGGTACTTGACTGGCTCACTATTACAAAACAATCCATATCCACTGTTGGAATACAAAAATCCAATCGGACAAAATCGGAACGAAGTCTTTTCTGTTCCAATCACGGTCCAAGTTAATGCTGATCTAAATATATAGTCCAAATTATAATTGTGAGAGCGTATTCTCCCTGTCTTTTCATCTTTGAAATTTTGAATCTCAGATCCGTCATTTTCCCAATTCACAACCGTATCATTGTTTCCGTACCATTTTCTTTGCTCTCCGCCTTTTGCAAACGGGAACCACTTTAGCTTACTTTCAACAGCCGCTTCTCTCGAAGGAATACCAAGTCCAAGTTTACGATATGAAATTTCGTGCCAAAGTCGAACAAATCTGTCATTATTTGCTGTTGCCATTCCAACGCGCGGCTCAGATATGTCTCCAACGAGTTGCGATTGAGCAAAGGCGTTCAGGATTACATCAGATGCCCAATAAGATGTATACGGTGTCCCTTGAATTTTTTTTATGTCCTCTTTTGATTTGATAAACCGATAACCTCCAGAGAGAAAGAGTTCTTCTTTTCCTTGCTCAGAATTACCGGATGTTAGTTGAACGAAAGTTGATAGATATTTAGCAATATATGCGTTGGAAAATACAAAACTTGTTGTTTGAACTACTTCTCCACTTATTTCGTCAAATGCTCTTGGCCCTAAATGAGCCATATTCATTAGTTGTTTTTGAAGCAGTTTACTTCTTAGATTTTCATAGCTTGCAAGAAACATCCATGCGTGTTGCGTGATCATTGCTTGATAACCGAACCGTTTGGCCATCTCACTGCATCGTTCAATAAAAACAGCAAATAAATCAGTCTTACTGTCAGGGTAGTTTTTCTTGACATAGTCGTTCAGCTGTGCGCCGCCATTGCTAACTGCCATATAGGGTGGATTGGTTACAACCACATCGTACTTTCGCTCCATCGTCTCAGCAATGTCTACGAGAGCCATTAACTGCTCTGCTGTCCCTTCCAAACCGGTGCTGTCCAGCGTGATTTGTTCCCCGGCATCCGCAACAGACACAAAGCGGCGCAGCAGCTCCCAGTTGCAGCTCTCCACCTTGAGAATGGAGCCGTACTCCTTGGCATCTCGCAGGGTATCCAGCAACCCTTCCAGCTGCACACGGGCGGTATTGGCCTCCAGATCATCCATCCCAGCGCCAAGATATTTCAGGTGGGCGCGGTTGATATTGTTGCTCTCCTGAATGGAGTAGACATGGCAGGTGGTTTCACCGTTCAGTATGCGGCGGTTGTGCTGCCGTGCCTTCATCATCACGGCGAAGTAGGCCAGCTGATAAGCGCGGTCATCAATGTCGAGACCATAGAGGTTGTTTTCGAGGATGCTCTTGGCCGCATCCCGTTGGCTATATCCAGCATCCTCATACATCTGCATCAGCACATCGAAGGCATAGACCAGAATATGGCCGCTGCCCATGCAGGGGTCAATGACCTTGATGTCCCGCACATCCGTGTAGGTGCTCTGCTGCTGGATCTCGTCCAGCTGTTGGCGCACTTCCCGTGTTTGGGCGGCTTCTGGCAAGTAATACTTCCAGCCCATCTGCTCCGCAATAAACTCTTCGTTGGCGATCCGCTTATTCTCGACTTCATCCCAAGTCATCTCATCCAGACCACGCCCATCGGCAAAGACACCTTCGTTCTTCCGCTTGTCGATGAAGAGACGGCCTAAGCTGTTCTGCACCATGTAGCGGACAATCCAGTCCGGGGTGAACAGCTGGGTGACAGCCGGGATTTCATCCTTGGTGATTTTACCGTTCTTGCCAAAAGCGGCGTTCTTCGGCTCGGTGTTGTAATACTGATACAGCCAGCCGATGATCTCCACCTGACCGCCCTTCTCAATATTGAAATCATCCTCGTCGATGTCATGGATGAGGTGATAGACCACGCCGTCCTGATCCACCACGGAGAGGTTCAGCAGTAGCTCAGTGTAGTCGCTGGTCTTCTCGAACAGCGCCGGGAGGATTTCGTTCAGGGCGTTGCACTGCTTGATAAAGAGCAGCCGGAACAGCTCATCCAGCGCATTGTCGGTTTTCAGCCGCAGAATGGTTTCTTGCTCATCCGGGGTGAAGTCCAGCTCGGCATCAAAGGGAGTTGTGACCAGATCAGGCTCTACCTTACCGCTCTCAGAAGACAGAACGCGGATGTGGGAGGGCAGATAGTCGTTGACCTCCATGAAGCGGATGGCAATGAGGCGGTTGAACCAGGTGTAGGCCACCTCTTCCAAAATGTATTTGTAAGCGGTGGCATAGTCGCTGTCCTTTTCCTTCTGGCGGAGGATTTCCACCAGCTTTTTCCGCTGCTGGATGGCCTCGCCGGTGATGGAGTACGGCTCCGCAGTGCCGATGTCATAGAACTCCATGTTCGGGGTGGACTGGGGCAGGGCGTTCTTGATGCCCTCCACCGTAATGCCCATCAAACCGGCGCGATACTGAATATCAGCAATCAGCTTATTCCGCGCCCAGATTGCAAAGTTTTTGATGTTTGTCTTATTCATATTGCTTATTCTCCTTCATCGGATGAGCGAGACAAACTGTTCGGCAAGCTCATCTATTGTGAAGTCCGCAGTTTTCAATGCCAGCATATCAGCCAGAATAGGGCTATACTCTTTGACCTTGTCCTTGGAGATATTGTGCCAGACCGGTAGGATGACCTTTTTCCCATCTTCCTGTTTGGCAAAAAGCCCGTTCAGCTCCTTGCCAGTCCAAAACTTTTTGAAATAAGTTTCAGAGAGGATGACAATTCCGTATCTGGAGTGAGCCAGACCGTCATCAATAGATTGACGCAGACTATCTCCAACTGTCATTTGATACTTGTCGAGCCAGACTTTCGCGCCCTTTTCAATCATTGCATCTGCCAACGGCTTTGCAACTGCTTCTTTGTCCTCCCATGCGTGGGAAATAAAGAAGTCATATTCCTTTTCTTGAATGCTCATCTGAATAGCACCTGCCTCCGAAACAATTTTCCGCTGCGACGCAATCATCATGTTCTGTTGGTCAGTCAGAGCCTTGAATGCCTTATCCTGTTCCTTTTGCAATAAGCTTTGCTGCTTTGTAAGTTCCTTTTTCTTTTTTCCGATCTTCTCAAGAAGTTCCGCCTGCTTACTTCTGGCCTTGTTTGCCTTGTCTGTCTCGGAAGCTATCGTGCGTTGCTTCGACTTGAGAGATGACAGGGAAGTAGATTTTGTGATGGACTTCTCTGTACGCCTTATCGCTTCCTGAGCCTTTGCCTCTTTTCCGGCCTCAGTGGTATTCTGCTTATTCAGCCGTGCAATTTCAGCTTGAAGTGATTTGATTTTGCTTTCGATCTGAGAGATTGACATAGGCATTCTCCTTAGAACTCCACATTCACAATGGTATCCGCATCCAGTTGTGCCTCCAGCGTCTCGCGCAAACCTGCGATGTACTTGTCGATGTCCGCCTTACTCTCCAGACGCCAAGAGGAAGTCCCGGTCATCATCTTGATGGAGACATTCTTGGTCTTGCGGATCTTCACGGGAGCAGGGTCAACCTCCACCTCAGTAGAGGGAGTGCCGTTTTGCTTGGCTTCCTCAGCCTTGCGGCGAGCCTCTTCCGCTGCCCTCTGCTGCGCCAGCTTGTTGTCCAGCGCATCCATCTCATTGAGCAGTCGGAGTTTGAGGGCATCCGCCTTGTCTGCATAGCTGCGGAGAGAGGACACATTGTTGCAATGCTCGGCACCGTCTCGAATCTCTCGGAACAGGGTAAAGTAGGTGTTCCGCTTCTGTTCGTTGTATTCCTTGGTGGACAGGACTTCCAGAACACGCGATCTTGCCTGATCGATGGAATCCAGCACCGGGGCGGATTCCTGCTGCAAAATCTTCACATAGCAGGACATGAACTTCTCCCGCAGTTCCG
>OJKY01000409.1_pt1 | contig 36480 bp, 33 predicted proteins | sample 1596571 | NCBI WGS metagenome assembly OJKY01 (sample SAMEA4350170, study PRJEB24818) | metagenome | biome: human; feature: gut; material: faeces | place: Denmark | collected 2013-09 | reverse complement strand
GTGCGAGATCGATACAGCGTATCGTATTGTTGTAAGCCGTTTTGAAGTAGGCCCGGCGGTTGGTCAGGTCGATGGCCGAGGTCCACTGCGTAGCGCTCGGAATGTCCGGACACTCACCCTCGGGATGTTCGATGCCGATGGGAATGTCGAAATTGTTGAGCAGGTGGAAGCATGACAATTCATCGTAGCGGATCGCAAACTCTCGAAACGCACAGCGCAGCAGCAGACGCCGCTCGAAATCCTGCGCATCTGCAACGATCCGGCAGTCGTGAGGGGGGGGGCATCAGCGTCAGCGGACGGTATTCACGCTTCCTAAACTCACGATCTCCGATGACAAGGTACTTTTAGTGGAAATCATCGAGAAAAACGGAGCCCGGCATCAGACTATCGAAATCCCGAGCCGAGAGATTTTGAATACCAAGGTGTTATAATATAAAATTGACTGATCCATGAAAACACCGGTGCTGTCCGAAATTCGAACAGCACCCTCCTTTCATAAACGCGCTGCGTCACCCCACCAGGACGGGTGATTTCTCTCCCAAACAGATTATCAGATGCTTCAATAACTTTTCAGAATCTATCCGGCTAGCCGGTTCCTCTTTGAATATACGTTTGAAAGCCTTGTCGAACGCATCCCAAAGTATCAGGCTGAACCGGTCGGCTTCGACCGGTCCCATGTATTTGACCTCCATGGTCGGAAGCCACATCGAAAATTCGACGTTGACCGACTGCCGGAACAGTTCCAGCAATTCGTCGGACTCGTGGCGGTAGTCGAGAAACGTGTTTTCGCAAATCCCGAACTTGGGCCGAATGATTGAATGATAGATTTTCGCATGGGTTCTGCGATGGTCGTGCTTCTCGAAAAACCAGCGGTCGATCTTTTTGACGCTTACCACACGATAGAGGCGATAGGGATTCTCGTTATCCTTTTTCATAACTGTAAAGTTTTAAGCCGGATGACATTATCCTTATCTTAAATTTACATAATTCACATATTCGAGATTTTCCGTATTGTCCCGAAGTTTGGAACTTAAGGCCGGCCCCCTCCGCCCCTAAAAATCAGAACTCGATAAAGTCGTACAGACATCCATGAGTTGCTTTTTTATTAGCAACTCGGAGTATCTGCTAAAATAAAATATTGGAATGGTTCCACATATTCTTGCAAGGTCTCTGCCTTTCATCCATCTTTGCCGTGCAAACTATAAAACAGCCCAAACGAATGACGGTGAAACATTGCAATTTCAAAGTCGGGGAGGTATATCTTTTCCATACCGACGATCCCCGATGTCCGGATGCGGAATCCTTATGGGGCCTTTACGACAGACACGACGGGAACTCGATCCGACTGGAATCGTGCTCGACGGACCAGAAGAACTTCTCGAAAGGCCGGCGTTTGCCGGCGCAATACCGGTTCTGCCGGCTTTCGACCCGCGGCGAATTACGCGATTATATGGCCAACAGCATTTATTCGGAAATAAAGGGCTTTTCATGAAATGAGCAGAGACAATTATAATCCGTACCGGATAGTCGGCGCCAAAAAGATCGACGTATGGTTTTATGAAGAAGGCGATATGCGCAGAACGCATCATAACGTATACGAGTTAATCATTCTGCCGCTGTACGGAGTCTGTGAAAACAGTTATCTGGATTACAGGCATCACTCCGACGAACTGCTCGAGCTCTTCATCCAGCCGCCCTATATCGAAGTTCCGCTCTGGTTGATGGTGATGACAGTCAAGAAAATGCCGCCTCACGAAGCCAACCGTTTCTTCGAACTGCTCCGGACGAAGATGGACCGCATATTCAGGAAAACGTCCTACCCGCTGACGGCCGAGCAGCTCCTCAAACTGCTCGTCGAAGCACTGGCAGAGTTCATGTATTAGAAGAGTGACGCGACTCATTGCCGGAGGGGAGACCGTTATCGGTCTCCTCTCTTTTTGCATGAAGCCCATGCGGCCTTGCGCTCAGAGTCCGGGCTTCTGCATTTCCGCGACCCGCTCTATGATGCCTTCGTCGCAAGGGGCTCCGTAATTGAACTTCGGCCTGACGGGCCATGCCGTCATCTCCTTTTCAGGGTATACGGTCAGCAGAGCCGCGACGGCCTCTTTCGTAACGACGGATGGATCGAGCCAGCGCTTCGATATCGCCGTCGACCGAAAGCGTGTCGTCCGTTCCGCCGCCGAGAAGCCATAGCTCGCGCCCCCGTCTACGGATATATTTCAGCACCCGCTCGCCGCAGACCTCGCAAAACGCCAAGTCCCCGGTGCGCGGTGCAAGTCGCGTGTCGAAAAGGATGCCGTCGCCCTGCTCCAGCTCCTCCTCGACCAGATAGTAATCCCGAACGCGGGCATAGTATGTCGCACCCGGACTCAGTATGAGGACTTCGTTCAGGTCGATGCGGTCGCCGATATAGTCCGCGGCCGGCGACGGGAATCCCGCCGGAATGCCCTCGCTGACGTAGGGCAGCGATTTGACAGTCGTCGTTATAAGACCGTATATATCGAAATGAATATTCATCGTGCATAATTAGGCGCAGGGGCATACGGGGTGTCGGCACGCAATGCAATCGGGCATCGTGTCGTCGTTTCGACAAATAGTTAAGCGGGGCTTTTGCCGGCTCTGCCGGCTGTGTAGTGTGAAATTGCGTCGTTTCCTCGGTACTCCCTGCGGAGTTCGTTCGCAATACAAACGAAAATATCGTGCCTTTGTTGTATCGGCAAACGTAGTCCGAAATCCCGGATACTGGACGCCGAGGGCGTCATGCCCCCGGAAGTGAAGAACATGGTGCAGGACTTCAAATACCATATCTTTCTCAACCCGCGGCTGAAAAACACCGTCGGTCATATCCTCCTCTCTTTTTCACCCAAGGGTGCTCCGCGCATGACCGACGCCCTGATGACGCAGATCGCGAAGGAGTATATGCAGAAGATGGGTATCACCGATACACAGTATTTATTGGTACGCCACCTCGACCAGCCCCATCCGCTCTGCCACCTGGTCTACAACAAGGTCGGAAATGACGGACAGACCATTTCGGACAAGAATATCAAGCTCCGCAACGCCGAGGTCTGCCGGGAGCTGACCGGGAAATACGGGCTATATCCAGCGCCGGGAAAGACGACGTGCGGAGGGAGCGGCTATGCGAACCGGACAAGGCCAGATACGCAATCTACGATGCGATCAAACTGGACGGCAAATTATGGGAACAGGGTATCGGCATCCGCTATAAATATTGCGGAAATACTGACCTGAAACAAAATGTTCTGTTCTCGAAAAACGGCTTCGTGTTCTCCGGTTCGAAGCTCTGACAAACATTGTCAGTAAGGTTTTCGAGGATTTAATGCCGAGCGTGTAGGTATGTCGATGCTCCTGCACGGGTAATGTATTTTCCTGCAAGGCGCATTCATCTACCGAATTTCAGAAAACAATCGGCTGTTGGCCGTGAACGACCTGAAATACCGTTATGTAAAGATGTGCGGGGGAATCGGAGAAAAGAAACTGACGGAATTGGAAGCAATATTCCGCGAAGACAAGCGCAAGGCCATCCGCGATACGATTCGTAATCGGGTCGAACGGTATGAAACAGGCGTGAAACTTCGAGCCGATCAGTTGGAGCAGGCGACTATCAAGGAGCGCAAAGCGTATGAGCTACTCCAAGATGCAGGGCAATTGAGAAAAAAGTAATTATTCTTAAAAATCTCAAATCGGATAAGCATGATTCATAACTGTAAAATGCCCAAAATACAGGATTGCATTTTTTTGTATCGAAGATACCGAATTAAAAAATATTTGTATATTTGCCGTCGCAAAGGTTTCCGAATCGCCGATTGCGCGATGAGGAATGAAAAGGGAATGCAGTGAGAATCTGCGACAATACCCGTTGCTGTGAGTTCCTGCCCCGGACATGGGGCGCAAAAGGTTTTACAATCTTTGCCACTGGCCGCAAGGCTGGGAAGGCGTAAAACCGGAACAAGTCAGAAGACCTGCCGATGCCTTTATAAGATTTGCAACCTGCGGGTGTACGGGTGAAAATCAAAACTGCGATTTCCCCTGCATCCGGCATTCCGGTCTAATACGAGGCTTCCGACAGCCTTGCCAAGGTGTAAATCCGTTTTGAATTTCTGTTGTGCCGTATCCCGAAAGGATACGGTTGATTTTTTATTTGTCAAACTTAAAATACAACAGGAATGAAAAAACTATTTACCCTTTTGGCAATCGCCCTGTTCGGCGTTGCGATGTGGAGCTGCTCGTATGACGACGACGATTTGTGGAAGGCGGTCGATGACCTCGATTCGCGCATGGAAGCTATGGAGCAGGCCATGAAGAGTGCTAACACCGATATCGATGCACTCCAAAAACTGGTCGATGCTTTACAAAAGAATGTAACTGTGACCTCCGTCATCAAAAATAATGACGGATACACAATTACATTCTCCAACGGTGAAACCGCCACTATCACCAACGGAAAAAATGGAATTGATGCTCCCGCTGTCTCGGTGAAAAAAGATGGCGACGGCCTTTATTACTGGACGCTCGATGGCGATTTCATACTGGTCGACGGCGAAAAGATCAAGGCGCAGGGTGAGGACGGCGCCCCCGGACAGAATGCCGTGTCCCCGAAATTGCGTATCAATACCGAAACCAAGGAGTGGGAAATGTCGATCGACAATGGTACTACATGGACTTCGATGGGTGTCAGGGCTGAAGGAACAGATGGCGATTCGATGTTCGAGTCGGTGGATACGGTCTCGACCCCCGGTATGGCGGTCTTTATGCTTGCCGACGGCGGAAAACTCGAAATTCCCATGCAAGGTGCGTTGAATCTCGCGATTTCCGCAAAGAGAGGCATATTCGTTTACGATGAGACGCAGACCTTTACGATCGAGAGCAAGGGTGTCGAACGGATGACATGGACTAAACCCGACGGATGGAAAGTTTCGGTCGAAGGCAATGTACTGACGGTTGTAGCGCCGGCCAAAGCGAACAGCTATGCAGAAACGGAGGGTGTGATCGCCTTGATCGGAATGGCCGGGAATTTCTCGTGCATGGCAGAACTGACAGTAAGTGCGGCGGATACGCATAGCTATACAATTACCTTCGAGGGTAGCGACTGGGCCAAATGGGTCGCCTGCAACTATAACCCCGGAAAATATTCAACGACACAATTAGGGAGTCCAGACGATTATGCCTGGGTCGATGAAACCACGCAGCTCACTACTGGCCGTCCTACCGGCTTCATGAACGGATGGGGCTATCCTTGGTTCGTATGCTCCTATAATTCCAATTCGCTGGATCAGAGTAAATATGGCAATTATTTATACGATCTGTATGTGTACAATCCCGACGGAGTAGAGGATAGTATGACAGGCGGAGGCCGCAATGGTTCCGATAATTTCCTGACGACATTCGGCTATTTGGATTTTGACTTTCCTTACGGTGATGGACGTCCCATTCTCGAATTTGCCGACAATAAAGCACGGACGATCCGAAGCCTGTACGTCAATTCGACCTGCTATTTCTACTCGGTTGCCACCTCCGGCAACGGACTGTCGCCCGAACTGACCAAAGACGTAACCTTCTACGCTACGGGGTTCGATGCCGACGGCAACGAAATCAAAACCATTACGATGATTTTCGCTACGCCCGAAGCCATCACGAAAACATGGACGAAATGGGATCTTTCCGAACTGGGGCCGATCGTTTCGCTTCGGCTGAACCAGGCTGGCGGCGCCGATAACGGTTACGGTTACTCGCTGCCTGCGTATTATGCAGTGGATGACATTACCGTCGAGTGGTAGCGTCGCTGCTGCGTCATCGACTGGCAGAAATGGGGTCTTTCCGAACCCGGAAAAGTCAGTCGCATTGAATTCAACGTCACAGGCGACAGCGATAACGGTTATGGGTTCAGCCAACCTGCCTATTTTGCGTGGGACGCTCTGGCGGTGAGGTTCGAATAACCGGCCCTCATTTGCGACAACACCCGGAGTGCCGGGGTAAGAAAATCCCGGCACTCCGTTAATAAACAAGCGCTATCAAGAAGTGAAAAGAATATCGGTAATTTCAGTACTGTACATCTTTCTCGCCTTCGGCACTACCAATGCCCAAGAGGCCAAAAAAGGTCAAATCCCGGATTCGGTCCGGGTTTTGGCCATTGACGAGGTGACGGTGCTCGGAAGGCAGAACAAGGCGATTGTCCCGGCACAGATCCTCTCCGGCGAGAAGCTGCAAAGGCTCAACTCACATTCCGTATCGGATGCGTTGCGCTATTTTTCCGGTGTGCAGATAAAGGACTACGGAGGTATCGGGGGCTTGAAAACCGTCAACATCCGTAGTATGGGCAGCCAGCACGTGGGGGTATTCTACGACGGCATACAGATCGGCAATGCCCAGAACGGGACGGTGGACCTCGGTAAATTTTCGCTTGACAACATGGAATTGGTATCCGTTTATAACGGCCAGAAAAGCGACATATTCCAGTCCGCACGCGATTTCGCCTCGGCAAGTGCGGTATATATGGTGACGCGCAAACCTGTTTTCGAGAGCGGGCGCAGAAACCGTTTCAATGTGAAACTCAAAGGCGGATCCTTCGACCTTATCAACGCTTCCGCTCTTTGGGAGCATCGGATCAGCGAAAACCTTTCGTCGTCGGCCAATATCGAATACCTGAACACTTCCGGCAAATATAAATTTCGCTATCATAAGGACGGCGGCTATGACACCACCGAAGTCAGGCGCAACGGGGATGTCTGGTTTCTTCGCGCCGAGGCTGCTCTTTTCGGCAAGGTAAAGCGCGGAGAATGGCAGGCGAAAGGATATTTCTACAATTCCGAGCGGGGCTATCCCGGTGCAGCCGTAAAAAAGGATTACGGTATTTCATTGCTGAACGAAGACCGGCAGAAAGACCGTAATTTTTTCTTTCAGGGCTCCTTGAGGCAAGAGGTGACGGATTTCTACAGCTATAAAATCCAAGCCAAATACGCCAACGACTATATGAATTACGTCATGCCGCCCGAAAGTACCGTACAACCGATGGATAATCACTATTGGCAGCAGGAGGTCTATATTACGGCCACCAATCTGTTCGCTTTCAACCCGTGGTGGACAGCGAATTTGTCCACGGATTTCCAATGGAACAAACTCGATGCGGACGGCACCGACATGTTCAATGCGCATTTCATCGAACCGAGGCGCTATACGTTGCTGGGAGCCATAGCCACATCGGTTAACCTCAAACGCTTCAGCGTGCAAGCCAGCCTGCTTTACACATATGTGCATGACCGGAGTACACGGAGGATGGAAACAGCGCCGGATAAAAACATATTCTCTCCCACGGTAGTCGCATCATACCGTCCGTTTGAAAAGATCGGTCTCGACATAAGAGCCTTTTATAAAGAGATATTCCGGATGCCGACCTTCAACGACCTCTATTATGTGCAATTGGGCAACCGGCTTCTGAAGCCGGAATACGCCACCCAATACAATGTGGGGATTGCCTACTCCAAACAATTCGGCAAAGGAGTGCTGTCGTCGCTCAATCTTACGGTGGATGCCTATTACAACGAGGTGAGAGACAAGATAATCGCCACCCCGACCTCCAACCAGCTCGTCTGGACGATGGTCAACCTCGGGTATGTGGAGATACGCGGCGTGGATGTGACGCTCAACCCCAATTTCAAGATAGGAGGCATTGCATTGGACGCCCGGTTGAGTTATACCTTTCAGAAGGCGCAAGATTTCACCAAGGAGAAAGATGAAGGTTGGGAGGAAACCGTTATGGACGGATACGGCGACCAGATACCCTACATTCCGTGGCACAGCGGCTCCGCGATTCTCAACGCCTCCTATCGAAAGTGGGATTTTAACTACAGTTTTATCTACACGGGCGAGCGGTATATGCTCGGAAACAATACTCCGGCCAATTACATCCAGCCGTGGTACACGCACGACATGTCGCTGTCGCGGAATTTTCCATTCAAACACGCTCAGCTTCGTATCACCGCGGAGGTGAATAACATTTTCAACCAGCAATACGAAGTGGTTAAATGGTATCCCATGCCGGGAACCAATTTCAAGATTATTCTAAGTCTTACATTATGATGAAAGGGTTTTATTTAAAATGGCTTGCAGTCTCCATCGGCGTTCTCACACTTGCGGCTTCCTGCCGCAAGGATGACCCGGTGTTGCCCTCCGAGCCGACCTTGGTGAATCCGTGGGAACAGGTTACTGGCGATATATACGGATTTTTCCTGCTCAACGAAGGCAATATGGGTACGAATCAGGCTTCGCTCGACTATTATGACTATGAGACAGGCGTCTACACGCGAAATATTTACGGCGAACGCAACCCGTATGAAGTAAAAGACCTCGGCGACGTGGGAAACGACATTCAAATCTACGGCGACAAACTCTGGGCGGTTATCAATTGTTCCAATTATGTCGAGGTGATGGATGTCAATACGGCCAAACATATCACCAAAATAGCTATCCCCAATTGCCGTTACCTCGCATTCAAAGGCAAATACGCCTATGTGAGCGCCTACGCAGGTCCCGTGCAGATAGCCCCGGACGCCCGGATCGGGTATGTAGCAAAAATCGATACGGCCAGTCTTCAGGTCGTTGATGAGTGCATCGTAGGTTACCAGCCCGAAGAGATGGCCATTGTGGGCGATAAACTCTATGTCGCCAATTCCGGCGGTTACCGTGTCCCGAATTACGACCGTACCGTGTCGGTTATCGACCTGAAAACTTTTACGGAAGAGAAAAAAATAGACGTCGCTATCAACCTTCACCGGATACAGCCGGACAATTACGGCAACCTGTATGTTTCTTCCCGCGGAGACTATTATGAAATCCCTTCCAAAACATTCATCATCGACACCTCGACGGACGAGGTTGCATACGAGTTCGAAGACCTGCCCAACACACATATGACCCTATGTCGGGATTCGCTGTTCCTGTACAGTACCGAATGGAGTTATATAACGAACGATTGGACGGTATCCTACGCCATCGTAAACACGCGCACACGGGAGATCGTTACACGCAACTTTATCAAAGACGGCACAGAAAAGCGGATCCAGACACCTTATGGAATTGCCGTCAACCCGAATACCGGAGAGTTTCTGGTTACCGACGCCAAAGACTACGTCCGAGCCGGAACCCTGCACTGCTTCGGGCCGGACGGCATACGAAAATGGTCGATAAGCACGGGGAACATCCCGGCACATATCGTATTCACCCGTAAAAAATTACAACCGCTGGAAGAGTAACTTAACACACTTGAATATGAAAAAAAATTACACGCGAATCGTTTTACTGCTTCTGTCGGCGTTACTTCCGGTCGGATTTCTTGCCGGGTGCAGCGACGCTGATAACGGAGACCGCGGTTACCTCCTTAAAAAGGAAGATATCTCCGTAAACCGGCCCGACGGGGGATTTGAGGCTTTGGTCAACCAGCCTTTCCGGATTGAAGTGAAAAGCGTCTCGGACGAGGGCGTTTCCTATGAATGGTCCCTCGGCGATTCGAAAATAGCCGATTCGAAGAATCTGGAATACACCTTCACTTCGTTGGGAACATTCACCCTGACGTTGCATGCCAGCCAGGGAACGACCGTCTTCGACTATGATTTCGAGGTCATAGTAACCACCGATTATGTACTCAAACAGGAAGATATAACCGTCGAAGAGCCGGAAGGCGGATTCAGGGCCAAGGTCGACCAACTGTTTCGGATAGAAGTAAGCAGCGTGTCCGACGACGGTGTTTCTTACTTATGGTTCGAGGATGAGGAGCCTGTCTCTCAAACCAAGAATCTCGAGCACATGTTTTCACATGGCGGCGCTATCGGTTTGACATTAACAGTATCGCAAGGGGATATCTCCTTTAATTATTATTTCACTGTTTTTGTCGAATACGCTCCTATCGACCCGCCTGCGGAAGGGTCGAATCCCTACATCACCAAGGTCTTCGACTACATGCCGGCAGTCGGACAATTTACCAATACGCTGCCGCTGTACGAGGAGGGGGATACGCAGGAGACAATGAATCAGAAAGTATTGGACGCCATCGGCAATAACAAACGCGGAATGATCACCCTCGGCGGATTCGGCGGCTATGTGACGGTCGGTTTCGACCATACAATCCAGAATGTCGAAGGATTGCGAGACTTCCGGGTTTTAGGCAATGCCTTTTATGCAAATGCCAATCCCAATCCGGATGCTCCAGAGGGCGGAAGCTGTGAGCCCGGGGTAATCATGGTGGCCTATGATCCCGACAATCTCGGGCCGGACAACATACAATGGTATGAAATACAGGGCAGCGCCCACGCAGATCCTACCAAGGAACCGTGGTATGAAATGGCGAAGGTCAATGGCAACGATGTAAACATTTACTTCGATTACCGGATAACCTACTACCGCCCAGACAGTGAACCGGCATCGAGAGACGAATGGGATACATATATAAAGTGGGAGGATAATCAGGGAAATTCCGGCTACAAAGTGAAAAATCAGTACCACTCACAACCGTATTATCCGCTTTGGGCCGGAAATACGCTGACGTTTACAGGTACATGTCTGCCCCAGAATGCCATTGACGAGAGCGGTTCGGGAACCTATTTCGTTCTTTACAAATTCCGCTACGGCTATGCTGACAATGAAATCAACAGCTATGACGATTCGTCGATAGATATAAGTTGGGCTGTCGATGCGAGCGGAAACAGCGTCAACCTGCCGGGAGTCGATTATATAAAAATATACACCGGAGTCAACCAGGAGAACGGTTGGCTTGGGGAATGTTCGACCGAAATAATGGGGGTTGAAGACCTGCATTTGCTCAAAGAGGAAATACACACAAGGCGATAAATACCTAAATAACAGGCAATTCAAGTTTTCTGAACTTCAAAAACTCATTTCGATTTACAAATAGTCAATCGGCGGCGGGTCCTTTGATCGCGGTGAACCATTGCAAACATTCCTGCATTTAAATCCCGCCGCCGTTCTTTCATAGCAGCAATTCGAGAGCGGAGTCTTTAGAGATTGGTAAAAAGTTGTCTGCCATACAACGATTTATCTCTGACTCTCGAGTTGTTGCTATTTTGGGGAGAGAGTGGCCAGAGTGGGGAAAATGCGGGGAAAACAGACAAAATAAAAATCGCTTAATTCGCTATTATCAGCAAATTAAGCGATTTCTCTTGTACCCGGAGTCGAATAAGACGACGTGTGACGGGGGCAGCAGCGTGAACCGGACAAGACCGGATACGGACAACGAAATTATCGCAGGGGGGGGGCACGATTGCTCGAAAAACTGCAACGGTATACGGCGAGTGGACCAACGCCACCGGCCGGTACAAATCCGCTGCCGCCGCCGCAACACGCTGGGCGAGATCGCCTACGACACGACGGCCTACCGACAGAACTGCGACATCAACGCCACGCGCATGGAGGCCGGGCTTCACGGAAAACCGGCCGACGGACAATGGACCGTGCGTGCGACGGACGAGCGTTCACCTATGTCGGAAACTGTTTTTATCGCCCGAAGGGAACCTGCACGCGCGCTGAGGGAAAACCCTGCCGTCATCCCGATTTGGTAAGGCCGTCGCCCGAAACGTATGAATTCGACATCGTACGCACGGCCTCCGAACTATTCGGCATCGAACTGAAATGGGGCAAGGAGGGACTGCTGATATGACAAGTCACCTCAGAAAATTGGCATTAACCGCGTATAAAATCCCGGATATTTCTTATATTTATAGCTCTGCATATTTCATAGCGTCATGAAACTGAGTATAGAATATCTGCCGAATAATCGGAGCGACGATGAAGGACTGAATATACTGCGTCAGATCAGCGATTCACTCCAATCCGCTGAAACGGAGTTCGTATGCCGAATCTCGGATGCTGCATTTGTCATTGCAGCGACCTACGACAATTATACCCGGCTCCGTCCCGTACTCAAAGAGATGAATTGGGTTCGAACGGAATCTTACAATCCTTTGCTCTCGGCAACCGAGGGAATCCATATGTTCTGCGGCCTGACGTCATGGACGGAGCTGGACTGCTGGATATGCAACACGGGCCGCGCGGAGTGGTTCAAACAAGCCATGGAGAACGAACTGCAAAGCGACTGCTATCGGGCAGTCGTCCCGTTACCGGTACGCTTCAAACACCGTTTTCAGGTAGATTGTTATGATTGTTACGCATTGGATGACTACACCGCCACTCATGGAATCCAAAATGCAACTGGCTACGACGAATTTATCTACCGTTTCAAAGAAGGAAAACCTCTTGCGGGACCATGGGAACCCGTACGGCTGGTGGAGCAGGCACTGCGGCGGGAGCAAAATCTTGCCGGCAAGCTAACCGATGCTGTTTTAACCGTCATACCGGCCTCCAATTTCTGGGATAATCAACGTAGGTTCGGGAAATTTTGCAGCTTGCTGTGTGAAGCGGCAGGCATGGAAAACGGGTTCGATGCAATCGAAATAACCCGTTCCAGAGCTTCCATGCGGGGAATACTTTATAAAAGCAAAATAGAAAACTTACGCATACATTACAACCGGTTTCGGGAGCGCCATGTGTTTCTGTTCGACGACGTATGTAATACAGGCACCGGATTCAATCAACTGGCCGACGCGTTGGTCCGATACGGGGATGTCTCTTCGGTGACTGGAATATTTTTAGGTAGGAATACCTAAAACTTAGGGCTGTCTAACAAGTCATAGACAGCCCATTTTATTCGTACTGCTATTTGAAAACTTTTCCGAATGCGCGATTATCAGCCGATTAATGAAGTTTATTGAAATATCCTCTGTACTTATTTCAGCAGACGTAAAAATTCGGGCGATGCTTTGAACGCCGGAATATCGTGCGCCGGGATTTTGAGCGTCGTATTCTTTGTGATATTACGCGCCGTCTTTTCCCTACGGTGTTTGATAAGAAACGTTCCGAAGCCGCGCAAGAAAACATTTTCCTTACGAATCTGTGCGGCGCGCACCTCTTCCATGAAACCCTCCACGACAGCTGATACGGTCGTGGCCTCGACGCCTGTTTCCCGGGCGATTTGTTTAATCAGCTCTTGTTTTGTCATAGATGCTTATTTTTTTAATATTTTCTAATCTGCGAATCGGTTGCTAAGGTCCATCCGTTCGTGAAGTATACGCACGACCTCTATCCCTTTATCGCCCGCAATGCGATAAAAGACGATGTGTTTGTTGACCTTGAATCCGAAAATATCTGCTCCGAGTTCCTTGTATTCCCGACCGAACAACACGGGATTGCCTGCCAGCTTGCGGCAGGAGGCGATCAATAACCTGTAATAGGTATCCGCCTGCCGCTCCGACCACATATCCGCCGTATAGTTCCAAATGTCGGAGAGGTCTTCGACCGCTTTGCGGGTAAACCGTATTTCAGCCATTCGTCCGCTTCGCTTTCAGGGTTTGCAGATGATGTTCAGGGTCAAAACCAACGGCTTCACTGCTGTCAATACCTTCCTGAATTGCAGCCTTGAGTTCCACAAGACGGCTTTCATTCTCCTCTAAAAGCCGCAAGCCGGCCCGGATAACCTCGCTGGCGTTATTATAACGCCCCTGTGCGATTTTTGCCTTGATGAAATCCTCGAAATAAACCCCGAGGGCTACCGATGTCGTTTTCATAGTTGTTCAGTCTTTACGCAAAATTACCAATATTTAATAACAAAACAAAATCCCGGCCGAATTTATTGTGTCCGGCCGATACATATTGAAAAACAGATTTATCTCTTCCGGCACCATTTTATGGAGGCTTGTTCTCGTCTTCCATTTCTGACATCCAGAAACATCCGCAATGCTTACAACACCTTGTCCATAAACAATTCATACATCATGTATTTAAATTCAGGATAAGCTGCAATCCAATATACATTCCGTTCCAACAACTGCATATTGCGTTGTGGTTTTTGTTGTCATGATGATAAAATGAATGATCTACGAAAAAATTCTTATATTGCATCCCGATATCAATCCATGTCATAGCAACCATGAAACGTTTTCTACTGACACTGTTTCTATTTGTCGCAACAGCGCCCTTACTTGCAGCATCCCTCGTTGAAGGACGCATCTATATGAAAAACGGCTCGGTCGTAGAATGTACGGGGAACGACAGGTTGAAAATGCCCCAAAAAAACGGCAAATTAAAAGTATTTCGAGATGCTTTCCGGAAAACTAAAGCCAAAGAGATATTGTCGCCCGGAGATATAGATTCGGTGATCTGCTGGCATGCCAAAAGTCCGGAACACACACGCAAATTCCTCTTCGCGGAAAAACCCGGATGGATGTGGGTTTACGTTGAGACTCCATATATAAAAGCCTGCATATATTCGAAAAAAGGGTACGGCATCAACACCAACGGCGGTATACAGGTCTGGCAACGACGCAGATGGTTCAGCCGTTCGCGGGCAGCCTATTTCCTGCAAAAACAAGGCGACAGAGGATTCCGGAATGTCGGCAGTGCATACCGACGGTCCAAGGACACATTCCGCAAACGCATAGCCTGCTACATAGACGACGATCCCACGCTGGCCGAGCGCATACGCCAATCCAACGCCTATCGGGATAAAACGATACTTATGTTGCATGACTACGATCCGACCCGTCATTAACCTCTTAATATCAAAAGCACATGAAACAGTTTTTACTTTTCGCCGCCGCCCTGTTTATCCTGTCAAGCACGAGTAATCGGGCGGAAGCCAAGAAACCCCAGGACCAGGAATTCCGCCGCGTAGTGGTAACCCTTAAATCGGGAGAGAAGATCGACGGCTACCTGCATCGTGGCTGGCACGCCGAATCATCATTTATGAAAAAGGAGAACTATTCGTTCAAACTTGCCAAGACCCCCGAAGACAAAGAGAAGGTCAAATACACCGCCGATGATGTGGAAAGCGTCGAATACGTCGAAAAGACCGAGGCCAATCCCGACGGTATCCGCTGGGAAGCACTCGACATCGCCTCGCCCGGCCTTTCGGATCGCAACCGCACGTTTCGCCGCATGGTGTGCCTGAATAAGGCCGGACAAAACGCCACAGCTTACTGGTGGAAAATATGGACGACAGAGCGAGTGGGCAATCAAGACCGCCGGGTGCTGAAAACCATGTACGGTATCCGGTTTCATAATGATCCCGACAAGATCGTCTATCCGTATATGCTGGTCAGCTCCGTGCTGATGGACAAAAAGTATCCGGGGCTGAAAGATTTCTGCAAAAAATGGTTCAAGGGGCCTGAAGGGAAAGAGCATAAAAAGGAGGCTAAGGAGAACGATGCCTGGATACTCGATATGTATGATGCATATCTGCAAAAACAGCAGGAATAGGATGCTGACGAAAATGACAACACGATCATATGCCTGAATTTTCATATTTCCGGTTTTGTGGAAAAAACGAAAATTCAGGCGTATGCCATCTTGATTCTTACAGCAGGATATGGCACCCTGTCAGGTATGGGTCATCCAGCCGTGAAACGGCTCGTGGATAAAAGTGTTTCGGATGAGATGCCAAGAGCCTCACAGGCGGCTCGGGCCGAAAGATACATGGGATATCTGCTCTGACTACACAGATATTCAAACAGCAGGACACTTTTACTCAACATGAAGTTCGTTTTGACAAGGCTTTCCAGTTTTTCAGGAGCCACCAGTACATAAGTCTGGGCATTTTTCGGATTTTCCATAATTGATCTTTATTGATTCGAGTCTTTCAGGTCTTCGAGTTTCCCCTGTTTGCGCATTTTACGAATAAACTCCTGCACTTCGGAGAGCAGATACATTCTGCGATGCCCGAAATTAAAGCCGACAAGCCGGCCTTGTTCCCTATAGCGCCGAACCTGACGCTCACTCTGATGCAGAATCTGACAAACTTCCGAAAAATCCAACATCGGATCACCGTCAAGCATACTGCGATGTTCTTTCAGATAACGCACATCTTCCAGAATCTCCAAAACGATTGTCAGAATACGAGAAATGCTGTCTCCAGATTGATTTTCCATAAATGCGAATATTGGTTTACAGCGCAAAGATGGAATGAAAGCATCACCCGATTATCGTGGCCTATTCGGTGTACCAAATTTTGTGACTGTATAATACCATTGATAACCAACGGTGTCCGGGAAATGTTCGGTTCCCCTACGCACCGCAGAGTTCGATGGAACAAAACAACGAAGCCTTGCAAACGAATCGTTTGCAAGGCTTTTTCGTTTCTCACGGCGAATGTCGGATTTGTCGTTCGCGAAATTCAGATGTCCGGGGCGAATGCGATCGGCCCCGGCAAACGGACAAAAAGGCGGTTGCAGGCATCGATTCCGGCAAACCGCATCGGCACCCTGCCCCCGCCTACTCTACCAGACGGACGAAGCAGGCGTCGCTGACATCGGGACCGTCGCCGGCGGTCCATTTGTCTATCAGGAACGCATTCTTTCCGAAATCGTTGAAATCGAATGTCGAGACGTTGATGTCCCACGAAGAGGTATTGTCCGACTCCCGATTGCACCAGTAAATTCCGCCGAAATTGGTGTATACGGTATAAAAAATCGGACGATAAGGTATCTCGGGGTCGGTATAGAGTGCACCGCGGGCGGCATAACGCAATACGCCGTACTTTCCATTCTCCTGGGAACAATGCTTCCGGCGGCCGTATCCCGAGACGCCCACCGGGAAGAAGATATTGGCCCCCTCGCCGCCCGAATTGAGGCTCCCCGCAGGATTGAAGACGAAACAGCCGCGCATGCCCTTGTTCTCGTTGCTCGCGTTGTAATGGGCATAGCCGTGCGCGTCCGACATCTCCAGCGCGGTTTCGGCCGACGCATCGTCGTAGAGTACGCCGAACGCAAACTGGCAGCCATTCTGCAACTCCTTGAAATCGCTCCTTTCGGCGACCCGGCACTGTCGGCCGCCGATGGTCTGGGGCATGTCGCTGAAACCGTCCGAAGTGCGCGACTTGCTCGTAATCCGGGTCTGTCCGGCAACCGCATTCCAGGTTCCCGTCAGCCCCGAACTCGTGGGAGCCAGCCGAAACGGAGTCGTGGCATGGTCGGCGAACCGGTCGAACTGGTTGTTGACGGCATCGATGGGCTGGTCGATGTTGCCGAAGCGGAAGAGCGAACCCTCCTCGCAGGGCGCGGCGGTCTCGTGATCCTTGTAATAGAGGTTGAAAGTGTGCCATTTGGCCGATCCGGCCACCTGCATGGGGGCATAGCCCTGACGCACGAAGATGCGGTGGTAGCACGCCAGGTTGTGATAGCGGATCAGGATGATGCCGCACCGGCTCTGGTCCTCGCCGATCGTTCCGGCAGGCTGATAGGTAAAGCGGATTTCGGACCCGGTGGATCCCTCCACCGTGCCGCCCAGCACGCCGTTGAGTTTGATCCACTCCTTGCCGACCTCGACCTCGGCCTTCCAGGGGCCTTCGGATTCGAACACCGTATACCGCGTGGCCGCTTCGTTCAACCGATGTGTCAATGCCACCTGGAATGCCGCATCGTTGTCGTGGCGGCGATAGATGCCCTTGGGGTTGACCACACGGCGCACCTGGTAGATCGTTATGGTGTCCACCGTCGGCTGGGCGTGGCCCGCCAACTGCACCTCGAGCCGCACCTTCGCCGAACGTCGGTAAGCGAAATAGATATTGTTGCCCGTGAAACCGGTTGCGTCGGTCATTTGCATGGCCCGGGTGTAGAACGGAAGCTGCACGACGGTCTGCCCCTCGGCATCGTTGCGCGTGACGATGTAGTCGCCGTCGACCGCATCCGGAACGGTCCCGCTCTGCGACAAGTCGTACTCCCGGTAGCCGCGAGGAGAGAATCCGCCCTCGCTCAGACTATTCAAGAGCGTGGTGCCGTGCGACGTGAGGTCCATGCCTCCCAGTCCCTTTCCGAAATCCTCCGGACGCTGTTTCCAGTAGAAATAGTTGTAGCCCGACCAATACGGTTTGCTACGTCCGATCCAGTTGATATGCGTCCGCACGAGCGACAGGAAGCCGTTCCACGGGCCGTCCTTGATCTGCGGTCTATCGGGATCGGAAGTCGCATAGCTGCCGGCTCCCGGGTTTCCGCTCACGGTGTACACCTCACCCCGGTAATACTCGAACTCGCTGCCGGCCTCGTGGGGCCGCCAGTTGTTCTCGACGATCTCGGCCTTGAGTTTGCCGACGGGGGTGCCCTTGATCTTCAGCGGAAGCATCATTTCATGATCGTAGAGGTAGGAGATATAGTAGGGATTGGGGGCATAAATGCCCTCATCCTCGTCGTACTCGATGTGCCAGTCGACGTCGTTGGCATGGCCGCGGAAGCGGAGCGTGAGTTTGTAGTGGAAATTGCGCTCGGCATTATAGTCGCGCTCCGTATCCTTGCCCAGCATGAAACGGTAGATGATCTTGCCCTTGCCGGGGTTTGCGACCGTATTGGAGATATAGTAGCCCTCCACCTCGATATAGGTTCCGCACGGCTTGCCGTCGCGGTAGCCCTCGTCGCCGGGGTCATTGCCGCCGGGGAAGGTGATCGACGAGTTCATGCCGGTGGTATCCTGCCATTTGAGCTTGCCCTCGCCCTGCATGTGCTCGAAAAAGAAGAGCGAGCGGGCGTCGTTGCGGTGCAGCTGCGCCTTGGTGTCGCCGCCGCCCAGCGGATTGTTGGCCTTGGTCAGACGCGGCCATGCGTTGAAGTCGTCGCCCGAGCCGTAGGCGATCGTATCGCCGGCGAAGATGACGTCCTTCGCCGGATCGGCGATGCGCTTCCCGTCGTTGGCGTCCAGCAGCGTACAACTGCGGGGAATGTTGCGGATCCGGGCCGACTTGATATAGATGTAGACGTTCTCGTAGAGGCCGGTCGTGTCGAACGAGACGGTCACCTTCGACACCAGGCGGCGAATCCAGGCATGAAGCCGCTACCTGGGCGCATCGACCGTCAGCAGCGGGGCTTCGCCGCGTGTGCCGCCCGAATCGTTCGGCGTGAAGTAGCCCGCCATCTGGCAATTGTCCCCCACCGGGTCGTCGACCCACTCCTGCACGATCGACCGCAGGTCCTCCTCGCGCCCGATCCGTGCGGCGAGCGTGGCATCGGCCGACAGGTCGCCCATATTGGCCACGGCATAGATGCGGTAGCGGCCGTAGGGAATGCGGCACTGGAACTCGGCATGCTGTGTCCGCAGTTCGGTGGCGCTTCCCGGGCGTTCGACATCGGTCACATCCATCCGATCGCGGGGCAAATAGTCCGATCCGGCCAACGCTCCGTCCTCGGTGTACCACGCCACGAAAACATCGCCGATAGTGCCGATCAGATCGCCCTTCTGACTGCGCGTGGCACCCAGCGAACCGTTCGACAGCGCACGGAACGTCACGCCCAGCGACACGGAACTTTCGCCCGGGCCGATATAACCGTGCTCCGAATCGATTTCCGGATCGACACAGGCCGTCGGGCCGAGCGACACGACAGCCAGCACGAGACAAGACAAAATTCTATTTTTCATTCCTCTTTTCGTTTTTCGAAGCGGACAGCAGCCCGAATCCGGGGTCCAGCTCGACCTCCTCGTAGGGATACACATCCACGACGATGAGGGGCTCGGCGGCCTTCGTGATGGTGAATTTATAGTAGTAGTTCCGGCGTATGTCGAACGGGTCGCCCAGACGGCTGCCGGCCGGAACCGAGGTATAGTATTTAAATTCGACGGGATACTCCTTATCGCCGCTCTCGCGGAACGTCACGCGCAGTTCGGCGGCATCCTGCGCCCTGACGCCGGTCGTGCCCCCGGCCAGATTGCGATATTCGGGGACATAGGCGACGAACGTCCCCTGCGCCGAGGGTGCAAAGTCGAGGCTCTTCGGCTCCGCGTCGTTGCGGTCGCCGACCAGATGCAGCGTCCCGACGTAATCGGGCCAGGAGTAGTCCCCGAAACCGTAGACGCCCGACGGAGCGCAGTAACCCGCGGCGTTGTAGCGCTGCAACGCGACGCCCGAGATGTTCCAACCCGGGGTGACGCACGCCACCTCGATCTTGGCCATGGCACGCAACAGGTGGATCGTGCCCAGATCGGTCTGCAGGTCGCGGATGAACGTAACGCCCTCGCAGAGTTTGACGCCGTAAAAGGGGATCAGCCGCTCGCCGAGCCGGAACGGCGGCGTATAGGCATAGCGGCCGCAGGCGGCCGAGCAGATCTGCTCGATGGTCGTCACCCCGACGGTCAGCCCGTCGGGGTAATCGGGCCAGTTGGCCAGCACCACGACCTTGAAATCCTCGGGAAGCGGCTTGGGAATCGTGCCGCCCACCTCGTAGACCTTCGAGCGGAAGGCCCCGAACTCGACCGGACGGAGACGAGTGGGCGTAAAGGAGGCCAGGTAGCGGTTCTGCAGGTCGAAGAACAGGAACCGGTAGCTGCCGTGTTCGAAATCGATGTGGTTCTCGTAGTCGACGCCGCGGCCGTCGTCGTAGCCGTCGGCACGGGTCGCACGCGCCACCCCGCCGAGGGCGCCGAGCGAAATGCGGAATCCGACCTGCACGGCCGTCTCCGCTTCGGGCAGGGACGGCTCATCGGCGGTGCGGCGACACGACGGGAGCGTCGCGCAAAGCAGCGCGGCGACCAGGGCGGCGTATCGTATGATTCCGTTCGATTTCATGAAAATTGAGCGATCAGATTTCCTTGTTGTGAAAAACCAGTTTCCAGGAGTGGATGTTGACGTCCATGCTGAGCCAACGCATGTTCGCGTCCAGCACGAAGACCAGATTGTACTCGTCCATACGGTCCAGGAACTCCTGATCGTCCATGTCGCGGCGGTTTTCGCCCTTGACCAGCAGCGCGTAGTCGACCAGCGGGACACGCACGATCATACGCTGTGTCTCCTTGTCGAACACCTCGAGGAACATGCGCCGCTCGTCGGGAAAACCGTCGCCGGCGGCCCGCGTCCTGTCGCGCACCGTCAGACGGGCCGTGGTCAGCTCCGCCACGACGGCGCTCAGCGAGGTGACCGTGCCGGGCACGTCGGGCACGTCGACGCCGGCCGTTCCCGACTGCTGGTACCAGGCGTAATAGGAGACCAGCTCGTCGGGCAGCAGTCCGTTGTCCCAGTCCATGCGGCCGTTCTCGGCCGTGATCCGGAAGATGAAACGGTCCTTGTCCATCGCCTCGCCCGAAAGCTGCTGCAAAACCACCCGCACGTTGTTGGTATCCTTGGTGAGCGGCATGGTGTAGGTGAAAACGCCCTCCTCGGCCTTGGCGAAGAGCTGCGCAGGCAGATAGCCGTGGTAGAGGCGGTCGAGGTCCTCGCGGACGAACGCCCCGCCGGAGGCATGGTCGCGGTTGAGCGTGGCGGTCCACTCCTGCTTGCGGGCCGGCCCGTCCGGAATGGCGAACGAATTCTTGTCCGTGGACCCGCACCAGGCCACCAGGTCGTAGGTCCCGGGCACGACGTCCACCTCCATGGCATAGCCCTCGGCCTTGAGGGCCTCGCCCCGCTCCGTCTTCCGCCACACGATCCGGCCCTGTTCGTCGAACAGGCAGAGTGTGACCGATTCGACCTCGCTGGCGAAGGCGTCGGCGAATTTGAGGTTGCGGTCGTAGCGGAATCGGACCCGGTAAGTCACCTTACAGTCGCCCTCCCCGTCGTAAATCAGACTGTCGCAGCCCGGCAGCAAGCTGCCGGCGGCCAGCAGAAGCGACAGCTTCAGGCAGATTCCGTGTATGTAAGACGATAACTTCATTGCGTCATCCTTGAGTTTATACGCTTGCTTGTATCTTGTCTGCAATCGCTTGCAGCGAATGTTCGTTTTAGGTGGGAAACACTCCGCGCGGGATGTCTCCGGGGCCGTTCCTCTCCTTGCACCGGAACGGAAGTGCGTCGTCACGTAGTTCCCGGGCCGGAGACGGACCCGAAGTCCGCCTCCGCCCAAGACATACGCTGAAATTTTTTAGAGTTCGACACCCTGGTTCACAAGTTTCCACGACAGAATGTGGATCGTGGCTCCGATGTAATAGGTCTCCTTTTCGTCTTCGACGTTGGGAATGATCACCTCGTCGGGATCGAAGATACCCTTACCCAGTTTGGAGAGTTTGTCGATCGACAGCACATAGTGGTGGTTGCGGACAACGCCGTAGTTGGCCTCGTAGATCGTCTTGTCGTCGGCCTCGTTGTTGCGCAGGTGCTCGATGGGGATGTTGTAGTACATCTCGCCGCCGGTGTAGGCGATGGCCTCGGCGCCCGTCTCGTTGAACTCCTTCAGAGCCGCGTCGATGGCCGTGAAGTCCGTGATTTCGGTCACGGTCTCGCCGTTGATCGCATAGACAGGGGTCGGAAGCGTTTCTTTCATCTTCACGTAGACCTTGCCGTCGCCCAGGGTCGCCAGTTCGAGGTACTCCTTACCGATGCGCGTATACTTTTTCAGACCCTCCGGCGTCTGGCCGTCCTCGTAAAAAGCATTCAGACCCAGGCTATTGGCCACGTATCCCAGATAGGTGTCCCTGTTGTAGAGCAGACCGTTGTAGCGTACCAGGTTCAGCGTACCGCCGTCCTTGTCGCAGATCTTGGCCTTGAGCAGCACGCTCGTCAGCGCGGAGCGGGTTTGAGCCAGAGCGGCCGTGTTCGTATTCTCGAAGCAATAGTCGGAGCTGCCCGTCTTGGATACCGTGTTGCCGATCTGGGCGGCGGTGATGTAGTGCAGGTACTTCGCGTTCATGTCGCCGGCCTGCGAGTTGCCGGGAGCCGCCAGGTTCTCGTCCCCGGAAGTGAGCGGGTAGTTGCCGTCGCTCTTGGCGTAGTTGTAGGATTTGCCCCAGTAGCAGCGATGGCGGGTCGGGTCCTTCCAATCCCAGCCGAGGCCGAGGCTGGCAGCCGTATTGGTCCACGTTTCGTCGATGTTCTTCATCATGTACGAATCCAGCGCCGTACCGTTGAGCGCCCAGCCCAGGAACTCGATGTAGATGTCGGTGGCGCCTTCAGCGGGCGTAGTCGTGCCATCGTCCGTACCGTTCAGTTCGCCGGCCACCGAGACGTTCAGTTTGCAGCGGCCGGTCGCCGCATCCAGATTCGCGAGGTCGCCCAGGCGCAGCGACACCTTGGCTGCCAGACGCTCGACATAGACCGTCACCGCATTGGTGAAGGTGGGCTTCACAGGCTCGGGCGAGAAGTTGGCCGCGGTCACCTCCGTCACGTAGTAGGGCAGCGTCTGGTTGTCGGCATCCTTCTGATCGGGGTGGCTGGTGGTGCTCATGACGAACTCGCCGTCGTTGTTATACATGGACCCGGCCATGGTCGCCAGCATGTCGTCGAGCCTCTGGCCGGGCTGGAAACCGGCAGGCGCATTGAGCACCGTCACCATGTATTTGGGGAACGACGTCCCCGTCAGGCCGCGCAGCACAACCACCGAATTTCCGTTAAACTCGATATTGTCGTTTCCAGCGACCGGGGTGCCGCCGTTCCAGACACTCGCCTGCGTAACGAATGCCTTGTTGGCGTCATAAAAATAGAACTTCGCATCCGAAACGGCATGCTCATTCGCGGAACCGTTTTCGAACTCGTTCGGATCACCCGCCGAAGCACGTGTTGCCGCATCGGAGATGCGAACGTTCAGATATGCCGTATCGCCCGTGAAAACCGGAGTTTTTTGCGAATCGGCATCATCCTTGGAGCACGCGCACAACGCTGCGCATGCCGCCAGAGTCAAGAATAACCTTTTCATACTGTTTGTAATTGGTTTGTTGAAAAAAAATGTATAAAGTTTCTCATATTACGCTCGACACGTTACACTAAATATCACCGCATTATCGCGCCGGTCTTCGGGCCTTCCGAGCCGCAGGGAGGCATCGCCGGCACGGTCCTACCCCGCCTTCCCCGGGTGATTCGCACCCGGAGCCGTGGCACCCGGGGCGTCCGCGGATCGAAAGCAGCACAACAACTGCAGAAGCCCCGGGTGCAGCCCGGCCGTTACCGGCCCTCCATTGCGTCGAGTTGCTGCAAGGCGCGCTGCGCCTCGACGATTCCGGCCCCGGCAGCCCGGACGAAGTGCCCGCGCGCCGATTCGCGGTCGCCGTTCAACGCGGCCAGCACGCCGCGGGCATAGACCGCCTCGGACGACGAACCCGCCTTGGAGAGGTAGTCCTCGGCACGCTTCAGATCGCCGCGTTCGAGCGCCGTATTGGCTGCATTGAGGTTGGCCGTCGGATCGTCGGGATACATGCGCACGGCCGTCTCGAAAATCGAGGCAAACTCCTCCGAACCCGGATCGCAGCTCCGGGCCGCAAGGAAAAACTCATTGAGGCTGAGCTTCTGCGGCTGTGTCTTGACGATACGCCTGATCTCCTCCGCATCGCTGAAACTGCGAATCGTGTAGTCGATGCGGTAATCCGTATGGCGCAGGGCCGGATAACAGTTCTGCAACAGGAACCGATACTCCTCGGGATAGGTCCTTCGGATCTCCGCCTCCTTGGCGTCAGGCTCCATGTCGCTGGCGATCAGCGCGAGTATCTCCCCGCGGTGGGCGAGATTCGAGGCCTCGACATAGCGTTGCAGGCCGGCCCAGTCCTCGGGTTCGTAATCGGTCGAGATGACCCCTTCGGCGAATTGGTAGAGCTGCCGGATGTGGTTCTTCAACGCCGCCGTACGACCGATCGCCAGATCGCGGTTGTGCGAATAGGGACTCTCGGGCGAGGCGTATCCCTTCAGCCACACGCCCGTGATGGTCACGTCGGCGTCGAGGCGCACCGAATCGATCGTCGCGTTGATCTTGGCCAGCTCGACCGCATTGCGGCGGTATTCGGGATAGATCACCGTCTTGTTCACGGGGAAGTCGATGAACGCCGATCCGCTCAGCGAACGGCTCTTGACCGCCTCGGCGACCGGGCGTACGAAGACGATCTCGGGGACATAGACCGCCGGTTCGGCATAGCCGCCCAGCCTGCCGCGCTGCTCGTCCAGAAGCGTATGGCAGCAACCGTAGTCCCTGCGGTCGAGCAGCAGCGATGCCCCGTTCATCCACTCGGCATAGGGGACGATGGTGTGGTAGGCCAGGTCATCGGGTTTCAGCGAGGCCCGGTAGGACATCTCGCCTTCACCCGAGAGCATGCTCGCACCGTTACGTATATAATAGAAGTAACGGCGGCGGCCGTAAATGCCGATCGAGGCGAGCGAGAGCGTATCCGCACCGTTGGCGATGCGCGGGGTGAAGAGCACGGCACGATTGCCGTCGACCTCGAGCGCCGACAGATCGACGTCCATATCCACGGCCATGTATACGCCGTTGCGGTCCATCGTCACATTGCGGACCGAAACGCCGTCGATTTCCTGGGCCTGAAGCGGGGCGCAGATGCCCCGCAGAAACATTGTCAGCAGGATTATTGTCCGTTTCATTGATGCTCGATTTTAAAATACGTAAACCAGATTGACCGCCAGCTTCGTGGGGCCGACATAATGATGGGACTTGTCGCGTTCGAGTTTCTTGCCGCAGCCCACACAGCGGAACTTGTCATAGCGCGTATAGGCATACCCCACGCCCAACTCGGCTTCGAGATTCCAGTGCCGGCCCAGAATCCAGGCGTAACCGTAGGCCACACCCGCACCGACGAACCAGCCCTGGTACCGATAATCGGAGAGTTCGGACAGATCGCTGCCCAGAAACGAAATGTTGTTTTTCAGTCCGCCGGCGTTATACTGGCCGCCATGCGCATGAGCTCCCAGAAAGTGGCCCGAGAAACGATCGCAGAACCAGTAGCGTGCCTCGGGTTGCAAAAGCCAATGTTTCCATCGGCGATCGTGCGAAAGCGTCCAACCGTTGAAATTGCCGGAAACATCCAGCGTCCATCGGGGAGCCAAGCCGAACTCCACCCCGAGATTTACCGTCAAAGCAGCGTCGTAAAGAAGATTTATTTTGACTGCTGCATCCTGCCCTTTGACACCCGACACCCCAAATGCCGTAACTGCAAAAATGCAGAGGGCTTTCAGTTTTATCTTCATCGCTATTCCAATTACCATCGACACGAAAAGGTCTAACCAACAATTGAACAGCAAATTAAACAATATGCTGCCTGTTTATATGTTCCTTTAAAAAAATATAAGGTTCAAACCCCGGTATAAAACGTTAAATAATAACTTGCAAAAAAATAATCGCGGCATAATGAATTTTTTATGAAGTGTTTTGCTTGTTTTTTCGATCTTTTATATATTTGCAGCTGAATACGAACGGTTTAACCAACGGTTTAACCAACATATAAAACCGATTTCCTGCCAAACGCGCCTATTCGCCCCGTTCAGGCTTGTCCAAAGACGTTCGGGCGCCGTTTATGGCGGCTCTCAACATCCGTTGCCGCTCTTTTTTCGCCACTGCCTTCTGCACGGACGGGTATTTCATCCTGAACTTGGCAAACGTATCCCGCGACAGGTCGTAACGCCGGCAGATCTCCCCGATGGATTTTCCCTTGCCAAGCATTTCGATGACGTCGAACCGGTTCTCGATCAACACATTCATTTTCGTATAACTTCCCGCACGACGCCCCAGCACCATGCCCTCGGCCTTACGCAGCGCCAGCGCCTCGCGCGTACGCATGGAGATCAGGTTACGCTCGATTTCGGCAACCAGTCCGAACGCAAAGCACAGCACCTTGCTGTTGATCGAGTCGTCGAAGGAGTACTTCTCCTTGGTGGTGTAGAGTTTGATCCCCTTCCGCAGGCACTTTCCCATGATGGCCATCAGATCGGTCATCGACCGGCTCAGGCGCGACATCTCGGTGACGATCAGCGTATCGCCACGCTTCATGCGCCGCAACAGATTGCCCAGACGCCTCTCCTGCTCTCGTTTTTTACCACTGACGACTTCGTTGACCCAGACATCCACCTTGAGATCCCGGCTTTCGGCAAAACGGCGGATTTCATCCTGCTGATTGGCAAGGTGCTGTTTGCAAGTGCTCACTCTTAAATAACCTACAATCATACTATTTTATATTTAATGACAGACAACATGCCTGCGTCGGCCAAAATATGACAAAACAGCCAAAATATAAAACAGAAAGCCTTCGCCGCAGACCGCGCGCCGGTGAACCGTACCATCCTGTCGCCGCCGATTACGGCACTTCCGGCACTCCGCCGTCCGGCCCGGGCGCGGCGCTTCGGTCGCAAAATGTCGATCTGCCCTCCCCGCTCACAAGGTGCACAAGCGTGAAGGCGGCAAAAAAATCAATGCTTTTATTCTTTAAATCAAATAGATTGGCACGAATACTGTCGGTGCGACGCAGAAAAAATCAAAAAAAAGTTGTAAACTAAAAAAAATATAATACCTTTGCACTCGCAATAACCGGAATGGTGCGTTAGTTCAGCTGGTTAGAATACGTGCCTGTCACGCACGGGGTCAGGGGTTCGAGTCCCCTACGCACCGCAGAGTTCGATGGAACAAAACAGCAAAGCCTTGTAAACGAATCGTTTATAAGGCTTTCTTGTTTTTATACATACGCAAGAAAGAGTTGTTTAAAGCAGATTGGCCGTGGCCTATTCGGTGCCCCGGGCATTGTCCGGAATGGATTCGAAAGGCGCGGCAGAAAACCAAAAACATGTGTAACATTCCCTTGCTGGAGGAAGCTCGAAAGATTCTGGACCGCTACAAAGAACATCCCTATTGTCAGGCGCACAGCGTGCTTCTCCCCGTGTGCAGCGCAATACAAGCGACAGATAAAGACAACAGATACGACACGCAAAGCGGGACTGAAACTGACACCCCGACGAAGGGCTGTCTACGAGGCCATATGGAACTGCGCCATGCACCGATCGAAGTCATCATAGCCAAAGTTCAGTCAAAAGACAAGGCAATGACGCTCTCGACGATCCATCGGGTCCTCGACTCGTTCTGCAAGGCCGGTATCTGTCGCTGGTATGCCATCTCGAAACGGGCAAATGCAACTACGACATCACGGTGCACGAACATCACCACCTGTTCGACGGAGGACGAATCATGGTTTACAACGATACGGAGCTGGTCCGCCTGATCCGGCAGTATCTGGAGAACCGCAACATAACCCGCTGCCGATATCGAGAATTCGACTTGCAGTACACACACCGCTTTTACGGTTTCAAGGGCGAGGCCCAGTATCTTCGCGGCCCACGGGAGTCCTGACCATCGAGGTCGAGGACACGGTCAACGAAGGGGTAAACATGGTATTCCCTTGTAACGAGATTCAGAAAACGGCTTGGAACGAGCTGAAAAATTTCGACCACGCGCTGATTTTGCGCGAAGACGACCCGCTGTTGCCCGCCGTTTCGGACGTATACGAGAAGCAGGGCATTAAGAACGGCCTCTCGCAGAACATGATGAAGGGCGAAGTGTTCAAGACCGAGCTTGCCACGGCCTATCCCGACAACAACATTGACCGCTGACCGCTGTAGGGCATTTCGCTCAACGAAGAGGGAGTATGTCCCAAGTGCGGCAATAGTGAAAATTATACAATGGAGCCGGTCGAATATCCCGACCGGCTCCATCCGTTTAACTGAAGAAACGAATCATTCTTTAGCAGTTCGGCGCTTTTTCTTCAACCACAGGTAATAACCCGTAAGCGGAAGCGTACCGCCGATCAGAGCGCCCAGGAAATAGATGATCTTGGTCACCGTTCCACCCCATGACCCGGTGTGGAAAGCGTAGAACCACCCGCGCAGGGTTTGTGAACGGGGTGTGTCCCGATAGCGGACGATCTCCCCGATACGTCCGTCGCGCGGATCGAACTGCGCCGTATCGGTGCGGCGCATCGACGTATGCGGATCGGGAGCGATCTGCGCGCTCCGCTCGTTCAGCGTAATCGTCTTATACACGGGATACTGTGCTTTCAACCCTTCCAGCACATTGTCCCACACGGCGTAGTCGGATTGCCTTTCAGTTTCCGCACCCCTGCCGCCATGTCCGCCGCGTACATCCTGGCCCGGATTTCCTTTCGCCGGAGCATGCGCGGCCGCAGTCTGCTGCGTTCCGCCCCCGAAGAGCGAATAGGCGGCCTTGCGATACCAGCCGAACGACCAGGTAAGCCCTGTCAGGGCCATCACCAGCAGGAACAGAGCGGCATAGAACCCCAGCGCCACATGGCTGTCGTACCAGAATCGCCGCCAACCTTTGTTGCACGACACTTTCAGCCGGTGTTTCAGCGCTTTGCGGGTACGGGGAATCCAAATCACAAGACCGCTTACGAGAATTACGACCAGCAGCAGCGTAGTTACACCCACTACCGCTTTGCCGACCGACTTCTGCCCCTTTGCCGCCGGGGCATCCATCAGCCAGCGATGGAGTTTGCGCGTCGTCTGGAAAAACGCATGGCTTTTCGTCCATCCGTTCACCTCGCCAGTATAGGGATCCACGCTTAACGTCCGGCGTCCCGCGCCCTTGAAACTCGCCATGCAGGTTTTCCGGGGATCACCCGACAGTTGCAGGGCGGAGAGTTTCAGTGAATCGGGCACCTGTTCCCGAATACGCGCTGCCAACTGCGAAGGCGGCAGCGGCCGAATGCCCGCAGGCGGTGTGACCCGATAGAGCTGCGGATCGAGCGCACGGGTGATCTCCTGCTCGAAGACAAGCGCTGCACCGCTTAGGCAAATGACCGATACGAGGATGCCGAGCGGGATGGACAGCCAGAGATGAACCTTCGCAAAGAACCTTTTCATCGTCTTTTAGCGCTGTATGGAGAGTTTGCCGGCCGTACTGATGGCATCGGCCTCGACCGTAAGACCCTTGGTCGCCCGACCGGTCTTCACGTCGATCTTGTAGAATGCAGGTCTGTCGCCGCCCGTCACCGTGACGGCGATGTAGGCATTGCCGTTCTCGCCGTAAGGTTCGCCGCCGAACCCGGCCAGATCGGCAGGGAATCCCGTCACCGGCGTGATGGTCTTGTCCTCGGCCTTGAAGACGGCAAGTTCGTCGGTAACGGCGCTCGTGCCGCTCATCATGCCCTCGACACCGTCGGAGTAGAGCTGGAGCAGGAAGTAATCTTCCGTTATGTGCCAGCAGCGGAAGATCGGATGCCGTGTCCCGATCTCCTCGAAATTCACATAATAAGAGGGGTCGAACGCCGTTTCGCCCTTCTTGATGCGCACTACGCCCGAAGGCAGTGTGCCCGTCACTTTCTTCAGATCGTCGGACGACGTGAACGTGCGCCCGTAACCCGGAGAGAAAACATACAGGTCGCCGTTGTCTGCGGCCCAGATGGTCTGATAATACTGCGAACGCATGCGGCCGCTGGCAAAACCGATCTTGTCTGTCTTGACGATAACGGGCGTCTCGTCGAAATTGTCCCCGCTGTAAATGGCGACGTAAGCCTCGTCCGGGTACTGCGTCGAGGGGATTACGCCGGCCGTATAGGCTCCGCTGCCCGAACCGCCGTCCTTGGTCGTTATCAGGTCCCGGTCGGTCACTTTCTCCGGCCACTTCTTGATGCCGTATTTGCTCATGCCCATCGGTACGACCGAGGTGTAGAGTTTGCCGTCGGCCTCGACGATACCCGCGAAGGTCACCTTCTCGCCGTTGCCCAGAAAATTCTCAGCCAGCACGGCGCTCTCCGTCTGCGATCCGGTCGAAGCGTCGAGATAGTTGAACAACAGGGCCTGCGCCACGTCGTCACCGTCCTTTTCGGTCGAATCGCCCGTGGACGCGGTGATGACGTTATCGCCCCAGGTGCCGTAGGTGGTGATACGGTTGTATTCGTAGGTGTACTTCTTCGTCGGCTTGCCGGCGTTGTTCAGGTAGTAGGAAGCTCCCGTTCCGGCGCCGCCCTTATTATAGACCAGTGCGAAGACATATTTGTTGTCTTTGAACACCCAGTAGGTTCCTTCGATTACTTCCGTACCCTGTCCCACGGTGCTCACGCTCCCTTCGTCGAGCGACTGGGAAACGACCAGATAGCTGGCGTCGTCCACCGTGGCGGCAATGACATACGCTTCGTCCCAATCGACGGGCGGATTGCCGTTCGTTCCTTCGTCGTCATCGGTGCACGAGGTCAGCGCACCGCCCATGCAGAATGCGGCCATCAAGGCCCATACAAAATACTTGTGTTTCATAATTATCTGTTTTTAGTTGATAGTGTATCAATCGCCGAAATGCACCCGCACCTTGAAATAGAAAGCCCGTCCGGCTTTCTGAAGACTGAAATTGTCGTACAGCCGCGCGTCGGTGAGGTTGCGGCATTCGACGGAAAGGTTGTAGCGTCCGTTCATCAGACTATACGACAGGGCGACGTTGTGCGAGAACTGATCCGGCACATAGGCTTTGGACTCCTTGTCGCCGATATTCTCCCATTTGAGCGGAAATTCGTGCGACCAGAAGCTGTCGTAGGTGATGCTCAGCGTGTTCCTTTTGGCGAACAGGTCGTGCCAGAAGAAACTGGCGTCGATATTGGCGAACCTGTAAGGGATGTTCGGCAGGCGGACCTTGTAGTGCATACTCTCCTGCTGCGAATTTCCGGTCCAGTTCTTCTCGTAATCACGGGTATTGATGTTGTTGTAGGTTCCCCCGACATTGAACCACCGTGCAAAGGCGTAACGCACCGAGATATTGTACCCTTTGGTTTTCACATGCCCGTGATTTTCGTAGATACCGTACTGCGTACTGCCGTGCTTGCCCAGCCCGCGCTTGATGTAGTCCTTCGTGTTGCGGTAGATCAGGCTGCCGTCGATGTAGAGATTGTGCCGTCCGAACGAGCGGTTATAGCTGAGGTTGAAGTTGAAATTGTCGCTCTTTTCGGGCTTCAGGTCGGTCTTGCCGGCTTCGAGGTCTTCGTCGCCGAACAGCTCGTCGGTAGTCGGCAGGCGGTAAGCCTTCTCGTAGGAGAGTTTCGCCTGCAACTCCTTCAGGATATGATAGGTCCCGGCGGCTCCGTAGCCCCACGAACCTACCCGTTTTTCGAGGTTGACGTAGTTGCCCACACCGTCGGCGCTCTGCGACACCGGACCCTCGTTGTACTGGCGGTAATATTTGACGAAGGCCGAAGCGTTCCACCTCTCCGACGGCATCAGACGGTAAGAGAGTCCGCCGATGTTCTTGCGTGTGATTTTCGGAATGTCGAAATCGGTCAGCACGGAAGATGTTCCCACATAGGAGCGGCTCCTGCGCCGGAAATCGCTGAAGACATGGTTGAACGTCAGGAAATGCGCCCGGCCGATGCGGTAGTTCAGGTTCAGCGTGGCGTTCCAGTTCGTGTTTTTCGATTCGCTGTTCTGCAACGACTGTTCGCCGCGGCTGTCCGTCGGGTAATACTGCCCGTACCAGTTGTAGGCGCGGGCCGCCGTGTCGATGTTGTTGGTGATGTTGTGGTTGTAGTTGGCAGTCACCGTCAGGTCGAGATTCTCCACCAGCAGGTTGCGTTTGCGGTACTCCAGCGACGGCACGAAAGAGTGTCCCTTGCGGTGTTTCTGTCCGAAAACGATCTCCTGATAGACGCCGGTCTGAATCTCCTTGTAGAAATCGGAGTACGAAAAGCCCAGCACCAGCCTGTCGGCCCATTTCTTGCCCACGAAGCCGATCTTTCCCATCACGACCTCGTTGTGGAACGCATCGTTGAAACGGCGTACACGCCGGATGTCGTTTTCGTCTACCGGAAATTTGTGTACCGACCCGTCCTCCTTGATTTCGAACTCCCGCACCCAGTTGTTGATGTAATAATCGTTGTCGGAGTAGTTCTGGAAGGCGTTGATCTCGTACATGAAACCGCTCTTGAAAGTCTGTCCGAAATTGACATACGAACGGTGGGTGTTGAATGACCCGTAAGAATAGGCAGCGTCTGCGAACCAGCTGCGGCGGTTCTTGTTCGTGACGATATTCACGACGCCCCCGATGGCGTCGGTCCCGAACTCCACGGGAACTACACCCTTGTAGACCTCGATGCGCTCGGCGAAATTGACCGGAATGTTGTTCAAGTCGAAAGCCGTTCCCGCACCCTCCTGCGGAACTCCGTCGATAAATATCTTGACGTGTTTCCCGCTGAAACCGTCCAGCATCAGCTGCATGTCCGAACCTACGCCGCCCGATTCGCGGAGTTTCATGCCCGGGAGCTGCGACAGCGCTTCGCTCAAGCTCTTGGTCGAGTTCTGCAACTCTTTGGTGTCCAACGCTACGGCATTGAAAGGCGACCGGCGGATGCGGCTCACTCCGCTGCCCGTCACGACGACCTCTTCGACTTCCGTGACCGAAGGTTTCAGAACCACAGTATAGCGATTCCGGCCGTCCCGGCCAATAGTCACGCGACTTTTATAGGGTTCGAAACCGACGGCGGACACGACCAGCTCGTAGGTTCCGGCCGGAGCTTTCAGGTGATAGATCCCCTTATCGTCGGTTGAGCACCCGTAGTTGGTATCTTTCAGATAGACGGTAGCGAAACCGACAGCCGTGCTGTCCGCAGCTACGACCCGTCCGGAGAGAACAGACAGCGGACGATGCCCGTGATGGCCGCGGGCCGGATTTTGCGCCGCCGCCGAAAAGCCACAGCCCAACGCCAGCAGCAATGTGAGAATTCGAAAGAGTTTGTGTTTGAACATTTTGTTTGCAACAGAAACCGTGTCGTAACGGATTCTTCATTTTGTGTGTTGCAAAGGTAAACGCCCCGGAAAAGCACGGCAATCCCGACTTTTGGGTATTTTACACATTGCTCCTGTGGTGCATTTAACTAAAATCAGGTACGTCTCTCCCGAAAAACAGGAATTCCCGAATTATCGGACGCTTGCGGATGCGGACATTATATTCCGAAAGCGGAAGCAAGGGAGCCGTTCCGAAAAGCCGGTAATACCGGCAAGAGACAAATCGACATAATACACCGCGGACGATGTGCAGAGCATCGGACGGTCGTGTCGAGGGTGAGGTGAGGACCTCGGAGCTGTAAAAATCCTCATCGCAATATTTGCATTGGAAGACATAGTCCCCGGCATGGAGGCGGAGAGACAGCGCCCGCATTGTTCCCTATAGCGCCGAACCTGACGCTCACTCTGATGCAGAATCTGACAAACTTCCGAAAAATCCAACATCGGATCACCGTCAAGCATACTGCCCTTTGCTCTGCGTTCGTCAGCCCCATTTAATTATTTTCCAATGGAAATTTGTTTTAATGGAAAATAATTAATACTTTCGCAGCGCTGTTTCCGACGGAAAAACTCCGACCCGGGAAAATTATCAGACAAAACACACTATGAAACACATCATCATCGGAGGCGTTGCGGGCGGCGCTACTGCGGCGGCAAGGATTCGCAGGGCGGACGAGACCGCCGAAATCGTCCTGCTCGAAAAGGGCCGTTACATCTCCTACGCCAACTGCGGACTGCCCTACTACATCGGCGGCACGATCGCCGAACGCGAGAAACTCTTCGTTCAGACCCCAACCTCGTTCGGCACACGGTTCAGGATCGACGTGCGTGTCGAAAGCGAAGCCGTGGCGGTAGACCCCGCGGCCAAAACCGTCACGGTGCGCCGTGCCGACGGATCGACCTATACGGAACACTACGACAAACTGCTGCTCTCGCCCGGGGCGTCGCCCGTGCGGCCGCCGCTGCAAGGGATCGGCACGGAAGGCATCTTCACGCTCCGCAACGTGGACGACACCGACCGTATCAAAACCTACATGGCCACGCACCGGATCGGGCGCGCCGTGGTCGTGGGCGCAGGGTTCATCGGACTGGAAATGGCTGAAAACCTCCACCGCACCGGAGCACACGTATCCATCGTCGAGATGGGCAATCAGGTCATGGCCCCCGTCGACTTATCGATCGCCTCACACGTCCACCAGCACCTGCTGCAAAAGGGCGTGGCGCTGTATCTGGAACAGAGCGTCGAGCGGTTCGAAAAACAGGGCGAACAGGTGGCTGTCGTCTTCAGAAGCGGGGAACGGATCATGGCCGACATCGTCATCCTTTCGATCGGCGTGCGCCCCGAAACGTCGCTCGCCGAATCCGCCGGCATCCGTATCGGCGAGACGGGCGGAATCCGGGTCGACGAGTACCTCGAAACCTCCGCGAAGGACATCTACGCCGTGGGCGACGCCATCGAGTTCCCGCACCCGATCACCGGAAAGCCGTGGCTGAACTACCTGGCCAACCCCGCCAACCGGCAGGGACGCATCGTTGCCGACAACATGGTTTTCGGCAACACGACACGCTACGAAGGGGCCATCGGAACCTCCATCGCCAAGGTGTTCGACATGACGGTCGCCTCGACGGGACTCCCGGCGAAACGGCTCCGGCAGCTGGGAATCGAGTACGCCGCTTCGACCACGCACTCGGCGTCGCACGCGGGCTACTACCCCGACGCGCTTCCGCTGACCATCAAACTCACGTTCGATCCCCGCACCGGCCGCCTCTACGGAGCGCAGTCGGTCGGTTACGACGGCGTGGACAAACGCATCGACCAGATCGCGCTGCTCATCAAGCGCGGCGGGACGGTCCGCGACCTGGCGGAGGTGGAACACTGCTACGCCCCGCCGTTCTCCTCGGCCAAGGACCCGATCGCCATTGCGGGATACGTCGCCGGGAACATCGTCAGCGGCGCGATGTCCGTCGTATCGTGGCGCGAAATCACGGATGCAGCGTGCCGAGACGGCTTCCTGCTCGACGTGCGCACCCCGATGGAGTACGCCTTCGGAACGATCCCCGGGGCTGTGAACATCCCGCTCGAAGAGCTTCGCGACCGGCTGGACGAAATTCCCAAAGACAAGGCCGTTTACATCTTCTGCGCCGTCGGACTGCGGGGCTACCTGGCGCAGCGGATTCTGACGGCACACGGATTCCGGCAGGTGAAGAACCTCTCGGGAGGTTACCGGACCTACTCCACGGCCACCGCCCCGGTCGAAAACCGCCCGGCGGCACACCCCGCACAGCCCGAAACCGCCGACCCGGACACGCAGCGTCCCGCCCGGTTTGTGAAAACCCTGAAAATCGACGCCTGCGGATTGCAGTGCCCCGGCCCGGTCATGAAGATCAGGCAGGCCGTCGACGCGCTCTCCGACGGCGAGCGTATCGAAATGGTGGCGACCGATCCGGGATTCGCCCGCGACGCGCAGGCGTGGTGCAACACCACGGGCAACCGGCTGATCTCGAACAGCGAGTCGAAAGGCCGCTACACGGTCGTCATCGAGAAGGGTTCGCCCGCGGCATGCGACGGCGCCACGCCGTGCGACGACAGGGGCAAGACGCTCATTCTGTTCAGCGACGACCTCGACAAGGCCCTCGCCACGTTCGTACTGGCCAACGGAGCCGCCGCGACGGGACGCAAGGTGACGGTGTTCTTCACCTTCTGGGGACTCAACGTCATCAAGAAGGTCTCCAAACCGAAAGTCGAAAAGGACTTTTTCGGACGTATGTTCGGCCTGATGCTGCCGTCCAGTTCGCTCCGGCTCCGGCTTTCGAAGATGAGCATGCTGGGCATCGGCGACCGGATGATGCGCCACATCATGAAACGCAAGGGCATCGACTCGCTCGAATCGCTCCGCCGACAGGCGCTCGACAGCGGCGTGGAGTTCATCGCATGCTAGATGTCGATGGACGTGATG
>OJKY01000407.1_pt1 | contig 36623 bp, 28 predicted proteins | sample 1596571 | NCBI WGS metagenome assembly OJKY01 (sample SAMEA4350170, study PRJEB24818) | metagenome | biome: human; feature: gut; material: faeces | place: Denmark | collected 2013-09 | reverse complement strand
TGGGACAAGTCAGAGGTGTATAAGAGCCCGTCGTACAGGGGCTCGTAGAAGTGCGTCGCAATCGCGTGCCCCTCGTCGTGCTCCGGCCGCGCCAGATAGGCGAAGTCGCTGACGCGGCTGCCGACAAGGAAGAACGTCGCGCGCGCGCCGGTTTGCATCAGCGCATCCAGCACATGCGGCGTAATCCACTGGTTCGGGCCGTCGTCATACGTCAGCGCGCAGAAGCGGTACAGGCTCGCGTTGTCCGTCTGCCGCTGCGCTTCTTCGGTCATGTACGCGCGAATCTGCGGATAGTACAGCGTCGCCTGCATCAGCTGCGGATGATTTTCGTACACCGACGGCAGCGGAATGACCAGCGACATGCCATAGAGCATGAAATCCGCCTGAGCAAGATTTTCGCAGAGCGCCTCGACCGCCGCCGCATCGGGCGTTTCGTCCGGATAATAGGCATTTGCTGTGTCCCGCACGGTCTGCGAAATCAGCGTCCACGCGGGCGAATCCGCCGGGAAAATGTCGGCAAGGGTGATTCGCTGCCCAGTCAGCATATCGTAGGTGCGCGTGGTGAACCGCACCTGCTGAATCTGCCGATGGTACTCCAGCCGCGCCTGCACCATGAAGCTCATCCAGCTCATTCCCGTCCGGCTGTGGAGGATGCGCACGGTGAGCGCGCTGTTCTGCGTGCGTTCCTTCCCCGGCTTTTGCAGCGCGGGGGTGATTTGCGCCGCGTAGTCATCCGCCAGCGCGTTCAGCTCGGCATCCACCGTGCCCAGCGCGGTTGTGATGTGCCACACGCTGATGGACGCGCCGCTTTGCGCGGTGGATTTCTGCTCGGTCATCGTCACCTGATGGCAGGGCTGAATCGGCGTGCCGTCCGTTTCGGCGGATGCGGCCGTCACCATACACAACGAAAGAAGCAGGCAAATCCATCCCGGAAGCAGTCGCTTTTTTCCTTTTTTCATGGGCGGATGCCCTCCTTTCGCGCAGTGTTATACTATTTCCAGATAAGAATGCGCCAAGATGCGCCGCGAATTTTTCATTCTGGCTAACGTGGTGGAATGAACGGACGCCAGAATGGAAAAGGCGCAAGCAGATGGCGCAGGTGAATCTGGAAATCGTATTACCCCTCCGCGTCCGTCAGCCCCGTCAAGCCCTCCTGCGTGCGCAGGTTGACGTAGCTGTTAAACACCTGCTCCACCTTCTGCGGATTCTCCTCGACCACGAACGTCATGCCGCCGTCGTCCGTCGGCTCGATGCGCGTCACCAGCACCTGCTCCTCGCCGTCGGGGTTGTCCTCCATCTCCAGCAGCACGGCATATTCGATGTCGTCCAGCGGAATCACCGCGCCGAAGCGGAAGCGCATCACCGTGCCGTCAGGGGCGGTCAGTTCAATCAGCGGTTCGCCCATTGCTTCCAGTTCGCTGTGTTCGTCGTTATTCTTCATCGCCGCTGCCCTCGTTCACCAGCTGGAGAAATTTGTCGAACACCGCCTGCTGAACGGCCTCATCTTCCACCTGAATATAGCTTTCCGTGCCGTCTTCTTCCTGCGCGACCTGCATGATGAACACCTCGCACTGCCCGTCCTCCGGCGCATCCGCCTCGGAGAGCGCAATGTACAGTTCGCCCTCGTGCTCAATCGTCGCCAGATGCTGGAAGCGAATCGGCGCGCCCGTCTCGTCGTCAATCAGTTCAATGATGTTGTCCTGTTCTTCCATTTTCGCTGCCTCCTGTTGCTGCTGGTTGCGGCAGGTGTCCAGATACTGCTGCAAAATCACCGCCGCCGCTACCTTGTCCACATTGTGCTTGCGCTCCGCCCGGTGCATGTTGCCCTCGATGAGCGCGTTCGTCGCGGTCACGGTCGTCAGGCGTTCATCCTGATAGACGACCGAAAGCCCCGCTTTTTCCAGCTGTTCGCAAAACGCTTTGACCTTTTCGGACTGGAAGCCCGCCGTGCCGTCCATATTCAGCGGCCAGCCGGAAAGCACCTGCGTCGTGTCGTAGCGCTGGCAGATTTCCACCACCTTGCGCACGTCCGGCCCGTAGCCGACGCGATAGATGGTGTCGATGGGCGTGGCAATCAGGCGCGACGCGTCCGAAACCGCCACGCCGATGCGCGCGTCGCCGATGTCCAGCGCGATAATCCGTTCGTTCATGTTTCTTTACTCCGCGTACTTTTCTGCGCCCTTGCCCGCCACCGCGAGGCACGGCTCGGCAGTCAGCACCTTGTGTGCCACGTCCATCACCATTTCCGGCGTCACGGCTTCGATGGCGGCAATCGTCTTTTGGTGGTCAGTCGGATGGCCGTTGAGCAGCGTCGAGCGTCCCATCGCCTGCATTCGGCTGCCGGAGCTTTCCAGCCCCATCAAATAGCCCGACCGAAGCTGCGTTTTGCTGTCGCGGAACTCCTTGTCCGTCATGCCGTCCTTCAGGAAACGCTTGAGTTCGCTGTCGATTTCCTCCAGCACCTTATCGCCGTTCTTCGGGCTGATGCCGGCGTAAATGCCGTATGTGCCGATGCCCTGATACGAGTTCGGGTAGGTGTAAATGGAGTACGCCATGCCCAGCTCTTCGCGGATGCGCTGGAACAGCCGGGAGGACATCGCGCCGCCCAGCACGTTGTTCATCACCGCGACGGCATACACGTCGTCCGTGCCGTAAGCGAATCCCGGATAGCCAAGGCAGATGTGCAGCTGCTCGGTGTCCTTTTCCTTCACAACGCGCCGTCCGGTCAAAACCTGCTGTTTCGGCACAACGAGTGCGCTTTCGCCGCCCTGCCAAGTGCCGAAGTATTTTTCCATCAGCGCCTGCACCTGCGCGGGCTCATAGTTGCCCGCCAGCGCCACCACCGTTTCTCTCGGCAGGTAGTGCTTGTTCTTGTAGTCCATCAAGTTGGCGCGGGTGTACGCCGCGACCTGTTCCGCCGGCCCCAGAATCGGCTGCCCCAGCGACTGCGTGCCAAACTGCGCCTTTGCCAGCAGGTCATGCACCAAATCTTCGGGCGAATCCTCGTCCATCGAGATTTCTTCCAGCACAACGCCGCGTTCCTTGTCCAGCTCCTTCTCGTCCATCGTCGCGTTCATCACCATGTCGGCGATGATGTCGATGGCGAGTTCAATGTCCTCGTCGATGACCTTGGCGTAGCAGCAGGTGCAGTCCTTGCCCGTGAAGGCGTTCAGCTGCCCGCCGACCGCGTCCATTTCCTCGGCAATCTGCCGGACGGTGCGCTTCGTCGTTCCCTTGAAAATCATGTGCTCAATGAAGTGGGAGAGGCCGTTTTCTTCCGGCGTTTCCATCATCGAACCCACATGCATCCATGCGCCGATAGACACCGACCGCAGATGCGGCAGGCGTTCCCCCAGCACACGCAGGCCATTGGGCAGCACCCATTCATCACGCATACATTCATCAGCTCCCGCTACGTTTTTCAGTATGCTATCCATTTGATTCCTTTCTGATGCATGGCGGCATCGTTTCGCAATTTTCGCCCGAAAAAGCAGAAAATTCGCAAAAGCCCGGTGCAATCGCAGGGACTTTTGCGAATTTCTTCATATTATTTCATTCTGGTTCCGCATAAAGGGACATCCCTCTAAATTTAACTTTCGATAAAGTTCAAGTAAGAGAGTGTGCATCCGAAGGGGTCAAGGGGGCGATCGGAAAGCCCCCTTGCGCGCCCGCAGGCGCGTCTCCCTGCAACAAAAGCGACCTTTTATGCAGAAAATTCAACCAAATCAGCAATCAACCACTGAAAGGTTGTCGGAAACGCGATTAGTTCCGACCATCCCGACGCGGAGGACGCGCGCGGAAGCCTTCCGCACGACGCGGGGCAGCCGCGGCGGTGTTGTCGTAGGTGATGTCGTTGCGCACGAGGTTCACACGACCCTGCGCGTCGATTTCCGCGACCTTCACTTCCAGCGTGTCGCCAATCTTCACGACGTCCTCGACCTTCTCCACGCGGTGGTTCGCCAGCTTGGAGATGTGAATCATGCCGTCCTTGCCGGGCAGCAGCTCGACAAACGCGCCGAAGTTCATGATGCGCACGACCTTGCCCGTGTACACCTCGCCGACCTCGATGTCCTTCGCAATGCCCTCGATGATGCGGCGCGCCTTGTCGGCTGCTTCCGCGTCGGGGGTGGAGATAAACACGCGGCCGTCGTCCTCGATGTCAATCTTCACGCCGGTTTCGGCAATAATCTTGTTGATCATCTTGCCGCCGGGGCCGATAACCTCACGAATCTTCTCCGGATTGATGGTGAAGCGGACAATCTTGGGCGCGTACTTGCTCAGTTCCTTGCGCGGCTCGCCGATGCAGCTGAGCATCTTTTCGAGGATGAACAGGCGACCCTTGAGCGCCTGCGCCAGCGCGGTTTCGAGAATCGTGCGGTCAATGCCCGCAATCTTGATGTCCATCTGGATGGCGGTGATGCCGTTCATGGAACCAGCGACCTTGAAGTCCATGTCGCCCAAGAAGTCTTCCAGACCCTGAATGTCGGTCAGAACAGCCACCTTGCCGGACTCCACGTCCTTAATCAAGCCCATCGCAACGCCCGCGACCGGCGCGTGAATCGGCACGCCCGCGTCCATCAGGGACAGGGTGGAACCGCACACGGACGCCATGGAGGACGAGCCGTTGGAGGACAGGATTTCGCTCACCAGACGCATTGCGTAGGGAAACTCTTCCTCAGAGGGGATGACGGGCAGCAGTGCGCGCTCCGCCAGTGCGCCGTGGCCGATTTCGCGGCGACCGGGGCTCTTGAGTCGGCCCGCTTCGCCCGTGGCGTACGGCGGCATATTGTAGTGGTGGATGTAGCGCTTGAAGTCCTCGCTGGACAGGCCGTCCAGCACCTGACCCTCGCTGGTAGAGCCCAGCGTGGTCACGGTCAGCGCCTGCGTCTGACCACGGGTAAACACGGCAGAGCCATGCACGCGCGGCAGCACGCCCACTTCGCACCAAATCGGGCGGATTTCCGTCACGCCGCGGCCGTCGGGACGAATGCCCTGCTCGATAATCTTCTTGCGCATGACTTCCTTGTTCAGGTAGTACAGCGCATCAGCGATTTCGGCTTCGCGCTCCGGGAACTGCTCCGCCAGCGCTTCGATGGTTTCCTGCTTGACCTGCGCTTCACGCGCCTGACGCTCCTGACGGTTGAAGGTGTCGAACACCCACACGCACTTGTCGTAGGCGAATTCGCGCACGGCCTGCTTCACGTCGTCGCCAGTCACGTTCAGCGGCACTTCGACCTTTTCCTTGCCGATTTCCGCCACAATCTTGTCCTGGAACTCAACGAGCTTCTTGATGTACTCGTGCCCGAACATGATGGCGTCGAGCATCGCCGTTTCGCTGACCTCGTTTGCGCCCGCTTCCACCATCATGATGGCGTCCTTCGTGCCGGCGAGGTAAACGTGCATATCGCTCTTTGCGCGCTGCTCTTCATCGGGGTTGATGACGTACTGCCCGTCCACGCGGCCGACAACCACCGCGCCCGTCGGGCCGTTCCACGGAATTTCGCTGACCGCCAGCGCAATGGACGAACCGATCATCGCAGGGATTTCCGGCGGCACATCCTGCTCAACGCTCAGCACGGTCACAACAACCTGCACATCGTTGCGCATTCCCTTGTTGAACAGGGGGCGCAGCGGGCGGTCGATCAGGCGGCAGGTCAGGGTCGCCTTTTCGGTCGGACGGCCTTCACGCTTGATGAAGCCGCCGGGAATCTTGCCCACGGAGTACTGCTTTTCCTCCACGTCCACAGCCAGCGGGAAGAAGTCCACGCCGGGACGGGGGGTCGGCGCCATCGTCGCGTTCACCATCACGACGGTATCGCCCAGATGCACCCAGACGGAGCCAGCCGCCTGTTCGCAGTATTTGCCGAATTCCAGCGTCAGCTCGCGGCCCGCCAGATCCATGCTGTACTTTTTGCTTTCCATTGAGAATCTCCTTATACTCAGTCGTAGAGTGTGTTTCTAAAATGAGACCGGTGCAGTTTCGAGCAGATTTTCTTGCAATTCAAGGATGAAAACCGAAGGTTTACTGGCGGTAAATCGAGGTTTGAAGACGCAGAAGCGCAAGAAAAGATGCCGAAAATGCTGTCGGGCGAATTTAGAAACACACGCTTAGGAAGGCAGCCATCCGCCTTCCTGAACCGCCCGGAGATGCTATCATATGAAAACCCCCTGAATCAGGCGATTCGGGATTTTCAAGGGATAACATCTCCAGACCCTGCCATGTTCTGCGCCGCCTTGCCGCAAAAAGCCGCCGTGAGGAGGAATGCACAGGGGGATTTTCCCCTGCCGCGTGTCTCCAGACGGCGGCTCTTGCGCGCAAAGCCGCCGAGTTCTGCGATAATTACTTACGCAGGTTCAGCTTAGCGATCAGCGCACGATAACGCTCGATGTCGGTCTTCTTCAGGTACTCCAGCAGACCACGGCGACGGCCGACCATCAGCAGCAGACCACGGTTGGAGTGGTGGTCGTTGCGGTTGGTCTTCAGGTGCTCGTTCAGGTGGTTGATGCGGTCGGTCAGCAGGGCAATCTGCACTTCGGGAGAACCGGTGTCGCCTTCATGCTGGGCGTAGGTGGCAATGATTTCGCTCTTGGTCATGGAATTTCATCCTCCAAATTTTTATTTCGGGCAATGCCCGTGGGCAATCGCCTGTTCACGCAGTACGCCGTCGGAGTCTTCGGTCGTCCGCGCAAACGGTTCGCAGACCCATCCATTATTGTATCAGATTTTTTCCCGTTTGTAAATGGTTAATTCGCGCCTTTCGGGAAAATTTCAGGCAATTTGCTGGGAAAATTAGTACGCTTTCGCGAAATACATGACCTTCTTCGCCTTTTTGCCGCAGCAGACGCAGGTATCGCCGAACCATTCCTTTTCCTGGTCAAAGGGCATATTGCGGGAGGAGGCGTTGAATTTCTCCTTGATTTCGTCCTCGCACGCGCGTTCGCCGCACCACATGGCCTTCGCGAAGCCATTTTCGACGGCAGCGCCCAGTTCTTCCATGTTGTGGACGACGTGGGTCTTTTCGTCGCGGAACTTCTTCGCCTGGTCAAAGAGCGTCTGCTGAATATCGTCCAGCAGCGCCTTCAATTCGTCCGCCAGATTTTCCAGCGGCAGCGTCACCTTTTCGCACAGGTCGCGGCGGAACACGGTCACGACGCCGTTTTCGAGGTCGCGCGGGCCGACTTCCAGCCGCACCGGCACGCCCTTCATTTCCCAGTCGTTGAACTTGTAGCCTGCGGAGACCGTGTCGCGGTCGTCGAGCTTGACGCGGATGTCCGCCGCCTTCAATTCCTCAAACAGCTTCTCGCACGCCTCCATCACGCCCGGCTTGTGCGCCGCAATCGGCAGGATGACCGCCTGAATCGGGGCAACGCGCGGGGGCAGGCGCAGACCGCGCTCGTCGCCGTGGGTCATGATAATCGCGCCAATCAGGCGGGTCGATACGCCCCAGCTCGTTTCCTCTGCGTAAGTCAGCTTGCCTTCCTTGTTCTGGAACTGAATGCCGTACGCCTCGGCGAAATTCGTGCCGAAGTTGTGGCTCGTGCCTGCCTGCAGCGCCTTGCCGTCCTGCATCATAGCTTCCATGGAGTACGTCGCGCGCGCACCAGCGAACTTTTCCTTTTCCGACTTCTGCCCGACATACACCGGCAGCGCCATCACGTTTTCCGCCACTTCCTGATAGACGTGCAGCATCTGCATCGTTTCTTCCTGCGCTTCCTCGGCGGTCGCGTGGATGGTGTGACCCTCCTGCCAGAGGAATTCGCTCGTGCGCAGGAACGGGCGGGTCGCCTTCTCCCAGCGCATGACGGAGCACCACTGGTTGTACTTCATCGGCAGGTCACGCCACGTCTGCACCCACTTGGCGTACATCGTGCAGAAGATGGTTTCGGAGGTCGGGCGCACTGCCAGACGCTCCTGCAATTTTTCCGTGCCGCCCTGCGTCACCCACGCCACTTCCGGCGCGAAGCCTTCCACATGCTCCGCCTCCTTCAGCAGCAGCGATTCCGGAATCAGCATCGGGAAATACACATTTTGATGACCCGTTTCCTTGAAGCGCTTGTCCATTTCCGCCTGAATGCGCTCCCAAATCGCGTAGCCGTATGGGCGCACGATCATGCAGCCGCGCACGGGCGCGTAGTCGCACAATTCCGTCTTGAGGATAACGTCGGTGTACCACTGGGAGAAATCCTCGTCGCGGGGGGTGATGTGGGTGACAAATTCCTGTTTCTTTTCCTTGGCCATGATTTTTTCCCTCCATGATTGATTATCCGAGGCGAAAGAAAAAGCCTCCGCCTCTGCTATGCTTGCAGGGACGAAGGCATTGCGGATTGCATTGCTTCGCGGTACCACCCGGCTTAGGGCAAGGGCAGATGTTCGCCCCTTGTCCTCTCTCTTGCGTCCGCTCTCGGAGACGAACCGGCGGGGATTGGCCGCAGCTCCCGGTCGGGATGACGCGCCCGCTCCCCATGCGCCTTCCACCGCCGCGCACTCGCTTTCCGGGGGCAATTTCCGCGTCAGAACCGTTCATCGCTCTGCTGTGATTATACACCACGCCCGCCGCAAATGCAAGCACTCCGCGCAAATTATTTCCGCACCAGCACACTCATTCCGAATTCCGAATTATTTCTTCCCCCACAGCGGCCGCGGATACTCGCCTTCCTCTGCCTTGCGCAGCATCGCCTTGGCGACGACCGCCCTGTCCTCATGGTACGTCACGCCGTACCAGCGGTCGGGGCAGGTCAGCACGCGCGCCGTCGCCCGGTGGCGGTCAAGCTGGCGGCTGACGGCGGTCGGCAGGTAATACTCCGCCTTCATCGGGTTGTTCTCCATCGCCTCGTTCAGGAAGGGCACGAAGCCCTCCGCCAGCGCATCCAGAAAATCCGGCGTAAAGCCCCAGCAGTTCATGCTGACGGTCGTATCGTCCGGCAGACGGCGGTACATTTCGCCATCCTCCGTGAACAGCGGGCCATCGCAGCTGGCGATAATGTGCGTGCGCTCGCGCACCTCCTTCAGAAAGCCAAACTCGTTGACCGTGCACACGCCGCGCGACACATAGCCGTTCTCCGTCAGCGTGTTTTTCAGCGCGTAGCCGACCATGAAGTACTCGCCGCGCTTGGCCCGCAGCGTCCGCAGGTACTCATACGCCAGCTTGAACGCGCCCGCGCCGTAGTAATCGTCCGCGTTGATGACGAGGAACGGCGCATCGAGGAATTCGCGGCAGCACAGCACCGCGTGCCCCGTGCCCCACGGCTTCACGCGCCCTTCCGGGACGGAAAAGCCCTCCGGCAGCTTATCCAATTGCTGGAAAGCGTAGTTTGCTTCCATCCCCGCCGGCACGCGCGAACCGACCATCGCCTTGAAGGCATCTTCAATCTCGTGCTTAATTAGGAACACGACGCGGCGGAAGCCCGCCTGGTACGCATCGTACAGGCTGTAATCGAGGATGACCTCGCCGTCCGGGCCGACCGGATCCAGCTGCTTCAGTCCCCCGTAGCGGCTGCCCATGCCCGCCGCCATCATCACCAAAATCGGTTCTTTCATGGCTGATTCCTCCTGCTGATGAGTTTTTCCTGCCGCCATTATAGCGCGAATCCGCAATTTTTACAATCTGCAAACGGAAAAAACGCGCTATCAGGTTGCGCAAACCAGAATTTTGTCGTATAATAGAAACTGATTTAGAATGCAAGGAGGAACATTCCTCATGGACTTTTTGAAAACGCTTCTGGCGTATGTCGCGCTGACCGTCGCCTTCTCCGTTCAGGAGGGGCCGCTGCCGCAGGATGTCCCGACCCCGACGCCCCTGCCGCCGAACGTGACGGCATCCCCGATTCCCAACGCGCCCGCCGCGACCGACGTGCCGACCGCCACGCCGACGGCCTCGCCCATCCCCGAACCCACGATTACGCCCAACATGGGCTACAGGACCGTGCAGTGGCAAGACCGCGGCTCAGGCGTGCTGAAGGTGCAGAAAAAGCTGATTGAGCTGGGCTATCTGGCAGAGGGCGAGGATGACGGCGCGTACGGCAGCAAGACGACCGCCGCCGTCCGCCGCTTCCAGAAGGCGAACGGGCTGTCCGTGGACGGCATTGCGGGTCAGGCGACGCAGACGCGCCTGTTTGAAGACCCGAACGTTGTGCCTTACTCCCCGCCGACCGTGCCGCCGACGGCGACCCCGACCCCCGCGCCGGAAACGCCCGCGCCGAGCGCCGCGCCAACGGCATCTCCGGCGGATGATCTGCCTCTGCCGGGCGCATCCGGCGATTTCCCGGTGGATACGGTGACGACCGAAGCGCCCGTGTATACGCCGGATGGCTTGACGCTGCTCCCGAATGGCAGCATCTTCCTCGGCAGCGGCGGCAATGGACAGGCGCTGACGATGACCGTCACGCAGGATGGCGTGGGCTACACGCGCCGTCCGAGCCTGTGGGTGAACACAGTGGGCAGTCCGGTCATGTCCCTGCGCGAGCTGGCGGCTTGCATCGACGACTGGCAGCTGGATGTCAGCGAAAGCGGCGTGTGGGTACTGTCCGCGGCAGGCTACACGGTCGTCATCCGCGAGACGGACAGCGGTTTGTCCGTGATGGTGGATGGCAGCGCAATTGCGATGGAATCCGGCGCCGTCCGGCTGGACAACGGCGAAATGTACATCTCCGACATGTTCCTGCGCACGGCGCTCCGCGCGACGACCATCTACGACAGTGACGAGCAGTCGCTGATTCTGTTCGTGCGGAACAAGTCCGTCAGCACATCGGCAGACTGAAGGGAATTCGGAATTCGATGATTTGTTCGCGATTCCGCGAAAAGCAAAAAGAATCGCCCGGTACATCTGTGTTTGGCAGATAACCGGGCGGTTTTTTTAGTTGTACTCCACCGTCTCTTGATACGCTTTATACGTTGACGTGCAGAGCAGCTTGCGGTCGACTTCCTTGCCGTTCTGATACCAGATTTGGTAGGTTTCGACGACGTAGCCAGTGCGCTTTTTGATGGTCGTCTCCTGCGTGCCGGCGGCGAGTTTCGTGTTCTGGACGTACTTGGTGTCGCTCGGCGGGTCAATCGTGCGCGTGACGGTGCTTTCCAGGTCAATCGACACGCCGTCGGGCAGGAGCATCCCGTAAATTTCGACGGTGCACTTCTGCTTGGAATAATTCGCGACGATGTAAATCGGCCACTCGGTGTCGTTCTTGAACTTGAAGTCCAGATTCGGCCAGTTGACCGTCGCGTCCATCCCCTTCTGGACGTAGGAGCTCGGCCACGCGTGCGGGCTGCGGTAGACGATTTCCAGATTCGCGCGCGCGACAGCGTTGAAGAGCGTCGAGCTGGTCTGGCATACGCCGCCGCCCACCTCCGGCACGCTCTGCCCGCCGGAAATCGCTGTTGCTTCCTTGTAGCCCTTCGCCGCCGTGCGCTGCCCCGTCGCCTGATTGAAGGAGAACGTATCCCCCGGCGCAACCTTATAGCCATTGATGGCTTGGCAGGACAGGTCGATGTTCGTGTTGCGGTTGGAATTGCTGGTGGTTTTCGTCGTGTAGGTGGAAATGCGCCCGAACTTGCCCACAATCTGTGATTTTGTCACGTCCGCCAGCACCGTGTCCGACTGCAAACGCAGGGACGCAGTGTAATTGCCCATGTCCAGTACGCCCGTGAGCGTCTGATAGACGCTGTTGGCATCCAGATACGCGCCGCTGATGTCGCTGTTGAAGGTGAACTGCTTCGTCGCCGGGTCAAAGGACTCCACCGTCGCGTTGACGGGCGTGCAGGTCACATCCGCCGCGATATTCTCCGCGATTTTTCGCACGGCATCGCGGTCGTAGGTGATTTGCGTCTGAAGCGTCACGGGGCTTTGCTGCATCGCACGAATCGTCGCGACGCGCTCGCTCAGCGGCGTCCGCCCCGAACCGCGCAGGGCGGTTGTGTTCCCGCGCCCAGCGGCATAGGCAACTGCCGCCATCTCGCTCACGTTGCGGTAGAGCGGCACGTCGTAACCCGTGATGTCGTAGGTGTACGCATCCGCCACCACATGCAGGTTCACGCTGGAATTGTCCACGCCGCCCTGCCCCAAGGCGCTTTCGGCGTCCGCGCGGGTCATTCCGCCAACGTTGATGCCGTCAATCGTCACGCCGGGGAAAATGCGGTCGGTGTTGACCAGCGCGACCGCCTCATTGAAATTCGCGATTCGCTCTGCGTCATACCGGATGATGCTGCCGTTGACGAACGCCAGTGTCGGCAGCCCGGCCAGTTCCATGCCCAGCATCTGCGGCGCGGCAAGCAGCAGCAGCCCCGCCGTGCCCGTCAGCGAAATCAGCATGACAAGCAGCCATAGGAAGGTGCTGCTGCGCTTTTTGCGCCCCTTGTGCGGTTTGCGTGTCGTTTTCCGCTTCGGCGCGGATGCGCGCTTGCCCGTGGAGGTGCCGCGTGTTTTGGGCGGGGCGCTCCGGCGCGCTTCCTCTTCTATCAGCCGCTGTGAGCGTCCCTTCGGCTGGCGCATGGCGGGCTGGCGCGGCTTCGTTTCCGGCGCCAATTTTTCCGTCAGGCGCGTCTGCTGGCTGCGGCGCGGGCGCTGCGTTCCGCCCGAAATGTTGCTCATGTCATTCCTCCAAAATGGATTCCAGCCCTTGCACAGCGGCTGCTGCGGAGGGCTGGTGTGTGATTTATACTATTTCCAAATGAGAATGCGCCAAGATGCGCTGCGAATTTTTCGCTCTGGCTAACGGGAGTGGAATGCAGCGTAGCAGCGCTACGCTAAATGGAACGACCGGACGCCAGAACGGAAAAGGCGCAAGCAGATGGCGCAGGTGAATCTGGAAATAGTATTACTTGCTGTTTTCCTCGTTCCGGTGCGCCATGTGGTAAGTCAGCGTCTGCAAGCTGTCCGTCAGGTGAACATTGACCACCAGCATGTCGTCCGGATGGGTCAGATCGGTCGGCGCGAAGTTCCACACCGCGCGGATGCCGCAGGCGTAGAGCTTGTCCAGCGCTTCCTGCGCGACGCGTCGGGGCAGTGCCAGCACCGCAATATCCGGCATGTTCTCCTTCAGGAAGTTCGGCATTTCCTCCATGCTGTACACGGGAATATCGCCCACCGGCACGCCGATTTTCTCCGGGTCGTTGTCAAACATCGCCAGCGGCCGGAAGCCCTCGCGCTGGAACGTCGGATATTTCGCAATCGCGCAGCCGATATTGCCCGCGCCCACGATAATCTCCGTATGCTCACGGTCAAGTCCCAGAATTTCGCCAATGTGCATTTTCAGATCCGACACCTTATACCCGTACCCCTGACGTCCGAAGCCGCCGAAGCAGTTGATGTCCTGCCGAATCTGCGACGGCGTGAGGTGCATCCGCTCGCCCAGCTCCTGCGACGAAATCTGCTCCACACCTGCGCTTTCCAGTTCCCGCAGATGCCGATAATATCCCGGCAGCCGACGGATTACCGCGTCAGACACATGCCCTGCCATCCTCATTCTCCTCCAGTGCATTTGTTATCTTGGGGCATTTCCGCCCAATTCCTTCATGTGAAAGGAATATCAATCTGATTGTAGCACACTTTTTGGTTTTGTGCAACCTTGCCGGAAAGATTCCGGGGATTTTTTCGCGCTTCACAACTGTCGTGAAAGGGGGATTTATCGGATGACAGCCGATATTGCTGTGATATGCAGGCAGTTTTTTCTTGCTGCTCCAGTCGCCTCTGCGGAGGCGAAGTTGTTACTTTCTGGCGCGCCAGAAAGTAACCAAAGAACGCCCAGAGGGGGCTGAAGAGGGTGCAAGTCTGGACTTCAGCCCCCTCTGGACTCCCCCCCGCCACCCATGTTTATTGGGGGAAAGAGCGGCTGTTGTTGCCCAGCTTGACTGTTTTTCCCAGCTCGGCTTCTGTCCCGCTATTTGTTTTGTTTGAGGCTTGCGCTTACTTTCGGTGATTCCGCGTTTCGCCGCGGAGGAAGTCGCCTTTTTCAGTCGCGAAGGGCACATCCATGCGGATGATTTCGCCGCCGATGCCCAGCGTATCGACGATTTCGCCCGTCTTTTCGCGCAGGAACGGCGTCGCCTCGAAGGCGTGCACCCCCGACGGCGTCAGCAGTTCGATTCTCTCGCCCGCCTTGAAGCGATTTTTGAGCAGGAAGCGTGTGCCGCGCCCGGTGCGGCTGCCCTCCACCACATGCGCCAGATATTCCCGCTCCTGATGGAAGCCGTCCGCGCCGCCGGGATTTGCTGGCTTGCCCAGCGCAAAGCCAGTGTCGCTGTCACGGTGGCTCGCGCAGGATAATTCCGCCATCAAGCCGGGGAGCGCCGCCGCGAAATCGCCGCCATCCGCCAGCAGATCCAGCGCACGACGGTATGCCGCCGTCACCGTCGCGACGTAATACGCCGTTTTCATCCGCCCCTCGATTTTGAGGCTCTTGATGCCCGCGTCCACCAGTTCCGGCAAAAGCGGCATCAGGTTCAAATCATGCGCGGAAAATATGTATGTGCCATTTTCGTCCTCGCAGACGGGCATGTACTCGCCGGGGCGTTTCTCCTCCACCACGCTGTAATGCCAGCGGCACGGCTGGGCGCATTCACCCTGATTGCCGCTCCGCCCCGCCATGGCCGCGCTGAGCAGGCACCGCCCGCTGTACGCCATGCACGATGCGCCATGCACAAACGTCTCGATTTCCATCTCCGGCACGCGGCGGATGATTTCCTTCGCCCGCGCGATGGACGTTTCCCGCGCCAGAATCACACGTTCACAGCCCATATCGCGATAGACGCGCACGGCTTCCGCGTTGACGGTGCTCGCCTGTGTGCTGACGTGCAAGGGCAGCTCCGGCACTTCGCGGCGCAGGGCGGCAATCGCGCCCAAATCGCTGACAATCGCCGCATCCACGCCGATGTCCCGTGCTGCTTTCGCCGCCGCGATGAAATCATCCATCTGGTCGTCAAACGGGAAGATGTTCATCGTCAGGTAGAACTTCTTGCCCGCGCCGTGCATCTTTTCGACCGCCTGCGTCAGCGCATCCTCGTCGAAATTGCCCGCGAAGGCGCGCAGGCCGAACTGCTTCATACCGCCATAGACCGCATCCGCGCCGAAATGCAGTGCCGCCTCCAGCGATTCAAGATTCCCCGCCGGGCACAGCAGCTCCGGCATCCGGTTGGTCATTTACTCAATGCCTCTTTCCTTGTCGTACTGCTGCCACAGCGGCGCGTAGATGGCGACCGCCTGTTCATGCTCCTGCAAGGTGCGGGAGAAGTGCAGCTCCGTGCTTTCGGGACTTGTCGCGCAGAAATACAGGTAGTTTTCCGCCACGAACGTCTCGTCCGGGTAGAGCGCCGCGTTGATAGCGTCCGCGCTCGGCGCGCAAATCGGGCCCAGCGGCAGCCCCTTCACCTGATAGGTGTTGTAGAGGCTGTCAAGCGCCAAATCACTGCCCGTCAGCGACATTTTCCTTACGCCCGTGATGTAGTGAATCGTCACGTCGCTTTGCAGCTTCATGCCCGCTTTCAGGCGGTTGTGGAACACGGCGGACACCTTCGTGAAATCCGCCTTGGACGCTTCCTTCTCAATCATGCTCGCCAGCGTCAGAATCTCGTCCATCGTGTAGCCCATCTCTTCCGCGCGATCCTCACAGGCGACGGAGAACACCCGCTCGGTCTGCGTAATCAGCTTGCGGATGATTTCGCTTGCCGTCGCGCCGATGTAGATTTCGTAGGTGTCGGGCGCGAGATACCCCTCCAGCACATAGCGGCGCTGGCTGACGTTCCGGCTGTTCAGCACGTCCTGCACGGAATAGAATTCGCTGAAGCTCGTGCCGCTCTTGCACAGGGCCAAGAACTCCGCGCTGTCCGTCAGCACGCCGTCTTTGACCAGCTGCTCGGCGAACTGCTCAATCGTCCAGCCGGGAATGAGCGTGATATTGCGCACAATCGGGTTGCCGTCGCCGCGCGTGAGCTGGTCGGCAATCTGCCGCATGGTCATCGACGGGCTGAGCGTGTAGCTGCCGGACTGAATTTTCTGCCCCCAGCCCGCGAAGTCGCAGTAGTATTTGAACACCGTGCGATTGCGAATCAGCCCGGCTTCCTCCAGCCGGTTCGCCACGCGGGTCAGGCTCTGTCCGCTCTCGATGGTGAAGGGCACCTGCGCCGTGCTGTTTTCATCCGGCGGCGCAATGAACTCGCCGTACACCTTGTTCCACACGCTGAACAGGATGCCCGCCACCACCAGCACCGCGCCCAAACCAATCAGGATTGGGCGGATGATGCGCCACAGCGCGCTGTACCAGTACGGGCCATATCGCCGCTCGTCGCGGATGCTCTCGTAGCTGTCATGCTTCTTGCTCAACAAGCCTGCCCCCCTTTGGAGAATCCGGAATTATTGTCCCATCCCCATGTCAATGTCCGCCGCGTCGGTGATGATGCGCAGAATGCCCGCCACTTCCTGCTGCAAACGCATTTCCGCCAGCAGGTACTGGCTGACTTCCAGCTTGCCGAACAGCAGCGCCGAAATGCCCTGAAAGCGCTGCATGTCGTCATTATCCGGCTGCGTGCCGGAGACAGCCGCCATTTGCAGGCGCAGCTGCAGCTTCTTGTATTCCTTCAGGAGCGCGGCGGTCGTTTCGTCCGCCATAACCTCCTCTTTCAGTGCGTGATACGTCTGATATTCCTCGCTCTGGCGGATTTCCTGCGCCAAGCGGTGTGCCGTAGCATGTTCCATAACAGCATGTCCATCCTTTCGATGCGCTATCCGTAATTAGAAACGTTTCTGTCCGCTTGATTCATCCCAATTTCCCACGAAAAAGGGAGAAACGCGTGTTGCAGCGTTCCTCCCTATTGTATCAGATGTGCGCCCCCATGTCAAACGTCAAGGATAATGGGCAGAATCATCGGGTTGCGCTTGATTTTCTCGAAGATGAAGCGGTGCAGCTCATCCTTGATGCGGTTCTTGAGCGCCGGCCAGTCCTCGCCCGCCAGCGACGACTGCGACAGAATCTGCCGCACGACATCGCGCGTGTTCTCGATAATATCCTCATTCTCGCGGACGTAGATGAAGCCGCGGCTGATGATATCCGGGCCGGAGACAAGGCGCTGGTCGTCGCGGTTAATCGCCATCACGACGATAATCAAGCCATCCTGACTGAGGTGCTTGCGGTCGCGCAGAACGACGTTGCCCACGTCGCCGATGCCCAGACCGTCCACCAGCACCGCGCCAGTCGGAATCTGTTCCGCCAGATACAGCCCTTCCTGATTCATCTCGATAACCTGACCCGTTTCGGGAAGCACGATGTCGGTGGAGTTCATGCCCATCGACTCCGCCAGCACCGCGTGCTGCCACAGCATACGATATTCGCCGTGGACAGGGATGAAGTACTTCGGCTTCACCAGCGCGTGCATGAGTTTGAGTTCTTCCTGACAGGCGTGGCCGGAGACGTGTACCTCCGCCAGCGCCTTGTAGATGACGTTCGCGCCGCAGCGGTACAGCTGGTCGATGACACGGCTGATGCTCTTCTCGTTGCCGGGAATGGGCGTGGCGGAGATAATCACCGTGTCGCTTTGGCGGATTTGCAGCTTGCGGTGTTCGCTGTACGCCATGCGCGTCAAGCCTGCCATCGGCTCGCCCTGACTGCCCGTCGTCATCACCAGAATCTCGTTGTCCGGGTACTGGTCGAGCGCGTCCGCCTCAATAATGGCTTCCGGCGGAATCCGCAGTTCGCCAATCTGCATCGCCACGCGGCTGACGTTGACCATGCTGCGCCCGATGAAGCAGACACGGCGGCCGTAGCGCATGGCGTTGTCAATGACCATCTGCATACGGTGGATGTTCGACGCGAACATGGCGACAATCACACGCCCCTGCGCGTCGCGGAACATGTTCTCGAACGTCACGCCGATTTTCTTTTCGGAGATGGTGTGACCGGGGCGCTCGACGTTGGTGGATTCGCACAGCATCGCCAGCACGCCGCGCTCGCCCAACTCGGCGAAGGACGCAAGGTCGGTGATATGCCCATCGACGGGCGTGTAGTCAATCTTGAAGTCGCCGGTGACGACGACCGTACCTGCCGGGCAGGTGAGCGCAATGGCGCACGCCCCCGCGATGGAGTGGCTGACGTGGATGAACTTCGCCGTGAAGTTCTTGCCCAGCCGCACCTCGTCGCGCGGCTGCACCACCTGCATCGGGATGCCCTGAATGCGGTGCTCCTTGAGCTTCAAGTCCACCAGCGCCAGCGTCAATTTCGTTCCGTAGAGCGGCGCGGGCACTTGGCGCAGGATGTACGGCGTCGCGCCGATGTGGTCCTCGTGCCCGTGGGTAAAGAGGTATCCGCGCACGTTGCGTTTCTTCTCCACCAGATAGGACACATCCGGAATGACCAGATCGACGCCCAGCATGTCCTCTTTGGGGAAAATGCTGCCGCAGTCAACCACCACAATGTCATCCTCATATTCAAAAACTGTCATGTTCTTGCCGATTTCATCCACACCGCCAAGGCTGACAATCCGCAGGCGGCTTGCCGGCTGCGCTGCTTTCGTTCTCGGGGTCATACCATCACTCTCTTTCAAACGTTTTCGTTCCTTCTCTTTCACATACTTCCATCACGGAAGTAAAAAAGCCATTTTTGCGGAAAACTGCTGCTGGACACGGCAAGCCTGCGTTTCGCCGAACCTCATCAGCATTATTTCCATGCCGGGAAAAAACGCATTTTATCCGTTGCGCCTTTGCAGCCGAAAACTGCCCGCGCAGGACTGCCCTGCCCGTGTCCGCTTTCGCAGCATTTCCCCGTCGTTTGCCAAACGCTGCCGATTCCATCACCGCAGGACGGGCATTGCAAGCCCTCCACCGGCGACTTCCTTTTCTTCATTCCACAATTCCGACTTCCCCAGCATCATCATTCCGGAATGGCGGCGTTTGATTGCGGTCTGTTTTGCAACGCACAGACCCCTCGTTCATATAGTATAGCACACATTCAAAAAAAAATCCACCGGAATTTAGCCGAAATTCCGGCTCAAATTTGGTGGATTTGCAAGGAAAGTATGAATTTTTCGTGTACAAGGGAGGCGCCAGAGGCTCTGCCTCTGGACTCCGGCAGGGCTCTGCCCTGCACCCGCGAAGGGTCTTCGACCCTCTCGACACCCTTCTCGCGATTGGGTTGAGCGCAACTGCATAGTGTGCCCGCGTGTTGATTGGGGGAACCCAAGGGGCGCTGCCCCTTGACCCCGCAAGGGAGTTCCTCCCTTGACCCTTTCTCGCGATTCAGTTGAGCGCACTTTCATGCTATACCCGCGTGTTGCACAGGGATTTCGCGCCTACGGGCGCGACCAGAGGGCTTTGCGGTCGCCCTCTGGACTGCTTCGCGTCCCCATCTAAGTTTATTGGCTGTTATCGCAGCTTTTTAGTTCGTGTTCTATGTAGTTCACCAAACCACGGCATAAACCAACCGCAAACAACCCCAAAAGTAGCAGCGCCGAAGGTTTCCAAAGGGCGATCGCAGACTTCGTCTGTTTTCATTGCCCTTTGGTGCACCCGCAGGCGCATCCCCCTGCAACAAAATCAACAAGTCACATCAGAAAAATCAAGCCTCGCATTGCAAAAAAGTGCATCCGCTGTCACTCATACAGCGGGAACCCCTTCATGAACGCTTCCACCTCCGCCTTCACCGACGGAACAGCATTTTCCCCTTCCCGAACGACGCGCGCAATCCACTTTGCGACCTTCGCCATGTCCGCTTCCTTGAAGCCGCGGCTCGTCACGGCCGGCGTGCCCACGCGAACGCCGCTGGTCACAAACGGCGAGCGCGTCTCGTTCGGCACGGTGTTCTTGTTCACCGTGATGTTCGCTTCTTCCAGCAGCGTCTCCAGCAGCTTGCCCGTCATCTCCGTGCCGGAAAAATCAAGCAGCAGCAGATGGTTGTCCGTGCCGTCCGACACCATCTTGATGCCTTCCGCCCGGAACGCGGCTTCCAGCGCCTTCGCGTTCTTGATAATCTGCGTCTGATAGTCCTTGAATTCCGGCTTCAGCGCCTCGCCGAAGCAGACCGCCTTGCCCGCAATAACGTGCATCAGCGGGCCGCCCTGCGTGCCGGGGAAAATCGCCTTGTCAATCGCCTTGCCATACTGCTCGCGGCACATAATCATGCCGCCGCGCGGGCCGCGGAGCGTCTTGTGCGTCGTCGTCGTGACGAAATCAGCATACGGCACGGGCGACGGATGCTGCCCCGCCGCAACAAGCCCCGCAATGTGGGCGATATCCACCATCATCAGCGCGCCCACCTCATCGCAGATGGCGCGAATCTTCTCGAAATCAATCGTGCGTGGGTACGCCGATGCGCCGGAGACAATCATCTTCGGCTTGCACTCCAGCGCCAGCGCGCGCATGGCGTCATAATCAATATAGCCCTGCGCATCCACGCCGTAAGGAACAAAATGGAAGTACTTGCCGGACAGGTTGACCGGGCTGCCGTGCGTGAGATGGCCGCCGTTGGACAGGCTCATGCCCATGACGGTATCGCCCGGCTGGAGCATGGCGAAGTACACCGCCGTGTTCGCCTGCGCGCCGGAATGCGGCTGCACGTTGACGTACTCGCAGCCGAAAAGCTGCTCAGCGCGGTCACGGGCGAGGTTTTCCACCACATCCACGCATTCGCAGCCGCCGTAGTAGCGGTGCGCAGGATACCCTTCCGCGTACTTGTTCGTCAGGCACGAGCCCATCGCCGCCATCACCGCCGGGGATACGAAGTTCTCCGACGCAATCAGTTCAATATGCGAGCGCTGACGGTTCAGTTCCGCCTCAATCGCGTCCGCCACCTGCGGGTCTGCCTGTCGAATCACGTTCAGTTCCATGTCTGCACGACCTCCTTGCTTTTCCTATTATTATACCTTGCTTTCCGTTTTTGTACAGTCGGAATACACAATTTGTACAAAACACACGCAAAAAAGCTGCGAAGGAATGTTCTCCACTCCTTCGCAGCCCTTGCTGACTTTTTGCGCTTACAGCGTCTTCTTGAACCAGTCGATGGTATCCTGCACCAAGGTCTTCAGCACCGTGTCGTCATTGCTGAAGACGCAGAAGGTGTGATCCGCGCCGTCCAGCAGCAGCACTTCCGCATCCGGGGAATTCACCGCCGCATCCACAATCTTCTGCGCGGTTTCCGGCACCACGGTCGTGTCCGCCTTGCCGTTGATTGCCAGAAGCGGCACCTTGATCTTAGCAACTTCCGCCGGATAATCAATGCTCATCGCGCATTCATAGTAGGCAGGAGACTGCTTCAGCGGTTCACGCCAGTCATAGGTTACTTCGTAATAGCCGTTTTCCTTGGCAATTGCGTACTGTTCTTCCTCATTGCCCTTCTGATCGTAAGCGCCTGCCCACGTCAGCACGGAGGTGAACACCTCGTTGCGCGCAGCCGTCAGCAGCGCCAGACGGCCGCCCTGGCTCCAGCCCATCACACCCACATGATCCATGTCGATGGTGCCCAGCGTCTTGAGGTATTCGTAGCACTTCATCGCGTCTTCCACACCCTTGTCATAGGTGAAGTCGATGTAATCGCTGGTGCTGTCGCCATTGCCGATGTAGTCGAAACGAATCGTCGCGATGCCTGCCTTCGCCATGGCCAGCGCGGCATAATCATAGGCATTGCCCGCTTCGTGGCGGGTAGAGCCATTGCCATGCAGCATAACAACAGCCGGGAACTTTTCCCCTTCCGCGCCAACAGGCACGGTCAGCGTTGCGGGAATCTGGTGATCACCCGCGTCGATGGTGATGTTTTCTTCGGTATACTGCATTGCTTCTGCCGTATCCTCCGCCGCTGCCAGCGTGCAGCAGGCGATGCTCATTGCAAGAGCCAGAAACAAGGACAGGAACTTCCGCATAATTGTTATACCTCCCAACTTTTTTGCGCTTCTGCGCGATGGTCAGTATAGCACACATACCGCACAGAAACAATAGTTTCGCGGCGTTTTTTGCTTTGTTTGCCATCCACCATTTCACAATCCCGCGCCGATAAAAAAGCAGGCTGCAATGAGAAGTCACTTTCCCATGCAGCCTGTCCATTGATATTCAAAATAGAAGATACCGCCGCTCAGACTGAGCAACCCCGCAGCACATCCGCCCAGCGCTTATTGCTGCTGCCTCTCGGCCCTGACAAGGTTCACACCGACAGATCGCACAGGACCCGGTCGTCATTGCAACGGCTTATGTAGTATAGCGGATTTTTGCCGCAAATGCAAGAGAACGTTCGTTCTTATCGTGATTTTTCCCGAAAAAAATACAGAAAAGATGCAAAAGCCCTTGACGGACGGGCAGAATTGTGGTAGCATATCGGATGCAAAAGTAATACCCCTTATCACGAGTGGCAGAGGGACGGGCCCAATGAAGCCACGGCAACCGGCACGCAGGTGCGTGGTGCCAATTCCCACAGTGCGCACACAGGCTCTATCCAGAGCAGCACTGACAGATAAGGACAATCGCTTCTGATTGATTCCCGGCTGCCTTGTGTGCAAGGACGCCGGGTTTTTTGCAGCTCTCAACCATCCCCCTATTGGCTTAGCTGAAAGGAGCTACAAAAATGCGGAAACTCTTTACCTCGGAATCGGTCACGGAAGGTCATCCGGACAAGCTGTGCGATCAGGTGTCTGACGCGGTGCTGGACGCGCTGCTCGCCCAAGACCCCATGAGCCGCGTCGCCTGCGAAACCTGCGCCACCACCGGCATGGTGATGGTGATGGGCGAAATCACCACGATGGCGAAGGTGGATATTCCCGCCATCGTGCGCGACGTTGTGCTGGACATCGGCTACAATGATTCCTCCCTCTGCTTTGACGGCAACACCTGCGCCGTGCTGACGAGCATCCACGCGCAAAGCCCCGATATCGCCATGGGCGTTGATGACGCGCTGGAAACCCGCACGCAGGATGCCAACGAAATCGGCGCGGGCGATCAGGGCATGATGTTCGGCTTCGCGTGCGACGAAACGCCGGAATACATGCCCACGGCGATTGCCTTCGCGCACCGCCTGACCCGCCGCCTGACTGAAGTGCGCAAGAATGGCACGCTGCCGTGGCTGCGGCCCGACGGCAAAGCACAGGTGACCATTGCCTACGAGGACGGTCAGCCCGTGGCGGTGGATACCATCGTCATCTCCACCCAGCACAACCCCGAAATCGCCCACGCGGACATTTACGCGGCGATGATGGAGCACGTCATCCGCCCGGTGATTCCGGCGGAAATGCTGACGGCGGACACCCGCTATCTCATCAACCCGACCGGGCGCTTTGTCATCGGCGGGCCTGCGGGCGACTCCGGTCTGACCGGGCGCAAGATTATCGTTGATACCTACGGCGGCTATGCCCCGCACGGCGGCGGCGCGTTCTCCGGCAAAGACCCGACGAAGGTTGACCGCTCGGCGGCGTATGCGGCGCGCCACATTGCGAAGAACATCGTCGCGGCGGGGCTGGCGAAGCGCTGCGAAATTCAGCTGGCGTATGCCATTGGCGTCGCGCGCCCGGTGAGCCTGTTCATCGACACAATGGGCACGGGCGTTGTTTCGGACGACCAGCTGGCGGCAGCGGTGGACAAGCTGTTCGACCTTCGTCCGAACGCCATCATTCAGCGGCTGAACCTGCGCCGCCCGATTTACCGCGCGAACTGCAACTACGGTCATTTCGGCAATGCGGACATGCCATGGGAGCAGCTGGATTATGTCAATGCGCTGCGGCGTGAGATTCTGGAATAATTGCATTCGCCTGATTTGACTTTTGAAGCCGTCTGTTTTCGCAAATGCGCGAAGGCAGGCGGCTTTCTTTGCGCTTTTTTCGTGATTTTCGCTTTCGATGTGACTTGATTATTCTTATTGCAGAGGGCTTCGCGTCTGCGGACGCGACCAAAGGGCATGAAAACAAACGAAGTTTGCGGTCGCCCTTTGGAAACCTTCGCACTGCACTCCCATGTTTCTTGGTTTTTATCGTTGCTTAGGAGAACGAAAGGTGTACTAACTAAAAAAGCCGCGATAACTGCCAATATACTCAGATGCGGAAGGCGAAGGAGTCCAGAGGGCGAGCGCAAAGCCCTCTGGTCGCCACCGCAGTGGCGAAACCCTGCGCCGCACACAAAAGGGGTAATGAAAAATCATCCTTGATTTTCGCCATTTTTTGCGGAAAAAATGGATTTTTCCCTTGACAAGGGTTGCTTTTTGTATTATTCTTGTATACAAAGTGCAAACAAAATGCACTTTGCGTCCGCGGACGTGTTGACCAGAAAGGACACAAACGCGGCGGATTCTAAGCCACCCACAAGGAGTTGTTCGCTATGGCAGCCATCCCCTTCCAGCCCATGATGGAAAGCCGCCCGATTCGTGAAATCGCCTACGAAGTGCTCAAGCACGCCATTATCACCGGGGAAATTCCCGCTGGCGAGCGCATCGTCGAGACAGAATATGCCGACCGCCTGCACATCAGCCGCACGCCGCTGCGTGAAGCCCTGCGGAAGCTGGAGCGTGACGGGCTGGTAGAGTATGTGCAGCGGCGCGGCGTGATCGTCCGCGCGTTCACGATTGCCGACGTGGAGGAAATCTACACCATCCGCAACGCGCTGGAAATGCTGACGCTGCCTGCAATTATCCAGAAAGCGACGGCGGATGATATCGCCGCCCTGCGCGACCGGCTGCACGAGATGGACAACGTGATGGCAAGCCGCGATTTCGAGACGCTTTCCCCCATGGCGCGCGCCTTCCACCGCCAGATGACCGAAATCTGCGGGCAGAACCGGATTCTGCGCGTCATTGAGGGGCAGGACCAGTACATCACGCGCTTCTCGTCGATGGCGATTTCGCAGGAGAACCGCCTGCTGCAGGCGCACGAGGAGCATTACAAGCTGGTGGACTATATCGAGCAGCGCGATTTGGAGCATTTCCAGAAGCTGATGCACCGCCACATTGAGCGCAGCAAGGAAAAGTGCCTCGAAGCGCTGAAAACCCAGCGCTATCTGCAAAAAATGTAATCAGGCAAAAGATGCACCGCCCACAAACGCCGGTGCATCTTTTTGCAAGGAGCAATTATGAAGCATAATTTTCACACGCACACATCCCGCTGTCAGCACGCCGTCGGCACGGATGAAGCCTATGTCGAAGCCGCGCTGGACGCCGGGTTTGATGTGCTCGGCTTCGCTGACCACGCGCCCTTCCCGTTCGCAAACGGCTTCGTCAGCGGGATTCGGATGCCGCTTGACCAGCTGACGGACTACATCCATTCCGTCCACGCGCTCCAGCAGCGCTACGCCGGGCAGCTTGAAATCCGCCTTGGCCTGGAGAGCGAGTACTTCCCGCGCTATCACGACCATCTGCTGCGGATGCGCGAGCAGGGCATCGGCTACTACATCCTCGGTCAGCACTACGCCGACAGCGAGGAGGACAATCCGTATATCGGCTTTGAGTGCCAGACAGACGAGGGTGTGCTGCGCTATGCCCAATCCGCAGTCGCCGCCATGCGCACCGGGCTGTTCTGCTACATCGCCCACCCGGATTTGTTCATGCGCCACCGCACGGACGACCAGTTCAATCACGCGTGCGAGGAAGCGGCGGACATGCTCTGCCAGTGCGCAAAGGAACAGCACATGCCCATCGAGTACAATCTGCTGGGGCTAAGCAGCCAGATGGAGGGGCACACGCGGGGGTATCCGTCCGCGCCATTCTGGGAATACGCCCGAAAATGGCATAATGACGTCATCCTCGGTGTGGACGCGCATGACCCGGAACACCTGAAAAATCACCGCGTATGGCAAGCGGGCATTGACAATGTTCGCGCTTTGGGGTATCATCTTGTTAATGACTATATCTTTTAAGGAGGCGTAACCCCCATGAACCCGAATTGGGATTTGTCCTATCTCTACAAGGGCTTTGATGACCCGGCTTTTCTGGCTGATTTGAAGCGTTTTCCGGAGGAAATCAAGGTCGAGCAGGCGATTCTGGACGGCGGCGACGATCCGCAGACGAAGCTGGAGAAGCTCACCGACCAGCAGGAGATTCTTGGCGCGCTGGCCGATCGGCTCTCGTCGTTCTGCAGCCTGACGCAGGCGGTGGACGCGAACAATGCCGACGCGACAAAGTACCTGAACGTGCTGGACGTGATTTTCAACGACAGCCGCATCGTCAGCAGCGCCATTACGCGCTATATCGGAGGTCTTGCGAACCTCGAAGACCTGATTGCCGCGTCCCCAAAATTGCAGAAGGTCGCGTTCCACCTGCGTGAATCCGCCGAGAACGCGCACCACACCATCCCCGAAGCGGTTGAACCGTGGATTCTGGAGATGAGCCTGTCCGGCGGCAGCGCGTTCAGCCAGCTGCGCGACAAGCTGGATTCCACCCACACGGCGAATTACCGCGGGCAGGAGATTCCGCTGTCCGCCGTGCGCGGGCTTGCGTACGACGCGGATGCCTCCGTCCGTAAAGATGCCTACGAGGCAGAAATTGCTTCCTACAAGAAGATGGAGCTGCCCATGTCTTACTGCCTGAACGCCGTCAAAATGGAGGCGCGCACGCTGAGCAAGGCGAAGGGGTATCCTTCCGTGCTGGACATGACGCTGAGCGACTCCCGCATGGACCGCGCGACGCTGGACGCCATGCTGACCGCCATCCGCGAATATCTGCCGCACTTCCGCCGCTACATGAAGGCGAAAGCGAAGCTGCTGGGGCATCAAAATGGCCTGCCGTTCTACGATTTGTTTGCGCCGGTCGGGCAGAACGTGCACACCTACACGGTGGAGGAAGCGCGCGAAATGCTCGTCCGCCTGATGGGGCAGTTCACGCCGGAAATGGGCAAGTTCATCGACAACGCCTTTGAGCAGCGCTGGATTGACATCTACCCGCGCGAGGGCAAGACCGGCGGCGCGTTCTGCTCCCCCGTGCATTTTGCTGACCGTTCGCTGGTGATGACGAACTTCACCGGCAGCTTCTCCGATGTGTCGACCATCGCGCATGAGCTGGGTCACGCGTGGCACAACCGCTGCTTGGCAGGGCTGCCGTACTCGATGATTGACACGCCCATGCCGCTGGCGGAAACCGCGTCCATCTTCAACGAGCAGCTTTTGGCGCACATGGTGCTCAAGGACGCAAGCCCCGATGAGCAGCTGTCCCTGCTGGAAGGCAACCTGATGGAAACGAACCAGACGATTGTGGACATTTACAGCCGCTACCTGTTCGAGACGGAAGTCATCGACACGCGCGCCGACCATGCCATGAACGTCGATGAGCTGAAGGACGCCATGCTGCGCGCGCAGGAAGCGTCCTACGGCGACGGGCTTGACCCGGAGATTCGCCACCCGTACATGTGGGCGTGCAAGAGCCATTATTATTCGTCCGGTTACAACTTCTACAACTTCCCCTATGCGTTCGGCGAGCTGTTCGCCAAGGGCGTGTTCGCGCAGTATCTGCAAAAGGGCGCGGCGTTTGTGCCGGATTACTGCCGTCTGCTGCGTTCCTGCGGTTCGGGCACGATTGCCGACGTCGCTGCCAGCGTGGGGATTGATGTACGGAATCCCGACTTCTGGCGCTCCAGTCTGGAGGTTGTCAAGGGGAACATTGACAAGTTCTGCGAGCTGGTTAAGTAATAGGAAAAGAGCAGGTGGAGGTTGCAAGTCCACCTACTCTTTTTTCGTGCAGTTGATGGCAATTTCATGCTTGATTTTGATTCTCGCAGGGGGAATTGCGCCTGCGGGCGCAACCAAAGGGCTTTCCGCTCGCCCTTTGGAAACCTTCGGTGCGCACCCATGTATATTGGTTTATAGCGAAAGTTGCTATAGTTCGTGTACTATTCGTCCACTAAACAAAAACAACCAACATAACCAAATTGTAACTTCCGAAGGGCGTGCGAAGGAGTCAAGGGGGCGATCGCAAAGCCCCCTTGTCGCTCCCGCAGGAGCGAAACCCCTGCAACACAAACGCACTGTTCGCGAAGAACATACATTTCCATCAACGACAAAAAGGGCTAAACAGTCACCTGTCAGCCCTATTTTGTCATGTGAAACCGCTGATTACTTGACCAGCAGCATCAGCAGGGAGCAGGCCACGAAAATCGCCGCAGCAATCTTGGTGCCCAGCGCCAGCTTCGCTTCCGCGCTCTTGGCCTTGTGCTTGTCAAAATAGCTGTCGAACGTGCCGGCGATTGCGCCCAGACCCTTCACGTTGCTGCTCTGCATCAGAACCGTAAAAATCATGAACAGAGCGGAAATCGTGATGATGACCGTCAGAACCACACCAAATGCACTCATGCTTCAAACCTCCTTGGGGAGAAATCAACGCTTTACAGTCTATCACATTTTTCGCTGGAACGCAAGGGGCTTTTGCAGAAAAAGCGGTTTTTGCGCGCATTTCTTCCGCAAAATTCCCCTTGCGGGCGGCATTTTCTCCCCTATGCCTGCACATCCGTCAGGGCTGCTTGCCAATGTACGCCAGAATGCCGCCATCCACATAGAGGATGTGGCCATTGACGAAGTTGGACGCGTCCGACGCAAGGAACACCGCCGGGCCGCCCAAATCCGCCGCGTCGCCCCAGCGCTCGGCAGGCGTCTTGGCGATGATGAACTTGTCAAACGGATGACGGGAGCCATCCGGCTGAATCTCGCGCAGGGGCGCAGTTTGAGGCGTGGCGATGTAGCCCGGGCCGATGCCGTTGCACTGGATGTTGTACTTGCCGTACTCGGAGCAGATGTTGCGGGTCAGCATCTTCAAGCCGCCCTTCGCCGCGGCGTAGGCGGACACCGTCTCGCGGCCAAGCTCGCTCATCATGGAGCAGATGTTGATAATTTTGCCGTGACCCTTCTTGATCATCGACGGAATCACCGCCTTGGAGACGATGAACGGCGCGTTCAGGTCAACATCAATCACCTGACGGAACTGTTCGGCGGTCATTTCGCACATCGGGATGCGCTTGATAATGCCCGCGTTGTTGACAAGGATGTCAATCACGCCGACTTCTTCCTCAATCTTGGCGACGAGGGCATTGACGGCGGCTTCGTCGGTCACGTCGCAGACATAGCCGTGCGCCTTGATGCCCTTTTCGGCATAGGCAGCAATGCCCTTATCCACCAATTCCTGCTTAATGTCGTTGAAGACGATGGTCGCGCCGGCGTCGCTCATGGCGCAGGCGATGGCGAAGCCGATACCGTAGGACGCACCGGTGACGAGGGCGATTTTGCCCTCCAGAGAGAACATATTGCTCATGGGAAATCTCCTTTCAATTATCGCGGATAAACACGCGGAAACTGCCTGAAAGTGCGCTCAACTCAATCGCGAAAAGGGAGTCCAGAGGGTCGAAGACCCTTTGGCAGGTGCAGGGCAGCGCCCTGCTGGGGTCAAGGGGCAAAGCCCCTTGGGTCTCCCTCACTTCAAGTCCTTCATGGCGATGCCGTCCATGTCGTCGAAGTCCTGGTTTTCGCCGCACATGCCCCAGATGAAGGTGTACGCCTGCGTGCCGCAGCCGCTGTGGATGCTCCACGACGGGCTGATGACCGCCTGTTCGTTGCGCATGATGATGTGGCGCGTCTCCTGCCCTTCACCCATGAAGTGCATCACGAACGCGTCCTCCGGCATGTCGAAATAGAGGTAGACCTCCATGCGGCGGTCGTGGGTATGGCAGGGCATCGTGTTCCACACAGAGCCGGGCTCCAGCTTTGTCATGCCCATCACCAACTGGCAGGACTGCACCTGCCCCGGCAGAATGTACTTGCAAATCGTGCGGTGATTCGCCGTTTCCAGGCTGCCCAGTTCCTGCCGCACGCAGTCCTCCGGGCGGATGTACACCGTCGGGTAAGCCGTGTGCGCCGGGCAGGAATTGAGGTAGAACTTCGCCGGATTCGCCGCGTCCTTGGATGCAAACACAATGTCCTTGCTGCCGCGCCCGACGTACAGCCCGTCGCGGTGGCGCAGCGTGTACACCGTGCCATCCACCGTCACCGTGCCTTCGCCGCCGATGTTGATGACGCCCAGCTCGCGCCGCTCCAGAAAATACTGCGCGCGCAGCTCCTCGCCCGCCGTCAGCGCCAGCGTACCCTTCACCGGCACAGCACTGCCCGTGATGATGCGGTCGATGTGGCTGTACACCAGCTTGATATCATCCGCGCGGAACAGGTCGTCAATCAAAAATTCCTCGCGGAGCCGCTGCGTGTCGTACGTCTTTACGTCGCGCGGAGAGGATGCCGTCCGAAGTTCCATGAAGAAGTCCTCCTTCGTTGTGTAAGTGCTTACAAATCAGGATAAAGAAACGCACTGTCTGAACGCAGTACCTTTCATTCCATATTGTACAACGTTTTTTGCTTTTTGAAAAGGGGGGGCATGGATGATTTTGATGCTTTTTTTCATCAAAAACAAAAAAATTGGAGGAAATTTTGCAACAGATGAAGAATTACCCACTGTCGTTCGTTATATGAGTGACAGGAGGATAACGCCCCCCTATCCGGAAAGGATGATGAACATGAAGCGCACCTTGAAGATTCTGCTCTGTGCCGCGCTGACGGCAGCGATCTGCATTCCCGTGCTGGCGGACGTTCCCGCGACGAGCAGCGGGCTTGTCGCGACCAGCGCGATTCTCTCCGCCACCGAACACAGCGGCGAAACCGATGTGACCGCTGATCTGCTCGACGGCAATACGGCCACCGCGTGGGTTCGCACCAGCGCCGCCGCGCCGGACTTGTCCCTCGCGCTCAGCGGCGCCAGCGTCGGCGAAATCTGGATTCGCAGCGGCTACTGCTACAACCAGAACTACTACAACAGCTATGACCGACCCGCGACCGTCGCCGTGACAATCTGGTATGCCTACGGGCAGCAGAGCGTGACTTACCGCTACACATTGTCGGATGCTTTCCTGCCCACGACAAGCAGCGCCGACTGGTCAAACGGCTACCAGCGCCTGCTGCTGCCGGAGGAATACACCGGCGTGACGCAGGTTGACCTTGCCATCGAGACGGTTTACACGGGCAGAGGGAACGCGGGCGTGGCGATTTCGGACATTGCCCTTGCGGCGGATGTGCACGCCACGGCGACTCCGCGCGCTTACACTACCGCGACCCCGAAGCCTTACATCGCCTATGTGACCCCGCGGCCGTCCGTCACGCCGACCTCGACGGTGGAGTGGATTACCCCCACGCCGACTGGCGCGACGGTAGCCCCGACGGTCACGAAGGACGTTGATCCAACCCCGACTCCCACGGCAGAGCCTGTATTCCCGTCCAAGGGCGTTGCGGCGGCGCTGGTGAAGCGGGCGGCGACCCGCTCCGGCCCCAGCAACCGCTTCGACGAGCCCGGCTCGTTCTACAACGCGGGCGATATCGTCAACGTCATCAGCAAGGCGTGGGACAGCGAAAACGACATTTGGTGGTATCAGATTGAGTTCAACACGTCGAATGGCTGGATGCGCGCCTACACGCCCGCCAATCGCGTGGATGTGAGCAGCGACAGCATCCCGACGGAAACGAATTTGAACGACACGCGGACGGTGATTACCTCCGGCGCGGTCTACTTCGGGCCGTCGACGACATACCGCAAGTACGGCTGGTCGTGGATTTACGAGGGCGACACCGCGATTATCTGCCAGATTGAGGGCAGCTGGGCGCAGGTGGAGTACTACTCCTATGCGAAGGATGTCACCCGCCGCGGCTGGGTGAAGCTGGACACGCTTTCGAGCAAGTAATACTATTTCCAAATGAGAATGCGCCAAGATGCGAAGCGAATTTTTCGCGCTGGCTAACGCGAATGAAACGCAGCGTAGCAGCGCTACGCTAAGTGGAATGAGCGGACGCAAGCGCGGAAAAGGCGCGAGCAGATGGCGCAGGTGAATTTGGAAATAGTATAAGGGAATATAAGAGCATCCCCGGCAGGACGGCAATGCCTGTCGGGGATGCTTTTTTTGTGCAATTGAGGGGAAACCGAGGGGCGTTGCCCCTTGCCCCCACCAGAGGCTCTGCCTCTGGACTCCGCGAAGGGTCTTCGACCCTCTCGACACCCATTTCGCGATGGAGTTGAGCGCACTTTCAGGCTATGCGCGCGTGCTGATTCGCCCTCTCAGTCGCCGCAGCGGACAGAGAGGGCTTGCCGCGATAAAAGTCAATAAACATGGATGCGCACCCGAAGGGGTCAAGGGGGCGATCGGAAAGCCCCCTTGTCGCGCCCGCAGGCGCGAAACCCCTGCTTCCGGGAAAGCCCCACTATGTCTGGAAGACATGCAATCCAGTCGCGCCCATTTGGCGCGACAATATGCGGCAAGTTGGATAAAGCAGCTTGGGGGCGCTCCTGCGGGAGCGCAAAGTTACTGGCAGGGACGCTTCGCTGCCTGCACCTTTGTTGATTTTTCCTTTGGAATGGTCGCCCGTGAAACAGTTGGGGCGTTGCCCCAAACCCCACAAGGGGCGCCGCCCCTTGACCCTGCAAGGGGCAGACGAAAAGGGACGAAGTCCCCCCTTGACCCTTTTTGGCTGCCCGGCTTGGGCGCGCTTCCTTACTTCTTCTTTTCCTTCGCTTTTTTCTCCTGATACAACCGTTCTTCCCTGTCAAACATCTCCCACATCTGCCTTTGCGCTTCCTCCACCACCCGATCTCTTTCCTCAATCGGGTGCTTCTCCGGGTCGTAATCAATCTCCGTCCCGAATGACAGCGTCCGCATCCCCTTATGCGCCAGCATCGGCACAAATCGGCAGCACTTGCCCGTCCGCGCGTAATACACCTGCGCCAGCATCGTGAATCCGCGGAACAATTCGCCGGGTCTGCCGTGCTCGTAGCCGGGGCGATTCGGGTCAGCATCGGGGTTTTCGGGGAAAATCAGCAGATTATCGCCCGCCTGCATGGCCTCCACCGACTTGCGGAAGGTTGTCGTCAGCTCGCGGGGCTTGTGGCGGTAGACCGGCACGCACTCCACGGACTTCATCGCCCATACGCTGAGCGGGCCGCACAGCTTCGAGATAGGCCAGCGCAGCGGGCCAAGCCACTTCATTTGCGAAAATGTATATTTGTAGACGTATTGCGCAACCTCGTCCGGGTCAATGGAAATGTCGCTGATTGTCCACGGACGCACGGGCACGGGGCAGAACAGCATCCCCGCGACGGGGCCGTAAATTTCGCCATGATTGCAGAGGAACACCAGCGGGTTGCTGTCATCGGGGTGAATGTTCTCCGCACCCTTGACCGTGTGGTGGAAGAACGGGCGCATCACTGCCATCAAAAAGCGGATGCCCAGCGGCTGAACGTGCCGCTTGATGACGACCTCCTCCAGCTGCTGCTCCAGCGCCTTGTTTTCCTCGCCGGATTCACGGATGTGCAAAAAGCGCAGCACTTTCTGCATGTATCGGTTCGACAGCGGGAAGCGCAGCACGCACAGCAGGGCGATGAACGCCGTAATCAGCGCCGGAACGACCATCACCGGCTGGAAACTTGCAGCAATTTCCTCCGCCGTGTGCGGCAGCCGCTGCCCAGCAAGGAAGCACAGCACCGTCAGCGCCACAAGCGCAAGCATCTGCCCCAGCAGCGAAGCCACTTCGCGCGACACGCGCCGCATCAGTCGATAGCCGGGAATTTCCTGCCCGGAGGTGAATTTCGCGACCGCGCCCATCGGGCTTTCCATCTTGCTCAGGCAGACCTTGCACACCGCGCAGCCGACGGAGCAGAGCGCCAGACAGAAGTAGGTGATGCTGATATCCGTCGTGTGGTGCCGCAGCATCCGCGAAAAAATCCACAGCCCGTAGAGCCAGAGGAACATGCCCATCAGCAGCAGCGAAATCGGTTCATTCTTGTTTTTCTTCTCGCGCTTTTTCAGCAGCAGCGTCGCCAGTTCCTCGCACAATAGCGTCGTCAGCACCGCTATCGCCATGCGAATCAGCATTTGCTCCGCCGTCGTCGCGAGGAAGGTGTACATGACGATGAGTGTCATTTCCATTGCCGTCAGCAGCACCATGCTCAGCCGCTCAAAGGCGCTCAAGGCGTTCGCGCGGTGAATCGTCTCCAGCGTGAAGTGCGCTTCCTCCAAGTTCGGGCGCGGCAGCACGGCGCGCTCTTCATACGCCGCGTATGTCGAGTAAAACGCCGCCATTCCGCACAGAAGGTACCCTATCATCATCGGCACGGAGAGCTGCACCGGCAGGTTGACCGCCAGAATCAGGGCTTGCAGCGCCATCATGCACCCATGCAGCGCCCCGCTCAGGCACAGGAAGGTCGTCTGCTCCATCCGCCCGTCAAGGCACAGCCGCCCCATGCGCTGGCACAGACTGTCCCGCAGCTGCATGGACAGCACAACGGAGAAAATCAGCCACATTTGCGTGCTGCCGAACGACATGGGGTACAGCACGACAAGGCACAGTGAGAGCAGCAGCAGCAGAATCATCAGCGGAACGCGCATCCATCGCAGCGCCTTGGGCAGATAAATGGCTTCCTCGGGGCTGAACGTCTGGGCGAAAACCGTTGTCACGCGGCCAATCATATACAGTGCGCCGCCGTAGAGTGGCATCCCGGATAAACCCTCGGAAATCAGCATACAGTAGATATATCCGTACAGGCTGGACATATCCGTCAGCAGCAGGGTCGTCGGCGGTTTTTTCCGCAAAGCCATCGACCCTCCTTTCGCATTCTCTTTGCCCGTATTGTACCATGAGAAGCCTAAATTGGCAAGGGTTTCAGGCGCAAAAGAGAATATTCACGGTTTATTTCCAATCCTGCCGCCCGAAACACTTGCAACTACCCGTGCTTTCCTGTAAAATAGGGACAGGTGGCAAACGATATGACGAGGAGGCTTTTTTCATGATTGCTGATGAACAGGTGACGACCGAGCCGTCTTCTCTCTTTTCCGCGCAGGATCAGGCGGCAATTCGCGCACAGCTGAAAAAGCGGCTGATTCTGGTGCTGATTCCGGTGCTTGTGCTTCTGGGCGCCGCCATTTATTTCGCCATCCAGCGCAACGAAGTCGTAACCGATGTGCTGACGATTGTCAGTCTGGCCGTGCTGATTTTCTGCTACGACCTCTTCCTGAAGCCGCTGCGGTGCTATCAGCGCCATTTGAACAACGTGATTTCGGGACGCCGCCGCGCGGTGGATTTGCCGTTTCTGGCGATTTCGGACGACATCAGCCTGGTGGACGGCGTGCCGTACCGCGCCATGACCTGCACCGACCTCGACGCGAAGGGCCGCCCGTATGACCGCCTGTTTTACTTCGACGCTGAGAAGCCCTTCCCCGCCATCACGGCGGGCGAAACCGTGCGCGTCGTGCACCACGAGCTGGACGTGTCGGACGTGGTGCGGGTGTAATTCCGGAGGATTTTGCCCCATGAAGAAGCTGCTTTGTCTCCTGCTGACCTTGCTGCTGATTCACCCTGTGCTGGCGGAAGATGCCCTTGACGCCCCCGATGCCGCCTCCCTGCTCTCCTGCGCGGATGGCGCACTGCTTGCCGTTTCGCCGGATTTGCGTGTCCTTCGTCGGGACACTGCGGGCGACTGGGCGCTTATCCTTTCCGCCGAGCAGATTTCCGCCGCCTGCCCGCCCCGATTCATGCCGGATGCGGCGAATGCGCTGCTCCTGCCGGGCGAAAATGGTGCATATGCAATCCGCCCATAAGCAGCATCGATGAAACCTGCTTCGCCCTGCTGGATGCGGATTCCGGCGAATCCAGCCGCCTTTGCGCCCTGCCCGCCCACAAGGCATACGCGGGCTTCGCGCTGGACGGCGATTCCCTCTATTTCACCGACGGCGAGACGATTTACTGCGCCGCGCCGCTGCTGTCCTACCTGCTGGACAATCAGCCGTATGATGCGAAACTGGCGCTTCTGCCGGATTACGCGGCGCTTCAGCCGAATCCGGCATACACAGAGGCGGCGCAGAAGATTTTGGACGACGAAGCGCTTTACATGCAGTACCGCGCCACCCTGTCCCCCTTGGAGCAGAAGCAGGCGGAGGATATACTGGCGGACGCGCGCGCAGCGCTCCATCAGATTCCGCCGAACGTATACAGCGCGGTGGAAATCGCAACGTATCATGCGCGCCTGAATCACACGCATCTACTGGAATCGTCGTTCTGGGTCAGCGGCGACCAGCATGTATCCACCCTGCGGCAGCGTCTTCTGGACGGCGAATGCACCGTGGAGACGTTCGTGCAGGAATTGACCCGCATCGTGCAGATGATGACGCTTGAAAACGGCGTGTCTTCGTGAATTTTTCCCGCGCGGCCTGCAACAAAACGCCTCTTTCAAACGTTTCATATTGAGGGGATAATTCCCCTTTTCCAAGAAGAATCATCCTATGAATGGAGGGTAACATCATGAAGCATCTTTCCCGTTTCCTGTGCCTGCTGCTGATGCTGGCGCTGCTGCTGCCCGGCGCGCTTGCGGAGGCAGTCGAGCAGACCGAGCAGATCGACAGCGGCATCGAAGAAGATGAGGTCGAGAAGGTCGGCGACATTTTCGACATGTACCAAGTCGGCAGCATGGTGGAAGCAAACGGCAAGCTCTACACCATCTCCTCCGGCCCGACCATCTGCGAATTCGACGGTGAAAACTGGCGCATCGCGGTGGTGGCGAACAGTTTTTCGGACGTCCTGCGCGTGTCGGATGACTACTCCTTTTACAGCGACGAAACGTCCGCCGTGCTGTCTGTGGATGAGGACGGCACGCTGCTGCTGCTCTACCCCTTCTGCGACGGCGTGAGTGAC
>OJKY01000398.1_pt1 | contig 37202 bp, 41 predicted proteins | sample 1596571 | NCBI WGS metagenome assembly OJKY01 (sample SAMEA4350170, study PRJEB24818) | metagenome | biome: human; feature: gut; material: faeces | place: Denmark | collected 2013-09 | reverse complement strand
AGATAATAGAATCACATACTCTGTTTGAAGAATATTATAGCATGTACCCCGGTGTTCGGAACAATAACCTTCTGATATTGGCTAGTTTCTTCTATAATGATGGAATACCGGAAAGGGGTGCTGTTGATTATCTGATAGCTTATTATAGTAGTATTGAAAATGGATTCACTTCTGACGAGATAAGGAAAATAGTACATTCTGCTTACCATTAATGGATTATATATCAGATTATCAATACATTACAGTAATAACCGAAATTTATTTATATCCTATAATAATGATATATCCAGAAAAAAGAAAAAAGGTTACATTACTTGTCTTTCTGATTTTCTGGATTTTATCGGATAATGGGGAGAAACAAAAACTGGAAACCTGTATATTTATGGTTTCCAGTCTTTTTATATATTACTTCATTTGTACCCTCAGAACAATCATATTTGAGCTTATCTCCAACCAACAATCCCTTATCCTACTGGCTCCAAGAATTTTAGCACTTTCCTTATAAGCGTCCAAAAAATCAGTCTGGAGCATTGAATAGGAATAACCTCCGGGAATGATAGGAAAAGGCTCTGGCATGAAGAAACCATTATAACCGTGTCCTGTAAGTAAGAAAGCGTCTGCATCAATTATATCTTTTTCAGGGTCAGCTCCCAGTACAGAATAATCCACACCTCTATAAAAAAACATGGCTACAACATTTCCTAATGTATATAGCTTGAAGCTAACTTTATCTTTACCAACATAAGCATCCAAATCTTCCTGCACAGCTTTTTCAATTTCACTAATGTTTGTTTCAGTTATGGTATATACTTTACCCATAACGAATACCTTCTTTTCTTTTTTCATTACTGTCTCCTCCTTAGTTTAATACGTGATTTTCATTATTATACAATCGGGATAACATCTTATACCGATTTCTTCAACAAACCCTTCCCCTTTACATGTAAATAGTAACAGCGTCTTATAGAACTGAATGAAGGTAGTTACATCGGTATAGAAATTTTTACCATTAAAACACAGTGGACTAATTAATGGATAACCGCCCATCTTTTTAGGGGTAAAAGCTCCAAGACCAATACCAGATATAATATTTGCGTCAGTATCATATATCACTGGTTTGTCTGGATTGATATTAAAGTCACGAATATATTTCATAATTATATGATTTTCGCTTAACTCCTCAATCGCGAAAGACACCATTCCACCAGTTGTTTCCTCCAAAGAATCATTTACGGCTGATTCAATCTCCTCTATCGTCATTGTAGTATCGAGGACTTCTCTGTTTGCAATAAAATAGTTTTTCATAGTTTAGATTTTTGTGATTTAATATTTAGTGTAATTCCCATTTTGCCCTTCAGGAATGATATAAGTCCAGTATAAGCATCAGTTCGCCTTCTTTCTCTCGGGCATATCTCCAGAAGCTCCTTCAGTGTTATTTCAATGCAGAGTCCGGTTTTAAAATTCTCTCCATACCTCTTTCGTAAAGTTTCAACATCTTTCTTATACTTTTCAGGGATAGGTTTGGCAATTGTACTACTTTTTTCGGTTACATCAGGAGTAGTTTCTCTAACCTGACGCTCTGACGATTCTTCTAAAGTACCATCAAAGAATATATTCATTAGATTTCCGTAAGCATTCGATAAACTACAGTCATTAAATATCTATATAATGATAGCGACTGTTACTATTGGATTCATAGTGACAGTCGCTATAGTTTTGTTGAACCTGTATGTTGACGTTGTGGTTAGTTGGCGGATTCTACAGTTTGTTTGGTCAACAGGCTCTCCGGATGTTGCAGTTTCCATTTGTGCGGAAGAAGGTTAAGCAGTTCCTCATCAGCGGACTTCTTATGATAAGGCATTTGGGCAATGATATCCTTCAGGTAATCCCTTGGGTTCACATCGTGTGCCTTGCAGGTGGCCAGCAGGGAACAGATTACAGACATGTTAACGGCAGCCTCGTGATTACCGCAGAAGAGATAGTTCTTGCGCCCCAAAGTAATTGGCCGGATGGCATTTTCCGCCAGGTTGTTGTCCAAAAGCAGGCGTCCGTCCTCCAGGCATCTCATCATGTTGTCCCACCGGGTATAGGCATACGAGACAGCTTTGCCGATTAGCGATTGGGGACTGTATTTGATGCCTTCCGTTTCCATCCACGTCTTCATGGCCTCCATGATTGGGCGTGTCAGTTCCCGGCGTTTCGCTTTGCGTCCGTCGGACGACAAGCCCGCCTTATCGCAGCAGTGCTCAATCCTGTACATGTGCTGTATCTGGGTCAGCCCATATCCGGCTTCCTTTTTGTTTTCACCCAAGGCATGCTCAAAATCACGACGGATATGCGCCATGCAATTGACCAGCCGCACGTCGGGGTTGGTCTTGAAGGCTGTCTCATAGCCTGCAAAACCGTCGCATTGAAGGTATCCTTTGAAGTGGTATTGGCTTGCCAGTGATTCGATGACCGATCCGGCCCGGGATCCCATGTCATAATGGAAGATGACCAGTTTTTCCATGACCGACCTGACCATCCAGAGGTATTCCTTTTCCGCCTTGTGCTTTCCTCTGTTGATGACCGGGATGGTGGTCTCGTCCGCCTGCACATAGTCGCAAGAGAAAACCTCTTTCTTAAGCGACTCATACAGGGGCTTCAGCAGTTCTACCGTCTTCTTGAACCATCCGTCCAGCGTGCTTTCCGTAAGGCCTTCCAGCCCGAGATGCCTGTATTGCTGTATCTGACGGTAGAACGGGACGTGGTATTCATACTTCTGAAGCAGTATCTCGGCAAGCAGGCTGGTATCAGCGATGCACTTGTCAACAGGCATCAGCGGCATGGGGGCAATCTCCACCCCTTTCTGTCCCCCGGGTGGAAGCTGCGTGTTGTCTATGAGCGCATATTTGGGGCGGATGATTTTCTTGACGTAAAGCATTCCCGGCTTGTGTTTGACAAGAGAGGTTACCTCTTCACCTATCTTGCGGTATAAGGACAGGTCCACGCCTTCCGGCTCTATCACCTCGGTTTCGAGCACGGGCAGTCCTTCTATCATTTTCCTGTTCTGGCGTTTCCGTCTTTTTTCTTCTTTGGATTCCTTTTCTATCTGCTTCACTGCCTCGTCGCGCTTTTCCTCTGCCTGACGCCGCAAGTCGGCAAATTCATCCGCAAAGAGATCCGGCATATGGGAATCAAGCGCGTGGAGCTTCTCCGATTTACGCCCAAAGAGCTGACGGTTCAGCCATGCGACCTGAGCCGTCAGCTCCTTGATGCGCGCCTGCAGTTTTTCATTCTGCTCAGCCTGTTTTTTATTAGTGGCAGACAATGAGGCAATAGAGGCATTCAGCCCTTCTATCGTCTTGAGTAATATAGCTTTTTCATCCATTGCCTGTCTCTTTTTTTACTGATGTAAAGATACTAATTATTAATGGATTATACAATAATACCAGCACTTTTTTCAATAAATGACATGTCATACATGGTACTCCTTACGCTCTGCCCTGAGTCGCCGGAGCCTCTGCCCCGGGCTTTCCTGAATGCCCTCGACCATCATTACCAGGTCACGCCATTCCATGGGATAACTGTCTGATTCCGGGTCGTATTCCGGCAGTTTGAAGCGTCCGGCCTCCAGCCGTTTGACGTACATCACCATGCCGCCGTCTTCCGCATGAAGCAGCTTCATAAGCCTGCGGTTGGAGCCGATGAAGATGAAGACATCGCCGTTCTTCACCTCACTTTTCATCTTTTCATGCACCACCCCGCACAGCGAACTGATGCCCTTGCGCATGTCCGTCCTGCCGGGACACAGGAAGTAGCGCATCGTGTCGTTCAAGTTAAACATGGCCCTCCTGCAGACTTTGGTTCAACACTTCCATCAACAGCTTCTCTGAGCCGCTTCCAAAGTGGGCACGGAGTCCGTTGGGAAACAACAAGGACACGCCGTAAGGAGCCTGTTCATCCAAGGACAATTCTGCCGTTGGCCGTTTGATATTGATCGGAGCCAGCTCTTGTTTGATACTGTCTTTCCCGGCAGAGTATTTCTTTTGCCAATAGTGATAGGTGGAATAACTCACTCCTATCTGTCGTAGGTACGACTTCAATGACAGGCCGCTTTGTTGCACCTGTATTTCTAATTCTTCAAATCCAGTTCTGTTCATTGCAATTCGGTTTGATTGTTATGCGGAGGCAAAATTACAATCAAACCATAGGGCATGCAATGTGTATTTCTTAGAATGCTTACAAAACAGATAGTATGACAAAAGAACCTATCACATTCGACAAGCTTCCGCAGGCTGTAAGCTATTTAACAGAACAAGTAGAGAAAATTTACCAATTAGTTGAAACCCTACAACCACAGAAACTTGATCATCAGCATCAACTAATTGACATAGATAAGGCTAGCATACTTATCCAAAAATCAAAACCGACAATCTATAGACTTGCTCGTACAGGTCTCATCCCAGCCTATAAACGTGGTAAAAAATTATATTTCTATGAGGACGAGCTCTTTAAATGGATAGAGGCTGGCAAAAAACAAAGCCAACCTCTATCCTATCAGGAACAATCCGCACAAATACTTCGTGGGATGAAGCGTAAACCTAGAAATAGAAGTAATATATGATTTTCTATTTCATAGCTAAATTTTGTTATGAATCAATATCACTCTATTAAAAAACAGAATCCTATTTTCCATATACGCAATATTTTGGATAGCGTCATTACATCTACATAACTTTTTGTACTTTATCAACAATTCCAGCTTGTATAGCAATGCAAATTTTCTAAATTCCCTTTTTGATGATTTTTACAAACAAAGATTGTACAGATCTTGCAAAAATATGTCTATGTCATGTTGATTTGTTAAAGACAGTAAATATTCCTTTTGACAAGGTGACAAATTGACTACACCAAATCTTTTTACATAATTTTTAGCTAATGCAAAATATTCACTTCCATATGGTTTACTTGTATGTTTTATATAATACCAAAACACTTTAGAACGTAAAATCCTCTGTATAACCAATAATTCATATTTATTGTTTGCTAGTATAGCATATCCATTATAGAATAATAAATCCTGATCGTCAGAGAATACAAAATGTGGATAATCAGCAAAATACGGAAATAATAATTTATAGCCTTTAATATTTATAGCTTGACTTCGTCCAAAAGCAAACCACTCAGAATAGTTTCGTGTTCCTTTATCTCTTTTAGACAAAATAGATTTATTACTTACTAAATATTTATAAGCTTCAGGATAGGTTGATCTTAAATAATCTTCAGGTATTATTTCTATTAAATCGCCATTCTTTCTATAGGGGAATAATAACTTTTCTATTTTATCATTTATCTCGTTTTCTGATTTTAATGTATTTGGTTTTATGGCATTTCTACAAATATCCTTTTCTATTTTATAAACATCTCCTAACTTATTCTTAGTATAATAATAAAACTCATCTTCTTTAATTACATTTAAAATAAATACATCATTTTTTAATGTTGCAAAGCCGTTTCTAATTTCAAAAAGTTTACCTAATGGAGTACCTATAGATTCTATTTTTTTTATATTATCAATAATATTTGAATTCTGTAAAAGCCATCCTCTTTTATTTGATAAATTACTATACAATATATTTGTAAATCTATAATTGTCAATAATGTCTAATTCATTACTTTTTGCTTGACAATATTCAATATCGCCTCTTTGCTTTTTGATTAAACAGATACACGTATAAGTTGATCTATTTTTAAAAACTTGCTCTGCACCAAAGTCTATCATTTTAAGACTATATTGATGTTCAGACATATATATCCTAAAAGCTCTACCATTAACACTTCTATAAAAATTACTCACAGTGATATAACCAAGTATTCCTCTTGCATTTAAACATTCTATGCCTATCTGGAAGAAAGGTATATACATATCTGCCTTACCAGTAGATGAAACAGACCAGTATTGTAAGTATTTCTTATTTTCTTCGGATATTTTAGAAGAACTAACATAAGGAGGATTTCCAACAATAACATCAAATCCACCATTTTCTTCAAAACCCTGAATAGAGTTCCAATTAAAATTTAGCGAATTTGCATTATATAAATTAATATTTATAGTTCTAATATCCTCTCCATTTTGAATCGCAAATAAACTTAACAGAATCTTTGTTCTTTCTATACTATAAGACTCAATATCTACGCCATAAAGATTTGAAAATAATTGTTCTAAAGAAACATCAATCCTATGATGAATATATTCGATTACAGATATAAAAAAGCCTCCACAGCCACATGATATATCAGCTATTTTCAAATTTTCTAATTGATCGTTTCTAAAATTTCCTAGTGTAGCTTCTACTATGTATCTTCGAATTCTTTCGGGAGTATAAACAGCACCATTAACTTCCTTCTCTGCAGGAGAAATAACAAATTCGAAAAGTTCTATTAAATCTTCTAATAAAAAATCAGTAAATGTCTTGCGTATGATTGCTATAAATCGTAACAAGTTTTTATACTGAGCAGAATCTTCTTCTCGAATAAGAAGTTCTTTTATTAAAGTATTATTGTTAACCTGCAACTTATTAATAAATACGTAAGCAGACACCAACAAACTGTTAACTTCCTGAATTTCACTTGAAAAGTTACGTAAAAAAATCGATATTTGGGGTGTCATAAATACAATGGGAATAAATTATGCTTTGTATACGATGGAGATTCAGAACCTGCCATAACATTAAAATACGGTTTAAGAATTCGCTCTTGTGCTCTTTCTATAATGTCTACATAGTTATCATCTTGCAATAATTTTAATTTTTGAGGGTATTCACTACTATTGACAAAATTCTGTATGATAAAATGTATTGCTAATATAATATCCATGGGAGGATGAGGTATCCTTGGAGAACTAATAATAACAACTTCACTTTCCTCGTATAAAAAATCTTTTATATCTTTTCCACCTGCATGAAAATGATATAGAGGATGCATAAACTTCCCATCAGTATTTTCCTCTTTATCAAGATGCCAACAAAAAAATTTATATTCATCCGAATCTTCAGTAACATCTTTATATCCTTTTATAAATATCTCAAGAGAATAATCAGTAAAGATATCTGTATTATCTATTAATTTTGCCTGAAGCCTATAATTGGTTTTTAATATAATAGAGAATTTAGATACCTTAGGATAAGGTTTTAACCCTGAAGAAGACACTCTCAGTACTAAATTGTCAATGTTAAAAACAAGATTTTGGTCATGTCTACCTACGATATTATCTAATGGATACAATTCCATTATATTATCAAACTCATATTTTCTGAGTAATGAAAGTAACTCTTTGATATCACTTATTATTTTACTATGCTTTTGCATTATTCCCAAATTCTATAATTTCACGTTTATCAGTGGGGGACAAATATTCCAATAATTCTGGATATTCCAACCCCGCAAATAAAGATATGTATTCTTGCTCTTGCCAAACCTCCAACTGTTTATGATTGTAAACATAGCCTTCACTTGGATCTAATGGCTTTAACGTTTTTGAGCATATAGTCCAAAAAGTTGTACTAGTTGAAAGTTCTAATGGACTTGCTGATATTAAATTTAATCCTAGAGCAGAATTAATAATCTGAACCCTATCAACAGCTTTAAGTCTACGTAATGATTTTCCATCTGATATTTTCTTCCAAAATTTTAGAACTTTATAAAACCACCATCTATTATATGAAGATGATAAAATGCCACTATATTTACATTCTGATATTTTATCTAAAAAAGAAGAAAAATCACTACATGATTTATCAATTCCCAATCTTGCCGCTAAGATGTCTTCCCCTATTAGCATTCCAGAAGAACGAATAATAGAATAATAAATTAGTCGACAATATCCATAGACATCTCTCCTTTTAGAAAATACCTCTAATTTATCTTGTAATCGATAATCAAGAATATTCTCATCATCTAGGTTCAATATTTTGATAATATCATAATTATCCTTTTCTATTTCCTGATATCCTTCTATTATAGATTTAATTCTATTACAATATTTATTCAGATTGCCTCTGAAATCTTCTTTGCTAACAACAAAATCAAATAAATCCTGACTCGTAAAATCGTTTTCAAATTCCGATAAATTTCTTTCATTAGATATTAAGACAATTGGTTTGTTTTTATGATTTCTACCAAAAGTTCTTATTGTTGACGCATAAGTTGGAGCATCAACAATACCTTTATTTGCCGTAAGTCTAAAATCCATTAAATATGCATCAAAATTTGAGGCTCCAATTTTAGAAATTGCTGACTGAAAATCATCAGCATTATCAACATCTACAAGAAAACCTTGTCGAGAAAGATCATCCTTGATACTATCTGCAGGCTGATCTTCTATATATAATAACTTGTATAACATATATTAAATGATTTCATTAAGTTCTTTATCACTAGCTTTAGGTATCTCTACCCGGATACAAGTGGAGTAATTTTCTTTAGGTGATACCACCATTATATTTCCTCTATAACTTGATACAATATCCTTCACAATACTTAATCCTAATCCCGTGCCAGATATTTCATTCTTATATTCAATTGAATCAAGAGTTTCTTGAGAAGTAGTCGTAAAGAATTCATCAAAAATCTTTTCTTCATTCTCCTTAGAAATACCATCACCTGTATCCGAGAACTCTAAATAAACAAATTTATCACTTACGCCACACTCAATAAAAATTCTACCAACACCACCAACCCGCTTTATTGCTTTCTTAGAATTTGTATAAAAGTTGAATAATATTGATGACCACTCTGATGGATGCATAGGCTTTGTATACAAATTATACCCATCAAATTTAGGTTCTACAAATTCTATACCGGATTTTAAGGCATCATTCCGCAAAGAATTAATAAATGGTTTCACTACTGTTCTCAATTCAATAGGTCGAAGTTCTTTAATTATATTAAGAGAAACAACGTTGTCAAAATAAGACATATAAGTTCTAAAGGATGCGAAATTCGCCTCTAAAATAACTAATCTATTAAGAGCTTGCACTTCACCATTTAAATCATTCATTAAGCTTTTTATATCATCTCGAATATTATCTAAATGATATTTTATTTCATGAACAAATTGGCCAATAGTAAGCCCAACGCTACTCAAGACTCTCAACATAGAACGTTCCTTGAAACTCCTAGCCAATTCTTGTTTTTGCAATTTATCAACTTCATCTATATCTTTCTTAAGTTTTTGAATTTTCTTATGGCGTTTACTTCTTGCAACAACACCATCGTTTTCAAATTCCAAAGCTTTGTCTAATTCTTCTAATGTATGAGCTATATTTTTGACTCGAATATCAATTTTCTCCCAATTCCCTTTTTCATCTTTTTTTTGACCTGAGACTATTTTTATATTTCTTACCTCTGCTATTTTAATAACAGAATTCAAAATAGCCTTATATGTAAAATTCTGCAGTTGAATCATCGCATCATTATTCATCAACCCTTCTCTACTAGAAGTTTCCTCAAAATCACCACTAGTATCATCAATTTCTACAAAACCAAAAAATGAAATATTTGTATGAGTTGGTAATATTGAACGACGTCGTGTTGACATATCTAATGAAAGCCAATCATCTCCGGGCTCACCATATGGCAAAACTCGGAATCCATTCCTATATAAACGAATTCCTCCTGCTATATTAGCTAATTTTCTAATGGCATTCATATGCATTTTAGGAATCAAATTACTTTCATAAATAAAATAATAAGCCCTAAATCTAACATTTTTAATCTTATCAAACTTAGAATTCTTATCATTAGAATCACATCCAATACTATCTGTAAAATCAATATTTAATTTCGGGCTATGAACATGAAAAGTTGCAAAATGGTTTTCATCAACCGTTCCGTCTATAATAGCTACCGCATGATCATAAATCATGATCTTATCATCTACAATTGTCTGAACATTTGCACCATCTGAAATATAAAATATAGCCTTAAATCCTGGATCTATATTATCTTTTACCTGAACATTACTCAATGGAAATGGTTGCATTATGTCAGACACATATCTATAGATTCTTTTAATTGCAGCTTCTGTCCACTTATCTCTCAAATCGTCAATTTGTAATATGGTTCCTTGATGCCCATCTGAAGGAATAGCCTCTATTGAATTTGTAATGTCCACAAGATTCTTTTCACCAACATATTCATTCCAATCAATTATAAGACGATATCCTATTTTACTATTTTCCTTTTTAGTTATAATTGTCAACTTTTTGCCCAATCTCTGAACTGCAAAACGACCAATTCCCTTTTGTCCGGCCCTTTTCCTTTTATAAATATCAGAATATGGATTACGTATTTTATCCGTTGAAGATATACGCATAAATCCATTAATTAATTGTTCTCTTGACATTCCAACTCCAGAATCTTCTATAACAAGAGAACCACCAACATTTGAAGAATTTATAAAAGTTAATTTTACAAAAGTAGCGTCAGCGTCATAAGCATTTTTTACCAATTCTGAAACCGCAGTTTCTTGACGTGAAACGAGTTCATTACCAAGCCGATCTATAACTCCTGCATCTACAGAAAACCTAATATTATCTTTATCGAATTTAGCTAACTCATTAGATAAAGATAATATTTGACTATAGTTTAATTGTTCATCAGATAACAACTGTGACAATTTTTCTCTAATTTCTGATTCAGTCATCATATAATTGATTCGTAACTTTATTATTCATGGTTAATAATAAAAGTCCAATATTAATATAACAAAGATAACCATAAAAGCTGAAACTAAAAAATAAAGTAGATTATTGTGCAATATGTTTTTAGAAAATCAAATAATTAAAATTACTAATGTGGTTATATGTATGCTAAAAAATCCTTTTACGGATTAAAGATGGAGCAGAACGGAACATAAAGTATTACTGACAAACAACGAGATCCTGGTATAATGAACAGAATATTTGATATCTACCTTAAGAATAGAGTTTGTCAATGATATTTTTTGTTTACATATCCCAACAGTGATATATGAATATTGAAACTAGAACATTTAAGCAAAATAATAAAAAATGTACATTTAATTAAAAAGAATGAAGTTAAGTTTCATTGCCAATATTCTATCCTAAAAACACTCATTATGTATAAAAAGAGACATATCTTATTATCTGCAATCAGACAGCAAATAGTCATCCGAAAAAAGGCAACAGACTTCAGTTGTATAAAAAAGGTTGTTTTAAAAATTAGATTACAAAATCTAAAAATCTTATATCTTAAAACTTGGAAATAGAAGTTCTCTTGCTTTAGCCTTTGTTTACTTCAAATTATAGAACTAAAAGCAGGAGATTTTTATGTCGTACTTTATAGATAAAAGGTAAGCCAATCTCTGTTCCTTTATTTTAATACTGCTTCTTTACATCTACCATTACATGAGACCTCAGCCATGTGCAAACATGAATCCACAAGAATAACAATATTATGCTGAAATCATAAGCAAGAACTTAAAGGACAATATAGATATTATAAGAAGCAAGATGATATTATAAAATAATACACCATTATTTCATTTCTTACAGCAAATATCGCCCTTTGCCACTGACTGTGCAAGGCGGCCCTGTCGGGCTGGTTGGCTGGAAAAAAATCATCCTCGCTTCGCTCCGGTATTTTTTTCCGCCAAGCCTTGCACCGGTCATTGGCAAAAAACAGCCGGGCCAGTAAGAAATTGAAATACTGGCTCCACGGAGCCGGTCATGTCTAATTTAAATAAAAGAATATGACTGAAGAAGTTGGAAAGAAGGTATGTGAAGGTACAGTAGCAGACCTCATGAAGGACAAGACCGGAAAACAGACGGTTGTCACGTTGACAAGAAAGAATGCTTACCGAGTGAAGAAAATCAGAGAACAAGGGACGGATGACGAAGCCGTCCTTTTTCATTTCCGTAAACGCTGTATGGGAATGGGCTCCTATGTACACACCATCGAAACGGCAGACGGGGAAACAGAACTTCATCCGTCTGAATTTGAAAAATGGGAAGCTGTGGAATTCCTGTATCCCGGCTATCTGGAAGACCTGCTTGATGCTGCATACAATGCGTACAGATGGAGTTCCTTCGAACCTGAAGCAAGGGCGGAAACAGACATCATGCAATATGAAAAACAACTTGTAGAGGATCTGAAACAGATTCCGGAGGAAAAGCAAAACGAGTATGTCAGTGCATACCATAGCAAGTTCTCTGCCTTGCTGGGCAGTCTCTCACGATGTGCCAGTCCAATGGTGACAGGGCCTGCCAAATTCAACTGCCAGCGCAACAACAAGACCTTGTATGCATACCAGAACAGATTTGATGAATTTCATGACTGGCGTAACCGCTTCAAGGCTGCCATGGAAAGGATGAAAGAGGCTGCCAAACCGGAAGAACAGAAGCAGGAAGAGGCATGGAACCGCCTGAAGCGTGACATTGCAAGCAGCACACAGACCATTCATGATATTGATACCGGTAAAGCAAGAGGATACAGCCGTGCCTTGTTTGTCAGCAGTATCCTTAATAAGGTAAGCACCTATGCAGGAAAAGGAGAAGTGGAAATCGTACAGAAAGCGGTGGACTTCATTACAGACTTCAATGCGCAATGCAAAAAACCGGTTATCACTCCGCGGAACCGTTTCTTCCAACTGCCGGAAATGGCACGCCAGGCCAGACTGAAACTTCAGGAAATCAGAGAACGGGAAAACCGTGAACTGAAATTTGAAGGCGGAACGCTGGTATGGAACTATGAGGCAGACCGCCTGCAAATCCTGTTTGACAGTATTCCGGATGACCAGAGGCGCAAGGAACTGAAATCATACGGTTTCAAATGGTCGCCGAGATACCAGGCATGGCAACGGCAACTTACACAGAATGCCGTATATGCAGTCAAAAGAGTGTTGAACCTTCAAAACCTATAAGACATGAAAGACCGATTGAAATATGTAATCGATTCCCGCTACTTCGACGGAACATGCCTAACAAGTATGAGTGACGGATTCCATAATGACTATGGTGGGGAAACAATCGAAGAACTGCGCATACGGGAAAACAATCCCTATCTGAAAGCAGTAACACCTTCTGATATAGACAAGAAGCTGCGGCTATACCATCAGTCCCTGTCCGAACCGTTCAAGGAAATCACCGAAGAAGATTACTATGACCTGCTGGATGTACAGCCACCCTTGCGCATGAGACAAAACTCGTTCTTTGTGGGAGAACCGTATTACGGAAATATGTACTCTTTCTGCTTCACCCGTCAAGGAAGATATTTCAAGGGCCTACGCTCCGTACTTACTCCTCAATCCGAACTGGACAGTCAGATAGACCGTCACATGGAAATCATCAACCGGAAAGCCGTGATCTCAAAAGAGGAAACAAACAAAACGGTCACAACCGGAACCAGACTCATTCCCTATTATTTTTCACTGGACGGAAAACAGCCCGTATTCATCTGCAACCTTGTTATCCAATCAGATTCCAGACAAGCAAGGACGGACATGGCGAATACCCTGAAAAGTCTTCGCCGAAACCATTATCAGTTCTATCAAGGAAAAGGACATTACGAAACTCCGGACGAACTGATAGACCATGTATCAGGAAAGAAGCTCACCCTTGTTTCCGACGTACATTTCTTTCAATATCCTCCCGGCAGGGAATCCGCAACTTTCATTGGACACATCAAGGAGACATCAGAGGAATTTCTTTTCCGGATCTATGACCGTGAATATTTCCTGTATCTCCTTAAAAGACTGAGGACCGTGAAAAAGGAGTCCGCACAGGATATAACAAATATCAAATTATAACATTCGGGGAATGCAGTAAAATGACTGCCGTATTCCCTCATAAAAACAATACAAGTATGAACAAATCGAACACTCTATACTGGAAAACAGCCACAGATCCGGCTGAACGCATTGAGGTCAGACTCGTCCTGAACAGTTATATCGACAATGATAATCTGTATGTAGGACTTGAATCCCGGTCTAAAGATAATCCGGAATGCTGGGAATCCTACACGGACATCACCGTCAACCTCAATTCCCTTCCCCCGTTCCATGCCTATGTGGACAACCGGGACTGCAACAGACATGTGTATGATTTCCTGACCAATAACAGAATAGCGGAGCCTGCCGGATTTGAATATCAGGGATTCAGAATGTTTCGCTTCAATCCTGACAGGTTGAAGGAACTCGCACCCGAACAGTTCAAGACAATCAGCGCCAAACTGCCACCACAGGATGACATGATAAAGGACATCATCTATCAGGAAAGACGTTTCCCTTTGAGAACTGTTCAAGACATTCACGGAATATATTTTGTTTCAAGCAAGGAACTGGAAGAATCTCTGATCGAAGGAGCACGGAACCTGGATGCTGCGGCAAATGAACTGCTGGATGCCAAAGCCCTCAGAATTGACATTCTGTGCGGCACGCTCAAAGGGGGCAAATATTCTTTTCTGCGTTTCCTCATCCATTCCGATACCGGTATCTCTGATTTCAATGTGCAGTTTCCCTTCCAAATATTTTGAATAAAAACTTATGGTTCCTGATGGAGTAAACTTGATGGCATTGGTCAGTAAATTGGCAAGCACCTGCTCCAGTTTATCAGCATCACCCTTTACAACAAAAGATGAATTTTGATGTTCAGATTGAAGATATAAGGCCTTTGCAACAGCCTTGCGGGAAAACTCGTCTGAGATGCGTTGCAGGAAACGGTCAAGATAAAATGGCGTGTCGTTACGCAAATCACCGGCTTCATTGATCCGATAGGCATCCATCAGGTCATTAACCAAATGCAGGATATGATGACAGGAATGGCGTATATCCTCCAAATATGGTTCGCGTTTCTTTTTCTCCCGTGTTTGAGAAGCCAAATCAGCACAGTTATGAATATTACCGAGAGGGCCACGTATATCATGAGAAACAGTCAGAATTATTCTTTTGCGCATTTCAAGCAAATCCTCATTTTCCTGAACGGATTGCTGTAGTTTAACTTTTATCTTTTCTTCCTTACGTAAATCAGATAGTATAATGAAAAAAGAAATAACAAACAAAACGACAACAATACTTATCACTATAGCAAACAGTCGGAAAGATTTCCATCTTGTCTCCGTTATTTCCTGATATTGTTCTGTAAATGACTGCTGTATTTGGTTATCAAGAGAAGAAACAAAATCATATAACTTATGGTTTAATAGTCTATTCTGTAAACGCAGACTGTCTGCATACGCTTCCATCTGATTGTTCCGCCAATCTCTGGCAGAAGTCAATCTTTCATTGAAGTCCTGTATTTCATTTGTGATGTACGGTACTTGTACCGTCTCTTTCTTTCCAAATAACCCGGCAATTCCTTTCTTTTTCTGTGTTATTGTCTTCATCCGAACCGACTGTGTAGCTATTACAGGTAGTTCATTAGCAAGAATACTGTCGGACTTCTCCCAAGATTGAACAGCTTGCATTATTCGGAATAGGTGCATCTCTTTCGTTTCAAGCAAAGCTCGTAAAGAGTCTATTTGAACCGGAAGTAAAGAATTTACACCACTAGATTTTATTTCAATTAGAACACTATCTGTTTTAAGACGTTGATGATGGTATTTATTATAATCTGATTCATTCCATGCTATAACAGATTCACCTAAAGTTACTAACTTAGTAATATATAAATGAGCTTTATAAATATTTTTACGGGCATATTCTGTTTCATTTATTATATTTTCTAATTTTAGAAGCTCCAAACGACTATATGACAACACCTTCCAAAATGAGAATATTATAACAACAATTAGTACATATCCTAAAAATATTTTTATTCGTAAAAAAAATCCACATTTCACCTGCTACAATATATAATAATCCTTATATAATAAAATGTTTTAATGCATTGTAGATTCCATTGTCATCAACTGAAGATGTGATATAATCAGCTATCTCTTTTAAATCTTGATTTGCATCGCCCATAGCTATACCGATACCTGCCCGCTTTATGATAGGAATGTCATTTCCTCCATCACCAAAAGCCATAGTATCTTCAATTTTAATACCCTGATGAAAAGCAATCGACAACAAACCGTATCCTTTATCCACATTTTGGGCCGTAATATCAATGAAGTCTGGATACCAACGACTGGAAATGCATCCCGTAAGATGTGGCATGATTATTCTTTCTTCTGCATCAGATATAATTGGAGTCAGTTGTAGAATACGTTGTTTCAATATGGGTTCCATCGGTACATTTTCCTTTAGATTTTGGACATTCAACATTTGACGAAAAATCACATCCACCTTATCATTACTGTTATACACAGCCAAGTCGTTTTCCCCAACAACCATACAGGCAAAATTCATTTCATCTGCCAACCGCATAACAGTTAATACGTCATTTTCTGGTATAGGATTACAGGAAATAACCTCTCCCTTAACAATGCAATATGCTCCATTGGTCGTGATATACCCATCTATCAGGTGCTTGATACTGTCAATGTTATTTATCAACGATAAAGGGCGTCCTGTCGAAATATAAATCTTGATGCCTTTTTCTTTGGCTTTTGTAATGGCTTTGACTGCCGATTGCGGAATCAGATGGGTACTGAAACTTACCAGTGTCCCGTCTATATCGAAAAAAAGTGCTTTAATCATTTCGTATATCACATATATTCATTAAACAATAATTTCTTGATATGGAAAAACAAATCAGTATTTTGATGATACCTTGAAGATACTCAGAACCGGGTCCATAAGAAAACATGGGAATCATAGTCCCTGTATGTATCATTCCGTGCATTGCCCATTTGGCTATGACTTCATGCTTTTGCATGTTACCATCGGTGAGAACCATTCCCGAAGCCTCTGGACCTCCGACTACTATCACGAGGGTATTTCCATCTTTTTTTGCAAAATCCAAAGCAATACCTATGGCTCTATCAAGGTCTATGGTTTCCAATCCGACTAATTCTGTATTACATGCATGAGAAGCCCTGTCTATGAACATATCGCCAACCAACAGAAAAAAAACTTTGTTGGAATGGCTTAGAAAATTTATCGCGGAGCGAACCGATTCCGTAAATGTATTACCACGTCCGTGCAAAATGTCCGGCATGCTTGATTCTGATGTAAATACTGCTAATTTCCCATCACATGTATTTCCTATTCCGTCTATGCCTTTTATTATATTGTAACCCTTTCCTTTCAATTCATCGAGTAAATTTCTGTCATTCCCACTGTTTTGGAAATAACTCATTCCTCCACCGATAAAGATATCTGGAGCTTGTTTCACATAAGCTTCCGCAATATTTTTCGTTTGCATTCTGCTTTCAACATGAGCAACAAACGGAGCTATACTCCCTTCCAATAATGTATTGGCTGATACAATACCCGTTGCAAGCCCGTTTTCAGACGCATATTCGACAATGGATTTTAACGGTTTCCCGTCGGGACTGATTCCGACTGCTCCCTTACGGGTATTTCTACCCGAAGCTATAGCTGTCCCGTGAGATGGACCGTCTCCATTGAAATCTGTCGATGAATTTGTTGTCACTATGCCAACAGAGTGCATACGTTCAATATTAAGAGGTGTATCACTCATAATCATACCCGTTTGCCATTGGGCAATGCTCATGCCATCACCAATAAATAGAATAATGTTCGTTTTATTCCTCGTATCATTCGATGTTTCAGCTTTCAAATAAATAGGATACGCAGCGAATGCAAATACGACCCATAATGTTTTAAGTAAATCCGAATATTTCATATATGCTCATTTTAATTTATTTGAAAAATAAAAATGTTACGCTTTCAGGATATTACCAACAAATCAAGAATGCCTGCCACTTTTGACAACTATTGTTTGTGGAGTTGTCCTGAGAATATTATGAAATTAGTCTCAAAACCATAAATAGCCTCTACGAACGGAATAATTCTTAGAGGCTGTTAATATTTAGAATGGCTAACAAGCACATAGATAATCTTGAATGTTGCCAATCATTCTTATACATCCGTCCTTACAGGTGCGTCATGCGTATAATCCAATATGCGTATATTTTCAGGTAGATTTGTTTCCAATAAGGTTTTCATTCTTTTATAGAACGGACATGGATAACCGATAGGAGTTCCTTTCTGTATGCATGATGCAAAGGCGATTGTGTCAGCACCTTGTTCTATAAGCATCTTTGCACGTAATATGGATTTTTTACCTGGGCATCCGCCGCAAGTGATGAATCCGATCACTTCAATTTCTTCATTGCAGCCTTCAAAAACGCCTTTACGTTTATTTACGGCTTTGAAACACCCACTACCCGGACAAAAATCTTCTGTCTGTTGGCATCTAATAATTCCTAACTTCATTTTTTATCTTCAATTTTATAAACAGTCAATGTAAAATCCTTGCAACTGAGCTGCAAAGATGTTTTTTCAGAATTTTTTCTGCCTTCATTGTCTTTTATTTCAAGGAAAATTTATCTTTGAAATCTACTAAATGTTATTTTTATGAATCATAAAGAAATTTACGGAATATTCCCTGATAAAAAGAATGATATCTGTTTTTTCGTTATTCTATTCCAGATGCCGATACTTCTGCTTTCAGTAGCGATGGTATCATCGTAAACACTCCAATGGTACATAATGTTCTTAATAAATTAATGCGTTTTATATCAATTTTTTAATTCAATTTGCAAAAATAAATCAGTATTTTCATTAAACTACTACCAATAATAGAGGAATGATTACCATTTTGATAACAAATACTATATCAAAAACATTACTGACCTGTACACTATAAACGTAATTACCCAAGCTACGCAAATAGTGTATATTGCGGAATATGCAGCCCATTTCCAACTACCGCTTTCCTGTTTAATAGCTACAAAGGTGGCTATACAGGGGAAATAAAGTAATATGAATACCATATAGGCAAGTGCGGCGGCGGGTGCTACATTCTTTTGCAAGGCTTCCTGCAAATTGGTATTATTATCAGTTTCGTTTTCTGCACTGTACATGACGCCAAGTGTGCTTACTACCAATTCTTTTGCTCCAATGCCGGATAAAACACCGGTACTCATTTTCCAGTCGAATCCCAAAGGTTTGAATATGGGTTCTATGGCTTTACCGATATATCCGATGTAGGAATTCTCCTGTTGTTCGGCAGCACTGGTATAACTGTCATGACGAGGGAAATAGCCTAAAAACCAAATAATAATGGAACAAACCAAGATGATACCGCTCATTTTGTGCAGGTATTGTTTCCCTTTCTCCCATGTATGGCGAAAAACAGATTTTGCAGTGGGTATCCGGTAAGGAGGAAGCTCCATTACAAAAGGCTGGTCTTCTTCCTTAATGAACCGTCCAATGATGTTTGCAGAACAAACTGCCACGAAGATGCCTAACCCATAAAGCCCCAACAAAACCAAACTGGCATAACGCGGAAAAAATACGCCTGCCATCAGAATATATAAAGGCAAACGTCCTGTGCATGACATAAATGGAATGATAAACATTGTTATCAATCTGCTTCTCCGGCTCTCAATGGTACGTGTTGCCATAACAGCCGGGACATTGCAACCGAATCCCATAATCATTGGAATAAACGATTTTCCGTGTAGTCCGATACGATGCATGATTTTATCCATAATGAAAGCGGCACGTGCCATATAGCCTGAATCTTCGAGTAATGAGATGAACAGGTAAAGTATCATTATGTTGGGAAGGAACACCAATACGCTACCCACGCCACCGATAATGCCATCAACTATCAAATCTTTTAATATTCCGTCTGGCATGTATATGGAAATCCAATCACCGAATTGTCCTACGAGCCATTCGATCCATTTCATCGGGTATTCGCCCAAAGTAAATGTACCTTGAAAAATCAGATAGAGCAGAAAGAAAAACAGTGGGAATGCAAGCCAACGGTTAGTGACAATTGCATCAATCTTGTCTGTTTTGCTCCGTTTAGATGGTTCTTTCAAGAATGCGGGAGTATAAGTTTCTTTCAATGCACCTTGGATAAATGCATATTTAGCATCCACAATGACAGTTTCCATAGAAGTATGCAGTAACCCTTCTATACGTTTCCGTTCTTCAAAACGGGTTGCAATGACTTCATCCCGGCAAGAAAGGCTTTCCACTACATTTTCGATGTCCTTGTCCCTTTCCAAATACTTGATGGCAAGGAAACGGGTAGAATATTTATGACGGATGCCTTCGTTTCGCTGAATAAGCAATTGAATGCGCCGGATACTTGTTTCAAGTTCTTCACCATGATTAATGTGGATGTGCCTGCACAATATGGGCTGCTTCTTTTCATATACGTGAATGATGGTATCGAACAGGTGTTTTATTCCTTCCCCCGTCTTACTGACGGTTGGAACAATCGGGACACCCAATAACTGTCCCAATCGTTCTATGTCCAGTTTGTCACCCCGATTACGAAATTCATCATACATGTTCAGGGCCATCACTACACGCAAGTCCATGTCGATGACCTGGGTTGTAAGGTAAAGGTTACGTTCCAAATTTGAACTATCCACAACGTTGAGAACAATATCAGGGATTTCTTCTACAAGGCTTTTACGTACGTAAAGTTCTTCGGGACTATAAGCCGAAATGGAATACGTGCCGGGTAAATCCACCAATGTAAACCGGTAACCGCCATACTCGAATATCCCTTCCTTGGCATCTACAGTCACACCGCTATAGTTCCCAACATGTTCGTGTGCGCCGGAAGCGATGTTAAACAATGATGTTTTCCCACAATTCGGATTGCCAACCAATGCCACCCGTATCGAATGCTTCCGCTCTGCCGCCATACGTTCCATTTCTTTTTCAAGAAATTCCGCATCATCACAGTAAGAAGCATCAATAGAAAGTTCCTGATTTTGTTTATGTACAAAGTTCTTGGCTTCTTTTTCACTCACTACTTCGATGTTGTCCGCCTCTTCCCGCCGCAGCGAAATTTTGTAACCGATAATCTCATATTCTATCGGGTCTTGCAACGGCGCGTTCAATATGACTTTTACCCGTTTTCCGAATACAAATCCCAATTCAGTTATCCGTTTTTGGAAACTGCCACGACCATGTATCTTAACAATTATCCCGCTTTCACCCGTATGTAAATCAGACAATTTCATATTCGTCCTTTCTTTAATATAAAAACGGACGGTACTTTCTGAACATCTTAAGCACCGTCCAAAGTTTTTCGCTTTACCAATGGTTCAAATTATCTTATCCAAAGCTCCTATTTATACAATATCCATCGTCCATTTATTTTGACGGTTCTTTTTTGTTGTCTTTCGTGTTATGGAACGGTGTCACGGTATACCCCAGTTTGCGGATGGCCACTTTCAGTTTGTCGGGCGTAGTCTTGTCCTTGCGGTATTTAATGGTAACGGTTTTTTGAGGGAGGTTCACATCAAGTCCGGTTACCCCTTTCTCGAAGGAAATGTTATCCTCGATGCGTTTCTGGCAGTTCTCACAAGTCATTGATACGAGGAATGTCACTTCAGCTTTCTTGTTTTCTTTCACGTCCTTTGCCGAAACGCCAGATGACAATCCCAGCAAAAGCAAGGCTGTCAGCAAGATTGTTTTTGTTTTCATTGTCTTCTATTTGTTTTTTAGTTTTACTTGATTACATTTTGGGAATATTGTAACGGATGCCCGCATAAAGCTTGTATCCCATTGTCGGTCCCCATACCATTGTCGCGTCAAAATCCGGGCTGTACGGGTCTCCTGCCGATACAATCGGATTCTTTTGCTTATAGTTTGTCAGGTTCTCGCCACCCACATAAATGTTCCATCGGCGGAAACGGCGTGTGACTTGTGCGCTCAGCAGGGTGTACGAGGGGAAGGTGTAGTTCCACAGCGGATGTTCCGCATCGGGTGTCGGCATACGCCCTCCGCCATTGAACTGGACGGTCACGTCGAACTGCCATTTCTTCAACGGTGTTTCATAGGAAGCCGTAACTAACGCTTTGTAACGACTGGTGAGCGGCTTACGCAGGGTTCTATTGCCATACGTGCACTTCACATCCATCCAGCGATAGGCTCCCAGCAGGGTAAAACCACGGAACAGTGGATAGGTGACATCTATCTGGAATACACTTGAAGTGGATTTCCCATCCAGATTGTAGAAATAGATGCCGTGTGTATCCTTGTCCATATCGATTACTACTTGATTCTGAAAATCCGTATAGAACCATTCCGCGTTTACGGTCAGTTCTTCACTTTTTATTGGGATATGGAAAGACGCGCTGATTCCATAATTCCATGCTTCTTCCTGCTTCAGGTCGTCGGCGATATGCCACATTCGGTTGCTTGCGAGCAGATAACTGTTTTCGGGAAAGATGAAGGTGGTGCGATAACCTTTTCCGGCGGAAGCTCGTAAGTCAAGCCAATGGACAGGAGCATATTTGAGGTGCATACGGGGAGTGACGAACCAATGGTGTAAGTTGCTGTAATCTGTGCGCAGTCCCAACATCCACGTGAAGTTCTCCACAGGTGTCCACGTGTATTCGGCGTATGCGCCCGCCACACTCTCGCTTACGTTACGTTCCTGTGGTCGGTAGCGTTCGATGACATTGCCCCGTTGCGAATAGTTGTCCCAGTTGTAGTTCAAGCCTGCCGCCAGCTTGTGTCTGTCACCAAATTCGCTTTCATAAAGCAGGGAGGCGTAGATATTCGATTCATATACGTTATATATCTTGTCCGCATAGTTTGATTGCTGGTCGTGGTACGAGCCTGACACAATAACCGCCACGCTTTCATTCCGGTCTTGATTGAGGATAAATCCGTTCTTCGAGAAAAGCTCTACACGGTTGGCGTCGTTATTAATGGTGTAGGGAATGAAATTTTCATCATCATGTAACGTGTGGGAGGTCTGTCCGCTTGTACGGCGGTCAGCGAGCACTTTGATGCCCGACTGCGACACAAACCTGAGTGTTTGATAATGCCAACGGTTCATTACGCTGAACGACTGCATTTCCGGCATATCCAGAAACGTATCCTTGTTCTTGTCGTGTGTCCGTTCCTCGTTGTAATAATTCAGGAATAAAGCAGTGGAAAGACGGTCGTTAAGCTCTACGGCTCCCACGGCATTTCCTTCGTAACGCCCCGTACTGCTGGCGAAAAGATTGACCAACAGCGGATCCGCCACTTTCGGCTTCTTGTATTCCACGTCAATCTGCCCCGTTACGGACTCGTATCCGTTCTTCACCGAAGCAGCTCCTTTGGAAACCTGTATGCTCTGCATCCACGGTCCGGGTATGTAGTCAAGTCCATAGGTGGAAGCCACACCACGCAGGTTTGGAAAATTCTCCGTAAGCATCTGCACGTATGTACCTGCCAATCCGAGAAGCTGGATTTGTTTGGCTCCCGTCACGGCATCACTGTAGGCCACATCCACCGAAGGATTCGTCTCGAAACTCTCTGAAAGATTGCAGCAGGCGGCACGTGTCAGGGCTTGCGAGGTCACGCTTTCTGTATTCAGCACATTGCTGCGGTTCTTGATTGTCCCGGTGCCTCCTGCCGTTACGACTACCTCTTCCAGTTCCGTACTCGGACTCATCACTAGAATCTGTATATCATCAGGACGTTCCATTGTATAAATCAGTGCATTAAATCCTACATAAGCAGCTCTCAATTGTTTTATTTCTTCCGATACGGATAACTCGAAATATCCGTCCTCGTTTGTCACTGCTGTATGTTTGTCTTCATCATACACATATGCGCCGGGAAGAGGTATTCCTTCCTTGTCAAGTACATATCCTTTGATTGTCCTGTCCGCAGCCCAAAGATTTCCGCATCCTATGCAAGTAACAACCATCCATATCAAAAACTTTTTCATAAAATCAGTATTCTTTAATTTTCATGTGCAAAGGTAAAAGGCAAATCAGAGCGGGTTGTTACATTATTATGGATATGATTTATATCTCGTCAAGCGGTTTCAACTTATTCCCTTTCATCATTTTGAATTGGGTGGGTGACAGTCCCGTTTGAGATTTGAATTGTGTACTCAAATGGGCTACACTCGAATAATGCAGTTTGTCTGCGATTTCACTGACACTCAGTTCATCATATACGAGCAGTTCTTTCACCAGTTCTATTTTCTGTGCAAGGTAATATTTCTCAATAGTGATGCCCCTCATTTCGGTAAACAGTTTACTAAGTGCACTGTATTCCTTGTGGCATTTGTCTTGCAGATAGTCGGACAGGTTCATCTTCTCCTGATATTCTGGATGGCGGACGAATTCAATTACACCGACACGGACTTGTTCAATAACACGCACCCGTTTGTTGTCAATCACCTCAAAGCCATATTCCTCAAGTTGGTGGCGGATAATGGCTTCTTTTTCTTTTATGAGTGGTGCGGATAGTATGACCGTCCCTAACTCCACGTTTACAGGAGTGATGCCATTTTTCTTAAAAATATTTGAGACAGTCAGGATACACCGCCGACAGACCATATTTTTAATGTAGATAATGTCTTTTTCCATATAATATATTCCTTCAAAATAAAAACAAAAGTAAGAACAAATCCACGCAACATGGTTGCAAAAATGCGCATAATCCCTTCTTTTTACCGACAATTCTGTCTCTTTTTGAAAAAGGGAATTACCTTTGTATCAAAAAGCTATAAAATGAGAAGCAAAGACACCTACGGCATATATAACAGCAATACGGCAGAGCATATCTCTCTGTTGAAATATTCCAAAAGTTCGTGTGGCGTGGACTTTCTGCTGAATACGGCTGAAAGCACGGAAAAACGTGGCTGGTTCGATACGGACAAACGGTACAGGACTGATTTCTTCGAATTCTATTTCTTCCGCAAGGCAGAGGGATATCTTTTTCTGGCAGGCGAACGGATAGACTTACATCCCGATATGTTGCTCGTCATCTCACCTTTTCAACTGCAGGAGTGGCACGTGGAGATAGATAAACTGGAATATACGTTCCTGGTGTTTCAGGAGGAATTCGTGAACCAGTTCTTGTCCGACAAGTATTTCATGTACCGCCTGCTCTATTGCTACCAACACGATTATCCCACATGGTTTGATCCGACAGAGGAAGAAGTCCGCCCGTTGCTCAATCTGCTTGGGAACATGAAAAAGGAACTACGTGAGCCGATAGCCGACAGCTATCATCTGATTGTGGCCTACCTCTACCAATTCCTCCTATTGCTCAACCGCGTTTATGCCCGCCGCTTCCATTTGCCGTTTGCCCTGCCGCTGAACAATTACGCCTATCAGTACAAGCAACTCTTGGAAAAGAACATCTGCAACAAGACGCGTGTGGCAGACTATGCCGAGATGATGGGCATCAGCCGGGTGTCGCTCAACAAGGCCGTGATGCGTGAGTTCGGTCTGTCGGCAGTGCATCTGCTGAAACAACGTCTTTTGCAAGAGGTAAAGAACGACTTGCTTTTCTCCAATCTTTCCGTCAAGGAAATCGCTTTCCGTTTACATTTTTCTGAGCCCAACCATCTGATGCGTTTCTTCAAACAGATGACAGGGCAGACGATTAGTGAGTTCCTCACCGAAATAAATCGGGAAGAATAGTGGTACTTATAACTTGTTGATAATTCTAATGCGTTCCGATAAGATCCGGAAACAGCTATGATAGCACCAATCTGTCAGGATAAGCGTCATCATTGGGTGACGAAACAATCAATCGGTGCTAATAAATTTGAGCACAGTGATGTCAACACTCGTATCCCCGATAAACCACTGTCATTGTTGGCGACAATGTCAATCGGCGTGGGTTGTCCTTATCGCGGATTTTTGTTCATACCTGATTGAGATATCATCAGGTCCGGGCTCATCTTTGACCATATCCATTATCCTTTTACGGCATTCACCCTTTGTTTTTGAGCCTGATTTTCTCATGATAGAAATAGTTCACGATGACAGGTTTGCCTTTTTCGGAGCGTCCGTAAGGCAAATCGTTCACCCGATAGGGAAAGCCTTGTGTTTGTGCATACTGGGATATGTCCTGTTCCAAAGCCTGCCAGTAATCAAGTTTTTTCTTTTTGTATATCTCTTCGTACAACGGAAAGAGTTCGGGATGTTTCTCACGAATATACGTCATTATTCCTCCTTTGAATTGTCCACGCAGGTTCAGATTTTCAAGCCATATCAAATCGGCATAATTTTTCACCTCCCCAATAATCGCCTTCACATCGGTTATTCCCGGAAATATGGGTGAAACGAAACATACGGTACGGATGCCTGCCTCATAGACTTGACGCATCGCTTTCAGGCGACGTTCTATGCTCACGGCATTGTCCATATCCGTGCGGAACCGCTCATCAAGCGTATTGACCGACCACGATACCGTTACTTTAGGAAAACCTTTCAATAGATCGAGGTCACGCAGGACGAGGTCGGACTTCGTACAAACCATAATCTCGGCATTACTTCCATGTAGTTCTTCGAGCAATTTACGCGTACGACAGAAAGATTCTTCATACGGATTGTAACCATCCGTCACAGAACCTATCACAATACGCTCGCCATCATATTTGTGTGGATTCGTTATCGGTTTCCAATTCTTCACGTCCAGGAATGCTCCCCACGGTTCGGTATGTCCAGTGAAACGTTTCATGAACGAGGCGTAGCAATATTTGCAGGCATGTGGACAGCCTACGTAGGGATTGACCGAATACCCGCCGACCGGCAGCGAAGATTTGGTCATGACACTCTGTACATCTATTTCTCTGATTATTTCCTTTTCCATATTTTTTCTATAAATTGTTCTGGTAGCTCTTGAATCATTCGGTCTTCTCCCATGACAGGCAAAAGGTCTTCTTTCATAAATACTGGAATGTGATTTCTTTTTGCCTGTTCTACAATATGAAGTACCCACTCAGGATTGGCATCTACTTTCCCTTTCCTTTTGCCTGTTTCCGTTCCTATAACAATCCATTCGTAACCCTCCAAATCTATCTCACCCACATCCTCAAAGAGAGGTTCAAAAGTAGCATGATAATGTTTAGAGCGAATGTGAGCTTTTAATTCCTTCAGCCGTTTCTTCTCGGAAGCCCTAGTCACAGTAACTCCCATCCATACGTTTTCATCGTCAGTTTGAAAGTCGATTCGTTCAGGACGCTTCGTCAAAAAGATATACGCATGTTGTGGATTCATCGCTATACGTTCAAATATTTCTTCTTTCCAGGCTGTTTCCCAATCAGAGAAGTCACTCATACCGGTAAGCAGCCAAACGTGTGATTTAGGATTATCCATCAGATGCAATTTACGATTCATATACTGAGGGACAGAGAAGTCATCAGTCATGTGAAACCGCTTGCAGTTATTTCTTGCATAACAATAGTTGCATCCAATTGTACAGCCTATTACAAGATTCATGTTTTTTATAAGTGATTTGATACAGACGCTCATAATATTATTGTTTCTCCATCTTCAGGAATAATCAGGCGACTCATTTCTATTTCGTGATGCATGGCCTCGTTACGCAGAATTGCGCGTGTGGTCTGCCCATGATCGGTAGCTTCCATGTGGACTGCTATTAGTTTGATGTGAGCGGGAAGTTCATCAAGCATGGTCATAACTTCCTGTTCGTCGGGAATAATAGAACCTTCTGTTCGAGAAAATTCAGGGAATATTGCACCTCCACTGTTCACTATGATGTAATCGGGAGAAAACTGTTCTATGGTCTGACGGATACACTCCTCCCACTTGCAGTCACTCATTATATATACGGTAGGGAAACCGGACGCGGTAAGCACATAGCCGGATACCGGACCCATCATTTCTCCAATCTGTCCGAAGCCATGGTGCCCTTGGATGCGATGAATGGTTAAATCTCCAATGGTTTTGTCTTTTTCAATGCTTTCTACATTGGTAAAACCATCCTGCTTAATACCCTCTTTATCCTGCGGTTGTGTCAGGAACAGGATGTTCTTCGCTAAATGCAGTTTCACTGTCGGGTCGTAATGATCAATATGGTTGTGTGTCAGCAATACCATATCCAGACCATCCGTAATTTCATTCATCGGCATCGTAAGATGTACTCTTGGTGTCTTATATACTCCGAGGGCCGACTGCAAAGTGCCTTTTTCGGCAAGCATGGGGTCAACAAGTATCTCTTTTCCAGCATAATGAATTCGCAAAGTTGCATTGCGAATCAGTCGAATTGTAACATTTTTTTTCTTCATAATTTGTTGAATTGATTACAGTCGCAAAGTTCGGCAAAACAAACCGGATGCATTATGCCTTAAAAACAGGAATATATGCCATTTTGATAAATAAAAAAATAGTATATTTGCTCAAAAACGAAATCTATGGATAAAATCGTCAACCCCGAACGTCTGGTTAGCGTTCCTTTTAGCAAGACACGTTGTGGTGTGGACTTTTATATCAATTCAGGCCACAGTAACGATATATGTGGTGTCCTGACAGAAAACCGGGTGTTCAAAACGGACTTCTTTAGCTTCTATTTTTTTCGTAAGGCAAATGGATATCTGCTGCTGAATTTCCGAAAATTTGAATTACATGACAATATGGTACTACTCCTTTCGCCGCATCAGCAACAGGAATGGCACGTGGATGAAGCAGAACTGGATTACTCTTTTCTTATATTCCGCGAAGATTTTATGCGTACATTCATAGCGGACAAGTTTTTTGTGTACCGCTTGCTGTATTATTATCAGACCGACACCCCCCCCTATCTGTTTGCTTCGCCGGAAAGCATGGCGGAATATATTCGTCTTTTAGGAATCATAAAGCAGGAGCTTCTACATCCTGTTTCCGATACCTATAATCTTATTGTATCTGTACTTTACTACTTATTGGTAATTATCAACCGGGCGTATGCCGCCACTTATCGTTTACCAATTGATGTACCTAAAAACAATTACGCATTCCAGTTTAAAGATTTACTAGAAAAGAATATCCGTACGAAACAGCGGGTACAGGAATATGCGGATATGCTCCGTGTGAGCCGTATTACGTTAAACAGTTCCGTGATGAGTCAATTCGGCGTATCTGCCAATCATCTGCTCAAGCAGCGTCTGTTGGAAGAATTGAAGAATGAGTTACTGTTTGCTAACCGAAACGTGAACCAGCTGGCCGAAGAGTTTCATTTCTCCGACCCGAGTCATCTGATGCGTTTCTTTAAACGTGAAACAGGAAAGACTTTTACGCAATATTTACGCGACTACCAAAATGGAATATACGAATGAAAACGGACAGATTGGAAAGCTTACAGATTGGTCATTCCCATACCAAAGATGAGGATTTTAAAATTAAATGTGAAGTTATAAACGATAAAAATGTGGAAGTCTCATTTTCACATCGGCATTTCTTTTATGCCATATACTGGATACACGAAGGAAATGGAACGCATGTCATAGATTTTGAGGAATATGAAATGAAGCCGGACAGAATATTCTACATCAAACCGGAACAAGTGCACTTCATGCATATTGAGGAAAGCCTAAAATATTCTGCATTACAGTTTACTGAGGATTTTATAATTCCTATAAATTGGGATATGGGAAGGGAAATCCCGGTATATAAAGATATTGACAAGAACGAAAAAAATCGAATTGAAATCTTATTCAATCAAATTCAAAAGGAATCTATCAGCAATCTGCCCAATTCCGCGGCCATAATCCGGTCGGAAATAAATACATTGTTGTTGGATTTGGAAAGAATGGCTATTTCAACGTCCAGCTCTTCTACCTTACCTGATTTAGTATGTAGGTATAAGAAATTGGTTGACAAGAATTTCATTAAAGAACGTCAGGTTCAGTTCTATGCGGGCCAGCTTGGCATTTGTCCCAATTATCTAAATGTACTGACAAGAAAGTTTATAGGGAAGTCTGCGCTGGATATGATAAATGAACGTACAATTCTGGAAATAAAACGAATGCTTTTACGTCCTGATTTAACTATTTCTGAGATTGCCTACAGATTAGGTTTCAATGAATTGTCCTATTTCTCCCGTTTTTTCAGACTTAAAACCGGAATGACACCCCATAAGTTTAGAGATTCAATGAATAAAATGTACCAAAAATGATATATTCTGTGTAAATCGTCAAAGCACAATGCTTCATAACTTTGCATTGGTAAAAAAAATAGTGAAGTATGGAACATAGAAATGAAATTGAAAAATTTGGAAAATCTCAGGGAGAGAAAAAAACAGCATTTGTTGTACTGTTTTCTGCAATAACCATGGTCTTGGAAGTTGTCTTCGGTCTTTATTCAAAATCAATGGCTTTGCTTGCAGATGGTATCCACATGGGCTCGCATGTCTTGGCTATCGGACTTAGCTGGGGAGCGTATGTGCTGGTTCGACATCTTCAGAAAAAACAATCGGACACTGTAGACAATGAAAAAGTTCTTTCGTTGTCAGCATATACTAGTGGTGTCTTGTTATTGATATTTGCCTTGTTTATCATTGTGGAGGCAATAGAACGTTTTATAAGTCCTGCGGGAGAAATCCGATTCGTAGAGGCTATGATTGTTGCTGTTGTGGGGATGGTTGTAAACTTGATTTGCGCACTTGTATTGCACGAGAAACATGGACATGATGATTATAACAGACATTCGGCATACTTGCATGTGGTAGCCGATGCTCTCACCAGCCTGGGTGCGATTTTTGGACTGATATGTGCCATGATATGGAATATTGTATGGATTGATACTTTGGTCGCTTGTATTTGTTCTATCGTTATTATTCGGTGGGCGAAAAGATTACTTTTTGATACAGGTAAGTTTCTGACTTCTAAATCAAAATAATATTTGTAGGTTACCTAATATAGGGAATTAGAATGTGTCTAATAAGAGAATTTAATTTATAGTAAAACATAAAAACAATCTGTATTTTAAAACAGCCTCCAAAAGTATTATATCTATCTTCTGGAGGTAGTTTTAAACAAACTGGAAACTTTTATTGTGAATTGGTATTATCACTCAACTTTTTCATTTAAGATAACAACGTCAGCTGCATCCTCTGAAATAAAACTATGGGCTTTATATTGTATACAAAGCATAACAAGAGGTATATTTCCTATGTTACGTACAGAACATCTACCATCAGGAGCAACACGAAAAACAGAACCTTCACCAACAGAAATAATCTGTCCATCTATCTGAAATTCTCCTTTTCCTGAAAAAAGTAAAGTTCTTCATGGATTTTATGGGTATGCAAGAAACCTGTTTCTGTGCCGGGAGCAAAAGACTGGAATGAAAACTCGTAGCTTGTAATACCATTCCTCCAAAGACTTTTCCTGGGATTTTGACATTAGGACCTAATTCGATTACAAAATCGTTTAGTTCATTAAACTTTCCTACACTAATTGCAGTAAAATTTTTCGCTTCTCTAATTCATTCAATCTGTTTAATAATGATACAATATTAAAAGATAATCAATATTAATCGCATATGTATGTTATGTATAATACATCATTCTATTTCACCGAAAAAAAATTTAGCCTTGCAGGTTACTTCATTTGTCAAGTGCTTTCTGATTTCAAACAAATGTTTATTGTCAGAAATATCTAGTTCATAATAATTGTCAAGTAAATCCCCATAAAGAGCTTCGGAATGATATGATATTTCAAAACGTTTGATTCTTCTAGTTTTAAGTAAATCTATAGAAATAAGATTTAGCATACGTTCAATATAATGCATTGAATTGCAATGTCCGTTAATATCTACATCGGTATATTGTACAGACGAACTCTGAACTGGAGTTTTGGCTTTGATATTTATCTTGCTCGGACCATCTATCGGACATTCTTGTTCGGCAGCAAGATAATCATAGATTATACCATCACCCAAGTTTGCTAAATTAACGGGATTACGTGAACTCATATCAATCATAGACCAAACACTTCTTGCATATCCGATAATTTTTCCATTCATATTCCGAATGATAAAATTTCTTTTTGAAAAAAAATTCATTACGTTTTCCAACCAAGTGTCGATATAAAACCATTCATTTTGTGTAGGATACTCGCTACATTCTAATGCAAGACGAGATAAAACCCACGTATAATGATTCTTATTGAGAAAATTCATTCCAAATCCACATTCTTCAGCGTGAATTCCCGCAGCATTTAGAAGTTGATTACCTAAATGGTTAAGCATTAATCTACCGGCAAAATCCATTTGAGAAGATTCCGCTAAAAATTTATATGAACCTACATTTAAACTCATAATTCAATCTTTTAATAGGTGCAAATAACGGAAAATTCCAATAGATATTTCCTACCAATATAGTATCAGATAAGACCAATTTGATAACTACAATGTTGTACAATAGCAGATTTACTAACACTCTAATATTAGTCCAAATTATCAAATTGGTATATTTTGATTTTTATTTGGTAGGATGTATCAAACTTGTCTCACATACCTTTGTAATCAAATAATTAAACTTATCAAATATGGTATTACAAGAAGACATTAATTTATTGAAAGAAAAAATTGAGCAAGCAGATTCTATAGTTGTTGGAGGTGCATCAGGAATGTCTGCTGCTTCCGGATTCATTTTTTATTATCAGGAAGATGACGTTTTTAAATCATTGGCAGGCTCATTGGCAAAAAAATATAACCGCCACAACATGTTTGATCTATTTTACGACCAACGTCCATCCAGAGGAGAACAATGGGCATTGATGTTACGTACCATTAAATACGTGTATGAATGCCAAACAGGAGAAACTTATATTGATTTAGCCAAACTTTTAAATGGCAAGAATTATTATATTGCCACAACAAATCAAGATGCACAATTCTATCGTGTATTTCCTGAAGAAAGAATTACACGCATACAAGGAGACTGGCGTTATTGGCAGTGTAGCCGTCCATGTCATGACAAAATATATTACAATAAAGAAGAGACTTTTAAACTATATGAAAAAATAGAAAATGATGCTCTGCCCGATAATCTGATTCCTCGCTGCCCACATTGTGGTGCAGAACTGGCTCCATGGGTACGTTCGTACACTTTTCTACAGGGAGAATTCTATCGTCAAGAAATGAAACGATATATGGAATTTTTACATTCTAATGCACATCGCAATACGTTATTTTTAGAGTTAGGAGTAGGAATGATGACACCAATGTTTATCAAAGAGCCTTTTATGAATATGGTTTATCAGTGGCCCAATGCATTTTATGTTACACTGAACCCACAGCATGCTATCATCCCCAAAGAAATAAAAAAGAAAAGCCTTGCCATTAGCGATGATATCGCCATCACACTCAAGCAACTGCTCGGCGAATCAACCATTGGAATGAAAGGTTTTGACGCTAAGGAGGCGTTCAACCCCTCAAGAGTTTATTAATCGGAAAAAATCATGAATAAAGGAATGATAAGAACAACAAAAGTCCTGTTGTGGCTTCTGAGTATTACAGGAGTTATTTATGCTCTGAAAATGTATGGCGTATTACCCCTGCCCCATCCAGAATGTATACTAAAGAAAGTACACGTTGTGTTAGGAGTGATAACTCTTGTAACAAGCTTATGGCATTGTATTGATCATAGGAAATGGTACAAAGCTTGGTTAAAGGGCAGGATAAGAAACAATATGCAAGAGGTTATTCTTACCAAGTGGACAACCGGCTTCTTTGCTTTAATGATAGGCGTGCTGTTATTAGACTGGATATGGCCTTCAAAATTATATGCAACCATCCACATCATTACGGCTTTCATTTGGATAGCTGTCGCTGCTAGACATTGCAAAAGCAAGAGTAGAAGGGAAAATAATTGCTAAAGTAACCAGCAGAAATCTGGATGTTACTATTGAAATTAATTAAATAAAAGAAACAGATGAAAATAGAGCGATTTAAAGAAGAAGACATAGTAGAAGCCAAAAAATTAGCAAAACAGGCATGGTATTGGTTTTACGAGGGCTTTACAGATGATTACGTCCAGCAAATAGCTGAATGCATCCTCCGTCATAATTTCACCGATGAGGATTTATCGTTTAAAATATTCGACGACGAAGGAATGAAAGGACTAATATTTGGCACCCGCAAAAGGAAAACGGTTGATTTGTCCAATTGGGTGAACGCACAATGCAAAATGATGTCACCACAAGAGAAAGAGTTGCTTATAAGGTTGAATGATTATATGGATGAAGCTGACCAAAACACACTTGCAATAATGGCTGATGATGATGTTAAGCTATCATTGTTTATCAGTATTAAGAAAGGATGTGGAAAGGAACTTTTAAATGCGGCTACTAAAGAATTCCATAAACATAAGTTCAAAAGAATATTTTTATGGACAGATACATCTTGTGATTACAACTATTATCCTACTCACGGATTCACATTGGCTACTGAATACCGTGATTGGCATTATTCCACTGAAAAGACAGACTATTTAACTTACATTTATTGGAAACCTATTAAATAAAATGGATAAAATAAAACAAGCAATACAAGCTATTAAACAATCCGATGCTTTGCTAATCGGAGCAAGCAACGGATTGTCCATCGCTGAAGGATATCATATTTTTGCCGATAACGAAATGTTTCATATACAGTTTGGCGATTTCCAACAAATGTACGGAATCCGCAATGTTATCGAAGGCTGTTTTTACCAATATCCCAATGAGGCTATGAGAGAAAAATTTCTAAAACGACTAGTACAATATTGGGTGAAAGATTACAAACCTTCGAAAGTAATGAAAGACTTGTTGTCCATTGTAGATAATAAAGATTACTTTATTTTAACTTCAAATGCAGACACACATCTAGAGCTTTCTGGTTTTGCCTCTGATAATGTATTCGAATTAGAGGGTACATTTGAAGATATGTTATTGAAGCGTCCAATACAAAACAAGAATAAAGAAACAAATGCCTTCCTCAACAAGTATCACAACAAGCGTATAGTTATTCTGGAACTAGGGATAGGTAGCCGTAACCGCTTGATAAAAATGCCGCTAATGCAATTAGCAGCACAAGAACCTCAAGCAACATATATTACACTTAATCTTCCTCATGAAATATATATACCAGAAGAGATTATGCATAAATCTATAGGACTAGAAGGAGATATTGCACAAACTCTTCATAAATTAGCAGTACTGAAATGAAAATACCAGAAAAAATAATTAAAACTCTTCCAGATAATATTAAGGAACCATTCATGTATTGGAGGAATTACTTAGAAAAAAATATTTCCTTTAATCTGACAGAATCAGATATACATACTAAAGAACATGCAGAAAGAGTTTTACTATACGCTTTACTTATCGGCAATCAAATATTAGACAATACTCGTGATGAACTGACAGCATTGGCTCATGCAGCTATCTTTCATGATACGAAAAGATTAGATGACTGGTTAGATGTAGGACATGGAGCACGGGCTGCAGCTTATTACTTGAAGTTTTGTGATGAAAATACAAATATCACTTACTTGGATACTGCTTATCTGATAATGAAATATCATGATCATGATGACAATTATGGTAAAGAAGCCATAAGAAAAACCTGTATAAAAAAGACAGAGCAAGTGATTCAAGTTTATCAGATATTTAAAGATGCAGATGCTCTCGACCGCTTCCGACTTGGACCAACAGCTTTAGATGCACGTTTTCTTCGTACCCAAGCTGCTACTGAATTAATAAACTTTGCCCAAGAAGTAGTAAAACAAACTAGTTAAAATACTTACCATAAAAATGTACCGTAATAATTTATCGGGAGAAATGGCTTTCAAATCGTTTCTTCCAACACCACTTTCAGACATACAGATAATTCATACCGAAAAGATAGATAATCTTATTCGAAATGCAGAAAAGACAATATATAATTTAAATTCTTATTCTGATGGACTATCAGAAAAGCAGATTCAGCAACTTATAAAACAAGAGGCTGAATACTCTTGTAAATTGGCTTTAGATGGTTTACTATTACCTTTTGAATTTGCAATAAATACGACATCCGAACTTGAAGAAGATACTAAAAATCTTCTTCAAGCCATTCATTATGTGCTTCAAGTCAAAGAAGAATTACCTTTAAGTGCCCGTATGTTGAAAAATGCACATTATCTAATATGTAACAATGAAAAATATAATAAGAAATACCCTGGAGATTTCCGCACTTCTCCTATCTGGATAGGTAAAAAAGGATGTATCTTAAAGGATGCATTGTTTATACCCCCTATTTATGAAGATATGATTGAGGCTTTTTCTGAACTTGAACATTTTATTAATTATAACAGAACAGAAAATGTATTTATACGCGCAGCTTTAATACACTATCAATTTGAAACAATTCATCCATTTATAGATGCCAATGGAAGAGTTGGAAGATTACTAAATACACTCTATCTTATTGAGAATGGAATAATTAAAAAGCCTGTATTGAAATGGTCAGAGATCCTTTGGGAACAAAGGAATCATTATTATTCAGAGCTTCAATACACACATGAAACAGGTATATTTGAAAATTGGATTATTTTCTTTTTGACAACTATAAATGAAGCTATTCAAAGAACATTATGTTTCTAATTATTAATCAAACATATAATCTATATGTTATCTACCATAAATAAAGTACTATTTTACTTAGTAGCATTATTTATAATATTCCCTTATAAGGTTTCAGCACAACATCAAGACAGTATACTCATTAGTTTACTGACATGTTCACCAGGAAATAAAATCTACACCTTGTTTGGGCATAACGGATTACGATACCAAAATCTAACTCGTAATATAGATATAGTTTTTAATTATGGAGTGTTTGATTTTGATCCCCCAAACTTTATTTATCGTTTTATTAAAGGAGATACAGATTATCAATTAGGAATTACAACTTATCATGAATTTGAAAATGAATACCTATCAAGAGGATCATCTATATATAGCCAAGAACTTAATTTAACAAAAAATGAAAAATATATTTTAGTGAAATCACTTGAAAAAAACTTTCTACCTGAAAATAGATATTTTCGTTATAATTATTTTTACAACAATTGTTCCACATGCGCATTTGAACGAATAGAGAAATGTGTACAAGGAGAAGTAATTACTCCTCAAAGCTCAAAGAACAATATCTCATTTAGAAGTATTATACATGAATTTACTAAGCCCTCTCCTTGGGCGGAATTAGGTATTGATTTATGTTTAGGTGCTGAATCTGATGACCCCATTGAATACAGGAAACAAATATTTGCACCTTTCTATTTACGTGATCTCATGAATAGTTCACATATATTAGATAAAGAT